>OLGV01000032.1_pt1 | contig 55874 bp, 47 predicted proteins | sample 1605761 | NCBI WGS metagenome assembly OLGV01 (sample SAMN03283245) | human gut metagenome | biome: human-associated habitat; material: feces | host: Homo sapiens | place: Peru | collected 2012
CGAACACGGAAATTTTACGCCAAAGATACGACAAACTAAAAAAAACAGATTGATTTATTACAAAAAAAACAGAGACGTTCCTTGAAACGTCTCTGTTTTTTGCGGTGCCGAACGGGCTCGAACCGTCGACCTCCTGCGTGACAGGCAGGCATTCTAACCAAACTGAACTACGGCACCATCATCTTAAAGAACCATTCAAAACCATTCTGTTTTGACGGTGCAAAGATACAGCGTTTTTTTTTACGTGCAACATTTTTTTGTATTTTTTTTGTATTTTTTAAAAATCACTCATAATGATATTGATTATCAATATATTATAATTGCAAAACAAACGCTCCTTCCGTCTTTACATCATAAATATCCAAGCCTATCTCCTCCGCTTTTTTAATTATTTTCCGACTTAAGTAATCTGGAATACTACCGTCAATTATCAGTAAATCAATAACATAGACATTCAACAAACGTTCAACATCAATTTTGGCGTTCCCTTTAAGTATAAAATAGTCGAGATGAGGTCGGTGAGGCAATTTTACGCCACAAATTGACTTTTCATCAAAAATTCCGATAGTTTTTCCGCCAAAGGAGATAATATTATCTCGTTTTCTCATAAAAGCATTGTCAAAATCAGTATCATCAAGTAGCAAAATTCGGCTATTTGAGAACACTCCTTTCTTTATCAAATTGTTATCAATGCTAAAACTCGACACAGAGGGGTCGTTCAAGACCGTTGTGTCACAAAACAACACATGTTCTCCACCACATATAAAGTCAATGGCGGTTGATTTTCGCATTGAGTAAACCGTGAAACTCCTCTGATTCTGCTTAATCATCGCTCGTGTCAATTGTGAAACACTGAAAATCAACAACATAGACAATAAACAAAACACACATTTCTTTCGTCCATGTTCCACAAGCATCATCACAAGTAACAGGGAGACTATCAGGCATACAAACTCTAAATCATTTATATACAATCCTTTAACGATAGATATTGGCAAGTTTTCCACCCAGGAAACAACAAAATTCATCAAATAGATCATCCATTTAACGCAAAAAGCGACACCTATATTAATATAAGGTATAAAGAATAGAATCAACATTAGCATGCCGCCGACTATAACGGCACTTGATATCGGCCCCATAAACAGGTTGCTAAGCCAAAAATATGTTGGAAACTGATGAAAATAATAGATTGAAAACGGTGCAGTTGCAATCTGTGCCGCCAACGTCACCGATGTCATTTCCCAAATTTTATTCAACAATTGGGGTTTCACGTATAACAAGTTATAAATCGGTTTTTGCAGTGTCACAATCCCCACGACTGCGCAATACGATAGCAAGAAGCCAATATCAAACAGGTTTGCGGGGTTGACACAAAGGAGCATAAACGCCGAAGCGGCTATACTATTCAACAAGACGCCTTTTCTTTTTATCATATCTCCTACAATCAAGGAGGAGAGCATAATTGTAGAACGCAATATTGAAGGTGCCAATCCGGCAAGCAAGGCATATAACCATATCAGCATTATCAACAACAATTGTTTCAACATTTGCTGGCATCGTTTGCTTTTATCAAGGAACACAAGCAGATAAGAAAACACCATAAACACGACTCCGACATGCATTCCCGACACACACAATATATGCATAGAGCCTGAGGCGACGTATTTCTGTCTCAATTCAGTTGGCAAGGTATCGTCATAACCGAGCAATATGGCTGCTGCGACAGCATATTCATCTTCCGTAACGCCCAAATCACGCATCGTTTGCAGTAAAAAATCACGCAACCGATAAGAGAAGGCATATATCGGATTCGCACGATTTGCGTCAAGTTTCTCCCACGAATCGTTTTTCAGATAGACCTGCCTATAAATTCCTTTTCTACACAAATAACGTTGATAATCAAACTGTTCGGGGTTTTTAGGTGGTTCCACAATTTTTGGCGGCTCAAAAAAGGCGACAACATCACCATATTTCAGGTCCAATGAGCGTTCATTTTTCTCAAAATAAGCCAAAATGGCGCCCTGACCGGAAAGTTTTTTCATTATCACCTTGAGCGATTTTTCCTTTTCCATAGGGCATTCCGACACTTTAGCTATCCAGACATCACAGTCCTCGTCTAAATCATCATTTCGAATATGAACAATGGCGACACCTATTAATAACAGATGCAGATTCAGTATCACGCCAAAAAGCCAGCGGTATTTGTAGTCTTTCACAGCCACTGCCACAAAAAACAGCGTCACATTAAGAAATACAAGTGCAAACAGAAGAACATCCTCATCGTTTTTCGACAAGTCAAAACATGAGTACGACAGCCATATACCCAAGGCGAAAGGCATCAGCAGTCGAATGAACGGATATTTGAACCAATTTGTCATTTTCACATGTTTTTTCGACATGCAAGTTAAACAAAAAATCCGGGGTCAAAAAAAATTCCCCGGATAATTTTCCGTCTTTTTTATGCAATAAATGTTAATTTTTCAGACCAAATGTTAAAAAATTTTAACAAATCTGTTAATTTTTTTTAATATATGATATTATTGTTCGGGCTGCTCTGTCAGACGCGCCGGCATTACCGAGTACAAATTTCAATTCTTCATAGTCGTCAAGCAGTTTTTTCTGGCGCTTCGAGTTGTTCAGCAATGATTGTATTTCGTCTCTAATATTGTCGGCTGTCATGTCGTTTTGTATTAACTCCTTGACAACCAAACGGTCCATGATAAGATTTACAAGACAGATATAATTAACTTTTGCCAGATGTCTTGCGATGATATATGAAATTTTATTCGCTTTATAGCAGACCACTTCCGGCACATCGAGCAATGCCGTCTCCAATGTGGCTGTTCCGGAGGTAACTATTGCGGCGCTTGACAATTGCAGCAGTTGATATGTCCGATTCAAGACCAATCTGACATTAGATTTTTCACCGATTATTTTTTTGTAATAGCCAATTGGCAGAGACGGTGCACATGCAACAACAAATTGGTAACTGGTGAACATTTTCACGACTTCGAGCATCACAGGGAGCATTTTCCCCACTTCTTGTTTGCGGCTTCCCGGCAGCAATGCGATGATTTCCTTTCTCGGATTCAGACGGTTAGCCTTGTAAAATCTTCCCTTATCAACAGGTCCTATTTTAGTTATTTCATCAAGCAGGGGGTGTCCAACAAACTGGCTATCGACATTATAGTTATCATAAAACTTTTTCTCGAAAGGCAGTATGCAGAGCATTTTATCGACCACTTTCTTAATAGTACGCACTCGGCGGCGTTTCCATGCCCAAACCTGCGGTGATATATAATAAAAAACTTTGAATCCCTTCTTTTTAGCCCATTTTGCGATTTTCAGATTAAATCCCGGATAATCGATAAGAATAATAGCGTCAGGGTTAAATTTTGCAATATCTTTTTTACAAATGTTAAAATTTTTTAAGATTGTGTTTAAATTCATTAACACTTCGACGAATCCCATAAACGCCAAATCGTGATAATTTTTCACCACATTTGCGCCATTGCGGCGCATTTTTTCACCGCCCCATGCTCTGATTTTGGCATTAGGATCCTTCTGACGTATTGAAGCCACGAGATTGGAGCCGTGCAAATCGCCGGAAGCCTCGCCTGCTATGATGTAATATTTCATTTCTCAAAGTTTTTTAATTTGTCCAAGGCATCGTAAGCGGTCCAATCATAATGCGTCGGCACGATTGACACATAATTGTTTTTCAAGGCGTAAACATCGGCATCTATGCCATCATCTTCCACGATAAACTCGCCGTCAATCCAGAAATAATCTCGTCCGTGCGGGTCTTTCCGTTTATCGAAAATCTCTTTCCAGCGCGCTTTGGCTTGACGGCAAACCTTCACTCCCCTTATTGGATTTTCTTCAGAATATTTCGGGAAATTCACATTCAGGCAAACGCCTTTCGGCAAACCATCCTTTAAAACTTTTTTAGTTATATCGGCTATATAGTTGTCGAGATGGTCAAAATGAGCATCTCGGTCATAATCTTCAAGGCTGAAGCCAACTGATGGAATACCGTCCATACACGCCTCCACCACGGCAGCCATTGTGCCGGAATAGATTACGTTTGTGGAGACGTTCGACCCATGGTTTATTCCCGACACCAGCAGGTCAGGATATTCGTCCAAAATCATCTGAAACCCCACTTTTGCACAATCGACGGGGCAGCCGTTCAGAACATACATCTCAAAATTGTCGGATTTTTCCAACTGCCTGAGCCTCAATGGCTCGTTTATCGTCATAGAGTGTCCTTGCGCCGACTTCACCTGTTCAGTCGAGACCACTACAACCTTTCCGAACTGACTCATCAAATTCGCCAGTTTTCTCAAGCCTTTCGCTAAATATCCATCATCATTCGTTACTAAAATCGTCGGTTTTCTTTCCATTTAAAATTCTTTTAATATTTTATACAATTTCTGGGTTGGAAGCCCCATCACATTAAAATACGAACCATCTACATTACTCACGCCGCAATAGCCAATCCACTCTTGGACACCGTACGCACCGGCTTTATCGTATGGTTTATAATTATCAATATAATAATCAATTTCATGATTATCAAGCGTTTCAAAAGTCACCTTTGAAGTCACTGAAAACGTTTTTGTCTTTTCTTTTGTGTGAACTGTCACGCCAGTCACCACTTTATGCACCTTGCCGGAAAGCAGGTTCATCATTCTCACGGCATCGTCTCTGTCTCTGGGTTTGCCTAAAATTTCATTCTCCACAATCACGACAGTGTCGGCTGCGATAACCATGTAATTATCAGGCAGTTCCACTTCTTCAAATGCCTTGGCTTTCTTTAAACTCAAAAAAGGAGCGACATCGATTAGTGGCAGACGCGACGGATAAGTCTCGTCAACTTCTTTAGTCAAAACGGCGAAGTCAACGCCAATACCTTTCAAAAGCTCTTGTCGGCGCGGAGACTTTGATGCCAAAACAACAATATATTTTTTCAGATTATCTAACATTATTTTATAAAAAACATTGACAAAACACCTGTTAACATACTTATTTTCAATACAATAGATTGCAAATGAAATTTTTTACCAAATTCAGGCGATTTATTAGCGACAAGATTTATGACATTGCCACACATCACATATAAAACCAACACTCCAGAAGTTATCAGCATATAAAATGCGGTATCAAATCCAAAGGTTTTCAAATAATTCGCTTCATTCCATATCATCACAGATGTAATAAAACACAACACCATCACAATACCATGTGCGGCCTTGACACCCCACACAATTGGAATTGTGCGACACTGCCGAAGTCTGTCACCTTCCATGTCCTCCATGTCTTTCACGATTTCTCGAATAAAAGTCATCAGGAAGGCGAATGCGGTATAGACAAGAACTATGTGAAGGGACCATTGCATCAGCGGTCTAAACGTTATCAGCAGAAGTTCATGTTTTGAGATGTACAACATCTCGAAAAGCCAAGGTAAAAACACCGCAAAAGCCACTGACAACGAGACAATTACATTTCCCACCACAAGTTCTTTCTTATATCTACTGGAGTAGGTATATAAGAGGCAAGCCAAAAGAAGCATAAAAGCGAAAACCGTCATGAAACTTTTGCCCATAGCCATTATTGTAGCCGCCAATGCGCAACCGATGCCGATGATTGTCAGCGCGATATAAAAAACATTACTTTGTTTTTCCGTAAATATCCGTCCGACAATAAGTTTTTCAGGTTTATTCACCGCATCTATTTCCTTATCAAAAATATCGTTTATCACGTAGCCGCCAGCCTGTATCAGCACCATCGAGACGACCAAAAGTGTAAACATCAATGTGCTTTCCATTCGCATAATGCAATGATACACAAGGCACATTGTCAAGGCAGTGATAAGTAGGTTAGGCCACCGCACCAGTTTAAAAAAAGCACCGATTTTATTCACTACCACAAATGATTTTTAAAATCCTTCATCCAGTTATCCTGAACTTTGAGCACTTGCTCGATGATGTCGCGCACGGCTCCTTTACCGCCGTCCTTATTGCTGATATACACACTTATCTCTTTGATTTCTTCAGAGGCGTCGGCAGGACAGACGGGCACTCCCACCATTTTCATCACGGGATAATCAGGAATGTCGTCGCCCATGTAAACAATCTGCTCTTTTTTAAGATTTTTCTTTTTCATATATTCCTCTAACTTAGTGATTTTGTTTGGAATATGAGTATAAACATCTTCCACTCCGAGCATTCTCATACGCTGTGTCATGGAATCGGCATAACCACCGGAAATCACAGCCACGTTATAACCGAGACGCACTGCGAGTTGCAAGGCGAAGCCGTCCTTCACATTTGTCGCGCGCAGGCCTTCTCCATTGGGCATCATCAGCACATTGCCTTGCGTCATAACTCCATCATAGTCAAAGATGAATGTCGTGACATTTTTTAACAATTCCTTATAATTTTTCATTTTTTTGATATTTTTCAATGATATAATCGGTCAAAATCATATAAATTGCGAGTTCATCAGGGGTGTACGAAAGCATTTTCTCATGTTCTCCTATGGTTGCCCAATCACCGCGACGGGCAGGACCTGTGAGTGCTTTTTCCGGAGACATTTCAAATGATTTTTGAAGCGTCTCCATCACCAAAGGGCGCATAATATCAAGCGATAAACCGTTATCTTTCAACAACTTGTCTCCTATTCCAAGCATCACATTGGTAAAATTGGACACATAAACAGCCGCAAGATGTATGGTTTTACGCTGTTTGTCGTCGCAAAACTCCACTTTATGTGAAAACTGTTTAGCGAATCGGCATAGCGTTTCGACATCATCGGGCGAGTTGGCATATATTAATAAAGGTGTCTCGTCGAAAGAAACCTCACGAGCCTTACTCATTGTCTGCAGCGGATAAAAAACCCCGCGACGCATCGTCCTATTCAGCAAATCCGAAGGTTTAGTTCCCGATGTATGAACAGCGAGTCCTTTATAATCGACAAGATGCGAAGCAACCTCTTCTATCTCGTCATCATTAACAGCAATTATTATCAGTTCCGATTCCAAAACTTTTTTATAGCCGGAAACAGTCTCGACATTTAAATCTTCTTCGACTTGTCTTGCTTTTTCAGGATTTCTGACCAGCACACAATACGGTTCTATACTTTTGTTTTTCAACAATTTACAGAGTGCATAGGCGACATTCCCCGCCCCGATTATCGATATTTTGCTATATTGCGGCATAATTTTATTTCAAGCTACGAAATTACAAAAAAAATCGGTATATTTAAAAACAAAATAAATTTTTCATTTCAGATTGAAATTTTTGCAATATTTTTGCGTTTACGTAGTTAGTTATGAAAAGATTTAAAATCACAATAAAATGATTGAAACAGACATTCGGGAATTAAACGAAAAAATTCAGAGAGAGAGTCAGTTTATCGACTTGATTAATATGGAAATGAGCAAGGTCATCGTGGGTCAGAGACACATGACAGAGCGTTTGCTTATCGGTTTGCTGTCAAACGGCCACATTCTCCTGGAGGGTGTGCCGGGTTTAGCCAAGACATTGGCGATAAAGACTTTAGCGAGTATTGTCGATGCCAATTTCAGCCGCATTCAGTTCACGCCGGACCTTTTGCCTGCCGACCTTGTAGGGACGATGATTTACAGTCAGAAGACGGAGGAGTTCCTGGTGAAGAAAGGTCCTGTTTTCGCCAATTTTATTTTGTCGGACGAAATCAACCGTTCTCCTGCGAAGGTTCAGAGTGCATTGCTTGAGGCCATGCAGGAGCATCAGGTAACCATCGGCGAGAGCACTTTCGCTTTACCCGATCCGTTCCTGGTCATGGCGACACAGAATCCTATTGAGCAAGAGGGCACTTATCCGTTACCGGAGGCTCAAGTTGACCGTTTCATGTTAAAGGTCGTCATCGATTATCCGAAGAAGGAGGAGGAAAAAATCATTCTTCGTCAAAACATCAACAAGGAATACCCCGAGGTTCACAAGGTTACGTCAACGAAAGACATTTTGAACGCTCGCAAGGTCTGTCGCGAGGTTTATCTCGACGAGAAGATCGAGAACTATATCACCGACATTGTTTTCGCCTCACGTCTTCCCGAGGAGTACAGGCTGAAGAAATTCGCCGGCATGATAAGTTACGGTGGTTCTCCGCGCGCCTCCATCAACCTCGCGTTGGCTGCCAAGGCTTACGCATTCATCAAGCGCCGCGGCTATGTCATTCCGGAAGACGTGCGCGCCGTCGCCCCAGACGTGATGCGCCATCGTATCGGCTTGACTTACGAGGCCGAGGCGGAAAATATCACAACAGAAGATATCATCAACGAGATTTTGAACATCGTAGAGGTGCCGTGATTGTAAAACATGGAAGCGACGGATTTATTTAAGAAAGTCAGGAAAATCGAGATCAAGACACGCGGGTTGAGCAGCCACATTTTTTCGGGGCAGTACCACAGTGCGTTCAAGGGTCGGGGCATGACATTCAGCGAGGTGCGCGAATATCAGTATGGTGACGACATTCGCAACATAGACTGGAACGTCACGGCGCGGTTCCACAAGCCTTTTGTCAAGATTTTCGAGGAAGAGCGCGAGATGACAGTGATGTTGCTTGTAGATGTGTCGGGGTCCAACGACTTCGGCTCCATCGACACCACGAAACGCGACATCTCCGCAGAACTCGCGGCAGTGCTGGCATTCTCGGCAATTCAAAACAACGATAAAGTCGGTGTGATTTTCTTCAGCGACCAGATTGAAAAATTTATTCCGCCGAAGAAAGGCTCAAGCCACATTCTGCGTATCATACGTGAAATCGTGACGTTCACGCCGCAACACAAAGGCACAGATATAGGCGAGGGCCTGAAGTTCCTGACCCGCGCCATCAAAAAGCGCACCACGGCATTTCTCATATCCGACTTCGTGACAAACAAGCCCTTCGAGCAGGAAATGAGAATCGCAGCGAAAAAACACGACCTTATCTCATTAAGAATCACCGATAAAAGAGAACTTATCATACCTAAAATAGGATTGATAAAATTTCGCGACAACGAGACCGACAAGGAAATGTGGGTTGACACCTCGACAAACGCTTGGAATCAGGCTTATCAGAAATTTGTACAGCATGAGACTACAGCTCTCAACAAGACTTTCGCCAACAACGGTGTTGACAACACATGGATTTACACCGACGAAGACTATGTCAAGCCTCTCATGCAACTTTTTAAAAGGAGAGAATCGAGAAGATGAAAAAACTGTGTTTCATAATGTTGTTCTGCATGATGTCGTTACTCGACATACGCTGCGAGGCGCAGGTCACTTTCCTCAAGGGAAAAACTTCCGCCGACACCATTATTGTGGGACAACCTTTTGATTATCAATTGTCATTAACTATTCCGAAAGACTATTTTGTTGACTGGAGACAGTTCGGCGACACTTTGAGCAAATCCATCGACGTACTTAAGGTTGAAGACATCAAGACCACGTCAATAAATAACAGCGACAACGTGATTATGACGCAAAATCTCACGTTGACGTCATTCGACACAGGATATGTCTATGTTCCGGAGATAGCCATCACATACAGCAAGAGTCTTAAAGACAGCATCCGTTACACTTTGAACACCGAAGAGAAGGAGCTTTATGTGAAGACGATGGCCGTTGACACCACACAAGCGTTCCGTCCGATTAAAGGCATTATGCGTCAAAGTGTCACCGTCAAGGAAGTGTTTCCCTGGGTTGTCATTGTCATCGTTATAGCCGGCATAGTGTATCTTATCATCTATCTTAAAAAACATAAGAAAACGAAAGATGTCGTTGTCGAAGAGAAGAAAAAACCTGCTATTCCGGCCATTATAACTGCTCGCGCCAAGTTAGCCGAGATAAAAGACACTGAATTTTGGAACAGTCCGAACAGCAAGGATTACTACACAAATCTCACTGATATTGCGAGAGAATATCTTGAGGGACAGTTTAATATTGACGCTGTCGAGATGACGACAGACGAGATTATTCGAGCCGTCAGCAAGTTGAATCTCGGAAATTCGACGAAATCGAGACTGCGGGACACTCTTATCATCGCCGACTTTGTGAAATTCGCGAAAGCCAATCCGTCGTCAGAGCACAACAAGCAGTCGTTCAACGACATCGACAATTTTGTTGAAGACAGCTACATTTATTTCCGTGAAGAAGAGAAAAAGAAAGAGGAGGAGGGTAAATGAGTTCATTAGAATTTGCATCGGCATATTTCCTTTATGGATTGATAATCATTCCTTTACTTATCGCATGGTATATCTTTGCAGGTCGCAAGAACCAGGCATACGTGAAGTTCAGCGACACAAGTTTTTTTGCCGACATGCCAAAAAGTTGGAGGATTTATGCGCGGCATATACTTTTTGCCATCGAGATGTGCGCCTTGGCATTGTTAATCATTGCATTAGCTCGTCCACAGAGCAGTTCAAAAAGTCAGAAAATCAATGTAGAGGGCATTGACATCATACTCACCATAGACTTGTCGAGCAGCATGCTTGCCCAGGATCTCAAGCCCGACCGTCTTGAAGCCGCCAAAAACATCAGCGCAGACTTTGTCAAGGGACGTCCTGAAGACCGCATGGGTTTGGTTGTGTTTGCCAGCGAGACATTCACGCAAGTGCCTTTAACCACAGACCACGGCATGTTGTTAAACATGATGCGGGAGTTAAAATGCGGCATGCTTGAAGACGGCACTGCCATTGGCGACGGTCTTGCCTCCTCTGTAAGTCGTCTGAAAGACAGCGAAGCCATCTCCAAGGTCGTGATTCTTCTGACAGACGGCGACAACAACGCCGGCTCCATCGACCCTGCAACAGCAGCGGAGATGGCAAAAATCTTCGGCATCAGGGTTTATACCATAGGCGTTGGCACAAGAGGCACCGCTCCTTATCCGGTGCAGACACCCTTCGGCGGCATTCAGTACCAGCAAATCCCTGTGACAATCAACGAGTCGCTGCTTCAACAGATTGCCGATGAAACCGGCGGAAAATACTACCGTGCCACATCAAACGAGAAATTAGAACAAATCTATGACGAAATAGACCAACTGGAACGCTCGAAAATCGAGATAAACGAGTTCACACGCGTCCACGAAGAATTTTTACCATTCCTTTTAACAGGTTTGGCATTATTGTTGTTGGGATTTTTATTGAAACACACCGTCTTTAAAACATTAACGGATTAAGAAATATAATGGAAAGCAATATCTTAAGATTCGAGAACCCGCAATATCTTTACTGGTTGCTGATAATACCGGTGTTAGTGGCGATTTATGTCATGATTCGTTTATGGAACAAGAGACAGTTCGAGCGATTCGCCAACATCAAATTGAGAGAATATCTTGTCCCGATGTTTTCATCGGCAAGGGCCAACACGAAATTCGTCATCTTCAACCTGATAATCGCCTTATTGATAATAGGTGCGGCGAATCTACAGTCAGGGTCCAAGATGGAGAAAGTGAAGCGAGAAGGCATCGACCTCTTCCTTTGCGTGGACATTTCCAACTCCATGCATGCCGAAGACATCGCGCCGAACCGTTTGGAGCGTTCAAAACAAGCCATCAACAAGTTGATTTCCAAGCTTGGCGGGGACAGAATCGGCATTATTGTGTTTGCCGGCAACGCCTACGTGCAACTGCCAATCACCACCGACTATTCCGCCGCCAAGATGTTTTTATCGACAGTGGACACGGACCTTATCCCCACACAAGGCACCGAGGTGGGCAGAGCCATTGAGCTGGCTATCAAGAGTTTCGGCGACACCAAACACAACAAGGCCATAATAATAATATCCGACGGCGAAGACCACGAGAACGGCGGCGCGGTGAAAGCGGCCCAGGAAGCCGCCAAGCACGGCATCAAGATTTACACCATAGGAATGGGCCTCGACGAAGGCGCACCTATCCCACTCTACAACAAATACGGCAAAAAAACAGGCTATAAAAAAGACAAGGACGGCAATATCATCATCACAAAAGTCGATGACAAAATCCTGCGCCAAATCGCCGAGATAGGCGACGGCATCTATGTGAGGGCAAGCAACTCAAACGTTGGACTCGACAAAATATACGAAGACATCAACAAGACAGAGAAATCAGAGATAGAGTCGAATGTGTTCACCGATTACGACGACCAGTTCCAATGGTTCGTAGGCGCCGCGATAATATTGTTGATAATCGAAATCCTGCTTTCTTCTGGAAAAAAGGAATGGGAATCAAAATTCAACTTATTTGAACCTCAAAAAGAAAACTAAAATGAGAATAGACAAGAAATCCGGCATCACAGTGATTCTCCTGGCGTTTTGTGTGGCGGCAAGCGCGCAGAGCAAAGAAAGTTTCATCCGTAAAGGCAACAGAAACTATAAGAAAGGCAATTATTACGAGGCCGAGAAAGAGTATAAAAACTCTCTTGACAAGAAATACAACGACAAAGCACAGTTCAATCTCGGCGACACATATTATAATCAGAAAAACTACACCGAGGCGACGAGCAATTTCAAGAGTGTCATCGACAGAGACGTGCCGCGCGACGTGGAAGCCAACGCCTATTACAACCTTGGCAACAGCTTGATGGAGCAAGAAGAGTACTCCGAAGCTTTCAACGCATTTAAAAACTGTTTGAAAATCAATCCGGACGACGACGACGCGAGATATAATCTTGAATACGCTCGCCAAAAAATGATTGTGCAACAACAAGAGCAGAAGCAGCGACAGCAGGACAATCAAAACAAGAAAGACAACAAAGACAATCAGGAGCAACAGCAGAAGAAGCAGCAGCAAGAAGACAAGCAGCAAGAAGACAAGCAGCAAGGACAGCAGCAGGAGCAGCGAGAACAGCAGCGGCAGCAACAGGAGCAGCAAATGTCAAAAGAAGATGCTGAAAGAATGCTGCAAGCCCTTGAAAACCAAGAGAAAGAGACGATGGACAAGATGAACGAGGCGAAAGCCGCCAAGATGCAGAAAAGAAAGATACAAAAAGACTGGTGAGAGTGTAGCATAGACACGGCAGACTGCATCCGGTATAATGTCGAGAGTTGAGAGTAATTTAAAGTTTAAAATAGAATGAAGAGAATAATTTTAATATTTTTATTTTTGGCGACCTTGTTTCCGTTGACGGCGCAGAACGATGTGAGTTTCAAGGTTATTTGCAAGAAGCAAGTCGTTGTCGGGGAGCAGTTTCAGGTTTCGTATGAACTTAACGGCGACGGCAAGAATTTCGAAGCGCCTAATTTCAGCGGTTTTGAAATTGTCGGAGGGCCTTTCTCGTCATCAAGTTCGAGCGTGCAAATCATCAACGGCTCTGTCACCAGGACCAACACGCACACGTATTCGTTTTATTTGAGGGCCATCAAAGAAGGGAAGCACACCATACCTGCCGCGACCATCACTGTCAACAAGCAAAAGGTAAAGAGCTCGACCGCCGACATCGAGGTTGTCAAAGACAACACCGCCGTTTACAGTGGCAGCTCTTCGAGTGCGGCATCGACCGGCGCGAAAGACGTGTTTCTCGAAGCCTCTCCAAACAAACGGTCAGCATATATTGGCGAGCAGATTATCCTCACATACAAGATTTACTACACCATTCCGATTTCCAACCTCAGCATCTCCAAGGCACCTTCCTATTCGGGTTTTTGGACGAAAGACATAACAGAAAACAATGGAGTGCTGCAGCAGTCGTCGATAATGAGAAACGGCAGGGAATACCATGTCGCGACGATTCAGGAGGTGGTGCTCATACCACAAAAAGCAGGCACTTTGACCATCGACCCTCTCGACATCACCTGCATAGCGCAGATACGCAAAGAACGTCAGCAGTCCAAAGGCTACGACCCTTTTGAGAACTTCTTCGGCGACATCATGGGTTCTTCTTACACCAACGTGAAGAAGGACATGAAGTCGCAGCCCATCAACATTGAAGTAAAACCTCTGCCGACAAAAGACAAGCCAAGCAGTTTCAAGGGAGCTGTTGGACAGTTCACCTTTACTTCAAAAATTGACAAGACAGAAATGAAGTCCAACGACGCTTTCACCGTGACATATACCGTTACAGGACAAGGCAACATCGAATTGCTTGACAACCCGAAACCGGTTTTCCCCACGGATTTCGAGGTTTATGACCCGAAAATCACCACGAACATCAAGAACAACTCATACGGCCTCAGCGGGAGCAAAAAAGCCGAATACGTTGTCATTCCAAGGGTTTCCGGCGACTTCACATTGAATCCCACCGAGTTCACATATTTCGATCCGTTGAAGAACAGATATGTCACTTTGAAATCAGACCAATACGAACTCAAAGTGGAACGAAGCGCCAACGAAGGCAGCAGCGGCATCATTTACGCAGGCGGACAAGAAGCGATAAAAGTGGTAGGCAGCGACATACGCCATATCATGACCATCAGCGATTTACACAACAACAACACACTGATGTTCGGTTCGGCGCTATATTTCATCATAATGATAGCGATGATTGCCATTTTCGTCGCCGCTCTCGTTATCTATAAGAAAATCAACAAGTTTAACCAGAATATAGTACTTGTAAGAAACAAAAAAGCCACTAAAACAGCTAAAAAACGTCTGCAAAACGCATACAATTATCTCAAGATTGAAGACCAGGGTCATTTTTACGAGGAGTTCTCGCAAGCTTTGTGGGGCTATATCTCCGACAAGCTAAACATCTCTCTCTCACGGCTTTCCATGGACACCGTGAAAGAAATGATGAACAGCAAAAACGTTCCGGAAGACATTACAAATCAATTTATTGAGTTGTTAAACAGCTGTGAATACGCCAGATTCGCCATGGGCAATCCCGGGAAGAATATGGAGGATTTATATCAAAAAGGGATAGAAGTTATCACCAAAGCCGAGAAAAATCTGTAGAACATTTAAATAAAAGATACACTATGAAAAAGATATATTTGTTGATGATATTTATTGCCACGGCGATGGGATTATCGGCGCAAGTCAATCAGGACAAGGAGTTTACAAAAGCAAATTTTTATTACAATGAGAGTCGGTATGACACTGCGTTGGTGATTTATGAAAGGATTATGAAGGAGGGATATGTGTCCGCACCTTTATTATATAATATAGGCAATACATATTTTAAGATGAGGAACTATCCGATGGCGATTCTTCACTATGAAAAGGCGTTAAAGATAGAGCCTAACAACGATGAAATCAAGCAAAATCTCGCTATTGCCAACGCTCTCATCATCGACAAAATCGAGCCGGTGCCAGTATTTTTATTAACAAGATGGTGGAGAAGCGTTGGGAACATGTTGTCCGCAAGTGGCTGGGCGGGGGCGTCTCTGAAGTTGCTCGGCATATTGTTAATACTGTTGTTCTTTTATTTCACAGCGCGCGCCAGCGGAACAAGAAAAATCACTTTCTTCTCAGGCGTTATAGTATCAGTGCTTTTTATATGCAGCCTTGTTTTCGCCTCGCAAAAGCACAGATACATCTACGAGCGCAACGAGGCTATTGTGATGACACCAACTATCACAGTAAAAAGCGCCCCATCATCTTCAGGCATCGACCTCTTTGTTCTCCATGAAGGAACAAAAGTGGAGATTATCGACAACGCTGACAAATGGGACAAGATAAAAATCGCCGACGGCAGTGTTGGCTGGATGCCTTCATCATCTACCATTAAATACTAATTTTACAGTTCTTACACGTTGAAACTGTGTGATTTAATATTTTGGCAGAAAAAAATATTTGATTTTTTGCTAAAATATTTTGTGTGGTTCAAAAAAATGTTGTAATTTTGAACGCTTAAAATATTGCATATTAAATTTGATTAATGTCTAAATTACGTGATATGAAAAAAAGATTTTTACCGTTAAGTATGCTTTTGATAACCATAGTGTTAGCTCAAGCAAGCATCGTGGCCAACGCTACTGAAAAACAGGGGCAATACGTTCCTCGGAGTAACTCAAAAGCTACAATTTCTTCATTCATGAAGAGCATTCGCGCAAATCAAGAGACTGGTTTGATAGATCCCGCATTGTTAATTGCAGGTCAGAAAGCTGCTCAAACATCATCAAGAGATGCCAGTTTGACATGGAATTATGCAGGTCCGGATAATTTTGGCGGATTGACGAAGGCTGTTATTTACAACAACGACGGCACTGTTTTGATTGGAACAATGGGTGGTGAGCTTTACAAAACGACCAATGGTGGTGTCACATTCCAGAGAATCACCAACTTAAGCCTTCCTATCAGCTGCATGGTAAAGACTTCGGCCGGCGACATTTTCATCGGCACCGGTGATGGTCGCGACGCGCATTTGTTAAATGGTTTAAGCGATATTGGCTACGAAACAGGTTTCATCGGCAAAGGTATTTACAAGATGGCCGCCGGTTCAACGACACCCGAGCTTCTCGTTTCGACCACACCTACAGCAACCAACGGCTGGGGCTATGTCAATGAGTTGACAATCACCAATAACAAAATCTACGCAGCCACAGCAGCAGGAGTCATGGTCAGCGAGGACAATGGTGAAAGTTGGAACAATGTACAAGAGGGCAACTTCAGAAGCATCAGGGCAAACAACAACGGCGATATTCTTGCCGCTGACACGGCAAATGTCTTCCTTTCAAAAGCCGGAGGCGCGTTCACGATGATTACGGGAACCGCGCAGCTTCCAAGCAGCGACTTGCCAAAAGTCATCGCGATGTCGGAAAACAACGCCAATTTCATGTATATCGCATATTATATATATAACGCGAGCATCAAGTCATACAGCATTGGCAATATCTATTACACAAATAACAATGCTGAAAGTTGGAACATAGCGTTGGCTGGTTCAAACTTATATCAAATTTTCGGGACTAACGAGAAGCCAGGTAATTTCAACGGATATATGATTGTTTATCCTGACAATCCAAGAAGGCTCCTCATGGGCGCGAGCGATCTTTGGGAAGTCAAAGACGTTACCGGACAGGGCGTGAACAGCTACCGACCGGTAAGAGTTTCTGAAAATTTCGCTTCAGAATACAGCTCCAACTATATCCACAAAGGCATTCATGCAGTGGCTTTCAATCCGACCAATGCCGGTATTTTCTTTGTCGGCACAAACGGCGGTATTTTCAAAGGTGTTTATTCACAAAGCAGATACACCTTCACAGGCGGCAACCGCTACTTCATCACTGACGATGTCCACTGCTCACCTGCACGTATGATGAGCGTCGGTGTCGGCGGCACAACCATGACATTAGGCGGCTGCCTTGACCACGGAACTTTGGTCATGTCAGGTTCGGAAAACCTCAACAACGTGACAACGGGCGAGACAGCATTCCCCCACCCTACGAACAACGGCTACGCCTCAAGTTATTTTGACGTGAATTTTGCGGGTGGTCCTTGCGCAATATCAACAATCGACCCATCTATCTACTTCGTTTCAGCCACAGGAGGTCTCTCTACACCAATCTACAGAACGCAGACATTAGGTGCCGACTACGACCCTAACTTTGAGGGCAACAAAGGTCCGGTTATCAGAAACAAAAACGCATTCAAGACACCTTACGCTTTTTGGGAGACCTACAATGACGACCATCATTCATTTGATATTACGGAAATCCTTGAGACTTACGACTATCCTCTCGACACATTGGCTGTCATTGACACCATCTTCATCAACGACACCGTGTATGTTACAGGCGGTGCGATTTATGTGGTTATCGATACACTGCCAACGCCCCAAATGCACAATCCGTACACATTGAATGACACTTTGTATAAGGTTGATGGAAACGAGTTGTACATTTTCAACATTTTGCACAATTATCCTATCACCGAGACTATAAACCTCGACACCTTGATTTTGCCTATCAGAAACGCAGCCAAAGCAGGTGACGAAGTCGTATATTATAGCAAACAGGGCAATTATCCTATTTTCTATACATTGCCAGAACCGCCACATGATCCAGCCCACGTTGATCCAGCCGGCGGCTATATGTGGATTGTAGGCGACACAATCACTGGTTTGCATGATCCATTAAAGACAAACTATATTGTAGCCGTTGAAGACACTATTTGGATGACAAGAGACGCTCTCATCTTCGACAAACCCACTGATTGGTTCCCAATCAGCAAGATTTCCGGAGGCATTCCGACAGCTGTTGCCATTTCATCTGACGGCACGACAGCATACGTTGGAACAGTGGAGGGCAAATTCTACAAGATTACCAACATCAACGATGCATTCTCGGCAGAGCAGGCGAACATAAACGACACGGTAAATATCTGTGTTGCCATGACAGCCGACGAGACGACATTCGCTGGTCGCGCTATCACAAGCATTTATGTCAATCCATCTAACAACAATGAAGTCCTTGTTACATTGGGCAACTACGGCAACACCGACTATGTATATGTCTCACAGAACGCAGGCACATCATTCACAGCGTTGTCAGGTCTTCCGCAGGTTCCTGTGTATTCTGGCTTGATTGAAAAAGCCACAGGCTTATACATCGTCGGCACTGAAATCGGCATCTATACATCAGAGAACGGCTCGACATGGACCAAGTCGGGCGATGTGTCATGTCCAATCATGGATTTAAAGCAGGCCTACATGGACAATCACGATGATGTCGTTATTGTTCTTTTCGATGAGATTGGCACTCCATTAGACATAGTTTATCCTGGTATCAGCAACGAGGGTATGATTTATGCGGCATCATACGGTGCTGGCATTCTCTCATGCGGAACATACAAAGAGGGCGGGGACCTCGGTGTTGAAGAGAACGAGATGGCGGTGGAAGACCACGTTCAGTTGAATGTCTATCCCAACCCTGTTATGGGCAACGCCCGGATGAACATCACTCTCAACGAGGGCACCGCTGTAAGTTATCAGGTCTTCGATATGTCGGGCCGCATGGTAGTTGACAACAAGCTCGGTTACTATCCACAAGGCACGCACACGGTGACTTTCAACGCAGCAGACCTCACAAGCGGTTCATACATCATCCGCTTACAGGCTGGTGGCAACACCAAGACCGGCAAGTTCTTAGTGTACTAAATAACGGAAGAAATCTTAAGAGTAAGGCACCCGCTTCGCGGGTGCCTTACTTGTTTGTCAATAGATGTTTTCTCGTTGGTAATACTGATACTCGCCGTAGGCAGGACAGGTCTTCGACGATGACCGACAGGCCGACAGCAAGACTCCGAGAGTGAACACCACAACCAATAACATTGCTATTTTCTTCATATTTAGTATTATTAAATTTCCGTTTACAAAGAAACGATTTTTTTTCTAATTTTGTACACGAAAACAAATAAAAATTTTCATCATGGAGGAAATCAGGAAGCCCGACATCGAAAAAGGGTGGTATGACGCTCTTAAACAAGAGTTCGAGTCGCCGTATTTCGCTGGCGTCAAGACGTTTCTGATAGAGGAAAAACGCAAGTTCGTGGTCTATCCGCCGTCATCGTTGATATTCAACGCATTCAACCGCACGCCTTTCGACAAGGTGAAGGTGGTGATTTTAGGTCAGGACCCGTATCATGGAGCCGGGCAGGCGCACGGTTTGGCGTTCTCGGTTCCTGAGGGAACACAGCTACCGCCGAGCCTGCAGAACATCTTCAAGGAGCTGCACACCGACATTGGAATGCCTATCCCGCACAACGGCAACCTTGAGAAATGGGCCGACGAGGGCGTTCTGCTGCTCAATGCCTCGCTCACCGTTAGAGCCAACGCAGCTGCATCGCATGCGAAAATAGGCTGGCAACAGTTCACAGACGCTGCAATACGGGCGCTCTCGGAACAAAAAGAACATATAGTGTTCCTGCTTTGGGGCAACTATGCCATCGCAAAAGAAAGCCTTATCGACCACCGCAGGCATCTGATATTGAAAACAGTACACCCCTCCCCACTCTCGGCAAGCCGCGGATTTTTCGGATGCAGACACTTCTCAAAAACAAATGAATACCTTATTATTAATAATATAACACCAATACGATGGGATTCCATCGTATAGAGAAAAACGAAATGACAATAAAAGTTTGAAGTTATGGAAAAATTGGTTTTTGCGACACATAATAAGAATAAATTAGCAGAGATTAGAGAGATTTTGAAAAATCACGAGATTGTCGGGCTGTGCGACATCGGATGCGTGGACGACATTGTGGAAGATGCCGACACATTACAGGGCAACGCCAAAATCAAGGCGGATTTCGTGACTAATAATTATCATTTGAACTGTTTTGCCGACGACACTGGATTGGAGGTCGAGGCTTTGAACGGCGCGCCCGGAGTGTATTCGGCGCGATATGCAGGCGAAGGTTGCTCCTATCATGACAACGTGGTCAAAATGCTTGCCGCGATGAGGGGCATCACCAACAGAAAAGCGCGATTCAGAACCGTTATCGCATTGAATATCAATGGAGAACAATATTTCTTCGAAGGCATCGTCAACGGCAAGATTCTTGAAGAAGAGCACGGAGAAGGCGGCTTCGGCTATGACCCAATCTTCCAGCCGGACGGATATGAGGAGACTTTTGCAGAAATGCCCATGGAGGTGAAAAACAAGATTTCACACAGAGGAAGAGCGGTGCAGAAACTTGTGGAGTTTTTGCTGTCAGTCGGTTAATCGGCTGTTCTGTTAATCATTTAGTCGGTTGTTTTTTGCATATTGAAATATTTTTTGTATATTTGCAGGTTAGATATTTTTAATTAAAATATAAAAAATTTAAGAAATACACATCAAATATAAATATTATGAATAGAAACTATCAGGTCATTTTTTTACTATTAACTTTGCTTCTGTTCCCAATTAAACAGTTTGCACAATATCAACCTCAACTAAAATTAGCGGAGTATAATGTTCATGAAATAAAGACACTTGAAGAGCGTGTTTTCGTCGTTCATTCCATTATAAATAGTGGGTATTATATGGTAAATGCGGGTGAAGAATCAAACACATTAAATATTTATGCTATTAATAAAACTGTTTTAGAAACTCCTTTCAAAAATTTCAATTTCTTTCTTGATAGAATTGTTGATGAAAGATATGATTTTATTAATTTAGATAAGGAAGATCGTGGTTATTTGTTTTTAGAATGGTCAGAAAAAATTGATGACGATGTTTTTAGAACAATTTATGAGGATTTTACTAGAGGAACAGCAACGGAAAACCCTACATGTGAAACCGCTTTACCATTCTGTACAGATAATGGATTATATCAATTCCCTGCGGGAGTTAATTCCGGGTCACCATGTGGACCTAGTACATCAGCTAATTGTGGTCCTCCGTATAGTTGTTCTGGAACACCTGGTCAGAGTAGTAATTGCCTATCTACGGCACCCAATCCAGCTTTTTATTATATGAGAATTGCGAATCCAGGTAGTATGACGATTAAAATATATAGCGAACCTGCATATGATATAGATTTTGATTGCTGGGGACCTTTTAATAGTTATGAAGAAGCTTGTGGTTTATTATCTTGCAGTAATATAGTTGATTGCAGTTATGCGGCTGGTACTAATCCGGAATATTGTCATATTAATAATGCACAATCAGGTGAATATTATATTCTGCTTATAACCAACTATTCGGACAATCCATGTAACATCAGTTTCAGCAAGACTGCGGGGACCGGCACAACCGACTGTTCAATTTTAGAGCCGTTTTTAACCGCCAACACTCCGTGTTACGGCAGCAGTCTGGTTCTGGAGGCTAACGTTATAGAAAGTGCCTCGTACACATGGACGAGTCCCGACAACCAGACACATAACGGCAGGACATGGACGCGAAACAACGCCACGCTCAACATGGCAGGGACATATAGTTGTCATGTGGTTGCCGGCACACAAAGCGGAGACGAGAGTGTCAATGCCGTGGTGCTGCCCAATGTGACGGCGGATTTCAACTATTCCGAAGCCGTTGTGGGTCAGCCGGTGCAGTTTACAGGCACCGAGACGACAACTCCTTCCGGACATGTCAACGACATCACCGTGAGACAATGGAACTTCGGCGACGGAGGAACAAGCACTGCAACCAACCCCACACACACTTATACCAGTCCTGGCGACTATCAGGTGAGCTACTATGTGGCAGCCACCGGAGGCAACGAGGGAGAGTGCGGCGACACCAAGACCAAGACCGTTAAAATCAGAAACGAGCTTGGCGCCACTGTGACAAGCGACAACACGAGTTTCTGCGACGGCGATGCCACCCCTCGCCTCACAGCGTCGGCATCAGGAGGATATGGCAACTACACATATTATTGGACATCATCGCCATCATGCCCTATTGACGAGCCCACCTCCGTGACCACGACGGCGCACCCAGCGATTGGAAACACCATTTTCACATGTGCAATATCCGATGGACACAACACTATCTCTAAATCTGTGACAATCACTGTCAATGCCATTCCAGACGCCACCATCACCGGTCCGACCCCGCCGCATGTCAACTACAATGCCTCGACCACACTGTCAGTGCCGCAGCTGTCGGTAGCGACATACGAATGGAGTTCGGAGCCTGCAAATTTAATTCAATCGGGACAAGGCACAAATCAGATTACCACAAAAAATCTGACAGCACCGACGACATTCCATGTCACGGTAAGCAAAGATGGATGCAGCGACTCCAACAGCCTCACCTTGGCTGTCGGCGACGCACTCTTTGGCTCCGTCGTTGTAACTGGCAATCTTGCGATATGCTCTGGCGAGACTACATCGTTGAAAGTCAATCCATCAGGTGGAACCGAGACTTACTCGTACAACTGGCAGCCTGCCAACATGATTGAAGGCTCCAACACCGCTCAAACCATCACAACCAAGGATTTGACATCGTCAACAACGTTCACCTGCATGATAACCGACACCGACAATCACACATATACCGCAACATCGCCGACGATTGTGGTAAATCCTATCCCCGAAGCAAAGATATATATCAGGGAAAATGACATGGCACAATCATATCAAACATATCATATTCTTGCCGGAAACAAAATCATTTTGGAAATGAATAGTGTTGACGGTGCCTCCTACTCATGGGAGCCGAGCGACCTTATCAACAAGTTCAACTCTCCGGACCATAGAATCGCAGAAACCAAGATGCTTGAGGAAAACGACAACATTGTGTTCACCGGCACTGTCACCTCGTCAAGCGGCTGCATCAATCAAGACTATGTGTCGGTGACAGTGCACAAATCGCTGGCGGCAAGCTATATTGAGACATCAGCAGATGTAATATGCGAAGACCATCCTATAACATTAACCGTCCATGCCGATGGCGGAACGGGCGACTATTCGTATTATTGGGTCCCAACATCGGGTGGTGTTTATTCAAATCCTTGGTCACAAACGACAACAGTATATCCGGACCGCGACAAACACACCTACAAATGCATCATCGTTGACAACGGCATTGACGACAAGCCAAACAATTATATAACAAAGACTGTTGACATCGGAATTTATGAGAGACCTGACGTTAACAACACTTTAATAGGACAAGATTTTGTAATTCCAGGCATTGAATACATGCCTTACATATACGAATACAACATCCGTGTGTCAAGTTTAGAAGGCCACAACATCGAGAACGCCGAATATACATGGGAAATTTTCAGTTATTATGACACTCCGAACCATGTCCAGAACACAGATAACGAGTCAACATGGCAAGTTTTTCCTGACGAAAACGACAAAAACAGGGCCTACGTCGCTGTCGATGAATATGGCAACGCCCTCTTGAGATGCACCATAACAACAGAATGCGGCTCTGCAAAATCAGAAAAATTCATCTACACAGAAGGCTACCATTCCGGCGAATCCGTCGATGAAATAAACTACGACAAGCTTGTCAGCCTATTCCCCAACCCATCAAAGGGCGAACTTTACATCGGCTTCAACGAGTTGTTGTCATCGCAGCCGGTAGTTATAGGCATTTACAGCTATAATGGCATATTGGTCGAGCAAATCAAAGGCAATGGTGACAGCAACGTCACCCATTGTTCGATGAACGGACTGCCCAATGGTCTGTATATTGTCAAGATTACGGGAAATGACTTTGTGGTAACGAAGAGATTCGTACTTGAGAAATAGGCGGAAACTATTTCCAGCCCCAGCAGGAGTCGTGCAATCTGTTGAATTTCAACGGAATGCCGACACTAAACATCAGTTCGAAGCCTCTGTTTGCACGGCTGTCGTCGGCATGAAACGCCAAATCATAACCGACATTCTCGCCGGTGGTGTCCAGCAATCCAAGATTAAAACTGCCATCAAGTTTCAAAATCAAGGTAAATACTTGAAAATGAATGCTATACCTCAAGCCGGCGCCAAAAGAGAGGTTGATGTCAAACGCACTCATTGCCGCATTATCAGATGTGTCATATTGCGGATTTCCTGGATACTTCCTTGAAGACTCCCCGCCATAGCACAAGCCGAAACCGGGAGCCGCGAACAAATAGGGGCTTAACAAATCGTTGGGCTGAAAATAATAGATAACCGGCATCCTGATATCTATATAGTTAGCTTTTATTTGGTCAACCTCCGGCATGTCGCCTCTTGAATTGAAAGATTTCCTAAAGCCTCTTTCAATCATCATGACCTCGCCGCTGACAGCCAATCCTTTCACTTTTTTAATCGGATATTCGATATACAATCCAAAACCAGGCTTCAAAACGATATCATTCGGCAGTTCATTATACTTATCGTAGGCGAAACTCATGTAGTAATGTGTAAGACCGCCTTTGACACCGATTGTCGGGACCACACCTCTGTCGCGGCGATGCTTGATATTGCCAAAACCGTAATCGACCTGGGCTGCAAGATTCCAGCTCAAGGCGATAAAAAACAACATCGTCAACAATTTCTTCATATCAAACCTCGAATTCTAATTTTTCTTGTCTGCAAAATCAGCGTGATATTGATCCCTGGAATACAGACTGTAAATCTGCGGATAATCTCCGTCCGGCGCACGACCTTTGATGATACTCCACATATCAATATTTGACATTCCCGTATTTTCAACAGCACCTTTTATCATGCAACCACGGATATAACTGAATTCACCAGCGCTTTCTGTATATTCATAATAGATAACAAAGTCTTTTTTGTTGGAATACACATCTCCATAGATATATGCATCGACCTCGTTCCATTTCTTGTAATCGCCACTTTTTTGGGTGGAGAATTTGATTTTCGCCTTTCCATTAACCTGCTCTTCAATGATTATATAGACGGATTTGTTTTTGGAATATGCCGAATTTGGATAGTCCTCATAATTTTGAGACGATGGCTTATACCACGAATAGTGACCCTCTACAAATTCTACGTTTATCTCGTATTCGCCTACGATATCAGGTGGGAAGCGACCGTCTCTTATTTCTTCGCTTATGCTCGCGTTTGGGAAATAATCTTCCGGATAAATCTCGTAACAAGTCTTCATATCGCTTTCGTCGCCAACAAAAGCGAGAGTTTCATGGTTTGATTTGGAGCAGCCAAGCAGGAACAGGATTGTTCCCAAAACCACGCTTAATATGGCTGACAAGCGTTTAGTCATTTTATTTGAAGTTATTTTCAAGTATTTTCATTGCTTTATCGATACCGGCAGCGTTTTTTCCGCCGGCTGTAGCGAGGGTTTTCTGACCGCCGCCACCGCCTTGGATTTCCCTGGCTGCCTCACGTATCAACGCAGCCGCGTCCATTTTATTGTTATCGACCAAACTTTGCGGCAGCATCACACAGAGAGCAGGTTTGTCTTCAAACACGCCGCCGATAATCGCTATTGCTTCAGTATCAATGTCTTTCAAAGCCGAAGCGACATTACGCATCTGGTTCATATCGGCATCGAGGCGGGCGACGACGAGTTTATGCACGTTCCATTCCGTGGCGTTGTTGTATGCGTTTTTAGCATCCGACACCGCTTGTGCCATCATCATTGACTCAATCTTCTTCTGGAGCATGGTGTTTTGTGCAGAAAGTGTTTCCACAGCCTTCACCACATCGCCTGAAGACTTAACGACGCCTTTGATTTTATTCAATGTATCTATTTGATTATCAAGATAATCGATGACAGCTTCACCGGTGATTGCCTCGATACGGCGTATGCCTGCCGCTATGGCGCTTTCGGTCAAAATCTTGAACGCTCCGATGCGGCCTGTCGAGGCGATGTGCGTACCGCCACAGAGCTCGCATGAGTAGCCTTCGCCGAAGCTCACCACACGCACTTTGTCGCCGTATTTCTCGCCGAACAAAGCCATCGCGCCCATGTTTCTTGCCTCGTCTATCGGGACATCGACTACGGTATGATTAGGGAGGTCTTCTCTAATCTTTTGATTGACAATGGCTTCGACTTCTCTAATCTCCTCTTCTGTCATCTTTGCGAAATGGCTGAAGTCGAAACGCAGACGCTCCTCGTCAACCATTGAGCCTTTCTGCTCCACATGAGTTCCTATGACTTGACGCAATGCTGCGTGCATCAAGTGCGTGGCAGTGTGGTTGGCCTCGATTTTGAGACGACGCTCTACGTCAACTTTGGCTGTGAACACTGCCTCCGGTCGCTGCGGCAAAACATCTGTGATATGAATGCTCAAGTCGTTCTCTTTCACGGTGTTGACGACATGAAGAGTCTCGTTGTCAGACAGCAGCACGCCTTTGTCGCCGACCTGACCGCCCATCTCGGCGTAGAACGGAGTTTTGTCGAGGACTATTTCAAAATGTTTCTTTCCTTTCGCGACGACTTCTCTGAATTTCAATATCTTGGCTTCGCACTCCATTTCTGTGTAACCGACGAAGGCGGTAGGCTTGTCTTCATGAACCAACTCCACCCAGTCGCCCGACATCTTTTCGGCAGCTTTGCGCGAGCGGTCTTTCTGTTCTTTAAGATTATTGTTGAAGCCGTCCATATCGACTTCAAGGCCTTTTTCTTCCGCCATCAGATTTGTCAAGTCCACGGGAAAACCGTATGTGTCGAACAGTTCGAAAGCGAAGGTTCCATCGATAAGTTTGGCGTCATTATTTTGCTCGACATAATTTTCAAAGCGTTTGATTCCCAATGACAAGGTGCGCAAGAACGATGTCTCTTCCTCATAAATAACCTTTGACACGAGTGTTTCCTGGGCTTTGATTTCAGGATATTGTTCACCCATTTCTCTCACAAGGATTGGCAGGAGTTTATACACAAACGGCTCTGTCAATTTCAGGAAGGTATAGCCATAGCGCACGGCGCGTCGGAGGATGCGGCGAATCACGTAGCCGGCCCCATTATTTGAAGGCAGCTGACCATCGGCTATGGTGAAGCTCACAGCACGCAGGTGGTCGGCGACGACACGCATCGCGATGTCGCTTTTCTCGTTTTCACCATATTTAACACCTGAAAGTTGAGAAATCTCATTGATAATTGGAGTGAAGACATCGGTGTCGTAGTTTGATTTCTTACCTTGCATCACGCGGACAAGACGCTCGAATCCCATACCTGTGTCCACATGTTTCGCCGGAAGGTCAACGAGAGTGCCGTTAGCGAGGCGATTATACTGCATGAACACGAGGTTCCATATTTCAATCACTTCAGGGTCGTCTTTATTGACAAGGTCGCGACCGTTGATTTTCTCACGAGCATGGTCGTCACGGATGTCGATATGAATCTCCGAGCACGGTCCGCAGGGGCCGGTCTCGCCCATCTCCCAGAAGTTGTCTTTCTTCGAGCCGTAGATGATGACAGACTCATCGACATGTTCTTTCCAAAATTCGTAAGCCTCGTTGTCAGGAGCCATGCCGTCTTTCTCGTCACCGCCAAACACTGTGACATAAAGCCTGTTTTTATCTATTTTCATCACTTCGGTGAGGAACTCCCAAGCCCAGGCTATGGCTTCTTTCTTGAAATAATCGCCAAACGACCAGTTTCCCATCATCTCGAACATGGTATGATGATAGGTGTCACGTCCGACTTCTTCGAGGTCGTTATGTTTGCCTGAAACACGCAGACACTTCTGAATATCCGTCACTCTTGGCGCCTTGCGAGGGTTGTTTCCTAAAAAAACATCCTTGAACTGGTTCATGCCGGCGTTAGTAAACATCAAAGTAGGGTCGTTTTTTACAACTATAGGGGCAGAAGGAACTACAAGATGTTGTTTCGACTGAAAAAACTCCAAAAAACTCTTACGAATTTCGCTTGCTTTCATCATTAAATCAATTTTCTTTAAAAAAAGTTTGCAAATTTAATAAAAAAATTATTAATTTTGCACGTTTAAAACGTAATTTTTTTCACTTTAATCTTTTATCGAGACACGATGGCGAGAAAAAAATACACATACAATCCACAAACTCTTGATTATGAAGAATATAAGCCTTCAAAATCGAGAAAGGCGAGAGATTTTCTCTTTTTCATCATCCTTGCGGGAATCCTCGGATATTTTACCATGGCGCTCATCAATCATGTTGTCGGCACGCCCAAAGAGCGCGTACAGGCGCGGGAAATCGAGTTTATGAAGCTTCAATACGACATCATCAACGACAAAATCGAGACCATTGACGAGTTGCTTATCGAGATGCAAGACCGCGACGACAACATTTACAGAATGATTTTCGAGGCGGAGCCAATCCCCACATCGGTACGAAAGGCCGGTTATGGCGGCACGAACCGCTATGACGCGTTGAACGGCTACGACAATTCTTCCATAGTCAAAGAAACGGCGAAGAAAATCGATGTCATTGAAAGTCAGCTTAAAGTGCAGTCGAAATCGTTTGACGATGTTTACGCCATGGCGAAAAACAAAGCGAAGATGTTGAGTTGCATTCCAGCAATCATGCCTGTGAAGGACGTTGACATCTATCGCATATCGTCTCATTTCGGATACAGGACCGACCCGTTTTACAAAGTTCAGAAGCATCATAGCGGCATTGATTTCTCCGGACCTATCGGGACGCACATCTACTGCACCGGCGACGGCGTGGTTGAAAAGGTCTCGTTGGGAAGCAACGGATATGGGAACAACATCATAGTAAACCATGGATATGGCTATAAGACGCGTTATGCGCATATCAGCAAATCTCACGTCAAAGTAGGGCAAAAGGTGAAACGCGGCGAATATATCGCCGACATGGGAAACAGCGGCAAATCCACCGCGCCGCATCTACATTACGAGGTTATTAAAAACAGCAAGGCGATAAATCCCATCAATTTCTTCTTTAACGACCTCACACCCGAAGAGTATGACAAGATTATCGAATTGTCGGAGAAACCCTCAATGACAATGGATTAACGTCATGGAAGTCAAGAAGTTATATTACAAAATCGGCGAAGTGGCAAAGATGTTCAACGTCCCCGCCTCCACCATACGCTATTGGGAAAGCGAGTTTAATGTTCTGCGTCCGCGCAAGAGCGCCAAGGGGAACCGTATGTTCACCGAGCGCGACATGCGTTATCTTCAGATTATTTACCAGTTGGTAAAGGTCAAGGGCTACACCATTCAAGGCGCCAAAGACGCCATGAAGACGAAGTTCGACAAACTTGAAGAAAACGCCATGATGATTCGCACTCTCAACGACGCGAGGGCGTTTCTTGTCGATTTGGACAAAAGACTTGCCGAGAAACAGAAAATGCAGTGAGACGCGCTTTTGCGCACATCTGCGACTTTGTTAAAACGTTTTATCTTTCATCAAATAATTTGTGACGTAGTCGAAGATACCGTCTTCCAAGATGGTAAAAGGCTTGTCGTATCCGGCTTTGCGCAGTTTGCTCATGTTTGCCTCGGTGAAATACTGATACTTGTCGCGGATATCGAGAGGTGTATCGATAAACTTGATATTCACAGTCTTACCCATTGCCTTGAAAGTATTCGATGCCAAGTCGTAAAACGAGCGGGCGTGTCCTGTGCCGAGATTGTAAAGACCGCTCTCCGGACGTTTCTCTATCAGGAAAAGAATTACCGAGGCTATGTCTTTAACATAAACGAAGTCTCTAAGTTGCTGACCATCGGCGAAATCAGGGCGATGAGAGCGAAACAATTGCACCTCTCCACGTTCTTCAATCTGATGAAAAGAATGAAGAATCACCGATGCCATGCGGCCTTTATGATATTCATTAGGTCCATATACGTTGAAGAACTTCAAGCCGGCCCAGAACGGCGGACAGTTTGTTTGCTTCAAAATCCATTTATCGATTTCATTTTTCGAGTGTCCGTAGGGATTGAGCGGCTGTAGTTTTTCGACAAGGTCATGGCTGTCGTCATATCCAAGTTCTCCATTGCCGTAAGTAGCTGCCGACGAGGCATATACGAGTGGGATTTGATATTCCGCACACAGTGTCCACAGCATCTCCGTGTAGTCGATGTTAAGTTCAACGAACACGTTCCAGTCGAACTCCGTGGTGTCGGTACGAGCACCGAGATGAACCACGAAATCGACCTTTTCATGATTGTTTTTCAACCATTCATGAAGTTCTTTTCTATCCAAAAGAAGTTCGTGTTTCTTATTGATAAAGTTTCTTTCTTTTTGTTTTTTTGAAAAATCATCCACGAGCACGAGGTCGTTTCTACCTTGTTCGTTCAGAGATCCCGCCACCACGCTGGCGATGAATCCTGCCGCGCCTGTTATTACTATCATGACATTTTAATTTTCTTCTGTTCTTATTTTCAAATAATTTCTCCATTTAGCGAGTACTGCCGTCATATCGGGGGGCAGTGCCGAGTCGAAGTGCAGTTCTTTTTTTGTTGTCGGGTGCACGAAGCCGAGCACTTTTGCGTGCAGGCAGTGTCGAGGCATTTCGTTGAAGCAGTTATCGACAAACTGTCGGTATTTAGAGAATGTGGTGCCTTTAAGTATTTTGTCGCCGCCATACAGAGCATCGTTGAACAGCGGGTGTCCGGCGTGCTGCATGTGCACTCGTATTTGATGCGTTCTGCCTGTTTCGAGGCGACATTCCAGCAAGGTCACATAGTTAAAGCGTTCCAGCACTGTATAATGCGTCACTGCTTCTTTCCCTTGGCTGCCGTCAGGATACACTGCCATAGCCACGCGGTCGCGTGTCGAGCGTCCGATATTGCCTTCTATCGTGCCCTCGTCTTCAGAGAAGTCGCCCCACACGAGGGCTTGATAGCGGCGTGTTATCGAGTGCTCGAAAAACTGTGCCGCCAGCACGGTCTGTGCCGTCTCGTTTTTCGCCACTATCATGAGACCTGTCGTATCTTTATCGATGCGGTGCACGAGATAGCCGAAACCATTATCCACTTTCGAGCCGTTTTCCTTGAAATGATAGGCCAGGGCGTTCAGTAGCGTCCCGTCGAAGTTGCCGTGACCGGGGTGCACCACGAGTCCCGCCTGCTTATTCACCACGATGACATCATCGTCTTCATAGACCACTTGAAGCGTGATGTTTTCAGGCGTGATGACGATTTCACGGGGCGGGTACGACAGCACCACTGTCACCACATCTAACGGCTTCACCTTGTAATTAGATTTCACAGGCTTGTCGTTGACAAGAATACTTCCCGCTTTTGCCGCGTTCTGAACACGGTTGCGCGAGACATTTTCCAGTCTGTTCTGCAAAAATTTGTCAACGCGAACCAAGGTCTGACCTTTGTCGGCAACAATCCTGAAATGCTCGAAAAGTTCAGTGTTTTCCTCGTTATTATCGCCAAGAACGCCTACAAAATCCTCCGACATGGTTGCAATTATTTGGAAATCATCAACTTGGTGGTTTCAAACGCACCATTTTCTTTCTTAACACTCAACATATACACTCCATCTTGTAAATCACTGACATTCAATTCATTGCAGTTATACGAATGCTTCACCGTTCTTCCTGTTATGTCGAAAATGAACACCTCTCTGTATAGCGCATCATTCTCGCCGATGATTCTGACTACATCGTCGGCCGGATTTGGATAAAGAATGATTTTCCCTCCTTCTTGATTGTCGGGATTTATCATCAAATCAGGATTGCCACCCATTATCGGGCGCAGCATGATAGAACCGGCGAAAGAGCTGTTTTTCCAGCCTTCGCCTACATCATAGAAATTATATTGACTATTATCATTTGACGAGTCGAATCCGATATTTATTGATTTGGAATAATGCTGTCGGATGCCTACATAGAAAGTCGAGTTCACTTTTACAATTTTGTCGAAAGAATAGTCAGAGAACGCGTATATCACAGTGTCGTTCCATTTAGGTCGTTGATTCTCAAGCGAATAAATCTCCTGACCTGGTTTACCGTTGTTATCTTTCCAAACCACAATATCGAAGAAATTGAAGTTGGCATCGTTGAAGGTACGGTTAAAAAGCATTTGCACGCCTCTCAATGTGTCGAGTGTAGTGACTTTAAATTTCACCGCGAAATATGTATCACCTGGGACGAGACCGTAGCCGCTTTCAGGAGTACCGTCGTCATAAGCGAAATAATTTCCAAACAGCTGCCGATGCTCCAAGATGTCGCCTGCCACCTCGCCACCATGTTCGTCAACAATCTCTATTTTATGACGGACAGTGAACGACGCTGTGTCGCCAGGCAAATTGTATGGATAAATGAAATCACCCATTACGATTGAATCCCTAAACACCCCGATATTTGAATATTGATTGATAATGAACGGATTAGCCTCATAAGAATAAGTCCAATCAGAATAATCATCTTCAATTTCACAAGAATAGCGCATTTCATGTGCGTTTACGTCCATATTTGTGAGATAAATGTCGAAAATATTGTCAATCTCATTTATCGGATTTACTTTATAATGCTTATAAGGCATTGATTTATACCGTTTTAATAGTGGTACCGGGTTATTTGTAAAGTTTACGGCAGGATAATAATCGTTATTCAAGTTGCGATTTCTATCGAGATAAACATAATCTATATTCCACTGATCCTTATTGCTTCTATCATTAGGATACATAGTGGTTGGCAAGGTTCCGTAGTTAAAGAAAAGGATATAAAAATCCTCTTTGAAGAAACAGGTGTCGATGATTGGTATCATGACTTTTTTAAAATACTTATTTTCACCACATTCATCAACAAACGCCTCAAAGCTCACACCTTCAGAAGCCCATATTTGTTTCCATGCTGTTTTTCTCAAGGTGACATAATTTTGAAGAACAGTGTCAAACACTTCTTCATCGTAGCCATAGCCGAATTTCAGGACGAGAGAGTCGTTTTTATCGGGGCTGTCACCGAAGCCTCCTGGCTGATAATAGAAGCTGAAATAAAGCGAGTCGGCGGGTGTAAGTGCGTAGCCGTCAAGACTGTCGAGGCGTATTTTCACTGAGAGGAGCGAGTCGCCTATGAAAGGGTTGCTACTGCCTCGTGCATACACCTTGCCATATCTGTCGATGATGTCCAGCGTAGCGGCTTTGAAGCTCACCGGCATTTTAGGGAAGCCGGAGTTCACGAAGACATTGCCTGTTTGCCATTTTGATGCGTCGGGATAAATGCCGTTGTTTCTGAAATCATCGAAAAAAGGCAGTGTCGCGACGACCTCTTCTCTCGATTGCAGCGGCTCATTTTCCGGCACGCCGCCACTGAAGCCGGTAAGATATTCTTGAGCCTTGCCGCTCATCATAAAGAAAGCGGCCGTCAATATCGTTAATATTATCTTTTTATTCATCATAGAAAAAACTTGTATCTATTTCATAATCAACATCTTCAATATCATCAAAGTCATCAAAGTCAAAAAGCGGTTTTTCAATCTCTTGTCGCCGGTATCTCATCTGCTTGTCAAGGGCGCGCTTATCCGGATTATACGAAAAGGTTCTGTTTTTCAATATATAATTAAAACTGTCAATCACGTATTTTATGGTGTCGGCGTTATATTTTTTCACTTTCCATATCTCAACGATAGAGTCTCGACGGAATTTCTCGTACTTATACCAGTCGAAGTCAAAGTTTTTAATTGACCTGTACCATACGTTCACTGTCGAGCCCAGAGGGACAACCGTCTCAATCGAATATTCCGGTTCCATGCGCGACACATAAAGAGCGTCGGCATCGTCATTATCAACAAATATCTCCATTCCGACATTCAACGAAGCCATGTTTATCATATTCTTGGCATCTTCAATGCCAACACCGATTAAATCAGGCAGATTCGTTGTTCTGGAGCCGGTTCCGAGTCCCACCACTATCGTCACTGCCGAGCCTTTCACCACATCATCGTCAGGCTCGACGACCTTGTCTTTTATCTTTTGTTCGACGACAGCGTTTCTTGCGAAATAATCGACGAATTCGAGTTCATCCACTTTCAGCCCTTCCATGTTCAGTCTCACCATGGCTTGACGAAGCGAGAGATTACGAAGATTCGGCATCTTCACTGTTTCCGGCGCTATATTTGTGCGGACAAGGTACAAATTCCTACCTTGTTTCACATTCTGGCCGGCGGCGGGGTCCTGCTGATACACCGCGCCTTCCGGGAAACCCTTGACATAGACGCTGTCAAGAAGAACGAATGCGAACTTATCTTTATATGTCTCCAAAACCTCGTCATAATTCATTCCGACCAGATCCGGAACTTGAAGTTCCTCACCATGACGAGTGAATTTATCAAGTTTGTTGAACGTGATTTCAAAAGCCCCGACAATCACTAACAACATGATTATCAAGCTAATATAAAACCACTTGTCTTTCAAAAAACGAAAAACTTTCATTTTTTTTACTTTTTTCGTTTACAATTGAGCTGTTTTTTGTAATTTTGAGTTCGCAAAGATAACGAAAAAAATTGGATTTAAGTTTATTTAACATGAAAAAAATAGCAATAGTCTGCGGCGGATATTCCGGAGAATATGAAGTCTCCATCAACAGTGCGAAAGTTGTGAAGAAGAACCTCGATATTACCAAATACGAGTCTTATATCATTGTGATTCTGAAAGACAGGTGGTATCATCTTGAAGACGACGGCACCGAGGGTGATGTCGATAAGAATGATTTCTCGATAAAAGTCAAGGGCGCGAGGGTTGTTTTCGACGCTGTTTTCAATGCCATTCACGGTGTTCCCGGAGAAGACGGGCAGTTGCTTGGATATTTCGAGATGCTTGGCATTCCCCACACCTCGTCGAATTTCACCACATCAGCGTTGACATTTCACAAAGAGTTTTGCAAGAAGATAGCGGCGGCGGCTGGAGCCAACGTCTCTCCTTCGGTGATTATCAACAAGGGCGACAGCTACGATGCTCAAAAAATCATCGCGACCCTGGGTTTGCCGTTGTTTGTCAAGCCCACGCGCAACGGCTCATCTGTCGGTGTCAGCAAGGTTAATGTCGAGGAAGACTTTAACGAGGCTGTAGCGACGGCATTCAAGGCCGGCGACCAGGTCATGTGCGAGAAATTCGTGAAAGGCCGCGAGTTGGCGTGCACCGTCATGGAGGTCAAGGGCAGAACCATGGTGCTCCCCGTCACCGAGGTGGTGAGCAAGAACGACTTCTTCGACTATGAGGCGAAATACACCGCCGGAAAGTCGGACGAGATAACACCTGCCGAGCTTGACGAGGTTTCGGAAATAGAGGTCAAGGCGACGTCGGCGATGCTTTACGACGCATTCGAGTGCAACGGCTTCGCCCGTTTCGACTATATCATGACACCGAAAGAGTTGGTTTTCATCGAGGTGAATATAGTGCCGGGCATGTCGGAAGCGTCAATTATGCCGAAACAAGCCGCCTGCATGGGGATTTCACTTGGAAAACTTTTCGACATGGCACTTGAAAATATTATGTAACTATCAGAATATGAACAAGATAATAAATTTCATCAAACCTTTCGCGGGCATCCTCGCCGTAATACTTATCGCCATTTTTTTCGGGGAGATATTGATGTACTTCGTCATAGCCGCCGTGTTAAGCATGCTCGGGCGTCCTGTCTGCAAGAGGTTTGAGAACATTCACATCAAAAGTCATTACCTAAACAGCAGTGTCGCGGCAGTGTTGACACTACTGATGATGATAGGTCTCCTGTTGGGGTTTTTCGCGATTTTGATACCGATTTTCAACAACGAGGCTAACATATTCAGCAATATCAACACGAAGGCGATTGTCGATTATTACCGGGAGCCATTGGCTGCCATTTACAACTTCCTCGGAAGATTCAATCTCATAACATCATACGAGGAAACTGTCGCGTTTGTCGAGTCGGAAATCAACTCGCTGATAAACTGGACTAATTTCAGCAACTTGTTCTCTTCTGTAATGTCAACCACGGGAAGCATTTTCATAGCGACATTTTCCATTATTTTCCTGACATTTTTCTTTCTCAGGGACTCGAACATCATACCGAGCATACTTCTCGCCATCACTCCTGACGGGCACGAAGGCAAGATGCGTATTATCATCAAGGAATCGCGCGAGTTGCTCACGCGGTACCTTTTCGGACTATTGACTGAAATAGGTTCCATGATGATTTTGCTTTCTGTGGGTTTATACATTTTCGGGATAAAAGACGCCATTGTGATAGCATTCATCGGCTGCATGCTCAACGTCATTCCTTATTTAGGGCCTATTTTAGGCGGCACAATAGGTGTCGTTCTCGGTGTCATCTCGGTGTTCAGCATTGGCAATTACGACATGCTCACCCATGATGTGATAATCATAATTTCAGTTTTTTTAGGTGCCAACCTCATTGACAACTTTGTGTTACAGCCGTTGATATACTCGAAGAGCGTGAAGGCTCATCCGGTGGAGATTTTTCTCGTCATTCTCATGGCAGGGAGCACTGCCGGAATACTTGGAATGATCATTGCCATACCGACCTACACGCTCATTCGCATCGTCGCCAAGCAGTTTTTGAGTGAATTCAAGCTCGTGGAACTGCTGACGAGGAATATAGACTAAACCGTCAAAATATCTTTTTGTTTAAGTTCGTAAAGGTCATCGACTTTTTTCACGAATTTGTCTGTCAGTTTCTGTATTTCGTCCTGCAGTTGTTTCACTTCGTCTTCGGAGACGCCTTCTTTTTCAAGTTTTTTTGCATCGTCGTTAGAGTTACGGCGTATGTTTCTGACGACGACTTTCGTTTCTTCCGCTGCTGTTTTGGCGCGTTTTGCCAAGTCTTTACGGCGTTCTTCTGTCAATGGCGGGACCAAAATCCTCAGGAAATCGCCTTCGTTTTTAGGGTTAAAGCCGAGGTTGGCTGCTTGTATAGCCTTGTCGATGGCGCTGATTGCGCTTTTGTCGAACGGCATCACGATAATCTGACGAGGGTCGGGGGTGCCGATGTTTGCAGTCTGCTCTATAGGGACGAGTGTTCCATAGTACTCCACCTTGACACCTTGGAGCATCATCGGACTTGCCTTGCCGGCTCTGATTTTCTGAAACTCCGATTCGAGATGTCTGACAGCACCTTCCATCGATTCAGCGGTTTCATCTAAAATAAATTGAGATTCTTCTGTCATATACTTTACTTTTTTCGCTGCAAAAATACAAAAATTTTTATTTCGTCACTATTGTTCCGATTTTTTCACCTTCGAGCACCTTGGCGAGGTTGCCTTTTGTGTTCATGTCGAACACTATCATCGGCATATTGTTTTCCTTGCACATGGTGAATGCGGTGAGGTCCATCACTTTGAGGTTTTTGTTATAAGCCTCGTCGTAAGTAATTGTATCGTATTTAGTTGCTGCGGGGTCTTTTTCCGGGTCGGCTGTATAGATGCCGTCAACGCGTGTGCCTTTGAGGATGATATCGGCTTTTACTTCGACAGCGCGCAGAGCCGAGCCGGTGTCGGTTGTGAAGAACGGGTTTCCCGTGCCGCCGCCTATGACAACGACATGGCCTTCCTCAAGGAGTTTGATGGCTTTGGCGCTACTCATGGAATCAGCGATACGGTCGATGAACAGTCCCGACAACAATGTCGCTTTCACGCCTTTTGCCTGCAACGTTGATTGTATAGCCATGCTGTTGATGACTGTCGCCAACATTCCCATATAGTCGCCCTGGATGCGGTCCATGCCTTTTGACGCGCCTTGTAAGCCGCGGTAGATGTTGCCTCCGCCTATCACGATGGCGATTTGCGCACCGGCCTTCACCGCCAATGCTATCTCTTCCGCATAATCGTCAAGTCGTTGCGGGTCGATGCCATACTGCTGGTCGCCCATCAAGGCCTCGCCGCTAAGTTTCAATAACACTCTTTTGTATTTCATATAACAATATTTTTAATTCATTGATATTCACTATTTAAAACCAGAAACCCACATTGATGAATCCAACGGCCGACGAGTTGAAATTCGAGCCCATCAAACTCACCTCGACAGGTCCCATTATTGTATTCGCGCCTAATGTCAAGCCGGCTCCGGCGACAAAGCTGTTGTCGTCGAACCATAAGTCATACCTGTCGTTCATATATCCGACATCACAGCTTGCCGTAGCGTAAAAAATCTTATGGAAATTCCATTGCCAGGCGAACCTGCCGAAGACGATGTGGTCAACAATTTCATCGATAAAACCAAGTCCCGTGAAAGCCATGATATTGTCGTAATATTTCATTTTCGACTGTCCGCCGACCATAAACTGATAAAACAGAGGCACTTCCGCATCACCGATTTTCGTGCCGCCTTGTACGCCAAGTTTCAGCGAATTATGTTTGCCAATAGGAAACGCTTTCATGATGCTGCCTTGAACGATATACGACATAGGTGCATCGTCGCCTATGATGCTTTTCCCGGCCATATTGATTCTCCAACCGCGTCGCGCGAAATTCGGAACATCCTCATTACTGTAAAAATAATTCACATAAAGGTATGAGAACAAAGAATAATTAGGAGTCAAGCCGCTATTTCCGACAAGGTCTCTCATGTGAACATAGTCAGCCACTGCGCCGAAACGCAACTGCTGTGTCAGCGAGTGGACAATCTGCGCGTACATGTTCAGGGTGTTGCTCTGCATACTGAAAGTATTCGTTATCCAATTATCATCAAACTGATTAATATTCAAAGAGATGACACTGAAATCGACGCCAAATCTGACGGCTTTACCTTGACGTCTGTTAAGATGCAGTTTTATATATGGGTTTTCCGCTATGTTGACATCAATGCTGAAAGTCGTGCGGTCAATGCTGTTCCACAGGTTTTTCATTGTGAAATTAACCAAAGTTCCGATACCGTAATTATTGTCATAGTGAATACAAAACGCCAGCGACTCGTCAGCGCGTTCCTTGCAATGCAATATCAGCACATAACCGTCGGGGGCGTCGTCCACCTCATACCATAAATCCTCGTAGTATCCCGACGCATAAAGTTTTATCACCACCTCTTGGATATAATCCACCGACATGTTCATCGGGAAATTCTTACCGAACTCACGAACAACTCTAATTTTGTGACTATCAGGTATTCCTTCAACTTTTACATCTACAATATTAAGATTATCAACAGGTTTCACATGCGGTCTGTTTATCTCAAAAGGCTCTATTTGTTGCAGGCGTTCCGCAAGATTTTCAAGTTGTGGATAAAATTCTTTGGCGGCATCTTCACCGAACTGTATAATAGAGTCGAAATCGTTGAACGACAGCATATTACGTCCATGCAGGTCGGGTTTGATATAGATATCGCAATGTTTTCGGGCATACGCGCCCTCCTCAAAAGAAGAAAGGTTCATCATACTTTCAAGCAGTCCAAAGGAATTGTCGATTTGCGAGGCGGGAATAGTCGCGTCCTCCAAGTCAATACCTATTATAATATCAGCACCGCGTTCCTTCATGTTTCTCACCGGGAAATTATTGACCAAACCTCCGTCCACAAGAAGTTTGTTGTCCATTATCACCGGTTTAAACAGGAATGGTATCGACATGCTTGCTCTGACCGAGCGAGCCAGATTACCTTTCGTCATTTCATATTGTGCGGCATATTCCACATCTGTAGCGACGCAGAAATAAGGCACCGACAGCTTATTGAAATCATGGACATTGCTTGCCGGCAGCATCAGCCTTGACATCAGCAAGTTGACATAAACGCCGTCAACCACCGAGGGTTTGACCTTCACCTTGTTGTTTAGAATAGGGAATGTCGCAAGATATTGCCGTTCATACATTTTTTGTTCGACGGGCATCAGCACTCGGGGGATTCTGTCATAAATGACCTGGCTCCAATCCTGTTCACGAACAAGATTTTCCATCACATCGGGATCATAGCCCACTGCATAAAGTGCGCCTATTATCGAGCCGATACTTGTTCCGCCGATGAAATCCACGGGGACACCAGCCTCGTCGATGGCTTTCAGTATTCTTATCTGGGAGAAACCTTTGGCACCGCCGCCGCACAGCACCACACCGACTTTCGGACGCTTACCGCCCCTGATTGTGTCCTCCTGGGCATTGACGGCATCCAAAGAGAACAGACTGACGAGCGATATCAGCGCAAAAAACACAATATTTTTACTTATTCTCCTCATAATAAATCCTTTAGAACCAATATCCCACATTCACGAACAGGCACCATTTGTCAACGAAGTTGGATTTTGACAACTCCACCTCGACAGGTCCGAACAAGGTTTTATAGCCCAATGTCATACCGGCACCTATTATACTATGATTCGGTGTGAACCAGTTTTTATATCCTTCGTTATCATAGTCATACATTAAATCTTCGGTATCCATTGTGATTAGGTCTCTAAAATAACCCGCGTCGCAGTTAATCACGCCGTAGAAATTTTTATAGAAGTTCCATTGCCATGCCATCTTCGCATAAGCCGCATATTCCGTCATCAGCGACACATAAGGCAGTCCTGTGAAAGTCAACAGGTTATCTTTATAATACATTTTCGACTGTCCGCCGACGAAAAACATATCTTCGCCATCAAGCACCTTTGTGCCTAAACGCATTGCTCCTTCCGCGCCGATTCTGAATGCGTGACGCTGTCCTATCGGGAATGATTTTCTGACAAGAGCCTGCACTGTGAAATACGGTGTGCTGGCAGCGTCCTTGAAGACCCCGTCATACATGATACATTTTCCCAACATGTTGATATTGCACCCTTTGCGAGGAAAATCAGTCTGGTCTTCGTTATTAAAGAAATAATAGCAATAGAGTTCAGGTTTGAAGGCGTGTCTCAATTTATCTTTATACTCATTGTAATTTTCATCGAATTTCAGGTCTTCAGACGAGACATAATTGGCTTTCAGGCCGATTTTCAAGGCTTGCGACGCTGTCGGAGCCAGTTGGAAATACAAATTCAGAGCATTTTGGTGACTTCTCAATTGATAAAAAATATCTTTTGTCGCATGATAGAAACTATATCTCAGATTCATGACCGACACTTCGGCGGTACTGCTGAGCATTCTTGTATAACGATGAGTTATCCCGGCTTTAAACCAGGGGTTGTCGGCGATATTCAAATCGACGTTATAAATAAAATATGGTGTACGGGCATTCATGTTCAGCAGTACCCCGATGCCATAGTTGTTGTCGTAGTGCATTCCCAGCGAGAAGTTGAGCGATGTGTTTTGTTTACAATGCAGTTTCAAGATATTTCCTTCCGGGGTGTCAATCAGTTCGTACCAAACGTTGGAATAATAACCTTGGGAATATATCTTTACGATAATCGTTTCTATTTCGTCGATAAGGAACTCGTGCGGGAAGTCGTCGCCGAACTCGGACTTCAACAGCCATGTATTGTGGTCGTCCAGGCCTTCGACTTCCACGCTTGCAATCGTCACGCGGTCAACAACTTGTGTATGATGACGTTTCACCTCGAAAGGTCCGAGAGCCTGAAGTGAGTCGGCGAGACGTTTCAGTTCGGGAAACTTCTCTCTGGCGCCGGCTTCACCGCGATGTATTATTTGACCGAAGTCGGTGAACGACATCATGTTAGCCTTGCCTATATCAGGTCTAATCAGGATATCGCATTCCGCGCGCGCCTTGTTGCTTTCATCTTGAGACACGACGGAAATCAAGCGTTCAAGAACCTTGAGGGAGTTGTCCAACAATGCGTGCTCCGACTTCACTATCTCCAAGTCAACACCGATGATGATGTCCACTCCTTCCTTGCGGACATTTTGCACTGGGAAATTATTTGTAAGTCCGCCGTCGCAGAGCAACCAATCCTCATATTCCACAGGTTCGAAAAGGAATGGTATCGACATGCTTGAGCGAATCGACTGTGCCAGCGAGCCGCTTTTAAACTCAATCGGGTCGGCGGATATCATGTCCGTGCCTATGCACAGAAAAGGCACCGGGAGTTTGCTGAAGTCACGTTCTTTATAGGCAGGCATTGTCAGACGGGTCAGCAACATATTGACATACATACCATCAATCATAGACCTTTTCAGTTTCAGTTTGCCGTCTTTATATGGCATTGTCACCATGTAATGCCGCTCGTTGATACGTTTGTCGATGGGTATGAACTTACGTGGGATATTGTCTTTGATAATCCTGTCCCAGTCTTGTTCGGTACATAGTTTCTGCATCATATCCGGGTCGTAGCCCACGGCATAGAGGCCGCCTATGATGGAGCCCATGCTTGTCCCGGCGATATAGTCTATGGGAATGCCGGCTTCTTCTATCACCCGCAACGCTCCTATATGAGCGAAGCCCTTGGCGCCGCCGCCACTCAACACCACGCCTACCTTCGGACGATGAAACGTTTTTATTGTATCGACAGATGTCTGCGCCGATGCTGTAAACAACATCAGAAATAAACTTATCAATATGACAACACGTTTCATTTTATTATATATTACTCCAATTTCCCGTGGCAGTTTTTATATTTCTTACCGGAGCCGCACGGACAAGGGTCGTTGCGTCCCACCTTCTTCTCCACATGAATAGGCTGTGTCACGCGGTTTTCCTGTGTATTGCTGTGTGCCTGCGACAACAGGTCGGTACGTTGCTCTTTCAGTTTGCTTCTGTCGATAGCCTTGGCGCGATGCTCTCTGATGTTGCCTTTCTCCTGCACCGGCAGGTCCGACTTCATCAAGAAGGAGATGACCTCGCGGTTTATCTTCAGAATCATTTCTTTGAAGAGGTTGAACGACTCGAACTTATAGATGAGCAGCGGGTCTTTTTGCTCGTATTGAGCATTCTGCACCGACTGTTTCAAGTCGTCGAGCTCGCGCAGATGTTCCTTCCAAGCATCGTCAATCATGCCGAGCGTTATGCTCTTCTCGAGCGACAACGATATTTCGCGGGCGCCGTTCTGGACAGCTTTCTCGATATTGACAACCACATTCATGCCTTTCTTTCCGTCGGTGAACGGAATGAGAATGTTTTTATAGCCTGGTTGTTTCTCGTAAATATCCTTTATGATAGGCAATGTCTTCTCGCCCACCACCTGTGTCTTCTTGTTATATGACTCAAGCGCTTTCTCAAACAAATCATCGGCGAGCTCTTCTGTTTTGCCATGTTTGAACTCTTCCTCGTCGAAAGGAGGTTCTATACCCATATTCGAGAGGACATCTATCTTAAAGCCTTCATAGTCATCGACTTCTTTGTTTTTCTCTATCAGCGACTCGCCGAGGTCGTACATCATGTTGTTGATGTCTATTTGCAGACGTTCGCCGAAGAGGGCGTGGCGGCGTTTTTCATAGATAGCCTCGCGCTGTGAGTTCATGACATCGTCATATTCGAGGAGGTGTTTACGCACACCGAAGTGGTTCTCCTCGACTTTCTTTTGGGCTTTTTCTATCTGTTTAGTAATCATTGAATGTTGAATCACCTCGCCTTCTTTCATGCCGAGGCGGTCCATGATAGGCGCTATACGTTCAGAGCCGAACATACGCATGAGGTCGTCTTCCAGTGACACGAAGAACTGCGAGCTTCCCGGGTCGCCTTGACGTCCTGCGCGCCCACGGAGCTGACGGTCAACACGGCGCGACTCGTGACGCTCCGTGCCTATGATGGCGAGACCGCCTGCGTCTTTCACGCCAGACCCTAACTTGATGTCGGTGCCGCGACCCGCCATGTTGGTGGCAATGGTCACAGTGCCTGCCGCGCCGGCGTCCTTCACAATCTGCGCCTCCTTGAAATGCAACTTCGCATTCAACACATTGTGCCTGATGTTCTTACGCGTCAGCATACGGCTCAACAACTCGGAAATCTCGACGGAGGTGGTGCCCACCAAGACAGGTCTTCCTTGCTTCACAAGTTCCTCTATCTGCTCAATGACAGCATTGTATTTCTCTCGTTTCGTCTTGTAAATCAAGTCTTCCCTGTCGTCACGGGCGATAGGTCTGTTGGTTGGTATCACCACGACATCGAGCTTATAGATGTCCCAGAACTCGCCTGCCTCTGTCTCGGCGGTACCTGTCATGCCGGCGAGCTTGTGGTACATTCTGAAGTAGTTCTGCAAGGTGATGGTGGCGTAGGTCTGTGTCGCTGCCTCGACATCGACGTTTTCCTTTGCCTCCACGGCCTGGTGCAAGCCGTCCGACCAGCGGCGGCCCTCCATGATACGACCGGTCTGCTCGTCAACGATTTTCACCTTGTTGTCGATGATGACATAGTCAACGTCTTTCTCGAACAAGGTGTATGCTTTCAGCAGCTGCTGCACGGTATGCAGACGCTCTGACTTCTCGGAGAACACCCGCAGAATCTCTGTCTTCTTCAACACTTTCTCGTCTTCGCCAAGTCCTGACTTCTCCAGCTCCGCGATTTCCGAGCCGACATCCGGAATGATGAAGAACGACGGGTCGTTGTAGGCTTTCGCGAGCTGCTCGGTGCCTTTATCTGTCAAGACGACGGTGTTCAGTTTCTCGTCGATGACGAAATACAGCTCATCGTCGATGATATGCATGTTCTTGCTTTGTTCTTGCATATAGAAGCCTTCTGTTTTGAGCAGCAGCGACTTCATGCCCTCTTCCGACAGGAACTTGATGAGGGCTGCGTTCTTCGGAAGTCCGTGGAAGGCGCGGAAGAGCTGGTCGGCGCCATGCGATTTCTCTTCCTCGGTGGCATTAGGGTTTGTCAGTATCTTCTTGGCTTCCGCAAGACACTGTGTCACGAAGCGTTTCTGCGCCTCATAGAGGTTCACCACGTCAGGTTTGAGGCGCACGAACTCCTGGTCGTCGCCGCGTGGCGTAGGTCCGCTGATAATCAACGGTGTACGCGCGTCGTCAATCAACACGGAGTCAACCTCGTCAACGATGGCGTAGTGATGCTTGCGCTGAACGAGCTCCTCCGGGTTTCCGGTCATGTTGTCGCGCAGATAGTCGAAACCGAACTCGTTGTTGGTGCCGTAGGTGATGTCGGCGTTATAGGCGGCGCGTCTCTCCGCCGAGTTGGGCTGATGCTTGTCGATGCAGTCGCATGTCAAGCCAAGGAAGTTATATATTGTGCCCATCCACTCGGAGTCGCGTTTCGCCAGGTAATCGTTGACGGTCACCACATGCACGCCGCGTCCGGCGAGAGCGTTGAGATATACCGGCAAGGTGGCGACCAGGGTCTTGCCCTCACCGGTAGCCATCTCGGCGATTTTCCCCTGGTGCAGCACTATGCCGCCTATAATCTGCACGTCGTAATGCACCATGTCCCAAGTCACCGTGTTGCCGCCGGCCATCCAGCTGTTGCTGTAGCGCACCTTGTCGCCCTCGATGTTGATATGCTCGTATTTCGACGCGAGCTCGCGGTCGAGGTCCGTCGCAGCGGCTTCTATAATCTCATTTTCCTTGAAACGCCTGGCAGTCTCCTTCATGACAGAGAAAGCCTCCGGCAATATCTCGTTCAAAGCCTCCTCTATCTTGTCAAGAACCTGCTTCTCCAACTTGTCAACCTGCTCGTAAATGCTGTTCTTCTCCTCCAAATCCATGTCAGGATTGCTCTCCACATTGGACTTCAACTCCGCTATCCTCGCCTCCTCGGCGGCGATGTGATTGCGGATATATTCCTTGAACTCCGCCGTTTTGTGACGAAGACTGTCGATGTCCAAATCCTTGATTTTCTCGTATGCCTCGAGCGTTTTCTGCAAAAGCGGCTGTAACGCCTTGTTGTCGCGTGTCGATTTATTTCCAAAAAGTTTAGCTAAAAATCCCATTTCTTTATTATTTGTTCATGAATAAAACTATAATATGTGTCACTATCAAAAACTATGCAAAAATAATAAATTTTCACAAATATTTATTAATTCTCCTCACTTGAGCGTCAAGATAATGAAAAGGCGATGGAGCCGGAGCCATGCCGACCCTGTTTTTTCTCTTCAAAATGACGTATGCCGGACATATCTTGACATGATAATCCTCAAGCAGCAGAATGTTTTCGCCTATGTTTAAAAGTCGCCAGTCATATCCTTGTTTATCAAAGAGTTGTACATAGTCATCGAATGATTCTTTTGTGGCGATTGTGACAATCTGAATGGTGTCGCTCCATTGCTCATGCAGTTTATTCAATGCCACGAACTCATTTTCTATCAGCGGAGTAATATCGTCCACGAACTGAAGCAACAGCATGTCATTTTGATAGTCAGCGAGTTGCACTGTTTCGCCTTGATTGTCTTTCAAAGAAAAAGCCGGAGCCTTGGAGTCGTATGAAAGTTCTTTCAGTTGCTTGGTGAAATTTGCCGCCACCTGTCGGTTTTTCTTGCTTTTCGAGGATTTTTCAATCTGCCCGAGAGAACTCAATATTTGACTTTGATTATTCGTGTTTGAATAAAACGACCGGCTCATATTCATCATCATGACAAGCTCGGCTATCTGCCAATTACGTGACAAAAAGTCATTATCTCCGCCAATTGTGTTTCTCAAGTTTGGCAGCATATCCATATAAGCTTGCTGCATATACAGCACTTCTTGATTATCAAAATATTCCGATATTGTTTTTTTCGCATTGACGCTCATCAGCACCGATGCCTTGCGGTATTTTATCAAGTCTTTGATATATTTGTTTTCAATTTCCCCGAAGTTCTCTGCCAGTCGGTTGTCAAGTGTATCGAGCAGGCTTGTTTTTCTTTCACGATATATCCGGTTGAAATTTTCGTGAACAAACTCATCGATAAAGTCTTGAGTGGCGACGAATTGCGAATAGAAGCCGCCGTCATCCGCCGCATTGATTTTCATGGCGGGCATTTCCTGCTCGAAATAGGAGCCTTCGTTTTTTTCAGGAATCGTTATTTCTATGTCATAGTTTCCGCCAGGGGCCAGGACGATGTCCACCCTGGCGAGATTTACGGCTATTTGCGCCGGTGTAATCTCCTCGACATTGGCTTTCAGGGTGAAATTCCCGTCCTTATCCGATTGTGTCTCTGCGATTTTCGTCTGCTCGCATGTCAGCATCTCATCGTATGCGAGAAGGCGCACCAAGGCGTTGCGGACATTGACCTTGCCAATTAGCGAGATGTTTTGGGCGGACGCTAAAACCGGGCAAAGCAACGCAATAATCAGACAGAAAACGCTTTTATTTTTCATGGAATCCTGATTTTTCCGGAACGAAGGCGTTCAAATCGGCATTGTTTCTAACAAGGTCGCGCACCACCGTGGAGGAGACGCAACGCAGACTCGGGTCTGAAAGGAAAAATATCGTCTCGACATCAGGATTGAGTTTTTTGTTCGCTTCGGCGATGACGCTCTCATACTCGAAATCGGCGGTGTTCCTGAGTCCTCTGATGATGAAACCGGCATTCATCTTTTTGCACAAATCAACTGTAAGACCTTTATAACCAACGACTTTAACTTTCGGATATTCGGCAAAGGTGTTTTCTATCCACCTGATTCGTTGCTCAAGCGGGAAGGTGTGTTTCTTATCGTTATTGACTCCTATGGCGATGATTATCTCATCGAAAAGCGGCAACGCCTGAAGCACAATGTCCTCGTGTCCGCGTGTGACAGGGTCGAAAGAACCGGCAAAAACTCCTGTTTTCATGTTTTGTTGAAAAGTGCAAATAAAATAAGCGATTGTTTCAGACTGCAAAGATAAAAAAATATGTGACACCAAGAGCGATGTCGCATATTTTTAATTTTATCCTCAAGCATAGAAGCCGGAGGCGCATGCGCCTCCGGCTTCACATTCCTTAACCTCCTTGAGGAAAAGGTAAATATTGCATCCAACTAACGAACAAGACGCACCGAGAGACCCCAGTTTCGCCAACTTGAGTCGTCCAACTTCAATTTATTTGTAGTACTACCCATAAAACCTGTTTCGGAGTAAATGCGTACATTATAAGCCCTCCCATAATCGCTGCTTCCCGTAGAAGACCAATAGTAGCCCTGCGGGTAACCAGAGCTATTGTCATAACTATGAACAGAAGTATCACTACGATAACCATTTCTCGGCAGGAACACACAACCGGCGTTCTCGCATTCCGTCCAATTGCCACCATTGCAATCTGCACCGGTGTAGTTGTCAGGGTATATCACAACACCGTCTATTCCACTTACTGTGTTATAAGTGAAACCGGGTTTCCCGTTTACAACACGATCGAACAGGTACTGCCATTCCTCCGCTGTCAGGGTGCGCCACTGTTTGTAGCCGTCGCCGCCGTTTGAGATGTTGTTGTAGCCCCAGTCGGCAGTGCCGTTTTCGCCGTTTCCATGAAAATCGCAGGAAAGGCAATTATAGGCATAATAAGCTGCATAATTAGTATGCGTGCTCCAAGGTTGATAAATATTGCCGTTGTGGTTATAGCCGCTTGTGCCCCAGCCGAAAAGACCAACCTCGGTTAAACCATAATAGTTGTTATTGACAGAAATATAACTCTCAACCTTGTCATATTGGTTTTCCATGAAGCTCCATGTCCATGTTCTCCATGCGTCGGTGGTGGTTGCTTTCAAGTTGCCTTTCGAGAACATCACTTTTTTATTGGCAGACACGGAGAACAGGGCGTTTATCGCTCCTTCCGGGGCGTATTCCGTGGTAACGTTCACAGCGTAGCCTGCGCCGTATTTCCTGCCAGCCTCGAGAGCCGGGAGTGCCGGGCGGCTGCCTTTAAAGTGTCCGGAGAACGCTGTGCCGTCGGCGCCCGCTGCCTGTCCAGATGCGTTTGGAAGCAGTATCGCCCAGTATCCATCGCTGCCTCTCTTCACGAAGGTGATGTCACCGTTGCCCTGTGTGCCATAGCTGAAGCCGTTGTCGGCGGCTGTTGCCTGGGTGAAGTCAACGGTAACCTTGTTCTGCAGGCCTGTCACGCACACGCCCATATTGTAGTCGTAGCCGTTGGCTGCCTTGGTGACGTCGAACTTCACGAGTGCGCATTTGTGGGCGAGGTTGGCGGAGTATGTTCCTTCACCTGTGAAATCTTCGTTCGAGGCCCCGAACGATATTACTGGCAGGCTGCTCGCCTGGTCGCTGATAACGACAGAGCAACTACTTGTTATACCTGACGTGGGGGTTTCCGCCGGCTTGACATTGCCAAGGAAATAGAAATAAAGTTTACCTGCTCCTGTTGTCGGTGTGGCGACAGTGCCGGAGAAGTTAGTGCCGTCGTGTTCGATGGCTCCAATGTATTTGCCGTCGTATGCCACGTACAGCACATCGCCGTATGCAAAAGTGGTCGCTCCGGTGGTGAAGTCAATGTCGGCTTTTGCGCCGCCGCCGGTGTTGACGGTGATATTGCAGGTGTTCATGTCGCCGCCCGCCGGGCTCACCGCGTTCTTTTTACAAGCGCTCATTCCCAAAAGGAGTGCGAGCGCCGATAATGCCAATGTAATCTTTTTCATTGTCTTTCCTCCTTTTTCTTTAGTGCCACATAGCCTGCGCCAACGGCTGTCAGGATGAGAAGTCCGCTGCCGAGAGGCGCGTCGGTGAACGAATCCATGGTGATTGTCCATGCTGCCGGGTTCATGTCCATTGACGAGGCAAAGAAGCCATCGGTGGCCAGTGCGAACTGGGCCTTCATTGTCATCGGCGACAACATTCCCAATGTCATCGCCACTGAAAGCGCAAGGGCTTTCAATTTAGGTGATTTTTTCATTTGTATAGTATTTAGGTGATAAATTAGTGTCGAGGGTGGTAAGGGGGTTAAGGGCTTTAAGGGCGGTAAGGGCGTTAAGGGCATTAAGGGCGTTAAGGCCTTTAAGGGCGTTAAGGCCTTTAAGGGCATTAAGGGCGGTAAGGTGGTGGTTGGTTTTTGGCTTAACTTATTGACAATCAGCGAGTTGCCCCCCCCCGTCGCCTATTTGGCATATTCACACCAATCCCACAAAACGCCGGGAAAGGCGTTTTCACCGATAGATGATTATATGTATGGGGGTTTGTATCCATTTTACGTTGCAAAAATAATAATAAAATCAATACAATATTGTTTTTTTTCAATATTTTTCAACAATAATTTCTTAAATAGATATATTTTTCGTTCCTTGGTCAGGAAGAAAGTCACCTCATCAGGTTTAGAATTGTCGGCACGAGCGTTCTCAACGACGCGAAAGTTCTTTCTTGAAAATCTCCGACATGTTCTTTGTCAACGAGATACACTTTCGATATTCCTTCCTCTTTTTGTGGTGTGTTTTTCATTCCGGATTTGGTTTTCATCAAATACCAGTTTGTTTTCTTGATAGTCCACTGGTTGTCGAGGAGATAGCAATGCCAGGTGGCCGGCAGTTCTTTTATGGTTTCGAGGTCGGTGATGCCTGTTTCTTCCTCCACTTCGCGTAGGGCGGCGACTTCCGGTGTCTCGCCTGTCTCTATATGTCCTTTCGGAAGGTCGGGGATGCCGTTTCTTTCTATCGCGACAAATTGATTGTCGATGATTACCACTCCGCCGGCGGCAGGTGCTTGTCGGAAGAGTGTTTTTATCGCGCAGGCGAGATTTTCGCCGTCGGCATCGGACAAATCGAGGTTTTCGAGTGTTTCATCGTCAAGCCAGCTCTTGATTTTTGAAACCAACACATCACAGTTTTCAACATCTTTATTATCAATAGATAACAAATCTTCACAAAAATTATTTGCGATTAATTTTCTGTTATTGCAAAAAAGTCTGTACATTTGCGCAAAATTTCACATTTATATGAACGAAAAAGAAACCGCTTTAGCATTAGCGAATTTTCTGCTGCAAATTAAAGCAATAAAATTGAATCCTGCAAGTCCTTTCACCTGGGCGAGCGGATTAAAGTCGCCTATTTATTGTGACAACCGTGTCACTTTGTCGTATCCCAACATCAGGACATTCATTCGCGAGGCGTTTGTAAAGATGTGCATGGAGCGTTATGGCAAGCCGGACTGTGTAGCGGGTGTGGCGACAGGCGGCATACCCCAGGGCACATTGGTGGCGCAGGAGCTTGGTGTTCCGTTTTGTTATGTGCGCTCGGAGGCGAAATCGCACGGTCTCAACAACCAGGTTGAAGGCATAGTGTCGCAAGGAGCGTCGGTGGTGGTGGTCGAAGACCTTGTCTCCACGGGAAAATCGAGTCTTGCAGCGGTCGAGGCATTGAGAGAGAGAGGAGCCAACGTCAAAGGCATGATGGCGATATTCACCTATCAGCTCGACGCCGCGGCGGAGGCTTTCAGAAAAGCCGGCTGCGACCTTGTGACCATCAGCAATTACGAGGCTTTGATTCAAAAAGCCGTCGAGGAAAACTATGTGAGCGACGAGCAGATACACTCGTTGATGGAATGGAGAACAAGCCCGCAGGCATGGTCTGATGCGCAAACGAGATAGTCTGCGCATGACATAAAAATCCCGAAATTCATATTGAAATGTTAATTCAGTCACAATATATAGACAACAGCAGGAGCGAGCAGGAGTTTTTCGGCGTTGTGGGCGACATGCGGAACATTCCGGCGCTGCTGCCCCCACAGGTCGTCAACGTGAACGCCGACGAAGACAACCTTTCGTTCACGGTGCAAGGCATAGGCAGCATAGCCCTGCGCGTAAGCCAAAGAATCACTTACAGCTTGGTACAACTCGTGCCGGCAGGAAAGACACCTTTCCAATTCGTCTTAAACATCAAGATAGCAGGATTGGGCAACAACTGCCGCGTGATGTACGAAATCGACGCCGAGCTCAACCCCCTTATGGCTATGATGGCTAAACGTCCGCTTCAGAACCTTGTGGACATGATGGCGGAAAGAACCGCAACTCTTTGACATCACACACTATTCCGGCTCCCTCCTTGTCATGAAGAAGGAGGCGTCCGTATTTATCAAAACCTTTGATAATCATTGTTTTAACTTGATTTTGATAAAAATAATCAGCCCATTGGCCGAAGCGGTACGACTTCGCGGTATATTTCCTGTCGATTTCCTCTTGACTATCAGTAAAACGAAGGCTTTCGACGGTTTTTTTTATGTTGGTTATCAACATATCAAGCACCTTGTCGAGGTCGAAGTCCTTGCCGGAGATTTGCTTCAACGATATTGGATTAGGGATATCCTTTGAAAATTCCATCTGGTTGACATTCAAGCCGATACCAACGACAGAGATACCCATTGCACAGCCTTCGACGGTATTTTGAATCAACATGCCGGCAAGTTTGTTGTCGCCGAAATAAATATCATTAGGCCATTTTATATAAAAATTGTCAGACGGGAGAATATTTTGAAGCGTCTCCACTATTGCGACCGACACCGCCTGTGAGATTTTAAACTGGTTTTCGGCTTGGAGGAAACTGACATTCAGGGCGATGCTGAACAGCAGGTTCATTCCCGCCTCGCTCTCCCAGCGGTTTTCACCCATTCCACGTCCGGCAGTCTGATGGGCGGCGACAACGACAGTGTCCGAAATGTCATTGTTTTCGGAAATTTTGTCATACAAAAAAACATTCGTCGAATTTATTTCATCAAAACGCAAAATTTTCATCGCCATTCGTTACATATAGATTTATCTAATGAAAAGACAAAAATATACAATTTTTCTTGAAGTTGGTACTAAAATCTTGAATTTATTAATTATCTTTGCAAAAATTTTCAATTTATGCGAATCAGACACGAAAACGACAATACGGAAGAGGTCTTGAAAACCATAGTAGAGACCATGTTAGAGGCAAAGGCGCAAGAGGTTACCTCATTGGATATGAGGGAGTTACATTCTGCGGTTACAGATTATTTTGTGATATGCCACGCCCAATCGAAGACACAGGTGAGTGCCATTGCGGAAAAGGTCATCGACAATGTCCGCAACAAGCTTCGCGTGCATATCTATCACGAAGAGGGCTTTGAGAATGCGGAATGGATTTTGTTGGACTATGTTGACGTAGTGGTTCATGTTTTTCTCGCGGAGAAGCGCGATTTCTTCAAGTTAGAGGAGTTGTGGGCCGATGCGGAGAAACACGTTTATGAAGATTAAAAAATTTAGACAATGGCAGAAAACATCAACAACAAGCCCAGGAAAAAGATAGGATTTTATTGGATTTACATAATACTGATAGCGTTTTTCCTGGGTTCGATATTTTTCAACAGCTCTGGTTCGGTGAAGACAACGACATTGTCTGAATTGAGCAGAATGCTTAAGGAGGGCGATGTTGACAAGATAGAGCTTGTGAACGGCAAGACGGCGGAGATTTATCTCAACGAGCAAGGCATGAGGAAATATTTCCCCAACGAGACGAGGAATGTCTTCGGCAAGTCGCCGAATTACACGCTCAACGTGTCGGAAGACCGTCTTTATTCCAAGATGGACGAGGCGCAGCAAGGTCTTGAGAACCCTATCGAGGTTGTTCCTGTGGAGCGTCACAACTGGATGGGAGATATTATCAGCTGGGTGCTTCCGTTGTTATTGATAATAGCGTTTTGGGTTTTGATAATGCGCAGGATGAGCAGTGGTTCCGGCATGGGCGGTGGCGGACAGATTTTCAACATCGGGAAGTCGAAGGCACAGTTATACGACCAAGAGAAGGGCAACAAGACCACGTTCAAGGACGTGGCGGGTCTTGAGGAGGCCAAGGAGGAGGTGATGGAGATTGTTGACTTTCTCAGGAATCCCAGCAGATACACACGTTTAGGCGGCAAGATTCCGAAGGGTGTTTTGCTGGTAGGTCCTCCAGGCACTGGCAAGACATTGTTAGCGAAATCGGTGGCGGGCGAGGCCAACGTGCCGTTTTTCAGCATTTCCGGTTCCGACTTTGTGGAGATGTTCGTCGGTGTCGGTGCGTCGCGGGTGCGCGACCTTTTCAAGCAGGCGAAGGAGAAGTCGCCGTGTATCATCTTCATCGACGAGATTGACGCCATCGGCCGTGCGAGAGGCAAGAACATAGTGAGCGGCGGCAACGACGAGCGCGAGAGCACTCTGAATCAGCTGCTCACCGAGATGGACGGTTTCGGCACCAACTCGGGTGTCATAGTGTTGGCAGCCACCAACCGCGCCGACATTCTCGACAAGGCGTTGATGCGTGCCGGACGCTTCGACCGTCAGATATATGTCGAGTTACCCGACTTGAACGGTCGTCGCGAGATTTTCGCGGTACACATGCGCGGGCTGAAGTTAGGCGACGACGTTGACAACGAGTTCCTGGCGAAGCAGACACCGGGTTTCTCCGGCGCCGACATCGCCAATGTGTGCAACGAGGCAGCCCTCATCGCCGCGCGCCGCAACAAGGAGAACATAGGCAAACAAGACTTTTTAGACGCCATCGACCGCATAGTGGGAGGTCTCGAGAAGAAAAACTCCGTGATAACACCGTCCGAGAAGAAAGTAATAGCATTCCACGAGGCGGGACACGCCACGACGAGTTGGATGCTGGAGCACGCTCACCCTTTGGTGAAAGTCACCATCGTCCCGAGAGGCAAGGCACTCGGCGCGGCCTGGTATCTGCCCGACGAGAGGCAAATCACCACGAAAGAGCAGATGTTTCACGAGATGGTAGCGACACTCGGCGGCCGCGCCGCGGAACAAATTGTCTTCGGACAGATATCCACCGGAGCGCTGAACGACCTCGAAAAAGTGTCGAAACAAGCCCACGCCATGGTGATGTACTATGGCCTCGACGAGACTATCGGCAACGTGAGCTACTATGACTCGACAGGGCAGCAAGACTATGCGTTTACAAAGCCGTTCAGCGAGAAGACAGCCGAGAAGATTGACGACGAGGTGAGCAAACTCATAGAAAAAGCTTATCAAGAGGCGTTGCGCATCTTGAATGAATACAAAGGAGGTCTCATACAACTTGCCGAGAAACTCATCGACAAGGAAGTCATCTTCACCGACGACCTCGTGACGATTTTCGGCGAGCGTCCATGGAAACAAGAGGAGAGGACGTTCTCGAGACGCAAGGAAGAGAAGGCGGAAGAGAGCGAAGGTTCCGACAATCAATATTCTCCGGACAACACCACAATAGCGTAAAACATGAAAGTATTCTCATTCGGAAACCTCGGCGAGCGCACCAACAAGGAGCAGATTCTTGCGAAGGTGCGCAAGGCTTTGATGTCGAAGGACGAGAAGATGTTTTCCGATGTAAACATGCAAACAGAGACTTGGACGCCGTTCAAGGAGGAGGACGGTGTTGACTTCACTTTCGTGGAGCGTTTCAAAGACAATGGTGGCATTTTCGTTTATTTTGAAAGCAAGGACGATTTCATCGAGGCGATGAAGCAGTATATTGTCGAGAACCGATGGGAGCCGTTGTGCAGCACCAGTGCGAGGATAGAGGCGTTGTTCCGGGGCAGCGGCATCGAGTTGTGCAGCGACTACGGTGTCAACCGCAAAAAGACCGTGAGCATTGTTGACTGCGAGTGCTTGATAGCGCAGACAGGGAGCGTGGCAGTGACAGACGCATGCGCGGGGTCGAGGGAGGCGTATTCAAATGCCGACACCTTGTTGATATTCGCCACTCCAAACCAGATTGTGGCAAGCATGAAAGACGCGATAAAACTCTTGAAAGAGAAATATAAAAAACAAAGACCCGCAGAGACCGTCATCATCAGCGGCCCGAGCAAGAGCACCGAAATAGACAACCATTTAGTTATCGGAGCCCAAGGAATAAAACAGATTGCGCTGTTTTTAGTCGAAGAAGAATAAAAAATCAATCATCTAATGCATTACATAAGAAAAGCATGAGAGTGTAAATTAAACTGTGTCAGGCTACAATAAAAAGTAGAACGACAAAGTTTAATTAAAAATGGAAGAGAAAAT
>OLGV01000035.1_pt1 | contig 53873 bp, 63 predicted proteins | sample 1605761 | NCBI WGS metagenome assembly OLGV01 (sample SAMN03283245) | human gut metagenome | biome: human-associated habitat; material: feces | host: Homo sapiens | place: Peru | collected 2012
CCATCAAGTCGGTGCAAGCCGCTCTCGGCCTGAAACAGGATGGCGTTGTTGGCCCTGTTACCCTCGCCGCTCTCAACAAGAGTACGGCCAGCTACAAGCCCGTTTACACCTTCAACCGCATAAAGGCGGAGCGGGCTGCGGCCCTTCTCCAGATTGCGAAGCGGAGGAACAACGCAAAGTATTTGAACGGATGGTTGCGGCGGTGGGAGGGCTTCGGCTTTCACCGTTTGACCAAAGCCGACGGCGGCGAAATCGTATGGTAAAAGGGAAAAACGTACTTATCTGGCTCGGGCTCCTGCTCCTGATATTTGGGGCGGGAGTCCTTGTCGGTCGCTGCGGGCACAGAAACGGGCCAGATTCGCAGCTGCAACACAAGCCCGACACCTTGTTCATCTGTGACACCATCGTCGATTACAGGCCGAAAGAAGCGGCGATTCCGGCAGGTTATGAGCTCGTCCCGTTGGGAACATCCGACAAGATAGCCTTGCTCGAAGATGTGATACTCGAACAGGAGTCGCAACTACTGGCGAAACCCACGCTTGTCGAAGTCCACGACACAACCTATATCGCCGTGCCGATGAGCCGGACCACGTTCACCGACAACGCCACGTACAAATGTCTCGTCGAGGGCTATAATACCAAGATGCTGTGGCACGAAAGCTACCAAGAAAAGCAGATAATCACGAAGCCTGTTGCCGCGCCTCCAGTATTCGCAATTTCGGGCGGTTTCAGCGCCTTTGGTATTGGGAAGGTGTTCGGGTTAGGCGCAGGCGTTGAAGTCTCCCTACGGCAAGGGAACTGGGTATTCCGGCCCGGAATCGGCTACGGCCTGAACAACGACGGCCAGAACTGGGGCCGCGGCCCATATCTCCGCTTCGATGCAACTTATAACTTCTACTCAAAATGACGAAAATACATCAATTCGATCCACAAATATATCCCCGGCTGCTCTGGGTGGTAGTTGGCTGCGACAAGGCAACAATCGCTGCAGTAAAAGATATGTTCGGAGACTTCGGCGATATGGATAAAGATGCCGAGGCCGAGGTCTTTAACGTACACAGGAAGAAGCCGACATCAAGAGGTGGTCTCTTGATTTGGTTCAGGAGTAGAACCAGAATGACAACGGGCATCATAACGCACGATTCAAATCACGCTGCCATCGAAATCTTCGACTACTGCAACTGCCGTATCGCGGTGGATAACCAAGAGCCGTTTACGTATCTTGCGGGCTGGATTGCCAACTGCTGCCAGAAGGTAAAGTCCGGCAAATTCAAGGACGAGGGCTAACGCTCGAACTACAACAAAAAAAGGAGGCAACCACGACGGCTACCTCCCTTCCTTTTTAACAGAGGCTCTTGAAATAGAGCAGGGTTGGATTGTCCTTGTGAACGTCGATGTCCGGAAACCGGCTCGATATGATGGAAGTAGTCAAAGCTGCGAACGACGTAGTACTTCACCAGTCTGTTGTTCTGCGGAAAGACGGGGTTGTCCTTCTTCCGCTGCAGGATCTGGATGAAATAGAACTGGTCCTCGCCGTCAAAGTGGAGGGCCTGCCCGATTTTCTAAAAATTGTCAATTACCTTCATAGCATCAATAGGCTTTATCGTGCTTTGGCGGACGGCTCTGATTATACTTCATCTTCAACTCCACGTGCTGCTCTATGTCAATGTTATTCTCGTCGCAGAAATAAAGCACATCAAAGAGTAGCCCGGCGACGCGGGCCGGAACGCCAAATTGCTCGTTATTCAGGACTCGCACCCATTCCCAGCTCGTTTCGGTGAAGGTGTCATGGAACATATTTGGATAGCCCGGGAAACGCTCCGGCAGTTGAGAGAATGTAAGATTCTTGCAGCCGAGGTAGTCGCAGCACCTTATGCAGATGTCGGCCAGTTCATCTTCGATGGTGTTCTTGATGTATCTCTCAAAAAGTACCTCGTGATGGTATTGTCTGCCAAGTGGCGAGTCTTGACCACAAGCGTCATACACCGTTTTTCGGTGCTTGGAGCAGAACAAAAAGGCATCATAGTCTGCCACAAGACCTTTCCTATCTGCTTCAACGGCTTCTGCTATTTCTGTAGTGATAAGCATCAGCCAATGGCAATCTTTGCGCTCTACGTCGTGGAATCCGTGGGCCTTAGCGATGCCGTATGCTTCCTGAATCCAGTTCTCAATTACTTCTTTTTTCATCGTTATTGTACAATTTAACACTATCAATGCCCGTATATTTTAGAATTAGGTCACGAAGGTCTTTACCCAGATTTTCGGCATCAGCCGCTATCTGCTGAATATTCATCCCCATCGCCGCATCGCGGGAGAAGGTATAGTCCAGCATCGCTGATGTGAATATTTTTGCCGCGGCCCGAAACCCGGCCAAAGTGTACTCCGGCTTTGTGGCAAGAGCAACATCGTGCACCCAAAGAGTTTCCTCGATTTCAACGAGGACTGGAGACAACAGCTCTCCAATAGGCGAAATCTTCTCCATCACGATTTGAATTTATTCATATCACCCTTGACAATAACCATAGCGCCCTCGGCCTGATGCCGGGCAATGGCCTTCCGTATCTTGTCGCCATTCTCATCCACGTTCTGAATCACGCCTTTGAGGTCGGCATAGAAATTCTCGTCGGTGGCGGCGAGGAAAGACAACGCGCCCATCAGTATCTGCGGCAGCTTCGGGTCGTTGTGGTTGATGATGAGTTCGGACTTTTCGCCACGATGGATGATGCCGAACAAGATGTCCTTTTCCGTAATCATAATTCTTCTCTGATGTCATATCCGGCCACGGCCTTAAACTCCGCCCGGAGGAAAGAAATCTCGCTGCGGAGGCGCTGGACCAGTTCGTTGTTATAGCCTTCATCGAGCCTCTTTCTGGTGTCCCAGAACCGAAGCGTCCCCAGCCTTGCAATCTCCAGCACCTCGGCCGTCGTCAGTTTTAGGGTCATCTCCTTTTCGCCGCTGCGCTCAAAGCAGATGCGACCCTGTTCGTCATAGGAAAGCAGCCCTATCTTGCCGAGCCGCCGCTCCAGTGCCGGATCCGAGTAGAGGTATTCTTTGCAGGGTTCCACCATACACTCCGGCACACAGTAGTAGAAACTCTTGATGCGGTTGTCGTTGTGGAAACTATCCTTGCGGAAGTCTTTGAGGAAATCGCGCCAGCACCGTTTAATCTCTATCTCGGTGAGGTAGTTTGCCGGGGTAATCACCACCAAATCGGCTTCGTGCTCCCGGAAAAAGCCCCAGCTCACGTTCGGAACGATGATGTGCTTGCGGATGCCGTAGTAGCCGCAAAGCGCATACTCGATCTCGTGGACTGTGAGCCGAGTCAGGACAGATGTTCGATTAAAGGCTGTGGTCGGCGGCAGTGGCGCACCTCTCTTGCCTTGTACGCCCATATCAGTAGTCGAGGTCGTCGAGGATGCCGCCACGCACTGTTACTTCTTTACTCATTGTCTTTCTTGTTTTTTGAGATTTTCCATTCTGCTGGTGATTGCGCGGGTTACGTCCCGATGCTCGATGAGGTAAATCAGCGCGAACATCATAAACTCTGTCTCCGGGCAATTCTTGATGTAGTTCACAACGCCCTCGAAGGCTGCTCTAACTATTTGAGGTTCAATCAAATCCCTCCCTCCCATAAAATTGGAGATATAGGAGCCGTCCTTCTTGGCGGCGAAGGCAATGTCCTGCGTAGGGACAATAAGCATTTCTTCTGTCATAATTATTATAGATTAAAGGTTTTTGTCTCCGTATGCGGCCAGTAGGATAGAATCCGCCGTGGCCAGTGTTACTTTCGTTGAAGGGTACATTTGCTGGGCCAGCGCTTTCAGTCGGTTCTTCCACTCCCGCTTCTCGTAGTCTTTCGACTTACCGAGACTATTGCTGAAAGCCTTCTGCCACTTCTGTGGCGTGACCTTCGTCGTTGGAATTCCCAGCGCATAAAGGGCCATTTCCAGATGGCCGTTGTGCCGAGCAAATTTCGCGGTGGCGGAGCTGCTCTGGCCCGGCATCCCGTGGCCCACATCTTCCAAGACGGCCACAACCTCGCCCGGCAAGTGGTCTTGCGTTATGCCCTGTAAAAAGTCGTAGATGTCGGCATAGGTCTCCGGCATCTTGTGAGTTTCAATGCCGCCGTTGCTGAATATGCAGATGCCACCAGCAGCACCGGGGTCTATCCCCAGAATTATTTTCCCCATTTCGTGATACTTAATTCGTTTACCAAAACGCATTTGCCGTTATCGAGGCGGACAAAAAAGTAGTCATTGTCCTGGATTTCCTCGACAATCCCGGAAATCTCGCCGTGAATGCAATTCCAGTAGATGCGGTCGCCGATGTTAATCATAGTTCCTTCATCTTGTATTTGGCGATGTCCTCGTCATTGATGAGGCCGGAACTCGGCAACTGCCGCAAAGTCTTAAACACTTTCGCGAATCCGTCTTTGCTCCGGGCCGTGCGGTCTATGTATAGCAGGACGAGGCGGCATATCTCATTTGTGTCTTGGTTGAAGTCATCGTAAGCTGCGGCATCGCCCGTCGGATCGTCCTCGTATCGGCCAGCAGAGTAAGTCGCATTCATTATCTGCGGCTCGATTCTCACGAAGAAGTGATAGGTGGCCATCTTGATCATCCTGCAGTACTGGGTAATGCCAGTCAGCAACTCGTTCTCGTTGATGGTGTAACCGTGTTTGCGGAACACCGCCTTCAAACGGATGAAGGCTTGGGTACTCATCAACTCCGTGGCATTGGCCATAAGGTAGAGGACTTTCAGTTCTTCGGGAATGGTCGATGCCCCTATCTCGGCACGAATCGCTTTCTGCGTTTCCTTTGCTACGTCTTTTCTTGCCATTTCGTTTTCAGGTTCCACCGCGTATTCGGCTTCAAGCCTCTCGCGATGCGTTGATGTTCAGATTCGGAGCGGGCCCGGAGCGAAGCAATACGCAGCGCCCGTGTAACCTTGCTCTCTTTGTGTCCGGGCTTAAACTCTCCCTTCGGGTTGCAGCGCAAACCTTTCGGCGGGCCCATCTTGTGACCAGTGAGCCGGAGGTATTCTATCTGCATCAGGCCGTCTCGTGAAATGCCAGCGATGTATGCCGGATCCTTCACCAAGCCCAGAGCCTTCGCCTTGCGCTGGATCGTGCGCTCCGACACGCCAGTAGCGGCCACTATTTCGGCGTTTGCCGTGTTTGAGTAATGCCGGAGTAGGTAATCTACCTTTTCCTCCGTCCAGACCGTTGTAAACACTTATTCTGCCTCCTTAAACTCCGATTCAGTAATCCAGTAGTCGCAACCATCGCAATGGTGCGTGTAGTCGTCGAAAATGGGCGTGTGCCGGATCAGCGCCTTCTGGACCTTCCCGCAGTTGGGGCAGCGAATGTTTTTGACACTTGCCGTCAACTGCTCCAGTATGTAGTCGCAGAACTCGTCTTGGATCCGCGCCGCTTCTTTCTGTGGAAGGCGCAGAGCTCCACCGCCGACGAGGTGGCCCCAGCCCTGGACGATGAAAGCGCATTTGCCATCGCGGTAGAACGTTGTACCGCTACGCTCCCATTTGCCGCATATTTCGCTGGCTTTATCGTTGATGCGGTCAATGATAGCATCAATGAGAGAGTCGTCGTCTGTGGCGAAGGTAAGGGCCATCACGCCGTTGTCGGACCACGCATACTCGGACGAGTTCTCGTCACGATGCAGGGGCAGTTTCCAGACCTCGACAAAGTGTTCAATTTTCTTCTTCATATAGGTCAATGGATTCAACGAGTTCTGCCTTCTTCGTGTCGATGGCGTAACGGCCATTTTTGGTAGTAAGTAGCCACGACCCACGTTTGGTGATGTCCCGGCCATCTTTGAGGTGAAAGACATACCTCCAGTCGATAGGGAGGTAGCCAAGTTCTTCTACTGTCATAGTCGAGTGCTTTTACTGTGGTTCACTTGCCGGAGCATCTTTGTACTTTGCCAGAATCTCGGAATAAAACTCCGCCGCATTCATCAGGGCCTGTTTCGCCCTTTCGATTTCGTCGAAGCGGATGCGCAACTGGCGGACTTGGGCCGCTTTGAGGGAGAAGTACGTGTTTTTCATCTTGTCCTCCGTGATAGCCTCTGCATCGGGCTTTACCGAATGTCCTTTGTCGTAGTACAGATCGGTAGAAAGGCAGATGGTGATATTACCATTGCTCTCGCACTTCAACTCTTTGACTTTTGCCTGTCTGATATTATCGGCATTTGGGATATAGACGATGCTCCCCAGAGTCAGGTCTTTAGCCTTCATCGTTTTCTGTCTTAATAGGGTGGAACATATTAACCTCTACCACCTTCACCCCGTCGTAGTCAATGATGATTGCGGCGTGGATGTGGAAATTCTTCTGCAGCCAAGCGTGAAGCGGCGTAGCCATTTCCTTTGCCTCCTGCAGGAGTTGTTCTGGATTTTTCTGGCTCATTTTATCTCTCCGTTTTCGACCGCAGCAAGGAACTTCTCTCTCCCCAGCTTGCGGTACTGTTTCAGGTACTTGTCGTTCACGAGGTCGGCAGGCTCGCCGGGCGGAATGGCGTACTGGCCTTTCGCGGTACGGCTCAACTCGTAGAGGTCCTTACCCTCCTTGTTCACGATGGTGAAGTGCTGACCACCGACGGAGATACCGCCGTAGTGTCGAGCAATAGACAACTGGCTGTTGACCCACTGCTCCTCGGTGTAAAGAATCGTGTTCATAGATTACTTCAAAAATTTGTACATACGCAGAACGCCGTTATCCTCCCTGATTGGAATGAATCCCAGCTTCGTGTAGAAGTCCTGAACATAGTCAACGAGCACAGAGTTGAGGTCGATGCGGAAGATTCCTTTCTCCTCACACATCTGCTCGCAGACCGACATCAGGGCCGTGGCATAACCCTGTCTCCGATACTCCGGGATAACGCTCAATCCAGAGAGATAGCACACTCCGGGATTGTCGCTATCAAAGGACATCGTTACGCAGGCAACACCATTTGTCGAAACGAGGTGGATGGACTGGCCCCAATTCCATTCGTTTTCGTGAGCGATGAAGTTCATAGCATTCCGGCTTTATATTCGTCGTAGTGATACTTACTGATGGCTATGCGATGGAGTTCGGCCCTGCCCTCCTCGGTTTCAGCATCTTCTTCCCGGATGTCCTCCCACCACTGATGCCGGGCTTGCTCAATGAGTTCCTTGTCGTGTTCCGTCAGCATCGCAAAAGAGTTTGTAGAACGTTTCCAGATGGTTGAGAACCTTCTTCTTCCGGGCCTTCTTCTCATTGAAGTATTGGTCAAAGTTAACGAAGTACGGATGTTTGAGGAAGGAGTCCTCGACCCGCATATACTGCGTTACGTCCCAGATGAAGGTGAGGAACAATGGCAGGATGGATTCAAGAGTGCCACGGTCGCAGTTCTGCAGCAACTCCAGACGGCCGTCTATCTGCCGCTTCTTACGACTCTGTGCCATCTTCTACTCCTTCCCATTTCAGGTTGTTGATGATGCAGAGGTGACGGAGATAGACCGCATCCGGGTACACAGATCTGGGGTCGCCACCATCAATCATTAACGTATGCTTACCATCAATTGCGCTGGCAAGGATGCAGTGTTCGCCATTGTCACGGACGAAGGCTGGAAATACCAGTCTCTCGATGTGTGTACGCGCATCGCTGACTGCAATCATTTTACATCCGTCCTTGAAACTATCCAGAACGCCTTCCTTATACTCCTCTTTGATTCGGAATTGGATATTCCTGCGGATGTCATCAATAACGTCAGTGAGACCGAACAAGGAGATTCCTTTGGAAATAGGTTCTGACAGGGAATAGAATCTCTGCCTGCCATTATTGTGAACAAGTGTTGCTTTCATTGCTTTTCCTCCCATTCTTTGAGTCTTTTCTGGAGCCTCTGCAGCTTCCTTTCTTTCTCGGCCCGGAACTCGTCCAAGCCAAAGAAAACGGCCATCTGCTCCATCATAATAGAAACATCAGCGAGTTCGGTGATAACGTCCATTTTCGTTACCCGGCCTCTCCCGGCCTTTCCGAGAGCAGCCAGCATTTCGCCGGATTCTTCCATCACCATTCTCACCTGTGCATCAACGCCCCAAGCGTTGAGGACTTTGGTGTAGAGTAACACCTTCTCTGTGTCAGTCATAGATATGCGGTGTTTCATCCAACACTTCTTGCTCCAGAACGAGGCCACCGTTGAGGACGTGATCAACGGTTTTCTTGTGTTTGAGCAGCCACCACAGCGGTGGGCGGACCCAGTTCTTTACATCGGTGTTTTCGGCGAGGCAGAGGAGCTTTGCATCGTCCTCGGAGACGGTATTAACGTGCTGGGCGTAACCATCGCAGTGACAACAACGCATCAAGAAAGGTGTTACTCCTTTATCCTTGTATCTTGTCAATGTCATTCTACCACACTTCTCGCAGACATAGACATCGACTCCCTTGCCGCGGCCATCAAAGATTTTCATTTCTTCGACACTGGCCACCATCTTCTTGTACTCGCGGCGGATTTTCAGATTATTAAACAGTTTCATTTGTCATCTCCGTTTTTATGAATATGCGTAATATCAACAATCGGCTTTATCGCAACGGCGAGGACAATCACCAGCCCAAGCCAGTGCCAGAAGTTTCCGCAGAAATATTCAATGTAATCCATATCAGATATTCTTCGGCAGGTCACTTCTATCGTCGTTGTAGCCCTTGTCTCCTACCAGCGCAGCCATAGCACCGTGGAGGAAGGGAAACAGGTCGGGACGTTCAAGAAGGCAATGAGCGAATAGGACTGACTTCGCCGCGCTATTCCCGGAATGGCCATCATCCCAGCCCTTGTAGCCATCCTTAATCAGGTTGTCGATGATGGTGTCAATCCTGTTATCTTCGCCGCTGAATGCCTTCCAAATCGGCTCCCAATCGCCACCCTTTTCCGTGACGTACACAGCAATGCTCCGGGCTTGGTCGATAACGACCTTCTCGTAGCCGTATAAATGGTCGAAGTCCGAGAACAGATAGCCAGAAGCCTTGAAGAACAGAAGGTCAAATCTGGCGTAGCGGGCCTTAATAGCATTGTCTATCTTCCTGATCCGAATCTCCACCGATGTGAACTTCCCGGTATCGAACCACTCCTGCGAAATCCAGATGTTCGCGGGAATGGGGCCAGCGGCAAGGAACATATCAATCATTTCGTAGCCGGAATAGCCGTTAAGCGTCACCTCGTCGGTATTGCGATATGCGATTTTGAAGTCAAAATCGGGATGCTCTCTTGCGCACTCATACAACCGCTGAATTGAAACAATGATAGCCTCGGGCTTGATGGACCGCAGCCCGTTGTTTTCTTTGACGCGAAGGTCTTTGGTGGGAAGGGCATAAGCCCAACCCTGCAAACCTTCTCCCTGTCCCATCTTTGCACCGAAGGACTGAACCGCGACGCGGGCGGCTCCAGCACCGTGGATGCCATCCGGGTTGGAACCGAAAACGAAAATGGTGTTTGGCGCTGGCTTTATATTGCCAACGTAATGCTTAATTTCTGACATATTTTACAATAAAAAAAGTGAACGTTGAATGTACTTATTGAAGTTGTCGCAGTCCTCAATCCATTCGTGATCGAAGAACTCGCCAACGGTGGTGTCTCCGCCCTTGACAAAACGCCAGTAAGTGTGCCGCTTCGGGCAGGCAGTGTTGAGGCAGAGCCGTGTCTTGGCGTTGGGTTTAAGGAGCATCGAACAAATTCAGTTGCTGGATTTCGTGGCCGTTGATGTTCTCAATGCCGCGACACTCTTTATCGAAGCGGGCGCAGCCACTTTTGAAATAGCCGGGGTTGATTTCGCAGCCATAAAAGTCAAGTCCGGCATAGTAAGCAGCAATCCTTGAAGATTGACTACCGAGGTGAGTATCAAGTACTTTCGTACCCCCCCCCGCAAATTTTTTGAAAATCCACGAATACAGCGAGACTGGCTTCTGTGTTGGGTGAATCTTCTCCTCGTGATTGTTGCCTCCAGTTGTGGAGATTCGTACTATCTTGGCCGGGCAGTCAAAACTGGTCCAAGCTATCTCCACCTGACTGAAATTCTCCCACGGCTGCATTTTATCCCAGCAAATGATTCCTCTTGTCGGAGGAAGTGGAAAATAATTCCCGCCCCAGATGATTTGGTTCTTGGAGACGCGGCGCAGCTCATCGAAGTATTCCTGCGTTGGAGGCGAAAAGTCCCAGTCGCAGGACATAGTATTGAGAGCCCGATTCTTCAACTTTCCAGCACCACCATTCAAGCGGCCTTTGCGCAACTTGGTAGCGGTGCTGATGTTGCCTTTAGAACTCCCCATATCCATTGCTGGGGCGTTGATTCCATACGGCGGATCCACCACGGCCAAATCGAAGTATTTATCAGGAATACTCCGCATATAGTCGAGGCAGTCCATACAAAACACTTCTGAAATTGGCATATCAATATGGTAAATCTTCCAAATCTTCTACCTTCTCGAACTCGTCCGGCGGCAGGTCGTCAAAGGCAAGAGCCTGCTGCTGTCCGGCATCATCCTGCCAGCCGTACACAATGTACTCGGCGACATCGTTCTTCAAGCGGCGACTCTCCTGCTCGTAGTACAGGCCGACGAGGTAGTCCTTTACACCATAACTGCGGTTCTTGCAGATTTCTACGACCACATCATACTTGGCGTAACTCTGAACAATCCAGTCGCCAAAGAAGCCTTTCGCCCGTTTCTCAAAGTCGCGGCCAACCCTGTGCATAATGAACAGGTTGTCACACATATTGACCAGATCCGAGGTCCCGGCAATACTTTCGGCCCGGAGCAACTGGAAGGATTGTTCCTTTCTGGGGTGGCACACCAGCAAGATATGAACGTTCTTCTTCTTGGCGAAGTCCTTCAAGTCATTGATGAAGGCCGTCTGCCTGTCGTTTTTCTCACCCTGATACGTCAGATTCAACGCCATCAGGTTGTCAAGCACGACGAGGCGGACCCCCTCCGTTTCCACGATGTCTTGAACGTCTTGGAAAAGCTGTGACCACTTGTTGCCGTACTCGTTGTTGTAGAGGAACAACTTTCCGTCCAGCCACTCATTCACCCTTTCGCAGATGTTCTTCGGTGCGAAGTACAGATTGTCATAGCCCTGCTTCGCCTTCACGTAGTTCTTTCCCGCTGCCATCTGGTCTATCCAAGCCTGAAACCTGAATCCCTGCAACTCCCCGGACCATATAGCGGCCTTTTCGTTGCGCTGGACCACGTTCAGAACAATATTGTCTATCAACGAGGTCTTACCGCAGCCAGACAACCCAGAAAGAATAGAGAGGTCGCCCATCGTCAGGCCCATTATCTTCTTGTCGAGACCGATAATACCAGTACTGACAAACGGGATTCGTGCCGGATCCACATACTTGATGTCAGACATCTGCAGCCACTTCTTGCCCTTCTGCTCATCCTCGGGCACGGGCAAGTCAACAGGTAATGGAGGCGGTGGCGGCTGCGGCACAAAGTACTGCTGCCGCTGCAGGTGCTCATAGTACTCTCGCTTGTCGTATGCCTGCGGGTCGTAGTGGAGACGGAAGTCTCGCCACGTAAAGTGCTGGCAGCTGTTGTGCAGACAGCGGAAACCGATGGCCCCGCTATCCATCTTGAACAGGGCTGCATCCGGGTGCTTGTGACTGCTATTGAACGGGCACTCCTCCAAGATGTACTTGATACCACCGCTGAACCTTGACTGCGAATGAATCGCGATGTCGTGCTCTTGGATGAACTGGTCAAGGTCAAAGTCCTCCTGCGGGGCGAAGCGGTTGCTTCGGCTCGGTTTCTCCTTCTTTGGGATGGTGTCGGCCACCTTCTTGAAGAAGGCGACATCCGTAGCATCGAAGGACTCCGGCACTTGGATGAAGTAAGACTCACGCTGCGGTCGATCCACAGTGTTTGCGCCCTTGTTCGACTTCGTACCAATCACCTTCACAATGCGGCTGGCGTTGAACACTGAAATGTCGATGTCAACGGCATCATTGCCGAACATCATTTCCAATGCATTGAGGAAGTCTTTGACAACAGTCTGAACCGCAGCCGTATTCGCCAAAGCCACTTTATAATAAAGGTGATAGCCGTTGGCGGAGTCAGCAACGACAGGCCGGGAGAAACCTTGATCACGGAGGAAGGCATACACCCTGTTCACACTGTCTCGGGCTGCGGCCTTCTCTGCATCCGTAGAGTTGGTATCGCTGGGCCGCTTCGGGTCAAAGTCTATCATCACGTAGTCGCGGCCAACAATGTCAGTATCGCTCGTGGTGACGGGACTCTCTACGAAGTGGTCGCGCTGGATTCTGGAGTAGCAGGCATCGTTGACAGCATTCAGTGTGGCGTAGATGCCGAAGTCCTGATTCGCGAACTGCCGCAACTCGTTGAGGAGCGTGTCAATGTTGGTGAAGTAGCCGCTAAACGTCTTTTGCCGCGACCCCTTCTTTCCCAACAGCCGTATCTCTGTCAGTTTGCCCTGTCCCTTGAACAGGTCCCACCACAATCGAATTGTTTGTTCGTTAACCATACGGCTATACATCCTGATACGAAGGCATCGGCATATCGTCAACGACGGCCGTCTCTACATCCTCGCGCTCCGGGAAGTTATTCAGGAACGTAGCGAAGTTTTTGAGATAACAACCACCTTTTTCTGCAACGTAGTTGGTGATGCCAGCCTCGATTTCTTCCGCCGACTTCTTTTTGAGAAGGTTGCGGAGCCGGATTTTATCCTTGCTGCATTTTCCTGTGGAGACCTCGATGCCGTCGCGCAGGGTCTTGGTCGGGTACAGCTTGTAAAGTCGGTCGATAGTGGCGGCTAATTCGGCTTTTGCGGCCTTTTTCTGCTCCGCCCTATCATCGCCTCCACCAGAAGCGTTGTCGCTCGTGTGGGGGGCGCTTTCGTGGCTCTGGGAGGCATAGGTCTCGGCATCTATGAGGACATCATTAACATTGCCTTTCTCCAGCGCGGCAACGAGCCGGGCCAAGACGTAAATAATCATTCTATTTTCCATCACATATTGAGAGTTAATTGTTCAAACTCGGGCTGATCGAAGTTGCGAAGGAAAGCCTTCAACTGCTTCTGGCCTTCAAAGATTGAAATAGCCTTGCTTCTGTTGTTACGGATGCTGTCCTCCACCAGCGGAATGTCGGCGGCAGTAGTAGCGATTTTCCATCCGGCGTGATTCGACGTACTGATTACGGGATAGACCTGTTTCAGGTCCTGTACCATCTTTCGGATTTCGCGGTCGCTGACGTGGAACAAGGCACGGAGTTCTGGCTTGGTATAAAACCTCTCCCGCAGGAGGGAGGCGAGCAATTTCATATCTTCTGTCATAGGACTATGTTTTATTTGTGCCACGGCAGGGAGTCGAACCCTGAACCCTCGGATCAAAAATCCGATGCTCTGCCAGTTAAGCTACCGAGGCTATCCATTTTTAGAACTGGGTCAGATTCTTTTCAAACTCCTCCTGTGAAACGAAGCGCCCGATGATGGAGAAAATCACGGTCTTGACGTTCTCATACACGTCGCGGAACTCGGCCTCATCCATCTTCTCGAAGCTGATGCTTTTCGGAACCTCCACCCAATCCTTGAACTTTGGATGGTAGATCACATCACAGCAACCAGCAGCGATTTCCACATACTTGCGGAAATTCTCCTTCGTCTTGAAGCCTTTGGTCTGCAACTCGGGCAGGTATTCCCACGCCAGATTAATGAGACCGAAGTAAAGACGATGGAATTGAGGATTACGCACCAACTTGATTTCAGCGGTGTAGTACTCGCCAACCTTCAACTTTTTCTTCTCGTCAAAGTCAGCGTCATAGCAGGGCTTTAGTCCAGATGGTGTGTTGTAGAGATTCGGTTTCATTGCGAATAGTGTGAAAAGACTGGGGTGGTTTGTGGCCACCCCATCGGATTACTGCTGGCCAGCGAACGGCAGATCATTAACAGGCTGGCCACCCTGCGGCGGATAACCGGGAGCGGCGGGCTGCTGATACTGCGGTTGAGGTGCAGGAGCCGGGGCAGGTTGCTGATACTGCGGCTGCGCTTGGGGTTGGGGCTGGGGTTGATACCCCTGCTGATAACCTTGCTGCGGAGCGGGGCGCTGCTGATATTGAGGCTGCGGTTGAGGCTGATAGCCGGGCTGCGGCTGACCCTGATACGGCTGCTGACCCTGCGGCGGGCGCGGAACCTCGAATTTGAGCTGGATGTAGGGCTGGCCACCGTTCTGTGGATAAGCCCACCATCCGGCCACGGCCCATTCCACACCGTTGACCAAAGCACGTCCTTTGAAATGCGGACTGCGGTCATTCGGGTCCTGCTGGTTCTTGTACTGGTTCGTGAACATCGAGCCAGTCAAGTCTTTCATCTGATAAGGCATAATCGAATATTTTTATGGGTTATTCTTTGCTTGGGGAGAAGGAGACGCAGCCCTTTACCTCGGACACGGATGAGTACTTCTGGAACAGGTCCGGGTGCTCTATCTTCAACATTGAACTGTTGAAATTGGTTCGGGTACTGGGCGACTTCAATTTGTAGGAGCCTCCGGCGCACTTCATTCCCTTGATGCCGTTGGTGAGCATATAGTCGTAGATACGAGCCCTGCGCTCAACAATTCGTTCTTTAATGAGTTTCAGCGTAGCCTCACACTGCGCGATCTGGACCTCATCCGCAACAAGGGAGGCGATCTCATCCTCCTGCAGAAGCAGCGACAGTTGTGGCTCCGTCCCCTCGGCCTCGAACTTCTCGCCCTTTGCCTCGCACTTGATAAGTTTTTTGATGATGTCGGCATCAATGCGGCGCACCTGCTGAATGCGGGCCTTTCCGTCACGGACGTGGATGCCGTAAAGGTTGCGGACCTTCAAGCCCTTGTTCTGCAGTTCAAAGAGGAAGGCATAGACGGAGAGCTGCCACTCCAAAGCGTCGATGTGCAGGGTCGATGTCGTCTTGACATCGCCGAGGTCAACTATATCTTCCTCGTCGGTCTCCAGCACCTTGTCGATGGACGAAGCCACAACCTTGTTGTCGGAAACCAGATACTCGGAAGCAAGCACCTTCAAACCGAGGTTGCGGTAAGCCGTGAGTTCCTTGCTGGTGTCGATGGTCAGTATCCCGCCTTCGTTGTCGCCAACGACACGCGGCTGGATAATGGTGTCGCCGTTGTCGTAGTCCTCCAGCGTTTGATGAACTGCTGTGCCGCGGGCGGCGGCGTGTGCCAGCACGTGTTCATTGATGCCGGAGTAGTCAGGGCTTAACCCCTGATGCTTCATAAGCGTGGTCACGCCCACGAGTTCGACATCCCCACAGAAATAGGAATGGGTCAACTCGTCGAAGTGTACCTTCTTGTTTTCTTTTAACTTAATCATACTATTTTCTCGAATTAATGGTGAAGCCAGCCCTACGTGCATCTTCATACAGCAGGTGCTTATTGAATGAGACATCACCTATGCGAATACCCGATTTGTTGGCCGCTGGCACGTTATTCTGAATCCACTCCAGCAGCTTGCGCTCGTCACCGTTAATCTCGCGCACTAACCGACCGAAGCGGTATATTTTCCAGACTTTCATCGCCGTGACGGATTATTAGGATTGTTGCTGATGGCTTTCTTGAACTCGGTGTTCTGGCCATACACTTTCTTGAAGTCGTTCCAGATGCGGACCAGCTCATCAGAGGTTTGTGCGTTGGTCGCCAGTTGGATGGCCTGTTCCAGCGTGATTTGTCCCTGTGGCGCGGCTGGAGCCGGAGCAGATGGTGCTGGAGCCGGAGCAGCAGGCTGCGGTTGAGGTGCGGGAACTGCTGGCGCTACGGGAGCAGGCGCGGGCTGATACTGGGGAGCAGGAGCCATTCCCGGGGTCGGAGGAGGTGTGGGGATATTATTATTCCAGCTGAAATCCTCTTGCCCGGCGCGGTACTTGGTGTCGTCCAAGCCATAGTAAATGTCGCTGGCGAAGCCGAGGTTCTTACAGGCGACGCTGATGGCATCTGTCTGGGCCATCTTGCAGGCTTCATCGTTAATGCCATCGCCCTGACCCTTGCCGTAGAGTTTGCTGCCGCCGATGCCGTTGATGGGCTGCGACCACTGACCGTTCCAGCACACTTTCAAATCAAGGCTGCACCACATCACGCATTCGCCAACTCCTTCGTTGGTCCAGTACTTGATGTTTTCGATTACCCAGCCAAAGCCGACAGGACCGAACAACTCGGTCAACTTCTCCAGTCGCCACTGCGGGTTGATGTTGGTATAGCCTTTCAACTTGCCTGCTTTGATGTCTTTCTTCGCTATACCGGGGACGACCCGGGCGAAGCTGAAGATTTGGAGGTTCGGATTGTTCGGATCCGAGACCGGTGCCGCTGCTGCGGCGGTCGTTTCTTTTTTAGCCATATTTGTTAATAATTTGATGTCGAGAAAAAGAGGCCGGAGAGTTGGTGCTCCAGCCTCTGCTCCTGATGTGAATTGCGTCAATAAATTTCCGGCAGGACCGCTTTCTCCGACCCGGCCACAGGCAAGTTTTCCGTAGCGGGGCTGCGCCCGAGTCATATTCACACCTTTTTCGCCGATGCGGAGCCCACACCCGCTATGTTACCTGCCAACCCCATTGAAGGGCTTTGTTTGCTATGAAGAAGGGGTTATTCTTTGATAAACTTCTGCAGTTCGATTTTTGATATACCGACCTTTACGCCGTTACTGACTTTGTGAAGTCGTCCCTGTGCTATGTAAGAGGAAATAGTCTGCGGCGTTTTCCCGATATAAGAAGCCGCCTCTTTACAGGTGAGAATCACGTCCCCGCAGTCGGCCTCATATCGTTGCTGTAATTCCCGAAGGTCGGCCAGAATCTCGTCAAAGATTTCGCCTATAAGTCTGTTTTCTGCCATTGCTATCCGAAAAGAGTATCACCACCGACGGGCGTAGTGGAGAACATTTGAGAAAAGATACCTTCAAGGCAGGCTACAACGATGGAGTTGCCCGCCAACTTGTAAAGTTGAGCATCGCTGATTCCTGCGTTTTTCATTGTTTGAATATCCTTATCCGGGACATCCATTGCTCGCAAACACTCGGTTGGAGTCAGTTTCCGTATTCTGAATCTCTTTTTCATATTTCGTGTATCTCTTACGCAGACGCTTGCGCTATTGTCACATTTGATTGTTCGGGAGAGGCCGGGTAAAGCGCTTCGGTTAAATTTTTGACTAACACCAGAATATACCCCCCCCCCGAATGGGATGAAGTGGCCTTGATACCAGCATCCGTCTTGGTTCGGATTAACTTTCATAGACTTCAAGTAACATTATGTCTTTCGTTACCATTGTGGTTATACATCCTATCATACCCCCCCCATCTATACAGGGAATCTTTCCCTTGCTGAATTTCGCACCCTTATCGCCGTGGAGGTGTCGCCTCAACTTCTCGGCCTCGCTCCGTTCCCGTTTCAGAATCATTGTCTTTTTCATAAACCAGCACATTGTAAAAGAAGCAGGTTGTAATAGCAGGAGCTACCCCCCCCCAGACTGTCTTAAAAGTCTCGGCGAGAGTAGAAAAGTCTGTACCCCACTACAGGGGAGACTACGAATTTTCAATCCTCGCAGAGGGTAATTATACTTTTAAGACAGTCTCCCCCAGCGGTGTTAATCGTGAGGCATAGGCCATCAGATGGGTAAATATTCCCGGCAAAGGAGCCGCCAGTAGCCCCAAAGATGTTACCGATCCGAAGAATCTTCATAACCTTCAAAAACACAGATTTGACCGCCACAAGTGATTGTTGGTGTAATTACCCCCCCCTCCTGTACTCTACCACGACGGAGCTTGCTATTGGGGTAGGACATATCAAAGCAACCGTTTATCGGGCATTCAATGTAGCCCTTCTTCGTTGCTTGAGGTATTGGGAGAAACTTCAAGGAGGAAGTGGTTGCCATCGCCAAAGGTTCTGGTTGTTATTGTGAAACAAATACCATCGGAGAGGACTCGCTGATGGTAGCCATCAAGCAAATGATACCCCCCCCCGATTTGGCTTTCTACGGCCTTTCGGAACACCGAGCATAATCTTCTATTCATCGCCTGTCTATCGTTGAATTTGAGGTGTTTCCGGCTCGTCCGTGAGGATTTCCAAGACACCAGTGGCAGGAAAAATCCCCCCCCCATCAAACTTTTTAGGTAGGATGCCCGGCCATCGTATCGAGCTACAATCGTAAAGGCGCAGCCGTCACTTGTCACATTCATTGGTATCAGTTTCTTCATCACAAACGAGAATCAAACTTTGGAAGTGTGCGGAACATTGAGTAGGGCACACACCTCTGGGGGAGTACACGACGTAAGCATATCCAACAGATACCCAACACACTTTGAGGAAACTCTTGGATTTACCACGGTCATTATCCAATGCCCCAACAACAAGCACCCTATCAGTCCTCATCATACAAGCCTGCGGCCATCATCCAGTCCTCAATAGTTTCCTCGCCATCGTCGGGATCAGCACCAGCCTCAATCTCATCCACCGGAGTTTCTTTGCGGTACTTCTCCAAGACATCTTCCGGGATTTCGATGCCAAATTGTTCGCGGACTTTCTCCGGCAACTGACATAGGAACTCCAGCACCTTCTCATCAGAGATATAGTACTTCTCATCAACCTCTGGTTCCAAAATGTCGAGCAGGCGCTTCTCCAACGGAAAAGGTTTCGGGAAATTATACCACTCATCGCCGAGAATACTCACAACAAAAATACGCTCACGATTCTGCGGCACACCGTAGTCTTTCGCGTTCAGCACCTGTGCGTAGTTGGTGTAACCTTCGTGAGTCAAGAAGTCAAGCCAAGCCTTGAAGTATGGAAGAAATTTATCACTGACAAGGTTCTTCACATTCTCCATTAGAAGGTACTTTGGATGTTTTGCGATTATTGCCTTCCTGCATTCCCAAAGTAGCGGCGAACGTGTACCAGAGCCTTCTGCAAGACCTTGCTGCTGGCCAGCATTGCTAATGTCGGTACAAGGGAAAGAATACGTAAATAATTGAAAATCAGATACCCCTCTCCATTCAATTTTTGAAATATCCCCGAAATTTCGGTCTTTGTACTCGGGGAAAATCACATCGTGTGCTTGAATTGCGTACTTGTCAATTTCCGACCAGCCAACAAGTTCAAACGGGACACCGATATTGCGCAGTGCTATACACTGGCTATCATAGCCAGAGAAAGCCGTGAAAACCCGAAGCGGATTCTCTTTTGTGTATTTCCATTCCATAGGTCATTTCTCCTTATCATTTGGCAGGTGCTTGTTGAGATATGCGGCACAGCCAGCGAATACGGCCAGCCACACCAACTCCCAGCCAAACCAAAAGTCGAAACTCGTCCCCGGAGCGGGCTCGGAGCAAACCAGCACCAACGCAATGACGCAGATGATACCGACAATCATGTTGATAGCCTTCTGCAGGCGGCTGCTCTTTTTTGTCTTTTCTGTGCGAGTACACATATCACGTCGTTAATTAAGAGTTGATTGTCACCACCACCAGAGCCAAGAACTCCTCGGCGAGGCGGTCCAGAGCCCGACGATAATTCGTCAGCCGGGCATCGTTGTTTATCACGCCCTTATCCTTGCCAAGCACTTAACTTCGACCCGTGACTGGTATGCACGAGGCAAGGAAACTGGGCTCACATCACGGGATGCTTCCAATACCATTCTGGCAAATCCCAAGTAATATATGCAGGAGAAGAAGGAGTCGAACCCCCACAACTGGTTTTGGAGACCAGTATGCTACCAATTACATCATTCTCCCAATGCCAGACTACTCGTTTCTGGGGTCGTCAACCTCTACGGGCTGGCCATTCTCCAGTCGGTAGAAGGTGTCGGCTTTGATAGTCTCACCATCTACGTGGAAGGCTTTGACCTCCTTGATGGGATAATCGTCCTGGTTCTTATCCGCGTTCCAGACCTCATCCCTTTCAGCAAGGACAATCCACGAATCGAGGCATCCGGCAGCGGCGGCTTGGTGGCCGATCGCCACGGCGATAGCGAGCTTACTCGCGACCGAGGCGCAGCCGAGGTAGCCGATTGTAAGCGCAGCACCATTGTCGCCCGTGGCGGAGGCAGCACCCTTGTAGCCCGTGGCGGAGGCAGCACCATTGTCGCCCGTGGCGGAGGCAGCACCCTTGTAGCCCGTGGCGGAAACCGAACACCGATCCTTATCGGTATGTGCGCCCGGTTCAACCGTGGTCTTGGAGAAACGGAAGTTGATAGCCGCCTTGATCATTTCGTGAAGTTTCAGGCGGGCTCCGATGCGAATCTTCTTCGCAACGACCTTTGAATCATCCCGACGCTCCGACGATACCCCTTCCAGTTCCACCTCGTGAAAAACGGATTTTGCCGGATCATAGTAGCCGAAGCAGTCAATCGGATCCTCGCAAGCGTGGAAGCCGCGGCTGCAGAGTTTCACATCACCATCAATCTCAAACTCCTTCCCTTCTTCATACTGAAAATCGCAACAGGTGAGGTTGCGATTAAAGCCTTTGTAAGCAATTTGTGACATATTGTAAAGTTATTGGTTTTGGCTTACTGGGAGCGAATAACCCGCTCCTCACCACGGGGGATAACCTTAATGGTGAGGGTACGAGTTCGCTTGCTGACGGAGAAATTGTAGATATTCTCACTATCACCATCGCTATTTATGGAATACGCAACAACCTTCATCGAATGAATGGATTTGTTGTCGTCCATTTGGATGGTGTAGTTACCAATCGGGAGCGATTTCAAAAATTCAGTCCACTTCTTCTCCCGAATCAGTTCATAATTTACGATATTCTTCATTGAAAACTTATGTTTGTGACTCCACTCTGCATCCGCGAAAGTGGTAAGGGCTTGTGACCTTCGGGCATAGAATACGCCCGGCTGCATTAGAGCCTCTATTACGCCTCGACCCCTATGTAACCTGTCCCGCATATAGCGGCGGTCTGCTACGTCGTCCTCTTTAATGGCATTCTCGATGCTCGGTGAGGCTCATCAGCTGGGGCTACTACGTGGCCGTGGCCTTTCGGCAAGTAGGCGGCCATCCCATCGGGTGTCTCCCTCGGAACAGTGATGCGCTATGGCCCGTTGTCAGAGTTTTGTGCAGAACAGAATGTCCTGTCTCCTACGGGGAACACCATCACTCGCTCCCTCTCTTTGGTAATCCAGTTTCTTCTCTGGAGCCTCAAATTCCTACACGTGTAGAGAATTTTCGTTGATTTGGTTGCTTGTTTTCTTTGAAAAGACAAAGAGAATCGCTACCTTTGTAGCCAACAATTCGCTTGCAATGAATTGAGACTTGCCTTTTAAGTAAGGCGGCTATCTCTTTGCCCTGTAGATTACTTACCTAAATCCAAAGGCAAATATAGATACTATTTCTCAAACTTGCAAGAAAAAAGTGAAATAATTTAGTAATAGTATCTAAATTCCTACAGAAATGGCTGAAATGAGCGATGTCGCACTGCGACTGAAACAGTACCTCAAATCGGTCGGATTGAGCGTCCGGCAGTTTGAACAGAAATGCGAATTTGCTAATGGCTGGGTTGGGAATATCAAGGAGCAGATCCGACTCCAAGCCCTTGTCACAATCGGCTTCCACTACCCGGACCTAAACCTCTTTACCGGGAATGGCCAGATACTGAACGAAGGCTACAGGCCAGAAGATTTGCCAACAACTCCAGCCCCGGGCTATCAAGATGCGCCCACAGAGCAGAAGCAATTCAGTGAATACGACGTACACCACAACGGCACGGTGAACATCAACGCAATGGAAAAGGAACTTGCCGAAATGAAGGCCGAGCGCAAGACACTTCTCGCCATCATTGAAAACTTGTCAAAGCAATGAAGAAGTTTTTATCGCTGCTGGCCGTCCTCGTCCCGTTGCTGGCGCAGGGGCAGATTCAGATAAAGAAAGAATCAAACCCAGTCGTTATCCTCGCCTCGAAACAGAACCTTGTCAGCGAATTGTTCGAGGTCGTTGCCATTCCAGTTGATACGGCCAGTATTTATTCGCTCTACGTTCAGACCAACAACCGTTACGACGAAAGGATGAAGATATGGCTCGGGTTATCACAGCAGGAAGCTGTGGCCTCGCTCCGGCAGATAGAAGCATTATTTGACGAGAAACTGGGAACCAGCTTTGGGCTACCTCTTGTTGATGGGATCGTCACTGCAAAGGTGCGAGAGAACGGAACGGCACTGTTCCCGACAAAGAAAAACAAAATCGGGCTCTATATCTCGGGGAAGGGCTACGCTGGGGGGCAGGTTCTGACACGCCCCATCATTGACTCACTGATTAAACAGACAGAAGAATATGGAAAAAATGCCAATGACTGAATCCGAAAGGCTGGACTTCCTCATCAAGATGCTGGAGAGTGGTGTTGCTGCTCGCTTCTCCGAAAAGACAGGCATCGACAGGCCTAAAGTGAGCCGGATCAAGAGCGGCGAACTCCGCCTCAATAAATTGTACGATGTCATTCTTCGGGCCTATCCGCAGGTAAACAGGGAATGGCTGGAGACTGGTGTCGGCTACCCCGGCGACCTTACTGTTGACTTGGTGAAGGAGAGGCTGACAAAGGTGATAGAGGACAGAGACAGGATAATTAGGACCCTCACGAAAGAAATGGAACTCCAGCAGAGAATCATTGAGGAAAGGCTGGGGTGATGGGGACCGGATCCTTTTCTTAATACCGTAGGTATGCCAAAAGAGATAGCATTAAGGGAGAAGGTGCTTTTCTTTTTATATATTTTTCTTTTAAGGTAGAGGGATAACATACTTCGTATATCCATAGGCTAACCTATAGGTTATTTCGTAAATAATCTCCGTGTTTACGCGCACGTGCGCATACGCATACACGCACGTATATGCACGGCCCTTTTATAATCTTTCTTCAAATAACCAACACAAAAATGCTTGAATATTTTGCGGTTACGAAAAAACGTTGCATCTTTGTGTAGCAAAATAAAACCCCGGGTCTCCATCACCTCCTTCGGGAGTGGCTCGGGGTTCTCTTTTTTTTGACCCGGTTACTTAAAAAACGGGTTGTTCTGCAGAGCTTGTGCGTTTTCCTCTTTAGTGATTCTGATATAGCTGCGGAAGGCTTGTTCCGACTTATGCCCGGTGATCAGCATCACCTGTCGAGACGGAACCCCGGACTTGTATAGAAGGGTGGCCCCAGTGCGGCGGGCGGTATGGCTCGACACCAGTTTCCACTTCGGCTCGGTCGTAGTCTCGTGCTTCGCTCCTTTGCTCTTTGTGACTTGGATTTTATCGTTAATCTTCGCCTTCATACACACATTTTTAATCTCGCGATTGAAAACGACCTGATTCACGTCCGGGGCGTGGCCTCCGTTTCGTTTTAGGATTTCGGCGACGCGGGGCGAGAGCGGTATCACAACAGAGTCTGCCGTTTTCTGCTGGTTGAAGCTAATGAATCCTTTGCTGATATTGTCCTTTGACAATCTGGAATAGTCAGAGAATCGGGCTGCGGTATAGACCCCGATCAGGAACAGGTCCCGGACCTTCTTCTCCATTTCGTCCTGCAGATCCAGATGCCAGAGTTTGTCAACCTCCGCCGTAGTCAGGTACACGGTGTCCGGCTGCTCCACGAACTTCTTGAAGTTCTGGAACTCCTCGTTGTGGTGGTATTTCAGTTTGTAGCCCTCACTCATCACCGTGCGCAGCTTGGAGATAATGCTGCCTTGATAGTTCTTGCTATACTGCTTATCGTTCATTTTCTGGACCAGCCGGAAGTAGTAGGCTTCGTTCACGCCTTCCCAGTCCGTAGCCCGGCCCATCACGTCACCTATCAGGGTGTAGGCATTCCGCCGCTGTCTTTTTGCCGGGACATCTTTCTGGCTCCAACTATCGAAGTACTCCCAGAAGGAGGGTTGTTTCTCCGTGGCAGCGATTGGTGTGTAGTAGGAGGACTTCTGCGACAACACGTCGTCAATGGCCAACAGGATTTCGGGCTCGGTGCCGTACTCGTTGAGCCTTGACTCCAGCGCCAACTTTATCCGTTTGAGTTTGTCGCTATCGTCCGGGTTAGTGGGCCACTGGCCATCCCGTCTCGACTTCCGCCACTGCTTCGTCTTGACGGATATGCCTGTGTACTTTCGATAGACTTTCCCCTTATGGGTGATGATGAGGCGGACAGCCGACACCTCCGCCTTCTGGTCTTTGAGATTGAAGGAGATATTCATTGCAAGCGAATTTAATTCGATGGCAAAGATACTGCCTTTCTTTCAGAGGGGCAAGAAAAGGGGTAAGAAAATTTGAAGAAAGATTAAAATTCGGCATCTCGATTTTAACTTTTCTTCAAATTTTATTCTTTGCTATTCGGCGAGTTACATCGTAAATGTTTGAATCTGCCTTTGTTACCCCTTTCCCTGTTTCGTGTCCTACTGGGACCACAAAAGAAGGAGGCGCAAAAATTGCGTCTCCTTCTTTTGTGACCCTTATTCCCCGAACCCCCTTCGGTCGCTTCGCTCCGAGTCTCGTGGCTTTTTCGGCCTCATTTTGGGGTCTTTACGAAAGCGTAATCTCTATAATATTGACAGTCTGGCGATTATAAAATCTCCTTTAGGGCAAACGAACTTAAGACAAAGCCTTATCCAACTCATTATCAAAGCATTATCAGCCACTCATTCAGAATCAACGAGTGGCTGATAACAAACTTATAGCCAAATGATTGAATCATTGACTTTAGCCTGAAACCACTAAAGCAAAGTAGCCAAAACGTTTATTATCAAAGACTTTTCATCACGGCGATCCGCACAATTTGGGCGATGGTGTTGTAATCCAATGCCTCAATCAGCGAAGAACTTTCCCCTTTGCGAATTTTTGGTAACGAGCAAAAATCGCAAAGGGGAAATTTCTTCGCCTCTCTTAGAAGCTGTTTTGAATTGTTTGTTTGAAGGTTTGAGAGTGAAAAACTTCAGTTTCGACCGCTTCTTCCAAGGAAGATAGCGGTGCTATCTGACTGAAGAAGCGGGAAGAAAATGAAGATTTTTCACCTCAAAGAACATTTCAAACAATTCAAAACAGCTTCTTATTTCAGGCAGTCGCTTCGACAAGCTCAGCGACCGACATAAATTCAGCGACCGGAAGAAAGCACTACTTCACACGCAGCTTCTTGCCAAGACGCAGGGTCGTGGTTTCCTTGATGCCATTGAGACGGCAGAGAGTCTTGACAGAGGTGCGGTACTTCCGGGCAAGAGCGCCGAGGGTGTCACCCTGACGGATGGTGTGGTACCGGGCGGCGGCAGCGGCCTTTCTCTCGGCCTCGGCCTTCTTGGCGGCCTCCTCCTTGTCCTTTGCGTCCCCCTCAAGGATGTCGATCTCCTCCTGTTCGCTCTCAGGAACGTACTTGCTGTTCGCGTTCAAATACTTCTTCTTCAAGACAAACAGCCTGTGCCTCAACGTACCGGAATGGAAATCTATCAGCCATTCAGGATCAAACGCGTAGCCCTTATAACGGGTCTCGAAATGCAGATGAGGTCCTGTCGAACGGCCAGTCGAGCCTCCTAAGCCAATGATCGTGCCAGCGTTCACCCATTGGTCTTCCTTCACATAGATTTTGGAAAGGTGACCGTAGAATGTCTCTAGGCCGTTGTCATGACGCAGGACCACGAGATTTCCGTAGCCTTTGTAACGCTTTGAAATGCGGACCTTGCCGTCAAACGCAGCATAAACAGGAGTACCCGTCTTCAAAGGAAGATCCACTCCCTGATGACGCCGTCTGTGGCGGTAGCCGAACTTTGAATAGACATCATTCTGATGAGGACACTTGTACTCACTCAATGTGTCCACAATCCAAAGCGCGATCTCATCCGGAAGCTCTTCCAAAGAGACATGGTAAGGGTCCGGATAGTCGTGGGTCCAATATTCATTGAATATCTTGTGGTCACGGGCGTAGGTGGAATCCTTATAGTATTTCCATGTATAGTCAGACAGAAGCAGAATCTTGATGTGAGGATCTGCCGTGTCGATTGTGTCCAAGGCCTCGGCCCTGTTCAGATCCATGGACTGAACGGCCTCGCGGGAGATTCTCGGTACGAGGATCTCGGCCTGTTTCTTCGTCTTGATCGTAGTGTCCTGCGCCACGGCAGGAACGGAAAGTCCAATTGCGGCAAGGACCATGACAATGGCGCCTACCCAAAATCTTTCACGAATCATCCCGCCTACAGTTTTGCGCCGAACCTCTCCACGAGAAGATTCTTGGTCTCACTTATCTTTTCCTCAAGGAGAGCGTCCGATGTCGCCTCGCAGATGAACCTGAGGTATGGTTCGGTGTTGGAAGGACGGATGTTGAACCACCAGTCCGGGAACTCGACCCTGTAGCCGTCGAAATCCATCTCGGCGGTCGGTTTCTCCTTGGAGACGAAATATTCCTTGACAGCGTCCATCGCGCCTTTCTTGTCCTCAAGGCGGAAGTTGATCTCGCCGGAATTCTGGTAGCGCGCGATCCTGCCGATGAGTTCGTGAAGGGTGACGCCTTTCTTCTTCATCGCGGCAACAACCCTCAGAATCAGGATGGAAGCGAGGAGTCCGCTGTCAGAATAGAAGAAGTCACGGAAATAGTAGTGTCCGGCAAGCTCACCGCCCCAGACTCCGTCAAGTTCACGAAGTTTCTTCGCGGCGAAGGCACGTCCGACCTTCCAGGTCGCCATCTTGCATCCCATCGGAGTGAGGTACTCGCCTACCGCCTTCGAGCTGCGGATGTCCTGGAGCACGGTTCCGGTCTCGTGCCTCTCGTCGATGAAATAGTGGCCGAGAACGGCGATCATCAGGTCCGGAGAGACGAACTTGCCCTCGTTGTCCACGAACATCACACGGTCAGCGTCACCATCATAGATGACACCCACATCCGCGCCGGTCTTCTTCACCAAAGCCTGAAGCGGCTCGACATTCTTAGGAATCAGCGGGTTAGGCTCGTGGTTCGGGAAGTTGCCGTCCAACTCTTCAAATATGTAGGCCGGCTCGTCGCCGAAAATCTCACGGGCGTAAAGGCTTGACATTCCGTTGGAAAGGTCAAACGCGATCTTGATGTCGGAATAGTCACCCTTGAACTTCAGCAGGAAGTCAAGATAGTCTTTATGAATATCCTTGGGAATGACCCGCCCTTTTCTCTCAGCCACAGGAGTAGGCCTTCCGCTCTCGATCCATTCCTGAATCTGGCCAAGACCGGAATCCAGACCGACAGGAAGGGCGTTCTCCCTTGAGACCTTCATTCCGTTATACTCCTTAGGATTGTGGGAAGCGGTGATCTGCACCGAAGCCTTGAATCCGTAGTTGGCGGTTCCGAAATAGACCATCGGGGTCGTGCTGAGACCGATGTCATAGACATCAGCGCCGGCGTCGGTTATTCCTTTCACAAGATATTCGTGGATCTCCGGAGAGGATGTCCTGCAGTCGCGGCCGACAAGAACCTTGTCAGCGCCAAGGAGTTCCGGAAGGAAATAGCCCACCTTGTAGGCGGTGTTACGATCGAAGTCAACGTTATAGACTCCGCGTATGTCATATGCGTGAAATGCACCCATAGTCGTAATGTTTATTTAATTTTTGTGGCGTACCTTGCAAAAACCTTTCCTTTCGCGATGTTCATCAACTTTTTCGAAATTATCTTCTTCCTTATCGGAGCGACATGATCCACGAACAGATCTCCGTCCAGATGGGACATCTCGTGCTGCACCATACGGCAGGCAAACTTATCGAAAGTCTCGGTAACCTTCTCGAAATCACCATTGTAATATTCAACGGTCATGCTCTGTGGCCTTGTGACATCGCAGTAGATTCCGGGGATGCTGAGACACCCTTCGGAATATTCACATTTCTTCTCGCTCTCCTCAAGGATGACCGGGTTGATCATCACCCTTTTGAAATCGGCGAGGTAAGGATAGACATCGGTCATCCCGGTGCCGTCAACTATAAGGATCCTGACACTCTCGCCGACCTGAGGGGCGGCAAGTCCGCAACCTTCTGATTTAGCGAGAGTCTCCTCCATGTCGGAGACCAGTTTGGTGATCTTTTCCTTCTCCGAGAGGTCAGCCGGGGCAGCCTTCTGCCTGAGAACCTCAGACCCATATAAATAAATAGGTAATATCATAACTCTAACCTTTTAATTTCTGTTAGTCCTGTCCAGATAGCTCTGAAGGATAATGGCCGCGCTGATCTTGTCCACGGATGTCTTGTCCCTGCGGTCCTTCGCCTTCATCCCTCCGTCGATCATAGCACGGTGCGCGAGCACGGATGTGAACCGCTCATCCTCAAGGGTCACCGGAATGCCGGGAAAAGCCTTGGCGAGATTCTTCAGGAATATCTCCACATCGGCGGCAGCCTCGGACGGTTTGTTGTTCATGTTCATCGGATAGCCGACCACAAAGCGGGTTATGGTCTCTTTTTGAGCATAATTTTTGATATATTCTATTATCTTTGCAGCTGGAACCGTGTCCAGGGCTGAGGCAAAAATACCCAGCGGGTCGCTGACCGCGACCCCAACGCGCTTGCGTCCGTAATCTATGCCGATGATCCTGTCCATTGTAATCCGCAAAGTTAACGAAAAAGGCTTTCAAGTCAAAATCTTATGTCCAAACAGAAAAAAGGCGGCATCATAAATAACTTCAGGCTCACGCTTGTGGATGATGACACACATGACAAGTTGTGGTCCAGAAAATTCACAAGGATGGGTGCGCTCGTGACTGCGATCACAACTGTGGTTGTCACCATAACTGTCATATTCTGCCTGATCGCGTTCACCCCGATCAGAACCTTGATTCCCGGCTACCCCGACGCCCGCACGAAACATGACGTGATCCAGAATGCCATCAGGGTTGACTCATTGCAGAATGTGATCATGAAATGGGAATTGTATTCCGAGAACCTACGAAGGGTTGTGGACGGTCAGGAGCCGCTCAAGATCGACAGCCTTATGGAGGTCAGGAAGAACGTCACCGAAACCGTTGACCCTAAGAAACTTGCGGAGAAGGATTCGCTGCTCCGGAAGGAGGTCGCAAACGAGGACAAGTTCGACGTCAAGTCCAATTCCTCAAGGTCGCTTCCGATCGAGGGGATGCATTTCTTCACACCGCTGAAAGGCGTTGTCTCGCAGGGGTACGACAAAGTCCTGCATCCTTACATCGACATCACGGCCCCAGGCAACTCGGTGGTGATGTCGGTTCTTGACGGCACGGTCATCTCGGACGGATGGACGGATACGGAAGGCTACACGATAAGAATCCAGCACGAAGGGGACATCATCTCGGTCTATAAACACAACCAGAAACTCATGAAGAAAACCGGGGACAAGGTGACGGCAGGCATGCCTATAGCCATTCTCGGCGGCACCGGATCGCTCTCCGACGGGGATCATCTTCATTTCGAGCTCTGGCACAAGGGCGAGGCCGTGGATCCAACCAAATATATAAGTTTCTGATGGATAAAAGAAGAATAGCGATACTCGGCTCGACCGGTTCGATCGGCAGGCAGACCCTAGATGTGATCAGGGAGCACAGGGATCTTTTTGAGGTTGAGATGCTTACCTGCAAGGGCAGCTGGGAGCTGATGGCCAGCCAGGCCAAAGAGTTTGACGCCAACAACGCGGTCATCTGCGACGAGACCAAGTACAAGGACCTTGCGGACGCGTTGGACGGCACTGACACGAAGGTGTTCGCGGGAATGAAGTCGGTCTGCGACCTGGTTACAAGCGACAGGGTGGACATAGTGGTGGCTGCCATGGTCGGGTTCAGCGGGCTCGCCCCGACAATGGCCGCGATCGGCGCCGGAAAAGTCATCGCCCTGGCCAACAAGGAGACCCTCGTGGCTGCCGGCTCGATCGTGATGGAGATGTCTAAGAAATACCACGCCCCGATCCTTCCTGTGGACTCAGAGCACTCGGCGATATTCCAATGCCTGCTGTCGGCACAGGGCAACGCCATCCATAAGATTCACTTAACCGCCTCCGGCGGGCCTTTCAGGACCTGGGACAAGGAGCGGATCAGCGCGGCGACAAAGGATATGGCGCTCAAGCACCCGAACTGGAGTATGGGTGCCAAGATCACAATCGACTCAGCCACAATGATGAACAAAGGCTTCGAGGTGATCGAGGCGAGGTGGCTCTTCGACACCCCTTGCGACAGGATCAACGTCGTTGTCCACCCGGAGTCCATCATCCATTCCATGATTGAATATGAGGACGGATCCGTCATCGCACAGCTCGCCTGCCCGGATATGAGGGAGCCTATCCAGTTCGCCATCGGATTCCCGGAGCGGCTTCCGCTCGCGAACAAAAAACTGGACTTCGCGGAACTCGGCGGGATCACGTTCTTCAAGCCTGACACCGAGAAGTTCCCGGCGTTGGCGCTGGCCTACAAGGCGATGGAGCGGGGCGGGAATATTCCTTGCGCCCTGAACGCGGCGAACGAGGCGGCAGTGGCGGCGTACCTTCACGACAGGATCTCTTTCTACTGGATCACGGACATTGTCGGAGAATGCATCGAATGCACACCGTTCATAAAAGAACCGTCCGTCGAGGACATATTCAAGACAAACGAGGAAATATATTCATTGGCCCAAAGGAAGATTGAGGGCATAGCTAAGAAAGGTTGATGATGGTTGTTCTGATGAAGATTCTGCAAGTCATTCTTGCGCTTTCGATACTTATTGTCATCCACGAGTTCGGGCACTTCACGTTCGCGAAGCTGTTCGGGATCCGGGTGGATAAATTCTTTCTTTTCTTCGATGCCGGCGGCACCAAGTTGTTCAGTACCAAGGGGAAATGGTTCACCAGGATATTCCCGAAAGCGAAGGATTGGGAGACTGAATATGGAATCGGCTGGCTGCCGCTTGGCGGTTACTGCAAGATCTGCGGGATGATAGACGAGTCGATGGACCTTGAGTCGATTAAGAAAGATCCGCAGCCGTGGGAATTCCGCACCAAGAAGGCCTGGCAGAGGCTTCTGGTGATGGGCGGCGGCGTGCTCTACAACTTCATATTCGCGATTATCGTCTACATCGGAATCATGGCCATCTGGGGCAGCGCCTACATCAGCAACGAGGGCAGTCAGATCTATACCAATGAGTTAGGTGTCGAGCTTGGCTTCCGCAACGGCGACCACATCATCAGGATGGATGAATATGTTCCCGAGAATTTCGGGATGCTTCAGGCGGATCTGGCGCGCAGGAATGTCAGCAAGGTCACTGTCCTGAGGGACAATGACACGGTGGATCTCTACATCGACCGCTCGAAGATCGGGGCGGTGCTCAACACTCCGGGAGTGTTCGACCTCGCCGTGCCGTTCGTGATCGATTCTGTGATGAGCGCGTCGGAGAACTCTGCCGCCGGTCTTCTGCACGACGATAGGATCATCGCCATAGACAGCGTCAGCACTCCTTTTGTGCAGGATTCCAGAAAATACCTTTCGGAAGTCAAAGGCGGGACCGTCACGGCCACGATCCTACGTGGTTCAGACACGCTTTCCGTACCGCTTCAGGTGGACACGGCTGGCAGGATCGGGGTCTTTATGCAGATTCCGGGGGTGATGACGAAGGAATATTCATTGGTCAGCGCCATCCCAGCGGGAGTCAAGCTGACTTTCGACACCATCGGGGGATATCTTCAGGATCTGAAGCTGGTGGCTTCGCCAAGCACTGAGGCCTACAAGTCAGTGGGCAGCTTCATCGCCATCGGGCAGGTCTTCCCGGCGACGTGGGACTGGTACAGGTTCCTGAATATTCTTGCTTTGCTTTCGATTATGCTCGGGGTGATGAACCTTCTGCCGATTCCGGCACTTGACGGCGGGCACATCGTGTTCTGCCTCTATGAGATGGTAACTGGACGGAAGCCGAGCGACAGGTTCCTCACGGCGGCGCAGATTGTCGGGATGTTGCTGCTGCTGTTGCTGATGGTACTGGCTTTCGGAAACGACATCGCACGGTTGATACGGTAGCCGCGGTCACTTCGATGCTTCGGCAGACTCAGCGACCACAAGTTCAGTGGCCGAAAGTGTCCGGTCGCTGAGCCTGTCGAAGCGACAAAAGAGAACACAGGAGCACTCATCACTGATTATCAATATATTGCATCAACAAAACGAGAGTATTCAGACCGCTTGGAATTTGATGTTTTTAGAAGTTTGGCGTAACTTTGCAACCAGAAAAACAACACAAAGATGAAAAAGATAATCAAGACCGTCATCTGCATCGCGGCGCTGATCAGCGCGGTTTCCTGCATGAACAACACGAAAACCCTCCTGCCTAATGTCTCGGGCAAGGCTGGTGAAGTCATCATCGTGGTAGGCAAGGACAACTGGGAAGGGAATCTGGGCAACGAGATCGGCGGGTTATTGGCAAGAGACTGCGAGTACCTGCCGCAAAGGGAACCATTATATTCATTGGTCAATCTTTCGCCGGGAGCGTTCTCGGACATGTTCAAACTCCACAGGAACATAGTGATCTTCAACATTGACTCGACTGTCGTCAAGCAAGGCGTCGTCTATAGGACTGATGTCTGGGCACATCCGCAGTGTGTGATCCAGGTCAACGCCTCATGCGCGGATTCCGCGATTGTTGTCCTTGAAAAAAACGGTGAGAACATCACCGGAGCCATCGAGCAGGCCGAGAGGAACAGGGTCATCGCCAACACTCTGCTCTACGAGGAGTCCAAACTGGGGGACGTTGTCGCCAAAATGATAGGAGGAAGGGTTCACTTCCCCGTAGGCTACAATCTGAAAAAGGTCACGGACGACTTCATCTGGATAGCGGACGAAAAGCAGTACAGCATCCAGGGTGTGTTCATCTATAAATACCCGGCAACGGACGAGGACCCGTTCTCGGAGGAGAACATCATTGCCAGACGCAACGTTTTTCTCAAGGAATATGTCCCTGCGACAGCCGAGAATTCCTACATGACCACAAGTGTGTTCGTCAAACCGGGAATAAAGTTCCTCAAGTACCACAATCTGGATTTCGTGGAGACCAGAGGTCTTTGGGAGGTCTATAACGACTACATGGGCGGCCCGTTCGTCTCACATTCGTTCTACAGCAAGGACGGAAAGGACATCATCGTGCTGGAGGCATGGGTCTATGCTCCGAAATATGACAAACGACAGTATCTTAGGCAGACAGAGTCTCTTTTGTACTCGTTTGAGTGGGATGAGGACGGAAATGATGGCAAATAGGGCAAATATCGTCCGAATTATTTTGTAAGGTCGAAAATTATCCATATATTTGCATCCCAATTTGGCAGACAGCCTTATGGGTATACCAGTCTTGGTGGGTTCGTATAACGGTTAGTACTCGGGATTTTCATTCCCGCAATAGGAGTTCGATTCTCCTACCCACTACAAATATTAAAAAATAAGAACGATGGCAAATCACGCATCAGCAAAAAAGGCCAATCGCCAAAGCGAGAGGCGCAGATTGCATAATAAGTATTATGCAAAGACGACGAGGAACGCGATCCGCGCGATTCGTAACACTACAGACAAGAAGGCTGCCGAGGATGGCGCTCCTAAGGTCTATAAGATGATTGACAAACTCGCAAAGATTGGAGTCATTCACAAGAACAAGGCTGCCAATCTCAAGAGTGGTATTGCGGTTTATATCAATAAGCTCGCATAAAGAAGCATCCGAAAGGCAGTCTCCCGAGGCTGCCTTTCAAGTCAAAAAATTTATCGGGATGTAGCGCAGTTGGTAGCGCACTACGTTCGGGACGTAGGGGTCGTCCGTTCGAGTCGGATCATCCCGACAAAGGGTTGGAACTTTCGTTCCAACCCTTTGTCGTATTACCCCTCACCCCGACCCCTCTCCCTAGCGGAGAGGGGACACGCGCCGGAGGCGCTTCCTGCCGGCTTCGCCGGCTGTCCTTCTCACTTTCGTTCCAACCCTTTGTCGTATTACCTTTTAACTTTCGTTCCAACCCTTTGTCGTTTTGCATAAAAAAAGGAAGCGGACAATCCGCCTCCCTTCAAATATTCAAAATTCCTGAATCAAAGTTTCTGCATCAGGATGTTCTCGTAGGTCTTATCGCCGACGGCGTAGCCAGTGTAGGAGGTTCCGTCGAAGAGTAGGAACTTGTAGCCGGTCAGGCTCATCTCCGAGCCTGCGGTCGTGCGCCAGTGCAGAAGGCCGTCATCGCAGAAACCGAATTCCATACTGCTGGACTGACCCCAGATTCCGGTATAAAGGTTGGCGACGAAGCCGAAGACCACGTTCAGGTAGCTGAACTCACCGAGATTCTGAGACTGCAAACGGATGCAATGCTCCTCCGGGATGTAAGTTCCGGTGATCGCCGGAGAGTACGAGCTGTAGTTGCACAAACCCTTGATCATCACGGTGTTCTCTCCAGTCTTGATGATGTCCACACGGAAGGATTCCGTGCTCGCCTGATTACTGCTGGATGTCTTGACATCCGCATTCACTATGTAGGCCCCGACAAAATCATCCAGACTCACAGCTTTGAACTTGTCCGCATGTGATGCCAGAACGGTTGAATCCGTGACATAGACCTTGTCTCCGTACCTGTTGGTAACCTCAGCGAGGACTCGATAGGCTCCACCTTCCGAAAGTCCCTGATAATAAAGGGCAAGCCCGTCCGGTCCTTCACTTGCGGCAAGGTTATCCGCGTCTAATTTAGATCCTATTCCAAGAATCTGGTCAAGAGGATAGTTCTCCTCATAATAATCAAGCACATCCTTATCCATCATAATGTAACGCACAGACGCGGCGTTCCTCGTACGAATTTTCCAGACCATAGTGGAATACGGGTCAACACTGTAAGGGCTGATGCTGAACTCCAGAACCTCTGGAGCTATCGTGCCGTCCGGATCGTAGGTGAAGCGTATGGCAATCATCTCGCCAGGCTTGCCTTCCGCATCAAAAGGCACGGCTATCAACGTGTTGGACGGAACCGACGGAGTCCACTGCTGTGTGTTTTCGGAGAATGTCCGGATGTCATCCCGCTGGCCAAGACAGATCTGCTTGTAAACCTTGTTCAGTTCCGCGGTGTCTCCGGTGACGTCACCTTCCACAACCACGGCTTTGCATGAAGAAGTGAAGCTGTTGAACTCAAAGGAGAATTTTCCGTCACCCTCGTAAGTGGCGGAGACAACCGGATCGTTGTCGTGGTCACCGGCGAAGACGATCTTCTCGGGACCGTAGCCGAACATTCCGTCCGTGACATAATAGACCAGGTTAAGGGTGAAAGTCTGCTTGCCGTCGAACGTGCAAGGGAAACGGTCATAAGAGGCTTCGTCACCGAGGTACTGGGCGATGTCTGAGACATAGACATATTCATCGCTGCCGCTGTAGTAGTAGCCTATCGACTGCCCCGGCACAACCACGGAATTATCGCTGTTCACCTTGAAGAAGAAGTTGACACCGGCTCCCCAATCCAGAAGTCTGAATATGTTGGTGGTGCCTTTTGCGCGCTCCACCAGCATTCCTCGCTGATAGCCTTCGTAGAACTGGGAGTAGTAATATGTCGCTGTCTGCTGCACCTGCTCGCCGCTTTCGGTGGTTCTCATATATGGTTCCCACTCCAGGGTGAACGATGCGGTAAGATCAAGGAAATCACTGTACTGTGTGATATAGGCCGGATCATCGCCGAGTTCCGCGTCCCTGCCGATTATGCAGAGGGAGGCGGTGACACTGGATCCAAGCACCACAGCGTTCATGTTCACGGTCACAGGGACCTCGACGCTGTACTGCCCGTCAGGAATGACCACCGTGTCACGTACAGAGAACAGGGACGCGTTCTTGCCGCTTTTCTGAAGCAGAACACGGTAGGTTCCCTTGTTGCCGTTTCTGGCAAGCACAACGGTGAACTCACCTTCCTTTGTCCCCTGCTCGAACTCTTTGACAAGGCTTTTCTGGACAAAATGGATCTCCTTGTTATCCGAATCATTGGGAGAGGCCATCTCGCCTATCTGCTCCTGATCGCAGGCGACCAAGGAAAGCAGCGCGGTGGAGGCGCACAACAATATTCTTAAAAACTTTTCCATTATGGATTCTGATCTTCTTCGTTAATGTTAGGGTTGTTGTTGATCTCATCCTGAGGGATGGTCATCACCCAGTCGTAGGTGTCAGGGTTGGTGAGGTTGATGCCGTTGCCGGACATCGTGGAGATGCACTCCTCGGCGAATCCGTCGGAGGTCTTCCTATCGATTCCCTGGCCGAGACGGCGCACATCGACAAGACGGCCGAACTCACCCCAAAGCTCGATCCTCTTCTGCACGAGAATATTCTCAAGCAGGGAGCCGGTCCAGGATGTCGTGAGCGAGCCGAGCATCGTTCCGCTGAGAGTTGAGGCGTCGAAGGTGGCGTCCCTCTTCTGCATCACGGCGTTGAGGTAACGTACAGCCTTGTCCTTGTCCCCCAGACGGAGGGCGGCCTCGGCAGCGTCAAAGTAGAACTCCTCGACCCTCATATAGATGTAGTCCCCAAGCCAGGCGGCCACATTCGTGAACTTGAACTTCTTGGAGATGTACGGAGACTCCTTGTCATCCGGATCCCACCAGGCCCGGCGGATGTCTCCCGGACGGATCTGCTTGTACAGGCTGGAGTTGATCAGCTTCGGAGCGGACTGGGCATAGGCACCGTCAACATTGTCCATGTGAGCGAAGAAACTGGCATAGCCTCCGGCCTGCTCGGTGTTCTCGATCCCGGCGCCCCACATCACGTTGGAAGCGGAGAGGGAGTTCATTCCGTTCATCAGCTCGGAAGTCCCTCCGATTGAATATTCCTCGGACTTGATGATCTTCTCCGAAGCGGCCAAAGCGGTCTCCCAATTTCCCGCCGCCAAAGCCACACGAGCCTTGATGCCGAGGGCGACATAATAGGAAATATGTGATTTTGTGCCTCCGAGGACAGACGCGTCACCTTTTTCGAGCAGATCGATGGCCGTGTCAAGGTCTGAGTTGATCTGTGCGAAGACTGTCTCAAGGTTCTCACGCTTCTTGCCGACGAAATCCTTGCCGGTAGGCTCGGTGTAGATCGGCACGCAAGGGTCTGACCAACGGAACTTTTCCTGCAATGCGCTGTAAGGCGGGCGGGCGAACCAGTTCGCCAGATTGAAATATGACAGGGCACGGATCGCGTAGGCGTTGCCGAGCACATAGTCCACATCGACCTCGCTTCCGGTCATCGTCTTCTCGGCGGAGATCACATAGTTGGCGTTGGAGATCCAAGTGTAGTTGGCGTTCCACACGTCATACGGACGGAAACTGTCCGAAGTGTAGAACGACTTCACATTGTAGCAGTGGTCGTACCAGAACCACCCGTTGCCCTGGCTCTGCATAATGAAGTCATCGGCCATCGACTCAAGTGCGATGTTGTAGGCGGAGATTCCGAAGCACTGGTGGGCGTTTCCACCGGTTGACCAACCGGCGGTCCACATTGTCCTGTAGATTCCGTCCACGATGGTCACGGCCGTGGTCGCCGACTTCAGGAGATCCTCTCCGGAGCCGGAATCCGTAGGTTGGAACTCCAGGTTGCAGGAAACGGCGCAAATGGCCGCCGACATTATTGATAGTATCTTTTTCATTCCGTTAGAAGTTTATGTCAATTCCCGCTGCCACAACCCTTGACGGGGTATAGGTGTAGGAGACTGTTCCGGTAAAGTTGTACTGAGGATCCATTCCGTTCATATTGCAGAACAGAGCCAGATTGTCAGCGGTGACGAACACCCTGCAGGCCCCGATCCCGGCCTTCTTTGTCAATGAGGAAGGAAGGGTGTAGCCGAGGGTGATGTTCTTGATGGCGAAATAGGAAGCATCGATCAGTTCCTCTCCGGTGCTGGAGCGGCTGCCGCCGATCTCAACGAGAGGGACATCCGTGATGTCACCCGGCTGCTGCCAGCGCCTGAGCACGTTCTTGTGCCAGTTGTTTCCGGCGTAGGTGACATTCATCGCGCCGCCGTACAGACTGTCGTAGATCTTTCCGCCGACCGAGAACGTGGTCAGGAACGAGAAGTCGAAGTTCTTGAAGAAGGTGAAGTTGGACGAGAAGCTGCCTGAGAACAAAGCCTGGCGGCTGCCGTAGTAGTACTTGCTCAAGGAAGCCAGACCGACATTGTCGGTGACATATTCATCACACTTCTCGGTCACGATGGAACCCGTCTTGTCCACGGCGTAGCGGTAGTAGGCGTAGTAGAGCTGACGGCCGGTCGAAGGAGAGACTCCGGCTGACTTGGACATATAGAATGTGTAGATCGGCTTGCCCTTCTCGATCACTACGCTGCCGTAGTTGATGACATCCTGTGAGGAAGTGAGTTCCGTCACCTTGTTCCTGTTCATCGAAAGCATCAAAGAGGCGTCCCAATGGAAGTTGGAACGATCGAATATCACTCCTCTGAACGAAGTTTCCAATCCCCTGTTCACCATCGAGCCGACATTGTCGTCGTAGCCGGAGAATCCGGATGAGATGGCGAGAGGGTTGTTAAGAAGCATATCCCGGGTTCTGCGGGAATAATATTCAATGGTGCTTGTGAGCCTTCCGCCGAACATGCTGGCCTCGATACCGGTGTTCAGGTTACCGTTCTTCTCCCAGGTGACGAGTTTGTTCTCAATGGAAGAGGCGGTCGAGCCCGGACGGGTTCCGTTGGCCCAACCATAGCTGAAACGGCCCTGCCAAACGTAGTACGAGCCAAGGTTGTCGTTACCCTGCACTCCGTACGAAGCCTTGAGTGTCAGATTGTTGAGCCAGTCGGAAGTGGATTTCATAAAGTTCTCCTCGGAGATTCTCCACGAGGCTCCGACTGACCAGAAGTTACCCCACTGGTTGGACTTGTGGAAGCGGGACGAACCGTCGGTACGCCAGGAAGCGTCGAAATAGTAGCGGTCACGGAAACCGTAGTTCAGACGCGCGAGCACCGACTCGATGGCATAGTCATTTGAATATGACGTGTTGCTGAGCGTGGTCACCGCCGAGCCGAGCTCGTCGATGCCGTCCACGATGCCGCTCTTGGACCCCAGCTGGTAGTTGTAATTGTAGCGATAGTACTCGTGGCCCGCGAGAAGGTCAACGGAATGTTCCCCGAACTTCCTGCGGTAGGTCAGCAGTTCGTTGAGCGTGTAGCTCATCGTCCTGGTGTTGTACTTGCTGACGGTTCCGCCCTGTGAGGCGGCGTTTCCGTGGTACTTGTCGTTGGTCGTCGTGCGGCCGTAGTCAGTGAAGTCCACACCGAGATTGATGTCGAGATTGAGGCCGTACAGCAAAGCGTCCTTATTGATTGTTCCCAATTTCACGAACGTTCTGGCGGACACGGAGTTGCGCTTGTAGTAAGCCTTGTTGTCGTACAGCTCGGCCTTGGAGTTGAATCCCTGCGCGGTGACACGGTTGGCGTAGCCGTTGTCCTCCTCGGAGCCATATTCATACTGCCTGTTCCCGGCCGCGTCAAGCACATCTTTTCCGTCCATATCCTTCAGGTAAACAGGATAGACAGGAGCCATAAACTGGGCTGTGTACCAGACGTTCGAGGTCGCGCTTCCGGTGGCGTCCTGGAAATCGGACACCGCGTGCGCGAGGTTGGCGCTCATTCCCATCTTGAACCAGTCCGTGGCCTGCACGTCCCCGCTGATCCTGCCGGTGAAACGGTCGAAGTCAGTGTTCTGAAGAGTACCGTTCTCCTTGTAGTAACCCAAGGAATATAAATAGGTTGTCTTCTCGGTTCCGCCGCTGACCGAAAGCACGTGCTCGGTACGGAAAGCCTTGTCGTTGCTGATCTCGTCCATCCAGTTCTCGTTCCAGGCCGCCACAGCGTCCTCCTGGATCTTCCCGGACTCCTTGTTGACCAACTCCGACCAAGAGTAATTCTTGTAAGGGTTGTAATATTCAGGATTCTTCAGTCCACCGATCGTCTGACCAAGGTTGTTGGCGGCATAGACGCTCGCGGCCTCGAAATCCATTCCGGTGCCGTACTGGGCGGAGTTGCGCAGGGCCTCGTAGGTCAGTTCGACATAGTCGCTCATTCCGACAAGGTCATAGCGTTTCAAAGCTCTGGAGGCCACGCCGAAGTTACCCTTGTAGCTTACGTTCACTCTGTCCTTGCTTCCTTTCTTGGTGGTGATCACGATGACACCGTTCGCTCCACGGGCTCCGTAAAGGGCACCTGCCGAAGCGTCCTTCAGCACTGTCATCGTCTCGATGTCCGCGGGGTTGATGGCGCTGATGGCTCCGTCGTAAGGCACACCGTCCACAACATACAGAGGGCTGGACGAAGCGTTCACCGATCCGGCTCCACGCACCATAATAGACGCTCCCTCGCCAGGCTGGCCGCCTCCGGAAGTCACCTGGACTCCGGCCACGGCTCCCTCGAAAGATTTCGTGAGGTTACCGACCGGCCTCTTGCTGAGCTCATCGCCCTTCACCACGCTGGCGGAACCGGTGAATGATTCCTTCTTCGCCGTACCGTAGGCCACGACGATCACATCGTCCAGGATCACGGACTCGTCCTGCAGGACGAAATCCACAACTGTTTTCCCGTTCACAGCCTGCTCGGCCGTGGTGTAGCCAAGGTTCGAGGCAGTAAGGACAGCGTCTGACGGCACATTGGTCAAGGTGTACTTTCCTTCGAAGTCCGTCACGGTTCCGACAGTGGTTCCCTTGATGAACACTCCCGCGCTGATGACAGGCTCGCCTGTCTTGTCAACGACCTTTCCGCTGACAGTGACCGCCTTGTTCTGAGCCGACACCACAGCAGTGGCGCACAGCAGCGGAACCAGGACGATCATTCGCAATATCTTGTTCAGTTTCATATCTATCTGCTTATTTCGTAAGTGTCAAGGATCACAGGAGCATTGACCTCGATGCGTCCCTTAGGCTCGCTGTTGTACGCCGATCTTGTCTTCGTCCCTTCAGCGGTGGAAGCGGTGGCGTAACGAAGGACCTCGTCCCCGCTCGCGGAGGTCAAGGACACAAGCAACGTGTACTTTGTGCCCGGCTCCAGAGGAGTGTCGGTTCCGAACGACATCGAAATCTTTCCGGTCATATTCAGAACCTTGATCTGTGTCGATGAGAAATCCGTCCCTTTTTCCTTCACCAGTTTCGCGGCCTCGGTCAATGTCACGCCTCCCAACTCAGAGCTGCGGCACATAAGGTAGCGTCCGGCGGAAACCTGGATATTCAAGGATTCTGTCGCGTCGAAAGCGATCGATACCGCCGAGGTCAAGGAAGTGGATGCCGGGTAGGAAGAGCTTGTACCAAGCGAGACGAAGGCCCAGTCATAGTACGTGGCCGTAGCCATCGTGCTGAGGGTGTTCACAACGAAGGTAGAATCCCCCGCCTCATTGATCGCCAACGTGCCCAATGTGTAGGAGTTAGCGGCTGACAACGGAGCGAATCGGGTGGTAAGCCCTGACTCCTCATTGACTTTCTCAATATATTCCGCCTCTGTTACAGCGCTTCCCTTAAGCGCGGTGTAGCGCCTGAAAAGATCGAACGACCCTCCGAAATAAACATTGAATGAATATGTCGAAGTGAGGACATAGTTCATCTTGGCCACGCCATTTCCAGTCCAGTTGGTCCAGACGCAATTGGTGGAATTGTACTGGCCGAACACGGAATGGAACATCGTCTGACTGAACCAGTCAGCCCCACCGAGGGATGGTTCGGTCATCGTGTCGTGCGCCTTGGTCTTGGCGGAAAGCTTGTACAAAGGAGTCGTGGCCTTTCCGTCAAGGCTGACTCCGAACGCCACGATGTAGTACGACAGCTCCGGATAGAGCGGGTACTCGGAGTAGTTGGACGAACCCGTCTTGGAATAATAAGACATCCCACCCTCGACAGTCATATTGCTGTCATTGATGGCGTCCAGCATATATTTCAGATAAGTGTCCCTGATCTCGGTGTCGGAATGGTCGATGAAATAGCTTGCCGGTACACCGAAATACACATAGCGGAAATCCGGAACCGCATAGACATTGAAGTTGGCGTAGTCAGAGCCGCACTCAAGAAGCGACATAATTATCTGAGGAATATCCTCGGACGCGGGGCGTGTCGTGAATTTGAGCTCAGCCTCCGGCGAATCGTTCACATACTTCTCCCCTGACAGGGCCTTCAGACGGAACACATAGTCAGTGGAGCCGTCGAACCCGCTAAGCTCCACAGAGCAGGCCTCGACCTTGCCGGTCATCCCGGCGACTGAATATTCATAAGCCGACGCCCCGGCGACCGGTTTCCAGTTTATGATGGTCCTTGACTTGTAGGCGGCCACCAGAACAGGCTCCGGCGCCTCAAGGACACTCTCCCCCTCCGTGATGACGTGGATGGTGACGAACCTCGAATCCAGATAGTCGCCGTTAGTCCCCGCGTCAGTCCTGACGGAGAATGAATATTCCACCGACGGCTCAAGGTCAGCGAACGAGACCGAACGCTCCCTTGTCGTCACAGTGTCATTGTCATTGAATATGTAAGTGTAGGCTCCAGCGTCAGTGACTACATCCCAAGACACGCTGAAAGACGTGCTGGTGACATCAGAGACACGAACCTTCGGCTCCGGCAGCGAAGTCCGCTCCGGGGTCTCCTCCTTTGTGCAGGCGACAGCCGCCAGAAGAAGGGCGAAAGACAATTTCGTTATGATTGATCTGTTCATCAGTTGACTGTTACCTTTATTGTCTTGAACATTGAATTACCGTCAGAGACAGTGACTTCCGCCGTTCCGGAAGACACTCCCTCAAGCGTGAGGACTCCCTTCGACAGAGAAGCCTTCACGACAGCAGGATCCGAGACTGAATATGACAGCACCTGTACCGACGGGAAATATTCCGACATCTCCAGTGTCTTTGTCTGGCCGGCGGTGAGGGTCTGAGCCGGGATCTCTCCCAGATAGCCCATATACTGAAGCAGACGGTAGGTGTCGAGCATTCCCACGCCCATATTCCCGACATACGGAGCGCTGAGGTTGGCGTTGATCGGACGGGCGGAGCTAAGAAGCGCCGAGCGGAGCATATCCGGAGTCAGTCCCATCCTCTGTTCCTTGCCGTAGTAATAGGAAACGGCCAAGGCGCAGGCCCCGCTGACGTGAGGGCAGGCCATAGATGTTCCCTGCATATATTCATAGCCGGAGGTTCCGTCCTCATTGACGCTGGTGCTGTAAACGCCGCCATAGTTGCTGTCTGCGTAGGTGTCGCCGCCCGGAGCGGAGATGTCCACCCAAGTGCCGTAGTTGGTGTAATATGCCGCGTCACCGGTGTAAGAATATGAGGCGACGCTCACCACGCTCTTGTCCGCGGCAGGAAATGACTGATGGTTGACAGCCTCGTTGCCGGCGGCGAAAATCACGATCCCGCCCTTCATCGGGCCGGTCTGCTCACCGTTCTCGTCAACGCCAGCGTACTTGACGAAGTAGTCGATGGCGCGTCTCAGAGCCGAGAACGAGCTGCGCGTCCAAGTGTTCCAGCTGAGTTTCTGGTTGTAGCCCCAGCTGTTCTGGCAGATGACAGCCCCGTTGTCGGCGGCGTATTTCATAGCCCTGACGATTCCGCCGAGCCCGGAGCCTGAGGAACCGTTCTCGCTTGCGCCGAGAGTCTGGAGGGTCATTATCCTGACACCATCCTTATTGCCTGATCCACCGGCGATTCCATTCACGCCGACGCCGTTGTTGTTGACGGCGGCGATGGTTCCGGCGACGTGCGTGCCGTGCGAAAGGTTTGACGAAGTGACGATCGTCCCCTTGTTGTCCACAAAGTTGAATCCATAGATGTCATCGATGTAGCCGTTGCCGTCGTCATCGATTCCGTTGCCCGGAATCTCACCTTTGTTGATCCACATATTGTCGGCAAGGTCCTCGTGGTCGTACTTCACGCCTTGGTCGATCACGGCCACGATGACATCCGGGTTGCCTGCGCAGAGTTTCCACGCTGCCCACACATCAGCGTCAGCGCCGACCAGACCGGTCTTTCCGAAGATCGAGCCGGTGTTGTTGTAGTGCCACTGCATCTGCTGGACCATCCTGCTCTCGTTGAACGGGAACACTTCCTTGCGGCTGGCCGACAACGCCATCGGAGCGATTGACGGTGAGCCCTCTCCCTCAGCGCTTGACATCACGACCGGCAGTGAATATTCAATGCTTTCCACCGAGCCGCATTTCTTCAGCTGGGCGACCACATCCGAAGTTTCCAAAGTCTTGTCGAAGCTGGCTATGTACCAAGTGTCCAGCCCTTCCGCGCGGGTGCGGGCCTCGAAACGTCCGCACTCAGGGAAAAGCCTTTCCAGACGGAACTTTCCGTTCTGTGCCAGCACTTCGGAGACCTCACGGGTGCCGTCCAGCGCATCGTCAGACGAACCGGCGGACCTTGTCCCCACATCCGAGCCCTTGATCTTTATGATCAGCTCACCTTTGATGGCGGCCGGAGACTCATTGATTATGATCGGTCCGGACTTCTCGCCACCATTCTGTTCCGGCGATTCCTGCTTCTCACAAGCCACTGACACGGCGAGAGCCGCGCAAATGGCGGTGAAAGGAAGCGCCTTCCTTTTGAATATATTCATAAACTAATACTTGAAAGTTATGTACTTGACTTCTGTTGTCAGACCACCATCCGTGTCGGACTGCCTGTAGCCCACGGCGAACGCGACATATTCCTTGCCCCTCTCTGTCAGGCTGCCGGAGACATCAACACTCTGGCTTCCCTTGTACAGGGTCAACGCGCCGTACTGGGTCATCGTGGAGATGTAGGTGTGCGCGGCATCCTCCGGCACTGAGAATTCGTCCCACGCCTCCTTGGACATCACATCACAGATCCAGGTGTCACCTGACGATGAGGACGTGACGTTGAGATGTGTGCCGGAGACACTCAGAGACAGAGTCATATTGGATTGCGTGGCCTTTTGGGAGCGGAACTCGCAAAGATCGATCTTCCCGCTGTAGCTGGCGTTGCCCTTGTCATCGAAGCTGAGGTCAAAGGCAGTGGCATAATATGCCGTATTGTCCATAATCGTGGTCTTCCGGGCGGTCTCAAGCTTGGCCGTGTCGAACGTGCCCTTGGTCAGGAATGAGTTCGGGCTCACCCCATAGATGGCGCACATTTCCTTTATCTGCTCGATCCGCTTCTTGATGTAGGCCTCAACATTGGCGAACCTATCGTAGTCAGATTTGCTGACGATCGAGTAGAGGTAGGTCTCAGCGGCGTTAACCGGAGTGATGACCACCCTCGCGGAAGAAGTCGTGATCTCGCTGACCTCAATCTTGAACTTGTTGTAAGCCTGTGAGGATGAGCCTTCCTTGCCTTGGCTCACGACAAGAGTCAGCGGCTGGACACCCTTGCAGGTCATCTTGATCTCTCCGGTCCTGTCCTCTCCGGTTTCGTTCTTGTCAACATTGAAACTGAACGTCGTGCTGTAGGTCTTGCCGAGATGGATCCAGTCTTTGTCTGTCGAGACCTCGGCGGTGTTGCCCTCCTTGGAGCCTTTGATGCTGTAATCGACGGCAAGCTTGCCACCTTCAGACCCGATGCTGAGGAGCTTGACCTTCACATCAAAAGTCGAGGTAGGCTCCTCGTTGTCTTCGGCGTTGCCGCCACAGGCAGCGAATACTATCGCAGCCGCACAGGCCAACGCGGTCAGCCTGAGCAATGATGGAATCTTCATTCAAGTTTACTTTTTCGGTTCGTCAAAATGGAATTTCAGATAGGAGATCCCGGTTGTTATCTTCGAGCCGTTGTACCCGAAAGCATACGCCACATAATCTCCGGTGGTAAGGTTACCCATCTGAGCCTTAGGATTATAATAGCACTCCGAGAACTCACCCTGATGCATGAACGACCTGATGGAGTAGTCACTTTCCTCAACCCATTTGAGGAAATCCTCGGCACAGGCTTTCGGAGTGGCGCTCTTGCTCCAGACCTCATAAGAATCGACAGTCAGCACATAAGTGACAGAGGCATCGGACGGGACCACCTTGACGTTAGCGTCCGCATCCACAGTGATTCTGAAATCAGGAGCCGAATCAGGATATTTCTTGGTCGTGAACTTCTTCACCGCCACGTTGCCGCTGTACTCTCCGCCCAAAGTCATATCAAACGCGAACAGATAGTAGTCCGACAGAGGCGTAAAGCCATCGTAAGTATGTGATTTATAACCTTTAGTAAGATAATTCTTAAGTGAGAATTCCTGTCCGTTGGCCTCGGCAGCCTTACGGGCATAGTCGATCAACTGCTTGGCATAGTCAGCGACAAAAGCCTTTCCGTTGCCGTTGAACTTCGAATATTGCTCAGCGGTGACGACACCGTAGCAGTAGTACGAATCGGAGTTCGTAGGGGCGATGGTGACGAAAGCGCTGGAAGACTCGACATCCGTGACGGCCAGAGCGAAACTCTGTTTGGTGTCGATCCTGTAATCCGGATCGGAAGACTGGAGAACGGTCACAAAAGCGTCCTCGGCACCCTTAAGGGTCAAGGTTATCACGGCAGTCCTGTCCTCTGCGGAAAGATTGGCGCCGACCGAAACCGAAACAGTTCCCGGCACGCTGCCGTCCACGACAGCCCAATCCTGATCGGAGACAGCGGTCACAGCCTGGCCGGCCCCGCTTCCTGTCACTGAATATTTCACCTCGAATCCGGAAGCCTCCGACGAGACCGTCAACAGCTTCTTTCCGGAAATATTGATGGTGGAGTCAATCCCTGACCCGCCATTATCCTTTTCACAAGAAATTGTGACTATGATGAGAACCATAGCCACAATCATCTTGAACAGATTATTTAATCCACTCATCAGTCGGTTGTAAATGTTACTTCAAAACTGTAGACCGGAGTCGAACTACCCCAATTGGTAACAGCGATATCAAACCAATTGACAGAATCGTCCCCTATCACCGCCGTACTGGTGTAAGGACCGTCACCAGTGTAAGACAAAGCATTGCTGTTGACCTTTGACCACGAACTTCCGTCAGAGGACAACTTCAAGATAAGATCATCGAAAGCGCCCGCCTTCATCTTCTTGTCCGCAACGACAACAATCTTGGAGATCGCACCGACAGCCGATGTGCATTTGATGCTTCCCTTGGACTTGAAAGAGGTCTCGGTGGCAGAGCCGATGTAGAGTTTGTCGCCATAGATCTCCACCTCCGTGGTCTTCGTCGCATCATTCACGCCCTTGGCCGTGAACTTTGCTGTGACAGGATAGCCGGACAACGGATCAACCTCCTTTCCCTCATTTGTAAGCTTGTCAGCCTCTGCCTTTAGAACCTTGTACATATCAGCAGCGGTCACAGAAAGTTTATAGGTAACAGCGGTGACACTGGCCTGCTCGACAGTAACAATCTCTGTGGTCTCGGACAAGCCCTTGGCCTTGATGGTGATTGTTCCTACTCTCTTCTTGCCGGTGTTCTCTGTCACGGTCACAGTGAGCTTGTTGGAAGCCCAGGAAGCGGAAAGCCAGGACTTAGCATCATCAGCGACAGTCACGGTAGGATCACCGGTAGCCGCATAGACACCACAATCAACGCTCTCGGAATGGGCCGTCTTCGCCACCTTGATCGTCTTGCTGTCAAGTACGATTCCAGGAGCCGGATTGATGCTGAGCGCACCGATGTAAGGACGGCAGCTTGTGTTGGACAGATTATCGACAGTGAGGACAAGTTGTCCGGACTCGGTTTCAGAGTTGGCCGGGAAATAGTAATCTTTGCCGTCAGGATTCTTGCCACTACCAGTGATGTTGAACTTGCCGAGAACATAAGTCTTACCATCCTTGACAAGACTCATAGTGAAGTCTGCGGTAGCGTCATCTGTGTAGATACCAAGATTAGCCTTGACGATTTTCACGCCACTGAAATCAGCCGCGGAAGAAAGGACGACCTTGCCACCTATGATAGTCGAGCTGGCAAGTCCCTGGGTATAGCCATCCGTAGCATATAAGGACGTTCCGTAATTGCCATTGTTTGACCCTGGATACGAGATGGAGAAATTCATCTTCTTGTCTCCGTCGCCCCAAGCCCTTTCCTTGTAAGAGCTATTGATGATCTTGGAATATGCCGGCGTGTTTGTCCAGGTCTCACCTTCAGCAAGAGCCACATCGTGTGATGTCACGACATCGGAGCTCTTGTAGTTGACTGTAGGAGAAGTGATCGCGCTGCGTGCGATGACAAGTCCCTTACGCTCGAACACCAGATCAGCCTTGTTGGTGAAAACAGTGATCTTGACATCAAACTCACCAGTATTGGCGACAAACCAAGCCACATAGTCGGACACTGTGGTCGTACCATCGCCTGGAAGGTTGATGTATGAGACTGGAGATGTTGACTTTACATCAGCATCGTAAACGTCCTTGGTGATGTCAACGCTGAAACGTCCGGCAAGTGCCTTGTTCTCGCCGACAGCCTCGATCCTGACGCTTTTCACAACCTGAGACTTATAGGCGTCCGGAACTCCAGCGAATGATATTTTTCCAAAACCGAACAAGTGAGCGAACTCAAGTTTCTCACTGTTGACGGTGGAATACTCACCATATTCATCATTGTGAGTCTTGTTTGAAGTCGAGATTGTGGTCGGCTTCACGAGCATAATGTCCGCGCGGTTGTACCAGGAAGTCTGGGTCGCGGTCTGTTCCTCAGGAATCTTTACAGTCCAGGACGTGAGGTCTTCCTCAGAGTAAGCCGTATTTACGGCAGCGGCAGGGAAAACGCCATAGAAATTATATTCATCAGCAAAATCAGCGTCCACTATGCTCCAAAGCTCGCCATCGAAGACAGGAGCTGTGGCCTCGAAATCCTTGATTTTGAATATAGAGTAATACACTCCGGCGGCAGCTCCTTTGCTTTTTGCGACCTTGACACCTTTGGTGGGAGTTTCCTTCTTCGCCACAGCAGCATAGAAATAGTCACCCTTCTCGAATTTGATGTGGCTGTCGCCATCGAAGACAGCCTTTGTGTCCGCGCCTGTGCTGACGGCCACGGAGACATTGATGTCGTGTGTTCCGGCGGTTTCCGGAGCGAGTTCTGACTTGGAGCAGCCGACTACTGACATAAGAGCGGCCGCGATGTATAATGACTTTTTCATTTCAGTTCGTTTTACCAGTTAAGATATTCATTACCATCCTTTACTATGACACCGCCGAAAGTGCCATAAGTTTCCCCTTGGGTAAAGGAGATGTACTGTGCGGAATACTTACCGTCACTGTTGCGCACAGCCTTGACAATAACATAGGCATCGGCTGATATCGTCTTCGGAACGGTGATCTTGACCGTTGAACTGGCCTCGTCAACCTCGGCCTCAAGGCCCTTGGACTCAGCGACAACGTGGGTGGTCGCATCTGCGCCGAACAGAGTATAGCCTATTGTGACAACCTGTCCTGAGACAACCATCCTTGAGTCAGCCTTGACCTTGATCGCAAAAGCCTTCTCCTTGACGATCTTGATGACAGTCTCGCCGAGCGTGAATACATACTCGGTCTCAGTCTCTGTCATTTCAAGCTTAGGCTCGACAGTGCCTGACACTGGAACCTCATCCCAAGCCTTCCCGTCATAAGAGACATACCATTTGCCATCCTGGATCTTGAACTGAGGAGTCTTGCCTGAGACAGGAACCTTGGCTCCGTTGTTGGTCATAAACTCACCGTTGACAGTCCAATAAAACTCACCCTCAAACTCCTTCATTCCGACTACCGGAGCCTCCGCGTCCTTTCCGTTTGTCAGGACGGCGGTCTGACCATCGCTGAATTTGATTGTGTAGCTTGTCTTATCCTCATTCGGAGTCACTGACGCGATAGTCACCGCATTGGCGGCGGCTTCGGCAAGTTTCGCGATAGAACTTACGTTCTCATTCACCTTGGATTCAAGGGCGGCGACCTTGGTTTCCAGAGTGTCCACCCTGTCCTTCAGGTCACCATTGCAGGCGCAGAGCGACGCCGCGGCGAGCAATGTCAAAAATACCTTTTTCATAACTATACTGAATTATACTAAATTAGCGTCTAACTAGAAAGCGAGCACAGGATGGCAGATGAAATCTTGGTTCATCCATTCGCAGGACGTCTCGAATTCCTGATTCTCGCCAAGCCAGAAAATGCAGCATACACCATCAGTGTTGTCATAAATGGTGGAAGACATTATCTGGCATACTCCTTGACCATTTCTTGCCATCGAATATGCAAGATCTTCTTTTTGAGCGGCCGGAATCTTGGCGAAATGAGCGTTGATGGCATCCATCGGCTTGTAGGAAAGCATCACATTTCCAAAGTACGTGACATCATAACCATAGTCACGGAGTCCGCTCAGATGCTGCGCTACTTCAACACCACCCAGATTGGCCATACAATCCCAAAGTTGTCCTATGCTTGGGACAAACCACCCCGAGGTTTTGGCCGGAGCGGACGGGACGAAATCGGTGGTTGTCCAGTCAAAGGCCGGATATTGTTCCAACTGTTCACCCGGATAGGTGTTCCTGACTGTAGCTGTCCATAACTGTCCATAAATATCCTTGTACCAAGAATCTCCACGCTTATGGTTACCGATGCAGTCAATTCCCTCATTCATAGCGTACTTGGTCAACTGGGCGCCAGGAGCGTGGGCTCCCTTTGTGCAGAACACCAACCCGTGCGTGAACCCCTGCTTTTGCTCAAGCTCAGAGAAGCGGCTCTGGTCTGTCTGGAACACGATTCCGATAACGGTTTTCCCTTCTACAGGGGCAGGCTTTTCAGTCGCCCAGACAGCTTTGGTGCCATCGCTGTTTATAGAAAGTAATCCACCATCACTCCAGGTCCCGTCAGAATAGTAATAATCGCCTATTTTCGGATCGGTGGCCGGGATTTCCTTGGATTTCACCGAAAATGAGCACGTAGCCTTGATGTCCTTGATCACTGCGGTCAACTTCGCGTTACCGGCGTTGAGAGCGATAACCTTCGCCGAGACAAGATTATCTGACTCAACAGCGTCAAACGGCTCGATTTTAATCACTTTAGGATCATCCACAATCCATTCGACATTCTTGTATGTCGTCCCCTCCGGAAGTATTGTGGCGTTCACGATGAAAGACTCATCCACCGTGAGCAGTTTTGAAGCCACATCCAACGTCAGCGACTCAGCCTCGATAGTTTTCACTTCGACAACGCATTCAGCTGTAAAAGAAGACGAAGCCGCGGTGATTGTGGCCTTTCCGGCAGAGACGGCGGTAACGACTCCGTTATCCACGGTAGCGACCTCCTTGTCGCTGGAATCCCAGGAGATGCTCGGGCTGGTGGCATTGTCCGGAGTGACCTTGGCGCTCAACGTCTCCGTCGCACCCACAACGAGTTGAATGGAGGTCTTGTTCAAGGATATTCCCGTCACAGCGATAGGGTCAACGCTGACGGCGCACTTTGCGATGCTGGATCCAAGGACAGCGACGATTGTGGTCGAGCCGAGGCTCTTGGCTTTCATTGTAAAGACATAACCTTCTGAATCAGAGGTCCTGTCCAAATCAATCACATCCTCGTCAGCCACATTGACCTCAACATCGGCCAACTTATCAATCGGGGTGACCTTCAAAGAGACGGTACCATTCCCGTCTATCGGAATCGAGACCGTAGTCTGGGTGAACTCGACACTTTCTTTCACCGGTTCCGGCTCATTATTCTCCTTGTTTCCGCCGCATGACGGCATCGTCAGCACCACAGTTCCGGCCACAATTGCCATAATGGCTGAACGCAGAATCTTTCCAAATAAATATTTATTCATACCTACTTAACAAAATGCCTACTTTGGCAATCCAAATTTAGCAATTCTCAATTTAGTTACCCTTAAAAATTAAGGCGGCAAGGTAAGAATAATTTTTTATAACGCAAGCGAATATTTACAAATATTTCAAGAATATTATTTCACATTCTGATCTATGCCTCGGTGCCAGAAGCGGGATGTGATGTCAGTCAATGAATATGACTCGGCCTCGCGGGCGACTTTATACAGGCGCTGGTTGGTGGTCCTGGAGTTCAGCGGGCCGAAGGCCTCTATGTAGGGGCCGACCTTCACGTAGTCGAAAGCCTTGTAGATCTCGTCCTCGACGGCCTCGCGGCCTGAGTAAAGGGCGGCCTCCAGCCCTATTGACCGGACATGGGCGGCCAGCCTCACCAGGGATTCAAAATCATTTCCCTCGCCGAGGAACAGGAAGCAATCCACTCCGAAATTGTCAGCGACCAGAGAATCAATCACTTCCTCGGTCAATTCCACCCCGACATCGGTCTTCAGAAACGGAGAATGGCACCCTACACAATTACCTTGGCAGTTGCTGATGTCAACGGCCAAGGTAACTCTGTCAGGTATCTCCTCGATGACCACAGAAGTCATCGATGGAACATATTTTATCATATTCTTGCGGCCTCCTCGGATGCGGGGGCGGCGGTGCCGTCATGGTTGTAGAAACGATGCTGAGCCTCTACCTGGCGCATCTCGCTGAACGATGAGACACGCTTGAGGTAACCGATCACGCGGGTCAGATAGTCCAGATTGTGGCTTCCGCACTTAGGACAGACCTCAAGGGTGTCCTTGCTGATGTACCCGCAGTCGTTGCAGACGGTGTTGCGGCAGTTGAATGTGAAGTAGTTCGTGCCGTAGTGAGCCGCCGTCTTGAGCAGCTGGCGGTACTGGTCCTTGGACAGATGCTCGGCCACGTTCATATGCAGGGCCGATCCGCCGTCAAGATGCTTGACATATTCATTGCCGTGCAGCTTGAACTTGTCGATCATCGACAGGGAGTCGTCCTCCGGATTGTAGAAGTACGAGCTGTACATATTGTGCTTAGGAGAGACGTAGAAGCCGTCCTTCTGGTCCCACTTGTAGTTCTTGCCGGAAAGGTTCTCGCCCGGAACGAACTCGGTGTTGAACATCGTGTCGGAGGTCTTGTCCTTCTTGTTGGAGCGGTTGATGGTCTCCAGGATGACGTCCACGAACTCGTTGTACTCAGGGTTAGGGCTGATGGTAAGTCCCAGGAACTCAGCGGCGTCGGTAAGACCGTTCACACCGATGGTAAGGTACTGCCTCTTCATGTCGATGAAGCCAGCCTGATAGACATCCAGCATATGCGCGGCGAGGAAGTCCTTGATGATCTCGTTGAAAGCCTTCTGGTACTTGTGAACCCTCTCGGTCTCCTCGGTCACGGCCTCACGGATATATTCATAAAGCTGGTTCTTGTCGTAGTCGGCCCTGGCAAGCGCCTTGGAGCCGTCGATGACAACGCCTTTCTTCTCAAGGAAGTAGCGTCTGGTGGCAAGCTGGATGAGCCTGTTCAGGTTGATGGTCATCACAGACTTTGAACCTGTTGACACAGAAGCCGTTCCCATTGAATATTGATGCGTCGTGTGGTTGTGGGACTCATCGACCTTGTCCAGTTCGGTGATCGAGTTGCGAAGGCGGCAGCAGCTCGCGAGACTGTCCGGACTGTCAGACAGGTAGCAGAAGAAACTGTGTCCCTTGGACCACATCTCGGCCGTGAAGTCGGCATATTCCTTGTCGATGAAATCGTCCTTGCCGTCGGTCAGCAGCGCCATTGTCTCGACCGGGAAGGTCAGGATGTAGCGGTTCCTCTCCTCGTTGAACCAGTTCATAAAGTGCTTCTGGAGCCAGGAAAGGGTCTCCCACTTAGGCTCGCTGCCGTCAGGGAAGCGGAAATCGCCGAACACACCGCGGAAATAGCTCTCGTCGAAGTAGCTGATGTTCCAGAACACCGTCTGGTAACCACGGTTGCCCGCAGGCATATTCATAGAATGCACTACCTGCTGGAAGTAGTTGTCAATGACCTTGACGAGGGTCCTCTTCTTGGCGTTCATCTCCACAACGTCCTCAAGGTGATCGAGATAGTCGTCGCCGTAGTCCTTGCGGATGAAGTAGTCCAGGTACATCAGGAACTCCGGGGTCGCAACGGCTCCCATGAACTGAGAGGAGATTGAATATACCAGATTGATGAACTCGCCGCAGAATGACTTGAGGTCGGTCGGAGCCACGGACACACCGCC
>OLGV01000038.1_pt1 | contig 53426 bp, 48 predicted proteins | sample 1605761 | NCBI WGS metagenome assembly OLGV01 (sample SAMN03283245) | human gut metagenome | biome: human-associated habitat; material: feces | host: Homo sapiens | place: Peru | collected 2012
GCCGCCGTGAGGCGAGGTGCAGTTGTTCACATAGCCATGCTTGCAGAAGAAACATTCGCCGCAGAAGGTCTCCACGTTCACCGTCACACGGTCGCCCACCTTCACGCCCTTCACGTCGGAGCCGATTTCTTCCACCACGCCCACCATTTCGTGGCCCACGGTGATGCCTGGCACGGCTCTCGGCACGCTTCCGTGCTTGATGTGGAGGTCGCTTGAGCAAATGCTGCCCAGCGTCACACGCACGATGGCGTCGGTAGATGCTTGCAACTCAGGTTTCTGCTTCTCAATTAAGGCAAATTTGCCCTTTTCAATGTATGTGAATGCTTTCATATTGCAAAAGTGATAATTGTGTTTATGCGTTTTGATATTTTGCTCTCACCGCCTTTGGCAAAGTGCTGATAATCAACTGGTGCGACTCGCGGATTATCGCTTCCACCAGTTCGGTGGAGAGCAGCGTGTAGTACACATCGCTCCAGTGCTTCTTGTTCCAGTGGAAGGCAGGCGTGATGGCACCGTAGTGCTCACGCAGTTCCTCGTTGCGTTCGGGAGCCAGTTTGCACGCAAACCTTGTCGTTCCGTCCCATTTGTCGTATTTGCCGCCGCCCAACCAAAGGCACAGGAAAATTTTCCCCTCCACACGAAAGGTGACAATGTCGTCGCCAAACGGCTGGTCCTCGGTCACGCCGCAAAGCTTCAGCGCGTATTCTTTAACTTGCTCAATATTCATCATCGTCGTCAGTTTAGCCATGCCACCGCCAAAGGCACACGGATTCCAACTACAAAAATACGCTTATTTCCCCAATTTTCAAACACCCACTTGTGACAGCAATACGCTATAGCGTTAGGGTTTGTAAGGAGAAAAAAGTGAATGAAATGGGGGGAATTGCATCAAGAACGGTAAAAAACAATTAACTTTGTAGTTTGAATGGAGAATTTTAGATTATATAAGCGTGAAAAGTTGTGTAGCCACACGGCTATCAATCAGATGTTTTCAAGCGGAAAGAGCGTGATAGCCTATCCGCTTAGGGCTGTTTATCGCATAGGCGAGGCACGGCCAGAGGCTCCGTCGCGCTTTATGATTACCATTCCGAAGAAGAAAATCCGTACGGCTGTGGGGCGTGTGCTTTTGCGCCGTCGCACCCGTGAGGCATACCGATTAAACCGTGCGCTGCTCGTTCCTGCCCTTGCCGAGGCTGGCAAGAGCGTGGATGTGGCGTTTATCTATCTGTCGAAATCTCCTGCCGATTATGCCGTGATTGAGGAGAAAATGCGCGTTGTGCTCGAAAAAATTCAAAAGGCGGCCACCGATGAATGATGGAGCAAATATCCTGGTGCGCCTGTGGCGGCTGGCGCTGAAAGTGCTCGGAATGGTGCTCATACTGCCCATTCGCTTCTATCAGCGGTGCATTTCGCCCCTCACACCGCCAGCGTGCAGGTTTACGCCCACATGCAGCCAATATGCGGTGGAAGCCATTCGCAAGCACGGCCCGTTTAAAGGCTTTTGGCTTGCCGTGAAACGCATAAGCCGTTGCCACCCTTGGGGCGGAAGCGGTTACGACCCAGTGCCATGATGCTCGATTTCCATACCCACCATCTTCTTGCCACCGATGCGCTGATTAGCGTGTCGCCCACCGATTTTGCGCCCATGCCGGGCAAATGCTACGCTGTGGGCATTCACCCTTGGCACACCGAGGGCGATGTGGAGGCGCAGATGCAAGCCCTTGCCGAAGCGGCGCAGAATGATCAAGTGAAGGCGATAGGGGAGACGGGGCTCGACAGCCTGAGGGGTGCGCCGCTCGATGTGCAGATGCGCCTGTTTGAACGGCATATCGCTTTGGCTGAAGCCTTGGGCAAACCGCTGGTGATTCACTGCGTGCGCACCTCGCAGCAGGTGCTGAAGTCGTGGAGCGAGAGTCGAAAAAGTGTGGCGTGGGCTATTCACGGATTTCGGGGCAACGCACACGTGGTGGCACCACTGGTGAAGTCTGGGTTCTACATCTCGTTTGGCGAGCGATTCAATGCCGACGCACTTCGCGCCGTGCCGCTCGACCGCCTCCTTGCCGAAACCGACGAAAGCACAATGCCCATCGGACAAATCATCAGCCAACTCGCCACCGCCCTCCAGATGCCAAGCGAACGGCTCGAAAGCATCGTGGCAGCCAACTTGGCACGAGCATTAAACCTTTGCGACTAAAATTTGTCTATTTGTCAAAGACTTGGCAATAATTTGCTATCTTTGTGAAGTTTATAACTTTTAATACCCGAAACTGATGAAGAAATTATACAACCTATTCACTTTGGCGATGGTGGCACTGATGAGCCTCACTTTCACATCTTGCGAAGATGAGTATATCGCTTCAAGCCTTGAGGGCACTTGGGAAGGCTACACCAATATGCAAGCAGTCTACGACGGCCGTTACTACAACTCCACATACTCTTACGTGGACTTCACCACCGACCCATTCCGATACACTTCGGGCCGAGGTCACTGGGTGGACTATTTCAGCAACGCCCCATGGGACTACCTCGCCAGCCACATTGAATGGCGTGTGCGCGACAGGGTGATTGAAATCTACTTTGTGGAAGACAACTACACTATCTACATCGACAATTATCGCCTGAACGACAGTCGCTTCCAGGGACGCATCTACTGGAACGAATGGACCGACTACACATTCGACCTCGTGCACACCAGCTCGCCACGCTGGGACGATTACGACTACGGCTATTACTACTACGCCCCATCAGCCGACGGCAAATCCGCCCCACAGCGCCCCCAACGCATCCTCCGCTAAACAGGAAGAAGAACCATAACAAAAAATATGAGCTCCACTGATCAGTGGAGCTCTTTCGTTGCTATTCTTTTATTCTGTATTTCTGATTAGGTCAAATTGCCGTATAATGGCGAAATCGCATCCCGCTGGGATGCATATTTGTTATGCGACATTTGCAGGCATTTCGCTTCGGCTATGCTCCATTTCGCTTCGCTCATTTCGCATAACCTTCGCTGCATACCTGCCTACGCACATCAAATCCCTACGGGATTTTTTCAATCATTACTAAATTATCACAGGGACAACTTGTATATCATTTCCTAAAAATTAGTGCAAAAGGCTGATTTTCCACCACTTTTACACCTTATAAATATTAAACATTCTTAATTGGGGAAATTTTTCCATTATTTTTTCTATAACAATGACCTCAACCCCAAAAAAATGTATTAATTTTGCAGTTGAAAAAGACAGGAGCGATAAAAACGTCTTGTTTCTCAGCTCCCAAAATTAGTGATTTCACCGCATAAAAGGAAATTTTAAGAGAAATAATATTATTCATATTTTATTTAATTTTTTAGACGTATTATGACAAAAGTAGCTATTAACGGTTTTGGCCGTATTGGTCGTCTGGCTTTCCGTCAGATGTTTGAAGCTGAAGGTTATGAAGTTGTTGCTATCAACGACCTTACCAATCCAAAAATGCTCGCTCACCTTCTTAAATATGACACTGCTCAAGGTGGTTTCGCTGGCAAGTTCGGCGAAGGCAAGCACACTGTAGAAGCAACCGAAAACTCAATCATCGTTGACGGCAAGGAAATCAAGATTTCTGCTGAACCAAACGCAGCAAACTGCCCATGGGCTGCTAACGACGTAGACGTAGTTCTCGAATGTACTGGTTTCTACACTTCTAAGGAAAAAGCTTCTGCTCACCTCCAAGCTGGTGCAAAGAAGGTAGTTATCTCTGCTCCTGCAGGTAACGACCTCCCAACCATCGTTTACAACGTGAACCACGAAACTCTTACTGCTGACGATAAGGTTATCTCTGCAGCTTCTTGTACTACCAACTGCTTGGCTCCAATGGCTGCTGCTCTCCACGCATACGCTCCAATTCAGTCAGGTATCATGTCAACTATCCACGCTTACACTGGCGACCAAATGATTCTTGATGGTCCTCAACGTAAGGGTGACCTCCGTCGTTCACGCGCTGGTGCTTGCAACATCGTTCCTAACTCAACTGGTGCTGCTAAGGCTATCGGTCTCGTAATTCCTGAACTCAACGGTAAGCTCATCGGTTCTGCACAACGCGTTCCAACTCCAACTGGTTCTACTACTATCCTTATCGCTGTTGTTAAGGGTGAAAATGTAACTGTTGAAGGTATCAACGCTGCTATGAAGGCTGCTGCTAACGAAAGCTTCGGTTACAATGAAGACCAAATCGTTTCTTCTGACATCATCGGTATGAAGTACGGTTCACTCTTCGATGCAACTCAAACTATGGTTGCTAAGATCGCTGACGGTCTCTATGAAGTACAAGTAGTTTCTTGGTACGACAACGAAAACTCTTACACTTCTCAAATGGTACGTACTATCAAGTACTTCTCAGAAATCTAAGAAACAACTTGATTTTACCACAATAAATTAAGGGCACGCCTCACACAGGCGCGCCCTTTTTCTTTTGCTGGATGGGGTGGAGCACTCGGAGCACTCGGAGCACTCGGAACTATCGTCTTAACTTCTTAACTTCTTCAACTCCTTAACTTCTAACCTCCAATTTCTCTCTTAACATTTTTTTTGAAAAAAAAGTGGGAAAAATTTTGGTATTATTGAAAATGATTGTAATTTTGTAATCGTTACAAATATATAACTAATTCAATTATTCGTGAACACTGCAAAACAACAACTCGTGAACCATGGCGTGCATCCCTCGGTGCAGCGCATCGCTATCATGAAGTATCTCATGGAGCATCGCACTCATCCCACTGTGGACACTATCTACACCGACTTGCTACCCATCCTCCCCACGCTTTCGCGTACCACAGTATATAACACACTTGAGCTGTTTTGCGAAAAGAATGCGGCAATGTCGCTCACCATCGATCGCCGCAACATTCGCTACGACGGCTGCGTGAAGCCCCACGCGCACTTCATGTGCAATGGCTGCGGAAGGGTGTTTGATGTGGAAATCAACGAGCATGTGCGAGCGCACCTCTACGACAGCGACCAGTATGCTGTGGAGAAAGTGGAACTCAACTTCAGCGGGTTGTGTCCGGAGTGCCTCGAAGAACAGAAAAAGTTACAGTAAAAACAGAAATAACAAACAAATAAATAATTACAACTAATTCACTACAATTATGGCTAAAAAATGGATTTGCACAGTTTGCGGTTATGTGCATGAAGGTGAAACCGCTCCCGAACGTTGCCCACAATGTGGAGTACCAGCAGATAAGTTTAAACTCATGAACGAGGAAGGTATTCAATTCGCTTGCGAACACGAACTTGGCTCTGCTAAGGGCGTTGACGAAGAAATTCTCCAAGGTTTACACGACAACTTCATGGGCGAATGCACCGAAGTGGGTATGTATATCGCTATGAGCCGCCAAGCCGACCGCGAAGGTTATCCTGAAATCGCTGAGGCTTTCAAGCGCTACGCTTGGGAAGAAGCAGAGCACGCAGCTAAGTTTGCAGAATTGCTCGGCGAAGTGGTTTGGGACACCAAGACCAACGTTGAAAAGCGTATGATGGCAGAATCTGGCGCTTGCGAAGGTAAACTCGCTATCGCTAAGAAGGCTAAGCAACTCAACCTCGACGCTATCCACGATACCGTACACGAAATGGCTAAGGACGAAGCGCGTCACGGCAAGGGCTTTGAAGGCTTGTTCAACCGTTACTTCAAGAAATAATCATATCCTATCAAAATCAGTATCATCATGAAAGAACTTAAAGGTACAAAAACCGAAAAAAACCTGATGGAAGCCTTCGCTGGCGAATCACAGGCTCGTAACAAGTACACTTACTTTGCCTCAAAGGCAAAAAAAGATGGCTATGTGCAAATTGCTGCTCTCTTTGAAGAAACTGCCAACAACGAAAAGGAACACGCTAAAATGTGGTTCAAACTCCTTGAAGGCGGTGCTATAAAGGGAACTCTTGAAAACCTCAAGGCTGCCGCTCAAGGCGAAAACGATGAGTGGACCGACATGTATCCACGTATGGCAAAGGAAGCTCGCGAAGAGGGCTTCGAAGAAATTGCCAACATGATGGAAGGTGTGGCTGCTATCGAAAAAGAGCACGAAGAGCGCTACCGCAAACTGCTGAAGAACATCGAAGACAAGGTGGTGTTCTCACGCGATGAGGAATGTATCTGGCAGTGCGCCAACTGCGGTCATATCCACGTGGGCAAGCAAGCCCCAGAGGTGTGCCCAGTATGCAACCACCCACAAGCTTACTTCCAAATCAAAGCCGAAAACTATTGATGATCACGATTTTCAATTAAGCGTCTAAGAAAAAAGAAAGCCGATTCAAAATGCGAATCGGCTTTCTTTTTTTATCATTTTAGAGGGCGATTAGGAGCGATTTTGAGCACTCGGAGCACTCGGAGGCTAAAAATCTAACCTCTAATTTCTAATATCTAATTTCTAATATCTTACTTTAGCTTTTTTAGGAGTTTTTCGATGCGGCGGTGGCTTTGCACGAGGCGGCCCCAGGGGATGCGACCGTTTTTCACGTTTTTCACAATCAGGTCAACGAGACGGAAAGGGCGGTCGGCTTCGAAGCCGGTGTTGATGTTGTTGCCCACGCAGAGCAGGTCGCAGCCAGCATTGATGGCAAGCACGAGGGCGTTTTCGATGTCGTATTTCTTGATGATACCCTCCATATACATGTCGTCGCTCACCACCACGCCATCGTAGCCCAGCTGCTTGCGGAGCACACCGTCGATGGTCTTGCGCGAGAGCGTGGCAGGGTGTTCGGGGTCGATGTTGGCGTTGATGATATGCGCAGTCATCACCATATCCACCTTGCCCTTCTTGATCAGTTTGCGGAACGGTTCGAGTTCGGCAGGGGTCCAAGTGTCGGTCACGTCAACGAATCCCCAGTGCGAGTCGCCCAAGGCGTTGCCGTGTCCAGGGAAGTGCTTCACCACATTGAGAATGTGGCGGCGGTGCATCTCGTCGATTTGAATGCCAGCCTGGCGCACAATCACATCGGCATCGGATCCAAAACTGCGGTGGAGTTTGCCGATAGGCGGACACTCAGGATTGAGCACGTCGAGCACCGGGGCGAGATTCAGATTCACGCCGCTCGAGGCCAGTTGCTCGGTCATCAGTCGTGCGTAATATTTTGTGGTGTCGCGGTTGTCGAGTTTGCCCAAATATTCAGCTTCGGGCAGTTTCTCATATCCGTAGGCTGGTTTCAGACGCTGCACACGGCCACCTTCCTGGTCGGCGGCGATAAGCAAAGGATAGTCGGCAAAGGCTTGCAGGTCGGCAGTGAGTTTGGCGAGCTGCTGGTGCGAAGTGATATTGCGCGAGCCCAATTTCGCGGTGCCTGTCAAGTCGATGTCAAAAAGCACGATGCTGCCCACCTTCAGGTCACGGATATAGCGCGCCGCATCGCTTTCGGCATCCACGGTGTTGCCCTTAAAGCCCACCATCAGCATTTGTGCGGCATAACGGCGCAGTTGTTCATCGCTCGGAATTTGAGCCTTGATAGCGAACGCCGCCATCAGCACGGCGGCGAGTGAAAGAAAAAGTTTACGTTTCATGAGTAGTTGGTAGTTAGTAGGAAATGGAAAAAAGTCTAATAGTCGGAGCGTGCTGTAGCGATTGCTTGCGCTGTTCGCGTTCGTGTTGACTGTTAGACTTTTTTTATACTCTTATATATTACTGTGCGACTTTTTAGTCGAAGAAGTGGAAGAAGAAATAGCAGGCTATCCACTCGTAGCGCACGCTCTGTGCGTAGCCAATAATCTTCTTGTCGGCATCGTAGATTTTGCCGCTGCGGTCGATGTTGCCCAAAATGCGGCTCTCGCCGTCGCGCACGGTGCCATCGTTGAGGATATAGCCAATGCGCTCATTGTCGTTGTTGTAGATTTGCAGACCCTTGATAAGTCCGATTTGCTTGCTGTTTTTGTTGCGAATCACCCCATCGCGGTCGAAGAAGCCGATAGGGCGTGAATCGTTGTCGCGCACTGTGCCATTAGGCGAAATGCGACCTATGTTGTGATGGTTGGCATCGCGGATAGTTTGCGCCCCAGCCTGTGGAGCGAAATTAGCCGTGAGGGCCATCAGCAGCACCATCATTATGAATCTTAAAGCCTTCATCGTTTTATGAGTTATTAACCATCTGCAAAGGTAAAGCAAAAAAAAATAACTACCAACTCACTTCACCTTTTACACCCTCTTTGACTCCCCACCACCCCAAAAAGTTTAATTTCGTGTTTCAGAAATATGGTGAGAATGAGCAGACTTAGTAGTTATTTTCGGGTAATTATTTTTGCAAATCACGGTGGATTTGTGGATTTTGAAAAAAAAGTGTACCTTTACAAATTAAGGTTCGCACATGATTGCAAGCGAAGTTCTGAAAAATTCAAAAATAGGAACAGGTATTTATTCATAATCGTATAATTAGGTATGATACTATCATCTTTCAGCTACAAAGAGTCGGGGTGGGAGCTTGTAGAGCTTGCCCCACTGAGTTCGGTGAATTTGCTTGTTGGAAAAAATGCCACAGGCAAGTCGCGTTCTTTAAGAGCTATTCACAATATCACAACTTTTCTTCAGATGAAAGATTACTTGATGGACTCTCGCTCATTTGAGGCTAATCTAACATTTATCTCACAAGAGGCGGGTGACTGGAAATTGGAGTATTCCTTTAAGATTAATGAAGGAGTGGTGGAGAAAGAAGTGCTTACAGTGGGTGATGAGACCTTAATTACGCGTAGCAAAACAGGTGTGAAGTATAAGGATGAAACGATTAATCCACCTTCCGATAAACTTGTGGCTCAAATCCGCCGTGATAAAGACCAATTTCCTGAGATAGAAATGCTGATGCTTTGGGCAGAAGGAGTGATTTTTGTGAATTGCTCAGAGATAAATGCCCACACGCTGCTCGGTACGGGTAAAGTGCAGAATGTGTATTCGTTCAGCCATTTGGTTGACTCTTTGTCGGCAACCGACCATAAGATGGTTTTAAATCATGCGCAAACATTAGGATTCAACATATCGAGCATCAAAACCGTGGAAGCGGTGAAAGGTGTAAGACTTGTGCAAATTAAAGAGAAATCGGTGGCAAACGAAATGATTGATGCGCAATTATCGAATGGTATGCTGCGAACACTTTATCTTCTCTGCTTCGCATCGGTAATGAAGCACAACAAGAAATTGAGTATGCTTCTCATCGATGACCTCGGCGAGGGGCTTGACTATCGACGCTCTGTGGCTTTGGGAAAGATTATTTTTGATGATTGCAAGCAAAATGGTGTGCAGCTCATAGTGTGCTCTAACGATGCGTTTTTAATGGACATTGTGGATATAGACCACTGGCAGGTGCTTAGCCGAAAGAATAGCAGGGTGACCACTATCAATTCACAAACACACCCTGGCTTGTTCAGAGAGTTTAGGATGACGGGGTTGAGTAACTTTGATTTGTTTTCTTCAGATTTCATAGATAGCTATTTGAAAAGAGAGGGAAAATGAAATATGCAGTTTATGTAGAGGGGAAAGCAGAACTTCTGTTTGTGGCAGACGTGCTGGCGAAATATTCCAACTACGACCCTATGGTTGTAGGGTTTAGGTGCATTAATCTGAACGACGACAGTTTTGAGTATGTTCAGTTCCCAATGCAGGGCGATGTGGAAACTTCGCGTGATTTCTACCAAATCGTGAATGTGAATAATGATGGTTTGGTGATTTCAAAGCTCAGAAAAGACATTCCCAACCTCGTTAAGCAAGGATACGAAATTATTGTTGGGTTGCGAGATGTGTTTAGTGCCGACTATAAGTTGCTTTGTACTCATCAGCAAGTTAATATGGGGCTTATCAGTGAAATGCATGAAGTGCAGTCTGGCCAGTTGAATGTGGTAGAGGGTGCAGATGTGCGTCTGCATTATGCCATTATGGAATATGAAACGTGGATGATGGCTCTAATGGGCAATTATGTGAGTTCAAAAGGAGGCGATTTTGCTAAAATTCTTGAAAAGATTGGTATTGATCCGAATTCGGATTTTGAGCAGGAAATTTATCACCCCTACAACAAAGTGCAAGAGGTATATAAGGCTGTGAACGAACGCTACGGCAAGCACGAGAGCGACCATTTAGCGTTTTTGGCTTCGGTAGCGGTCGCAGATTATGAGAAGTTGCGCCATTCGAGGCGATGTGCGTCGTTTAAGCACTTTATTGACAGTTTGCTTTTAAATAATAACTAATAAGCTTTTATAGATATGAAACGGATTGGATTGTTGGTTTTGGTCGGTGTGTGGTCGGTTTTGGGCTTTGCGCAGGAGTGTGTGAAGGATAGCGTGCAGATGGATTTGAGGCAGGCGTTTGAGCAAGTGGTGGCATTGGAAGGGTTTGAGGCGCTTTCGCAGAGCGATGTGGAAGGCATCACCGGATTTCAGTTGGGCAAGTGCGAGGGCACAGTCCACGGCAACGCCAGCCATCGCGACGAGGTGCTCCAAATTTTTTCCGCACTGCCAGCCGATGCGCTCTACAGCGAAGAAGTGACCAGCAAAAACAAAATCACTCGCTTCTATATCACCACCGATGAGCAGGGCAAGAGCAGTATGCTCTACGCTTTCGTGGGCCTCGGCGGCAACGACCTGATTGTGATTCTTTACGAAGATGGCGATTTGAAGAAATACCGGGAAATAGCCGACAAAATCAAATAGGCACCCGCGGGCAATATCTACACTATACCAATAGTCCGTTAAATTTTTCGTAGGAGCACAAGGTTAGGAGCAAACCATAGAAAATATTGCGAATAAGATATGACGCAACTAATTACGCCCAAAGAATTATTGAGATAGTGAATGAAACATTTGGATTCGCTGCTGATGCAGCAGAAAATTACCGAAGTATTGGACAATAAAAAACACTGGAATACAAATGTTTGAAAAGAGAAAATCCGTATCAGTTCGTAACTGACACAAAAATGGATGCGTATCTTTACAAACAGGGAAGATGTATTGGAAAAGCCCTTACAGGTATTCACCAAAATGAATTATTTGAAAGCAACCCAGATGGAAATACCCACAGCCTGCGGCCTGTCAAAAGCCAGATTGGTGTATTATTTCCCGTTCAAGCAGAATTTGTTCGTGGTTATTGTGGACAAATATGTATTTCATCCCCAGCAGTTGGAAAAAAAGTTCCAATTTACAGCAGGTTCGTTCCCGGAGTTTATCGACCAGTATTACGGCCGTGTGATTTTTGCCCTAATCCGGCTCAGACTTGCCTGCGTTACGCCTAAATAGGTGGCGATACTTCCCAGCGGCAATCGCTGTAACAAATCTGGTTCTTTCTCCAATAGCTCCTTATACCGTTCTGAAGCGATGGCGGACAACATAGAGATCAGCCGTTCCTCAGTGGCAAGCAGCTCCATCTCTGCATAACGCCGTCCCCAATTGGCGATGTGCAAGTCATCCGAAAACAACTCTTTCAATTTTTTCCTGTTCAATACATATAAAACGGAATCTTCCATCAATTCCATTGTTTCATATCCCGGCTCGTCATTTACATAGCCTTTCATAGAGACAAGGGTCGCTCCCTCTTTGCCGACCCAAAAAGTAATTTCTTTTCCATCCACCGAAGTATAGGCACGGACAATGCCTTGTTTAATGAAAAAGATGTCTTTCTCCACCTTGCCGCATTTCAATACTCGGAATCCTTTGGGATATGAGACTTCCGTCAGGCATTGTTGCAACCTGTCCAAAGATGCGTCCGGCATGGCATATCTTTGGTTGATGATTTCCTTTATATCCATAGTTCATTGCTGTTGTTAGTGTGCAAAATTATAAAATAGCATACGGAAACGAGAATAAACAGATGTTTTTTCTCAAAAGAAAAGTCTGTTTTTGCCAAATGCAAAAAGCGATTAGGGATTGTTTGTTTATTTTTGCGCCCGAATTTAATAAATCATAGTTATGAATTGGATAATCTTATTATTGGCAGGAATGTTTGAGGTGAGCCTTACATTCTGTTTAGGGAAAACGAGAGCGGCATCAGGAGTTGAATTTTATTTGTGGGGAAGTGGTTTCCTTGCCTCTACCGTACTGAGCATGGCTTTGCTTTCCAAAGCGGTACAGACTTTGCCTTTGGGAACTGCGTACGCCATTTGGACGGGAATCGGAGCGGTTGGTACGGTTTTGATTGGGATATTCGTTTTCAAGGAACCTGCCACTCCCATCCGGCTTTTCTTCCTCTTCACGCTCATTGCATCCTTGATAGGATTGAAAATCGTGTCATACTGAAAAGAGACGACAAATGAAGTATGAATTAAGAGAGAACCAAGGCATTCCGGCACCTCTGCTGGTGCTGATGGCAGTTGCTACCGGACTTTCCGTTGCCAACTGCTACTACAACCAACCTTTGTTGGGTAGCATGGCAAAAAATTTCGCGGTAAACGACTTTTCTGCTAGCATGGTAGCGGCATTGACACAGATAGGCTATGTGACCGGACTTGTGTTTGTCATCCCGCTTGGTGATTTGGTCTCACGAAAGAAGCTGATATTGACCAATTATATCATATCTTCGTGCGCCTTGCTTGCCATAGCCCTTGCCCCGAACATCTATTGGGTGTGGGGCGCATCATTGCTTGCCGGCGCATCTTCGGTTATGCCGCAATTTTTCATTCCGTTAGTATCTTGCTATTCACCCCCTGCGCACAAGGTGCGCAACGTAGGGATTATACAATCTTGCCTGCTCATAGGTATTCTTGGTTCACGGGTATTCAGTGGCTTTCTGGCTGACGTATGGGGATGGCGTTCCGTCTATTTTGTAGCTTGCTTGTTTATGCTCGGATGCTTCCTGACGATTCACAAGATGCTACCCGCGCTGTCTACCTCTTCTCAAGAAAGTTATGCAGGGTTGATGAAATCTTTGTTGCGCCTGCTCTCCCAATACCCGTACTTGCGTATCGCATCGCTGAGGGCGGCATTGGCTTATGGCTCGTTCTTCGCTTTGTGGAGTTGCCTTGCTTTTCGGATGAAGCAGGAACCTTTTTTTGCTAGCGACGACATTATCGGAGCACTCGGTTTGTGTGGACTGGCAGGTGCATCCACGGTGGTTTTCATCAGCGGCTACGTCCAAAAGTACGGTGCGAGGTTCTTCTCTATTGCCGGGGGATGCGTAGTGTTGGCTGCATGGATACTGGCATTTTGGGGGAATGATAGCTATTTGTGGATAATAATTGCTATCTTGCTGATTGATGCTGGTATGCAATGCATCCATTTGTCGAATCAGACCAGCGTAGTCGCCCTTGACGCATCTGCCATCAATCGTATCAATACCGTTTATATGACCATTTACTTGTTGGGTGGTTCTGCCGGTACATTCGTTTCTGGTCTGTCTTGGCAGCATTACGGGTGGACAGGTGTGGTGGGGGTAGGAATTGCCTTTACCGTGGCTTCCTTGCTCGTAAACTGTTTCAAGCCACAGCGACATAAGGGTGGATACTAAATATTTTTTCAGTCTGAATATTATGTGCTTTTCATCCATAAAAGTTGCCCGAACAAGCAATTAAATCATGAGATAGTGAAAGAAACATTTGGATTCGCTGCTGATGCAGCATAAAATTTAAGAAGTATCACTTTACGCAACTGTGCTGAAAAAAATCACATTTTTTTGGTGCGGTTGCGTAATGCTTTGTGGGGTAGGGCATCTTTTTTCGGAAAATATCATTAACTTTGCACGAATATAGGCTTTTGCGAAAGGATTATACAAGTGATGTACGCATTTTGGTATATCAATGGGCTTTTGCAAGAGCTCAAAAGGCATTTTCGTTAAACGGATAATAAATAAAAAATCCAAAATAAAGTGAAAAAGTACAGACTTATCGACAACGTGATCGGTTGGCTCGTGTTTGTGGTGGCAGCAATCACCTATTTGCTCACCATTGAGCCTACTGCGAGCTTCTGGGACTGCCCGGAATTTATTGCTCAGGCATTTAAGAGTGAGGTGGGACACCCCCCCGGCAACCCAATCTTCATTCTTGTGGGCCGCTTTGCCGCCAACTTTGCTGGTGGCGATGTAATGGCGGTTTCGAAGTGTGTGAATGCCATGTCGGCGCTGCTGAGTGCCGCCACCATCCTGTTCCTGTTCTGGACCGTGACCCACCTTGTGAAAAAACTGGTGGTGAAAGACGGCGAGGAAGACGGCATGACGCTCACCCAATACCTCGTGGTGATGGGCAGTGGCGTGTGTGGTGCATTGGTTTACACATGGAGCGACACCTTCTGGTTCTCTGCTGTTGAGGCTGAGGTTTACGCATTCTCATCGTTCTGTACCGCCCTTGTGGTGTGGCTGATGCTCAAGTGGGAAGACCAAGCCGACGACCCACGCAGCGACCGCTGGATTATCCTCATCGCTTATGTGTTTGGTTTCTCGCTGGGTGTGCACCTGCTCAACCTGCTCTGCATTCCAGCCCTTGCGCTCATTTTCTACTACCGCAAGTGGAAAGAAACCTCCGTTAAGGGCTCGCTTATCACGCTGCTCGTATCGTTTGCCGTGATTGTGGCTATCCTCTACGGTCTGGAACCAGGCTTCGTGGAACTCGGTGGCTACTTCGACCTCCTTTTCGTGAACACCTTCGGCATGTCGTATAACTCAGGTGTGCTCTTCTACGCATTCCTCACGCTTGTCATCTTCTCATGGGCTATCTATGAAATCTACAAAGGCACCAACGCCACACTCATGCGCGTATCGTTCCTGCTCGCTATCGTGATTTCGGGTATGCTCTTCATTGGCGACAACTTGCTCATTCCACTGGTGCTCGTTATCGCCCTCGCTGTGTATCTCTTCAAATTCATGAAGAAGGCGCAACGCCGCATCATGGCTAACATTCTCATTAGCTCGCTGATGATTTTCATCGGTTTCTCATGCTATGCGCTGATTATTATCCGCTCAAGTGCCAACTTGCCATTGGACGAAAACTCGCCCAACACTATGTTTGCGCTCAACAGCTACTTGAGCCGTGACCAGTATGGCAAAACTCCATTGCTCTACGGCCCTGTATATACCGCCGGCTCTCCACAATACCAGAGCAACAGCCAGGGTATGGCTTCCACTCGCTTCAAGAAAGGCGCCAAGCAGTGGGCGCGCGTGGTGAAGACCTCGGCTGACCAGCCTGACCAATATGTGGGTACTGGCTACGCAAAAGACCCTGTATATCCAAGCGAAATGAATATGCTGTTCCCTCGCATCTGGTCGACTGCCCATGCAAACTACTACAACACATATTTCGACACCGAGAACAAGCCATTCAGCGAAACCCTCGCCACCATTATCGTGGATGAGAACGGCAACCCCGATACCCGATTCAACCAGTCGCAACAAATGCTTCCAAAGCCATCGTTCTTCAACAATATCGAGTTCTTCCTGGGTTATCAGCTCAACTACATGTATATGCGCTACTTCCTGTGGAACTTCGCAGGTCGCCAAAACGATGTGCAGGGCTTGAACTGCGAAATGGGCGATGTGACCCGTGGCAACTGGATTACCGGTTTCAACTTCTTGGACAACGCCCGCCTTGGCGACCAAGAGTTGCTTCCTGCTGAATATGGCAAGGAAAACAAGGGACACAACGTGTTCTACTGCCTGCCTCTGTTGCTCGGCATCATCGGTTTGCTGTGGCAAGCGTTTGCCGGCAAGCGCGGCATTGAGCAGTTCTGGGTGGTGTTCTTCCTGTTCTTCATGACAGGTATCGCCATCGTGCTCTACCTCAACCAACCACCATTGCAACCTCGTGAGCGCGACTATGCCTACGCCGGTTCATTCTATGCCTACGCCATCTGGGTGGGTATGGGCGTGGCAGGCCTGTGGAGCTTTGTGGTGAAGCTGCTCAACCGTGGCAAGAAGGCTAAGAACGAGGCTGAGGCTGAAAAGCTCTTTGCTGAGGCTGCTGCCACCACTCCATCGAAGGCGATGGCATTTGTGGCTGTGGCTATCGGCTTGATTGTGCCATTGCAGATGGTGAGCCAAACTTGGGACGACCACGACCGCTCATATCGCACCGCCGCACACGACTTCGGCATGAACTACCTGTCGAGCCTTGATGAAAACGCTATCATCTTCACCAATGGCGACAACGATACATTCCCACTGTGGTATCTCCAGGAAGTGGAAGGCTACCGCACTGATGTGCGCGTGGTGAACTTGAGTTACCTCTCCACCGACTGGTACATCGCACAGATGCAGCGCGCTGCCTACAAGTCGGCTCCACTGCCAATGATGGCCGACTCGCTCAGTTACGCCTACGGCAACCGTGGCGGCACCACCATCGAAGACGATGGTATCTTCAACATCCTTTCAGTGACCGACGCGTTGAAGAAATTCTACGCTGCCGACGCCGAACGCGATGAAGACGGCATCGTGCGTGGTAAACTCGAAAGCGGCAAGTTCTTCATCAACTCAAATGCCGACGCAGCCGTTAAGGCTGGCGTGATTTCGGCTGGTATGCGCGACTTGGCAGAAGACCAACTTAATATTCCATTTGCCGACGCACACCAGAACGGTTGGGCTTCTGCAAGCGATATGATGATGCTCGACCTCGTGAACGCAAGCATCACCCAAGGCTGGAAGCGCCCTGTTTACTTCGCTTGCACCGTGAGCGACGACATGTACGCAGAGTTCGCTCCATATTTGCAACTCACCGGTATGGCTTACCAAATCACTCCTCTCCGCACTCAAAACTACGGCGACGAGATTGTGGCAAACACCGACAAGATGTATAAGAATGTGACCACCAAATTCCGTTGGGGCGGTCTCGACACGCCAGAAGGCCGTGCCGGCAAAATCTACCTCGACGAAACCGTGCGCCGTATGGTCAACACCACTCGCACCATGATGATTACGCTCGCCAACAGCCTCGTTGACGAAGCCACAGCGGCACAAGATGCGAAGAAGGATGGCAAGGCTACTATCTATGGCGAGAACGTTGACAAATTCTTCGCCGACCGCGTGGCCAAGGCTGAAAAGGTGCTTGCGCTCATGCAAGACAAGATGAGCGAAAAGGCTTGCGCATACTCGTTCAACAACCGTATGCAGATGGGCCGCGTTTACGAATCGCTCTACCAACTCACCAACAAGGAGGCATATCGCAAGTCGGCTATCGCGCTCGTCGAGGGTGATTTGATGCAGTTCAGCCAATACGCCGTGTTTGCTCAACGCCTGAGCGAGAAATATCCAATGCTCAGCACTTGCAATATCGACAATTACTTAGCTCACAGTTATCTGCCACAGTTGCTGATGTTCTATGAGCAAATCAACAAGGCTGGCTATCCAGCAATGCTGAAGAAGTTGGCAGCTAAGGGCGTTGACACTCGCGCCGTGCAAACCTCCATTCAGATGATGCTTCAACAGCAATCGCAGCCACAGCAGCATCAGGAAGATGCCGCACCTGCCGATTCCACCATGCCTGAAGGCTTTGCCGACAGCGGCTTGGTGGGAATGCTTGGCGGCTTGCCGAACGACGAAGAAGAATAAAACGATTTGATTATATCACCATAAAGGGCGGAGTTTTAGGGCTGCCGCCTTTTATGGTTTTTTTATCAACTGAAAAGCTCTTTTCTATAGTTATGATGGGTATCAAACGCTATCTTAATCGCCTGGTGGAGCGTCCGCCATTGCTGTATCGAATGTTGTTCCCCGAAACGGTGTGGCGTCTGCATTTCAAGCCTCGCACCGTGTATCTCACTTTCGACGACGGACCTATCCCCGAAGTCACCCCCTGGGTGCTCGACACGCTCGACCACTACGGTGTGAAAGCCACATTCTTCTGTGTGGGCGAAAATGTGCAGCGCAATCCCGAACTGTTTCAAGAGTTGCTGCGCCGTGGCCACAGCGTGGGCAATCACACGATGAACCACATGCAGGGCGCAAAGGTGAGCACGAAGGTGTATCTCCACAATGTGTTTCAAGCCAACGAACTGATACATTCGTCGCTGTTCCGACCGCCACACGGCTTGCTCCGCTGGGCACAGTCGAAGGTGCTGCGCTCGCGCTTTGCCATCATCATGTACGACCTCGTGAGCCACGACTACAGCCGCAAGCTCACAGGCGAACAGGTGTTTGAGAATGTGAAGCACTTTGCGCGCAACGGCTCCATTATCGTGTTTCACGATTCGCTGAAAGCAGAAAAAAATATGAAATATGCGCTTCCCCGCTCCATCGAGTGGCTACGCAATGAAGGTTACGAATTTGCAAAAATCCCAATGTCGCATAGGTGATGACATCAAGGCTGAGGCGCTTCGCCTGGGCTTTGATGCTGTGGGGTTTGCTCATGCCGCTCCTGTGAGTCATGAGGCAGCCAAGGCATTCACGCAATGGATTGCCGAAGGCAAGCACGACTGTATGCAGTGGGCTACCAACTACACCGACCTGCGGCTCGACCCCACACGCCTTGTGGAAGGTGCGCAAACGGTGATTTCGCTGGCGGTGAATTATCTGCCACAGCAAATTCAAGAGGCTGATGCGCCGCAGGTGGCACGCTACGCCTACGGCACCGACTATCACGAGGTGGTGCGCGACATGGCGCGGCAGTTGGCGGCGTATATCAAGGAGCGCACGGGGCACGAATCGCGTGTGTGTGTGGACAGTGCGCCCATTCTCGAACGCTACTGGGCGCAGCAGGCTGGGTTGGGGTTCATCGGGCTCAACACGCTGCTCATTATCCCCGGCCGTGGCTCGTTCTTCTTCCTGTGTGAACTGGTGACCACTCTGCCGCTCACCCCCGATGCGCCTTGCACCCTCACCTGTGGCGATTGCCACGCTTGCGAGCGTCGCTGCCCCGGTGGCGCACTGAGTGGAGGCGTGCTCGATGCCGCCCGATGCCTATCGTGCCAAACCATCGAAAATCGCTCAGAGCAGCTCCCCGAATGGGTGAACGAGAAAATAGGGAATCACCTCTACGGCTGCGACGAGTGTCAAATCGCTTGTCCCCACAATCGCCACGCCACCCCTACGGCGCACCCCGAATTTCAAGCCAGAGAGGGCGTGCTACACCTCACCACCCAGCAAGTGCTCAGCATGACGCAGGAGCAATTCTCCGCCACCTTCCGCCACAGCCCCATCAAGCGCGCCAAGCTCGCCGGCCTCCGCCGCAACGCCCAAGCCCTCACCACTCCCAAAAAATCCTAAACCACTAATTAAATAGATCGTCGAGTAGCACTTGGTTGTTCACGATAGAAGAGTGTTTGCCCTGCTTCACCCCATAGGTGGTTACGAAAGTGTTGCTAATGCCTTTTTTGCACTTGGTGGAGGCACAGAAATCAGCCATGCGGTTGCGCAGACGCTCGGCGTATGCTTTTGTGATTTCAAAAGGAGCGTTGCTAAATTTCATTTCGCAGAGGTTCACAATGCGGTCGGCACGGTCGATGATGAGGTCGATTTGCGAGGTTTCGTTTTTCCATTGCGAAACCGAAGAGGCAATGCCGCTGATGCCCAAGGCATCCTTGATTTGGGGAAGATGCACAAGGCAAAGGAGTTCGAAACTGAAGCCTTGCCATGCCGAAACCGATGCCGAAAGCATATTGTTTGACCACCATTTCGGGTCCATATCACGGTTGTTGGCAATGTATTTAAAGTAGAAAAGTGTGTAGAAGTCGATAAGGCGGTAAGTCAATCCTCGCACCTTTTTCCCGTATTGCTGATAACATTCAATAAAACCACACTTCTCAAGATTGTTGAGGTATTGCGTCAGGGCACTGCTCTTGATTTTTGTGTTTTCTGCAATCTCGGCGCGTGTGAGCCCTTTGCGTTTTCGAGCGAGTGCTTCAACGATTGCCACATATAACTGTGCGTTGGAGAAAAGGGCGTGATAGAGTTCGCCAAATTCCAGTCGGAGTGATGCGTTGCGTGAGAAAAACAGTTCATCAACATTTTGTGCAAAACTTTTGCTTGTGTCAAGCAGACTGAGGTAAAAAGGCACGCCACCCAGTACCATATAGGTTTGGGCGATTTGGAAGCGGTCCCAGTGTGCTCCTGCGCAAGTGAGATATTCTTCAACCTCTTTGAGCGAGAACGGCTCCAATACTATCTGTTTGGTGATGCGGGCGTGAAGTCCGCCTTTGTTTGCCACAAGTTTGTCGTTCATCCACGATGTGGCAGAGCCGCTTGCAATGAGCATCACATCGTCTTGGAGTGCGCCCCAACTGTTCCAAAAGTATTCCAATGCCTCCACGAAATCCGATTTTGCGGCATCAATCCAAGGCATTTCGTCGATGAAGATGATTTTTCGCTTGCCATCCTTTGAGGCGATGCCTTGCAGCAGTTCCTGCAATGCCTCAAACGCTTCAAACCAGTTCGCTGCGGTGGTTGCTGCGGTGGGGTTGTAGCCGTATTGCCTTAGGGCAATGCTAAACTTGTGCAGTTGTTGAGTGGTGGTCAGATTATGGCCGCCAGTGTAATAAAAAGCATATTGGTCGGCATACACGCTGTTCACCAGAAAGGTTTTTCCGATGCGTCGGCGGCCGGTCACAATCACAAACTCTGCTCTATCAGATGTGTAGCAGCGATTCAGTTCGTCTATTTCGCGCTCTCTTCCTATTAATTTGCCCATCGTGTTTTTTGCTTTTTTGGTTTGACACAAAGATAGATAAAAAAATCGAGATAATTTCAGAAAATGTGGATAAATTGAAATTATCTACATCAAAAAGTATGGATAATTTCAGAAAATCCCGATAAATTGAAATTATCCACCATAAAAAGCATAGATAATTTCAGAAAATCCCACTTTTGTGTTTTTTTTGCGGTACTGAAAAAATCATCTTTCAGCAGTCGCCCCATCGCCACCCTCCCCACAAAAATCCGCCTCCCAATACAGAGATAAGTCAACGAGCACTCGGAGCACTCATACAATAAGAAATAAAGAACACCCTAAATCCATTACAACCCGATTTACACCAATTATTATTTTCGGTGTTAATAGGATTGAAATGGATTTAATCGGTGTTCCTTTTATGCCATCGTTGTCAGAGCTAAAGGTGCCGTCTTAACTTCTTTAACTTCTTAACTTCTGAGTTTAATTTCTTTTCTCTCACTGGGGTGATATTGCTGTTTTTTTGGTCATTATCTGCAATGAGGGTGGAAAAACGGTGAATGTGTGATTTTTGCAACGAAAAAAATGATTAACTTTGCCCCCACAATCAAAATACATATATAATTATGAAAAGAATTTTATCTATTGCAATTATAGCCATCATGGCACTTGCCAACGTGGCTCATGCGGAAGAGAACAAGGGCGGAAATGTGGAGTTTGAAATCACAGGTGGTGTGCAGGCCGCTACTATTAGCTACAGCACCATCGTGTCGCGTGTGGGTTTCCATGCTGGTTTGCGTGCTTCGAAAGACTTCAAGTTCTTCACCCCCGAAAATGCCATCTACGGCAACGTGGCTGCGCTGATTTCGCTCAAGGGCGGTAAGCTCGAAAACGATGAGGGCAAAACCGTTTACAATCCCTACTATCTCGAAATCCCTATACACGCTGGTTATAGCCACGTTATCAGCGAGAACGCCAAGTTCTACTACGAAATGGGTCCATACTTCGCTGTGGGGCTTGTCGGTAAGACCGACGGCAAAACCGTGTTCGACGACCTCAATTTCCGTCGCTTCGACTTCGGTTTGGGCTTGCGTACGGGCGTTGACTTCTACAAGCACTTCTCGCTGGGCTTGGGCTACGATGTGGGCTTGATCAACGTGCAGAAGGGGACAGGAGCCAACAAAAACTTCTATGTGTCGGCTGGCTATAAGTTCTAAAACGAATATTCCATAACGCCAACGATAAGGGCTCGGAACGCAGCGTTTCGGGCCCTCGTTACGTTTTGGCGTTGCCATAATTGCCATTTTGGTGGTATCTTTGGCGCTACTGTTAAACCTCGGTGACAATTCGCCGTCTAATCCGCGATGTAATAAGAAATGACAAAATGATTTGAAACTTAATTTTTTAGCATGAAAAAAGAACGTAAAAAATCTCGTGCCCTTACAGCGTGGGCTGTGATAGTGGCTGTTGTGTGTATGGTGCCAATGCTGGCATCGTGCCAAAAGCCTCTGCCCACACCCGAAGGCAAGCCCATCGACCGAGTGCAGCTGATGACTGCCACAGGCGAACTGGCAACTGTGGAATACACCGTGTCGAAAATCATCAAGGCAAAAGACTGCACTTGGTGGAAAATTGGCGAAAAGCGTGTGCTTTTCAAGTGCAACGCCTATCTGCAAGCGGGCGTTGACATGGCTGGCTACGACGACAGCAAAACACGCATCGACTCGTCGGCTATGGCAATCACCGTCACGCTGCCAAAGGTGAAAATCCTCTCGTTCCGTATGCCTTTCGATGAAATCCGACTTGTGGAAAACGAAGCCACAGGTTTCCGACACCAGTTCTCGGCAGAAGAGCGACAACTCCTGCTCCAGCAGGGCGAGCAGTCGATTCTTGCCGATGTTGAAAGTGGCAAATACGCCATCCTTGCTGATGCCGAGCGCAACACTCGCATCTTTTTCGAGCGTATGCTCACCCGATTGGGATATAAAAGTGTAACCATTAAATTTGAGAAATGATGTTTAAACTCACAAAAAATATAGCCTCCACAGTGCTCTCGCTTGCCATCGTAGGCATGGTGTATCTGTTCGTGGCCGACACCTACAAGTGGTGGCCATTTGAGAGCGTGACCGAAACTGTGAAAATCGACGAAACGCCCAACGTGGTGACCGAAATCCGTGGCATCAAGAAATTTACCACGGCGTGCTACTATGGCGATGTGACCATTTCGAAGGAGAAGGCGAGCGACAACTGGCTGAAGAACCTGCTTCGCCAGCGCGACCGTATCTGCCTCATTGGACGTGGCACCATTCGTGCCGGCTACGATTTTGAGAAACTCCCAGCCGACGCGGTGAAAATCAGCGGCGATACCCTGCGTGTGAAACTTCCACCTGTGGAGGTGCTCGACACCATCTGCAACCCGAAAGACTGCGAAGTGTTTATCGACGACGGCAACTGGCCCCACGACCGAGTGCAATCGATTCACGCCGACCTGCAAAACGTGCTGGTGGACGATGCTTTGAAATGCCACATCATAGCCAAGGCATCAAAATCAGGCAAGGCTCAGCTCCAAAAGCTCTTCAAATCTTTCGGCTTCACCACCGTAATCCTCTCCTAACCAAATTTCCCCTCCACGCCATCCCCACACGCCCTTACCGCAAAAGTGTCCGCCAAAATGCCACAAAATTGCGTGTCAAAACACCGCAAAAGTGTCCGACGAAATATTAAAAGGTTGATAACTTGATGGTTGCGCAGATGTGTGGATTTTTGAAAAATTCGTCAAAGTGGAGCGGGTACAAATTTAAGGGGGCAAATATAGGATTCATTATAACGTAGGGACATGCCTTCGGCATGTTTCAGTGCTATCGACAAAGATCAACGCATTGGAAACATGCCAAAGGCATGTCCCTACGCTATGGCGTTGTCTTTTTGGACGTGTTCGTCACGTTATGAACAATTGGCACACAAATCAGGTTTGTTCACACAATAATATTACGCGTGTGGAGAAAAACATCAAATTGCCTTGTTGAATTATGACGGTTGGGAAAAATGAGATTTTTTGCAAATTTGTGGGCAAAATCTTGAATATTAGCGAGAAAGTTTATAACTTTGTGCCGATTTTAACGTGAAAATTGTAGAGTAATGGCGTCATACAAGTTGCCACTTAAGTCTTTGTCGATTGGTGTTCAGGAGTTTAACTACCACTTGAACGCTGCTTTTTTCAATGATATAGAAGCCACAGATGTGCGTGAAGCCAGCGTGGATGTCGTTGTGAAAGTTGACCGCAAAGACGACTCGATTTATCAATTATCGTTTGAGTTTGGCGGTGAACTCACTATTCCATGCGACCGCTGTCTTGACGATATGCGGCACACCGTTGATGCGACTTACGATTTGACCGTGAAGGAAGGGGAAGAGTACGACGATAGCGACGATGAAGTGCTCGTGATACCTGGCCACTGGCGTGAACTTGATTTGACTCCGCTAATGCGCGACACTGTGTTACTCACCATTCCTATTATGCACGCGCACCCCGAAGGGGAGTGCAACGAGCAGATGCTCGACCGTCTGGAGCAGATGCGCGCGGTGAACATCACCGACGATGAGCAGCTGCACGAGGCAGAGGGCGGCATCGACCAAGAAGTGACTACAAACAAATCTTCTGACGACGACATCGACCCACGATGGGCGGCGCTGAAGAAATTAAAAGATAACAACTAAAAAAATAATAAGAAAATGGCACATCCTAAACGTAGACAATCAAAGACTCGCACAGCTAAGCGCAGAACTCATGACAAGGCTGTAGCTCCAACTATCGCACAGTGCTCTAACTGCGGCGCATGGCATGTTTATCACACTGTATGCCCTGAATGCGGTTACTATCGTGGCAAACACGTAATGGGCGAAGAAGCAGCTGTTTAATAAGGCTACAACCCACTTGAGACTAACTCAAAAAGATTTCTGTGTATCCTGAATAACGCTGATAAAGTGCTATTTGGGATATACTTGCTTATTTAAATACACAATTTCGATATGCTTAACGCAAAGATTTCTGGTATTGCTTCCTACTTGCCCGACTACGTTCTCACCAACGATGAACTGTCGCGCATGGTAGACACTAACGATGAGTGGATCACAACCCGTGTGGGTATTAAAGAACGCCGCATTCTCAAAAAGGAGGTGGGCTCTTCTTACATGGGTATTCAAGCTGTGAAAAAACTTCTTGAAGAAACTGGCACTAATCCCGACGATGTGGATTTGCTCATTTGTGCCACTTCAAACCCCGACTACCGTTTCCCTTCTACCGCCTCTGTGATTGCTCACGGCTGCGGCTTGGAAAAGAAATGCTACGCCTACGACATTCAGGCTGCTTGTGCTGGCTTTATCGTGGCTTCGTTTGATGCCAACGCCTACATCAAGAGCGGCTTGTACAAGAAGGTGATTGTGGTTTGTGCAGAAAAGATGTCGAGCATGGTGAACTATGAAGACCGTGCCACATGTCCTCTTTTCGGCGACGGTGCAGCAGCTGTGCTGATGGAGCCAACTGAAGAGCCTGTGGGCTTCGTAGATGGCGTGTTCCATGTAGATGGCAGCGGCCTCGAGCACCTCGTGTACAAGGCTGGTGGCTCTGCTCACCCAACCACTCACGAAACCGTTGACGCAAAAGAAAACTGCCTCTATCAAGAAGGCCGCGCTGTGTATAAGTCGGCTGTGATGGACATGCTCAACTCAAGCAAGGAAGTGATGGAGCGCAACAACCTCAAGATTGAGGACGTGAAATGGTTCGTTCCTCACCAGGCAAATCTCCGCATCATCGAAGCAGTTGGCAGCCGTCTCGGTCTTACTGAAGAGCAAGTGCTCGTCAACATTCAGAAGGTGGGTAACACCAGCGCCGCCTCAATTCCAATCTGCCTCGACCACAACAAGGGCAAATTGAAGAAGGGCGACAAGATTGTGCTCACTGCCTTCGGCGCAGGTTTCACTTGGGGTGCTTCATATCTCATCTGGGGCATGTAATCCGTCTCCATCGGAGATGTGTTAACACTGGTAGATAATCACCATTTCTGGAGAAATGATGTGAATCCTATAATCAAACAAAAAATGCATTTTGCCCAATGCCTGGGCGGTGCGTTTTTTGTTTGTATATAAGAGCTCGTACAGCAGGGATAGAAACATAGGCGTTTGCCAATAGCGATTGGCGCCATAGCTTGAATGCCGTGCGGCTCTGAATACTAAACTATAATTTTAATCTCTCAAAAAATAAGAATGCATAAAGCAGGTTTTGTCAACATCGTAGGCAACCCCAACGTGGGTAAATCCACCCTGAGCAATATCCTTGTGGGTGAACGCCTCTCTATCATCACAAGCAAGGCGCAAACCACACGCCACCGCATTATGGGCATCGTGAACACCGACGAATATCAAATCGTGTTTAGCGACACCCCCGGCGTGCTGAAACCCAAATTCAAGTTACAGGAAAGTATGCTTGAATACTCCACTGGCGCACTTGTGGATGCCGATGTGCTGCTTTATGTGACCGATGTGGTGGAAACTCCGACCAAGAACAAGGAGTTTCTCGAAAAGGTGGCTCGCGAGAAAGTGCCCATCATTTTGGTAATCAACAAAATTGACCTGCTCTCCGGTCAGGCCGAACTGGTGAAGATTGTGGAAGAGTGGCGCGCGCTGCTCCCTCAAGCCGAAATCTATCCCACCAGCGCCAAGGAGAACTTCAACGTGGACCAAATCATGAAGCGCATCGTGGAACTGCTGCCCGAAAATCCACCATACTTCGGCAAAGACGCCCTCACCGACCGCTCATCACGCTTTTTCGTCACCGAAATCGTGCGCGAGAAAATTCTGCTCACCTACGACAAGGAAGTGCCTTACGCCACACAGGTGATTGTGGAGAAGTTCGACGAAGGCGACGATGAAATCCACATCATGGCAGTGATTTATGTGGAGCGCGACACGCAAAAGGGCATCATCATCGGCCGTCAAGGCAAAAAACTCAAGCATGTGGGTATTGAGGCGAGAAAGGAACTTGAAAAGTTCTTCGAAAAGCATGTGTATCTGCAACTGTTTGTGAAAGTGGAGAAAGATTGGCGAAACCAGGAGAAGAAACTCAAGGCTTTCGGCTATCTCGATTAAGAAAATATTAATTAGGCTTGCCAAGTGACTTGGGAGGAAAATAGGGCAGGCCTCAACACCAAATTTACACCGAAAAATGGCAAGATTAATAGCAATAGTAGGACGCCCTAACGTGGGCAAATCAACGCTGTTCAACCGTTTGACCAAAACCCGCGCCGCCATCGTGAACAATGAGAGCGGCACCACTCGCGACCGCCAGTATGGCAAAACCGAATGGGGCGGCATGGAAATGTCGGTGGTCGACACCGGCGGCTGGGTAGTGAACAGCGACGACATATTTGAAGACGAAATCAACAAGCAGGTGGCGCTCGCCATCGAAGAGGCTGATGTGATTCTGTTTATGGTGGATATCAAAAACGGCGTGACCGACCTCGACGACCATGTGGCTGCCATTCTGCGCCGCAGCAAGAAGCCTGTGGTGCTGGTCACCAATAAAGACGACAACAACGACAGCATCTACCTCGAAAGTGAATTTTATTCGTTGGGATTGGGACAGCCATTCTCTATCTCGGCTATCAACGGCACCGGCACCGGCGACCTTCTCGACGAGGTGGTGCGCCTTATGCCCGAAAAAGACGACAATGAGGTGGAGGAGGAACTTCCACGCTTCGCTATCGTGGGCCGTCCAAACGCAGGCAAATCGTCGCTCATCAACTCGCTCATGGACGAGCAACGCAACATCGTGACCGATATTGCCGGCACCACTCGCGACAGCATCTATTCGCGCTACAATAAGTTTGGCTTCGACTTCTATTTGGTCGATACCGCAGGTATTCGCAAGAAAAACAAGGTGAACGAAGATGTGGAATACTATTCGGTGCTCCGCAGCATTCGCGCCATTGAATATAGCGACGTGTGCCTTCTCGTGATCGACGCCACCCGTGGTATCGAGTCGCAAGATGTCAACATTTTCTCCATCATCGAAAAGAACCGCAAGGGCTTGGTGGTGCTGGTCAACAAGTGGGACATCGCCCAAGAGAAGTCGCAGCAGTCAATCACCTATATGGAGAATACCATTCGCCAGCGCTTTGCGCCATTCTCCGACTTCCCCATCATCTTCGGCTCGGCGCTCACCAAGCAGCGAATCTACAAGGTGCTGGAAGAGGCAATCAAGGTGTATCAGAACCGCAAACGCATCATTCCCACATCGCAACTCAACAACGCCATGCAGGAAATCATCGGCGCATATCCACCACCAGCCACTAAGGGCAAGATGGTGAAGATAAAATATGTGACCATGCTCAAAGAGGCGCGCGTTCCTTCGTTCGTGTTCTTCTGCAATTTGCCACAGTGGATCAAGGACCCATACAAACGCTACCTCGAAAACCAGATTCGCGAGCGTTGGGACTTGAAAGGCACGCCAATCAACCTTTATTTCCGTCAGAAATAAGCGAGAGGGCATCAGTCTCACCTCCATATCAGCATATAAAGCTCGCAATAACAGAATGTTGCGAGCTTTATTTATAAGGTGGCAGTTAATTGTCCGTTGAAATTGCAGTAAAAATGCTTAAAAATCTTAATAAGGCGGCAAAAAGGAGAAAAAACACCCTAATATTTGTGGTGTTCACACTTATTAATTATTGTTTGCATATTTTTAATGAAATATTGAAAAAACTGTATTACCTTTGTACTTACAAAAAAAGAAGACAACAACATCCTTTAATACTATTGACAACTTCTTGTGTCAAGCCCCTTTTTTGGGGGTGGTCACAGCAAGAAAGGCTAACAAAAAATTATATACTTGAATTTTGGTTATGATAGAGGTGTGCTTTTGTGAAAAAGCGCACTTTTATTTTACACCCCCACCATCCCAAAGTAATTTTTTATTTTTTGGGAGGGTGGAGGGTTCAGTGGAAAAATACTGGTGGGACTGAAACAAAAACATAAAAAACAGCCTTTTAGCGATGCCAGTGCTTCGCACCTGTCGTTAGTGCTGTGGCATGTCTGATTTCAAGCTGGGGCTTGAATCAGCCACACCACATCACCAACGCCGCCCTCTTACGAGGTCGGTGGCACCGCCAAAAGGATAAAAACCGCTCGCCTTCGGCGAAAAACCAATCTTTAGAAATTTGAATTTGTGTTAAATCAGATAGAAATGCACGAAATGCGTTTAACATGGTAGGACGCGATAATTCGCATCCGCAACAAAACGGCTAATTTTCAATATATTATCACAATTATGAGCGGACGTGAAGTATCACGTCCCTACCGTTGAGGTTATAATTTCCTACATCTTGGTTGGGTTTTTCGCCGTGAAACGCCGAGCGGTTTTTGTCCTTGGCGCAATGTGGGTGAGCCCTCGCTGGGGAGGGTGGCGGTGGGATTGTGTGGTTTGTGGCATGGAAACGAGTTTCCAATGACGCAAAGCGCACAGTCACACCGCCAAATGCGAAGCATTCCACATTGCGTCAAGGATGTATTTTTTGTTTTTGTTTTAGATTCCATTGACGATTCCACCACAGTGCATAATCTATGGTCCCAGTGATTTTCCACTGATTGGTGTTTCCCATAGATACATCGGGTGAGCCTAAGTCAAGTACCTTGTTGTTCCACTTTCAATATTCCAAACTATTAGGGTTGAGCAGAAAGTCCATCAAGCCCATGATAACGATGCCTTTCTCGTTGCGCCACGGCTTGATGTCACGATTCACGATGACAATTTTCTTGAAAGAATCATCAACTTTGTTCAGGCTTCGGGTTTCTTGCTCTTCCTTCTCTCGGGTAGGAATAGCGAGAGCCGATTGGATATAGTATCGTTGGCTGCCTTGATTCACCACGAAGTCGATTTCCAAATGTACCCTGACTCTTTGACCATCTTCTGTCTGCTTGCGTATCTCTACATCGCCCACATCTACATTGTAGCCACGGATGCGCAGTTCGTTGTAGATGACGTTCTCCATGATGTGGGTTTCCTCTTGCTGACGGAAGTTGAGAATTGCATTTCGGATGCCGACATCCTCAAAGTAATATTTGGCGAGCGTGCCGATATACTTGCGCCCTTTCACATCGTAACGGTCGGCCTTGCTGATAATGAACGCATCGGAAAGATAACTCAGATAGCGGTCGATGGTTGTGCTTGCAATCGAAGTGTTCTCCACACTCTTGAAGGTGTTGGCTATTCTTGTGGGGTTGCATGGCGTACCTATGGAAGAAGCTATGATGTCAACTAATTTTCGTAATTCTGCATCGTTTCTGATGTTATACCGCTCCAAAATATCGGCCATGTATGCGGTTTGGAAGAGTGATTGCAAATAGTTTGACTTTTCACGGTCTGTTTTGTATGACAATATCAGGGGTAGTCCTCCAAAGGTATAGAAATTTTCCCATGCCACACGTCTGTCACCACCAATAGCAGAATAATACTCGGCAAAACTTAGCGGATAAAGGCGTATTTGATGGTCACGCCCCCGGAACTCCGTGGCTATGTCGGTAGCGAGGAATCGTGAGTTGCTACCTGTGACGTACACGTCGGCGTTACGGATGTGCATGAAGCTGTTCAACACGTCTACAAACTCCTCCAACTTCTGCACCTCGTCTATAATGATATAATATGGGTCGCTGTCTGTAACCAATGACCGCACATGGTGCAACATTTTATCGGGATTGCGAAGTTCCTTATTGATACGGTCTTCCAACGCTATCTCAATGATGTGGTCTTCGCCGACACCTTCGTCAATCAGGTATTCGTGAAAGATAGTTGTCAGCAAGAATGACTTGCCGCAACGCCTCGGCCCTGTTATCACCTTAATGAGTCCGTTCTGTTTGGCATCTATCAGTTGCTGAAGGTATGTGTCTCTTTTTATCGTCATGCTGTGTGATATTATTGGTACATGTACCGTTTTTGTGACGCAAAGGTATAAAAAGTTTTTCTCTCTTACAATTTTTATCTTACAAAATCGGGCGATGTACCACTTTTTTAATATAGAAAACCTGAAATTGTCAGTGTCATCAATTCATTTGCCTTTTTGCAAAGTTGGGAGGCCAAAGCGACATGGCGGTGTAAGTTAAATTTATTGCCGCTTTTCACAAATGTACTGACTGAAGCCCGAATAAACTGATTAGTTGTGGACTGCATTACTGACTGTATGCAAACACTGAAAAATAGTTATCGTTTAAGATTTTCATTTATATTGATTTTCCAATCATATGCCCCCTCTGCAACATCGCCCACCTCTTTGAGTGTGTGGCGATGCTTGATTTCATCAAAGGGCTGCTTTTGTTCCGCATAGCCACACAACCATTCGCTAACCACCTTTTGCATTTCGGTTGTTTCTCCATACTCCTGCATCACACTTTTGATGTCTGCGGCTTCGGATGGGGCAAATAGTGATTTGTGTTGCTCTGTCCCAAAATGGATAATCGCATTGATGGCTCGTCTGAACACCTCGCTTGCTTGGTAGAGAATATCGGCTATGACATTCAGAATTTTTCGGCGTGCACTTCTACAACAACATGCGCCCACACATGAGCGTGGACATGATGACACCAGCCCAGACGGCGCGCTGCCACGGTGAAATAGTCAAATGGTGTAAAAGTTACCGTGAGGAGGCCATAAAAAATGACCGAGCATGATGACAATCGCTAAAAAAAGTTTACCTTTGTCGCTTGGGAAAGGCCGCATTCCGGCCTACGGCCTCCAGGCAACCCTTCCCAAGGCTGACGAAACCGTCAAGTCAACCCCTAACAGGGACAAGTTTAACCGAGTCAACTCCCATCAGGGATAGCACCCAAAACAGTCAATACAGTATGATCAAACAGCTTGAATTCCAAATCCGAAACTTGAGATTCCACATATCTCTTTTCTTCTTGTTCATGGCAATGACATCATTTGCTCAAGAACAAATATCGGGTATTGTTGTAGACGATAATAGTAAACCTATTGAATTTGCGACAATACTACAATTATCTGCCGATTCTACAGCCATAGAAGGTACTGTTTCCGACAACAATGGTAAATTTAAACTAACAAAAGACACCAATGCGAAACTTCTAAAAGTAAGTTACATTGGCTATCAAAATCGAATAATAAACCTCCCTCTAAAGAAAGATACTATTCATCTTTCTATAAATCAAGAACAGCTACAAGAGGTAGTTGTTACCGCTCGCAAACAATTGACAAAACGCATTACCAGTGGCATATCTTACGATATGTCCCAGAACAAACGTGCTCAAAGCGAAAGTTTGCTTCAAGCCTTACGCTATGTCCCAACATTGGATGTGGCATTAAATGGCAATGTCACAGTGAAAGGCAGCTCCTCATACCGAATTTATGTGAATGGACGTTCTTACGATATGGCGCAATCCAATCCACAGCAAGTCTTGCAAAGCATTCCTGCAAAGTCGATTAAGAAAGTAGAAGTGATTACAGAACCATCAGAAGCCTTTGGCAATAGCCCAGGCGAATACATTATTAATATCATTACAGATAAAGATGCGCTGGATGGTATCTATGTAAACACTACGCTTCAGGGAAATACTCAGCCAGCGACCAATGATGGCATTATGGTGATGGCGAAAAAGAAGAATGTAGATTTTTCTCTATCATATAATTATGATCTTAATGGTCAACACAATCAACCACTGACTCAAGAGATAAAAACACCGGAATCCACGACTTTTCTTAGCAGCATCGGCAATGGTAACTGGCAGACTCATCTTGTTAGAGCCATTACCGATATCCGCATTGACAGTGTGAATACAATTTATGCCGACTTTCACACCAGTTTATTGCGTACAGACATTACTGGCTCTTGGGAACAACACACTACAATAGATCCCAAAATCTATCGTATGGAACAATTGAATCATGATATTGCTGGCACTATCGAGGCGAATGCCCTATATCGTAATTATTTCAAAAAGAGACCTGGTATAGAACATTTTTCTTTGGGATATCGCTATACTCACAATCCAGACAAACATCACTTTGCAACTACTGTCTATAGCGATAATGGCACAACCATCAACAATCAGCAGACAGATGGATCAATGAATGAGCACACGATTAGAGGGTCTTTGTATCAGCCTATTGCTAAGAACCATACACTCAGAATTATTGCAAAACAAGTATTGCGAGATGGTAGTGTAGAATCCTCCGACGACAAAAATATTGCATATAATCAGTCGTTATCTCAAGCAACTGCATATTATAGCGGTCAGATAAGCGACTGGAACTTTTATGCCTTGCTGGCAGGAGAAAATGACTATATGAATATGCGCTTACCTCTCACTGGCGAAGAAAATAGGCACAATGAGTTCCACCTCTTACCACAATTAGGTGCGTCATGGAACGCAAATCAATACACCCAACTATCGGCTCAGTATTCACGCAGCACTACACGACCTGGTTTAGCAATGCTTAATCCTTTTTATAGAGTAATTAACAACAGTGCAGCGTCACAAGGCAATCCGAATCTGTCATCCGAAATGAATGACATGCTTTTAGTCAAATTCCTGTATATGCGTGGAAATTTGTATTGTCAAATGGGCATTACCGGTACTATCACTGATAATGCTGTATTCTATTACGAGAAAGGCATAGATAGCGAAGGCCGACTGCTGAGCACCTACGATAATATAGGCAAGAGCAAAAGCATAGGTGTTGACCTGTTTGCTAATTGGCGACCATGGTCTTTTGCGTCCTTTTCTACATACCTTAAAGCATCACATGGCAATATTAAGGCTGAGGAGATGAATCTGAATCAAAATTTCTGGACATATTATGCAAATGTTTCAGCAGACTTTTATCTACCAAAGAATTGGAGTTTACAAGGCCGTTACTCGGTTTCAAAACAGGCTCCAATGCTTTGGGGTACGGTAAATACAACTCATCGTTACTCTTTCAAAATAGACAAAAGCCTAATGGATGGCCGTCTGAATATTGGAGTTGAGGCAAACAGCCCATTTTCCAAATACTCAAGACTTGAGCAACGCGTAGTGAAACCTGAAATGGAGACAATACAAACTAACTACATAACAGCACGTTCTTTTGGTGTTTATATCTCTTATACTTTCCAAAAAGGCAAACGCGTGAATATTGAGCGCAACAATACGTTAAAAACAACCGACCAACAAACAGGTGTAGAATGAAACAGATCTTTCAACACGAATCAATGGAATGCGGAGCTGCTTGTATAGCGATGATCTGCTCTCACTTCTGTTAAGGCGATGGCTTTTCACGATAGGGACTGATGGTGAAGTGATTTAGCTACTCTTTTGGTGTTGTCGCTTTTGGGATTATACTTTTCCCCAGATAGGTCTTTTTTTTTGCAATTTGCCGATTGGGTTTAATTTAGAGTGAGATTTTTGAGATTGTTATGGTGAAGAAAAAGAAACTTAGTAGAAATGCGATTATTGGTTACCCTGCTGGTATTATCACTGGTGTGAGCTATGGTTTGAATCCTCTGTTTGGCAAGCCATTGATGGATGCTGGGGCTTCGATTGATACGATTCTCTTTTACCGTTACTTTTTTGCAGTGGTGCTTTTGGGCGGATTTTTGTTGCTCACAAAGCAGAGTTTTAGGGTCACGGCTAAGCAGGCGGGTGTGCTGCTGTTGCTTGGCGTGCTCTACACGATGAGTAGCACCACGCTGTTTGAGGCCTACAAATACATTGCTTCGGGCTTGGCCACTACGCTGGTGTTTCTCTATCCGGTGCTGGTGGCTATCATCATGGTGTTTTTGCGTGTGATGCCGTCGTGGCAGGTGTGGCTCTCGATTATTGCCACGTTTATCGGTGTGATTATCATGACCATGGGCGATGCGGGGCAGAGTGCTGTCGATCCCGTGGGCGTGCTGCTCTCGATTGTTTCGGCTTCGGTGTATGCGCTGTTTATCGTGATAATCAACCGCAGCAAAACTATTAGCACGATTTCCAATTCGCTGCTCACATTCTACGCGCTGTTCACTGGCGTGCTGATTTTCCTCGGAAAGATGCTGTTTCACCACACGGGCATGACCGACGGCATTGAGGGCGTGGCAGCGTGGAGCAATCTTGTGGGGCTGGCGTTGCTGCCAACGGTGGTATCGACTGCCACACTGGCTTTGGCAACCCGAAACATTGGCGCCACGAAGGCCTCGGTGCTTGGCGTGTTTGAGCCTATCACGGCGATTCTGGTGGGCACCATCGTGTTTGACGAAGCCCTCACCGCCAACATTGTGGTGGGCATCCTCATCTCGGTAGTGGCCATCACCTTCATGATCTCCGCCACCAAGCGATAGTGGCGAAAATGCTATAGCGTTTTCGCTATTGGCATAGGGGGGGTATGGAATAGGAAAAGCAGCTGACCGCGAAGATTAGCTGCTTTTGCTTGTGATTAGGATTGATTACTAACTATTAACTTAATCGATTTGCGATGGTTGTGGTCGATTAGAGTTGTTGTATTTATCGTTTATTGCAGGGTGAACGACAGTTTTTGAACGTCGCGGCTGTTTGGACCAACCATAACGTCGAACTCGCCTGGCTCGCAGATGTAGTTCAATTCGTTGTCGTAGAATTTGAGTTTGTCGGCTGTGATGGTGAAGTTCACCACTTGGCTTTCACCCTTTTTGAGGAAGATGCGCTTGAAGTCTTTCAGTTCCGACACTGGACGGGCGATTTTGCCCACCAAATCACGGATATAGAGTTGCACCACTTCTGCACCGTCGTAGTTGCCAGTGTTGCTCACTTCTACCGATACGGTGAGGCTGCCATCTTGATTCATAGTGGTGCCGCTGATGGTGGGAGCACCATATTGGAATGTGGTGTACGACTTGCCGTAGCCGAATGGATAGAGAGGCGCATTGTCGATGTCGAGGTAGTTGCTGGTAAACTTGGTGAACCAGGTCTTGTTGGGTCGGCCAGTGTTGAGGTGGCTGTAGTAGATTGGAATTTGACCTACGCTCTTAGGCATTGTCACGCTGAGGTGTCCGCTTGGAGCCACGTCGCCAAACACCACGTCGCAGATGGCGTCGCCAGTTTCGCTACCGCCGAACCATACGTTGAGAATGGTGCTGAAGTTTTCCTTTTCCCAGTTCATTACAGTGGCACGGCCGGAGAAGTTGAGCAGCACGATAGGCTTGCCAGTGGCTTTGAGGGCAGTGAGCAAGTCTTTTTGTGCGTCGAGGATTTCGAGGTTGCTGCGGCTGCTGCTTTCGCCAGACATTTCGCTTGGCTCGCCAATGCAAGCCACCACCACATCGGCCTCTTGTGCAATCTTCACTGCTTCGGCACGCATCACGTCGGCATCGCGGTTGTCGCGCATTTCACGGCCAAACATGGTGCTGTTTTTCTCCATGATAGAATCGTAGCACACGTTGCAGCCCTTAGCGTAGAGCACTTCTGCCTTACCCTTCACGGCTTCGGTCATGGCTTCGCGCACGGTTTTGTACTTGTCCATAGCGGCAGCCACGCTCCATGTGCCAGGCATATTGGTGCGAGTGTCGGCAAGTGGGCCAACGAGCGCAATCTTGCCCTTCTTTGCCAAAGGAAGCACATTGTCGCTGTTTTCCAGAAGCACGAAAGTTTCGGTAGCCAACTTGCGGGCTGCCGCACGGTGCTCGTCGGTGTAGATTTCAGTCTTTGCGCGCTTGCTGTTGAAGTAGCGATATGGGTCGTCGAACAAGCCGAGCTTGTATTTTGCCTCAAGAATGCGTCGGCAAGCTGCATCGATAGTAGCCATACTCACTTTGCCTTCCTTGAACGACTTTTCGATAGTGCCCAAGAAACCATCGGCCACCATATCCATATCTGTGCCGGCGTTGAGTGCGAGAGCAGAAACGGTTTGGAGGTCGCCCATGCCGTGTGCAATCATTTCGCTGATGGCGGTGTAGTCGGTCACCACAAATCCTTTGAATCCCCACATGTCGCGGAGCACGGTGGTCATCAACCACTTGTTGCCGGTGGCAGGAATGTAGTCAACGGTGTTGAACGAAGTCATCACCGAAGCTGCGCCAGCGTCGACTGCCGCCTTGTAGGGAGGGAAGTATTCGTTAAACATGCGAGTGTGGCTCATGTCGACGGTGTTGTAGTCGCGACCAGCCTCTGGAGCGCCATAGATGGCGAAGTGCTTCACACACGCCATCATGGTGTTGGTGGCGGTGAGGTCGGTGCCTTGGTAGCCTTCCACCATAGCCTTGGCGATTTGTGATCCCAGATATGGGTCTTCGCCACCACCTTCAGCCATACGGCCCCAGCGTGGGTCGCGGCAAATGTCAACCATAGGGCTGAAAGTCCAAGAAATACCGTCGGCGGTCGATTCCACTGCGGCAATGTGCGCAGAGTTGCGAATGCCGTCCATATCCCACGACATCGACAGTGCCAAAGGAATAGGGAACACGGTTTCGTAGCCGTGAACCACGTCCATACCGAAGAACAAAGGAATGCCCAAACGGCTCTGCTTTACGGCAATCTCCTGCACTTCGCGGATTTTGTCCACACCCTTGAGGTTGAACAAACCGCCCACTTGACCTTTCTTGATTTTGTCGGCCACGTCGCTGCTCTTAGCCGATCCAGTCACAATCTCGCCCGACACAGGGAGGTTGAGCTGACCAAGCTTCTCTTGAAGGGTCATTTTCGACATCAAGTTGTCGATAAACTTGTTCATCTTAGCCTCGTCGGTTTTTGCCGAAGCAGTGAGCGCGGCAATAGCCATAACGAGCAATAAAAACTTTTTCATACTGTCTTGTTTTATTTGGTTATTTATGTTATTGTTCTACTGTGAAATCCAGTTTTTTCAGTCCTTCCTTCACCTCTGGGCAGTTCATAAACAGCTTCCAGAGCAGACCGGTGCGGTAGTTCTCAATCATAGGAGCGATGGTGCACTGGTCGATGGCAAGGTAGCGTGGGAGCGTCCACTTCGCCTTTTCACTAAAGGCATCGTAGAAGCCGTATTTGCCCCAAATCCAACTGCCTTTCTTCCAGAATCCCTTCAGCGCAGCCATCGACTGCTCTGGAGTGTAGGGGAACGACGAGAGGGCGGCGGTGGGGGTGATTACGCCTAAATCGTTGTTGGGCGCGTGTGCCGAGTAGCCGCTTACCGAATAACTTGCGGTCAAGCCCCAGCTGCGGTGTCGAGGCTTGCTTGTGGGTGGAAATATGAGTTATTGCGTCAGGGATAGAAGCCGAACGGCAAAGACCTTTGGCTTTGTTTACGATAGCCCAGCGATGTTGTCGCAACGCCCTTATTTAATACCCTCTTAAATAATCTCCAATTCTCTTAGGTTGCTTTCTTAAGTCAGATACAAATCCATCTTCTTTAAGTCTGATAAAGACTGCTTGTTTTGACACATGGAATTGCGTGGAGATATGATTTAAGATAGAAGCAAGAAGTTGAGCCTTGAATGGCTGATTATCAATAACAAATGGAAAAACTTTTAAATCCAATAAAGAAAAAATATTCTTGACAACATTTGTAAATTTGATTTCTGGCATAAGAATAGCTGAAGCAAAATTATTTGCTTGAACATCTATCCATTTCAACTCTTGTTCTGAAATGGGAATGGGTTGATTTCCGTTAATTCCCTCATATAAAGCTAAGATATCACTATGAAGTACTAAATGCCCCAACTCATGTGCTAATGTAAACTTCATTCTATCTGGCTTATCTAATAAGGACTCAGATAAAATAATTTTCTTGTCCTCATATGATGTCTGTCCCTCAACTCCAAAGGGCAATTTTTCAAAGATAATACGAAATTCAGGAAACAATTTGAATAAAAGATGCCCTGCTATATCATCATCAATATTTGGGTTGTTTAAATATATATCATTTGCAATTTGCCTAATAGTGGTTTTAGATAAATATTGTGCTTTTAGTTTCTTCATGGTAGGAATTTGAACGTCTGCATCACGAAAAACATCTGCTAAATTCATAAAGCAGCCGTTACATAAGAACAAAGGAGATGAACCGACTGGAGTTTCTCCGTAGAAAATTGGCATATATTCTTCGCTCTTATTTCTTCTTGTGTCGCGTGGCACTAACCAATTCCAATTTCCATCCTTGCCAAATATAGCAAGTCCGTAATGATTATTTCGAGCATCTTGCATCGTAGTTTTAGAAAATCCTGAAGTAGTAACAAAGTAGCCCTTAACGCCAAATCCTCCAATCTTCCTCAATTTAGATTCAAATTCATCTAAATCCGCTATATCTACCGTATTTTTGTACCGCTTACATTCAAAAATAATTAGAGTTGACCACTCGCCTGCTTTTTCTTTTTCTTCGTCAAGGTAAGTTTCAATAGAGACATCGGTTGTAATAGTACGTTCTGTTGAAGTTGGATAAGTCTTTTTGAGAAAAATCTTAGAGCGTTTAGCAGATGCACCCGGCATATCATCATTAGAAAGCAATTTTTTAAGGAACTCAAAAACTTGCTTTTCAAATTGGAAACCGTATTCTGTTGTATTCATAACGAATAAAATTGCACTAAATATTTAGATTTTATCAACTATGCGCAACGCTAAGTTGGCGCGGTATTTTTCGATTGCTTTGAGGTCATAGACTACACCTTTAACAGCGTTCACGTCAATGCCGTATTTGATTTTGCCCTCTGGGAACAGATGAAACTCGCCGAGAGTGAACTTCATGCGATATGGGGGTACTACTCCCTCGATATGCGCAACTCCGATAGAAGTAACATCATAGAAACCGAAGATTGTGCGGTCAACTACCGGCACATAATACTTAATATCGGAAAAGTCAAGTCCCTCCTCCAAAACCTTGCGTCCTGCCACAAATTCGGTTGCAGCGCCATTGGTGAAAGGTGTTTGGTCGGGGTTGACTTCTCGCGTGGGTTGTGCAAGGAAAAACTTACCTTTATCATCTGCTGCAACAATTTGCGGTGTGGCTTTGGCAACGGCTGCTTGTAATTTGTACGTGGGGTCTTTGCCTATCGGGTTGTCAACTACATAGAAGTATTGGCGAAGTAACGACAATGTTTCTTCGTTCTCTTTCTCGGAAATTGGGCGATTGTCAAGGGCAACAGCAAATACCCGATTGTCGTCAAACGGAGCATATACTTTACCCAAAACCTGCTTGAAATGTTCAGGGAAGAAACGCTGAATATCTGTTTTGAGTTTCGGGGTCATTGCATAGAAATTGAAGTGGCGAGAAAGAATATCTTGTGTTTTTTCTCGGAACTCTTTCTGCACCTTCTGTTTCCATGCCGCCTTTTCGTGAGCCTTATTGCGAGCATAGAGAGCCACAATGTAAAGGAAGTTTACATCATAGTGGCTTATCAGCAATGTGTCGCGGTCGAAAAGGCGATTGGCGAACTGCCTCTGAATGTGCAGGTCGTCACGCGGTTCTATATGGTCGGAAAATGAAATGCCGTCAGTAAGTTTGGCACTGATAAAGAAATTGGGCACGATGTTGTAGCCCTCGGTTGTGTCATCACGATACTTCGGCTGCTGTTCACTAAGTGCCTTTCTGCGGTTAGTCTTTGTTTGGCTTTCATTTTCTTCTGCCGGCAAGAATAGTCCCAAATTCCATTGAATGAGGTTTCGAGCATAGGTGTACTGCTTGTATATCGAATTGTCGCCAATTTTGTTGCCGAGTTTATAATATTTTGAGTCACCGATATAATAGATGTCCTTGTCTTCATCATGGGTGGTAAGCCCTTTGTATGAAAAGATATGGTCAACTATTTTGCCGTCCCGTTGGTTCTTCAATTCATCGGGAACGTTCTTATCGCCTATCAACTCGTTGATAATGGCTTCAAAAACGATGTTGAAATTCTTGGCGAGAAGATACTCTTTGAGGGTGGTGTTTACACTCTCCGAACTGCGCTCGAAGAAGTCATAGCACAATTTCCAAATCTGCAAAGCCTTGTCCGAAAAGTATTTGTATTTGATTTGTTTCAGTCGAAGACGACCATGCCCTTTGAGGTAGCTCTCAAACTTTTTGCCTTTGATTAACTCGTAACCGAGATTGAGAATTACCGGGAAACCAAACTTAACGTGAATATAGTTGAGTATGGAAAAGAAGATGATGAGCAGTTCTTCGTCAAAATTGATTTGACGTTTTTTGTTGACTGGGTTGGTATAGACTGGTAGGTTGTTGTTCACCAAGGCGGTCGTATTGCTTATCGTCTTGTTCCAATTTATTTTGTTATACCCGCTGTGAATATTGCGGAGTATGTGCATGAAGAAGTTTTGGTTTTCACGGTTGAAGCGCAGCATCGTAACGATGATGTCGAGGAACGTTCCTCGTCTGCGCTTGCCGCCTTTCCCTGCTTCAAGTATTTTCCGTGTATATACAATGTCGTTGTCTGTTTGGTTATACACAGCGATTGCGCGGTAGATCCAAACGGCAAACTCATAGATAAAGTCACGTTCACCGGGTTTCAGCAAAGCGTCCACTTCGGGTTTGTCGAAGTTGATTATCTGTTCGGGACGAAGATGTCGTGAACTATCAATATCTTCAAACAAATAGCCGTTTTCATTCAACAAGACTTTTGGAAGAATGAAAACGCAGTCGTTAAGTTTCGTATTGAAGAAATAGCCTACATAACTGACGGACACTTCGCCCTTGACGTTTTCGAGTGGGCTTAACCCCTTCAAAACATCGCGAACGTCTGATGCCTTATAAGGATATTCTTCAATTATTATTCTCATTGCACTATTCTTTATTTTCTATGATTGTTATTCCAAAGTCCGCGCTGTTTACGGCATCCATAAATTCTTGAATGGTGTCACGATTAAGACTATTTGGAAGACGCATCCAACCATCTTTATTCACCCATACAAATGAACCATCGCCACATTGCAATCTTTCTGCTCTTTTCGTTTTCTCGTCTTTTGATATAATCCATGAATGGGTAGAATATTGAGAATAAGGCGACCAAGCATTGAAAACATCATCTGCTGTCGCAGTTTGATTAAGTTCAATGTATTTCTTTATAGTAGTAGAAGCAACTGAACTAAGAGAATTTACCAATTCACCATTTATTGAAAAGGTTGATTTAGAACTATTGTCTTGAATTTCCTCAACCACGTCAGGCTCATCGGGCAGCTGCACTTTCATCACGTTCGTAATGAAGTTCTCAACGAGTACTTCATCAATAGTAGTTTCGCCGTCAACTACTTTAAAGAAGCGTGTGAAGTCCAAGTCTTTGCCGTTGGCATCTTTCAGAATATCAGTATTAAAGTCGTTGTCTTTGATAACATCGTTCCAAAGATAGAAAAGCACTTTTGACACAAAAGTAGATGCTTCTATCGTACCATTGTTATTGTCTATGTCGGCAACTTCTGTTCTTTTGGCTCGTGCAAAGAAGTAACCGAGTTTCTTATCTTCGCTTTCGGTAGCCTTGCCAATCTCGAAATTGATGCGTTTAAGGAACTCCCACCAACTCCAAAAACTATTATTTGCTGAAATAGTCCAATTCTTTTCAGCAGGTTTGGCGATAGGTGTGTATCGCCATTCCCAACGGCGTTTGAACGCAGAGTCAATAGGAAACAACGATTGGTCGCTTGTGTTCATCGTTGCATATATAAAGAGATTGCTCGGTAAGCGCAAAATCTTACCCTCTTTAATATCCACGGTGAAATCTTCTACGGCTTCTTCCTTTACAAAACCATCTTCATCCTCTTTGAGGAACTTTTCAATGTCTGTATCGGGCACAATTTTATAAGTGGAAGCCCCATTGTCCTCACGGTCAAGAAGTTGGAACAAATCACCAAAAATCTGTGCACAGTTGCCGCGATTTATTTCCTCAATAACGAGGTAATAAGGTGTGGGATTATCGGGGTTTTCCGCATAGTTTCTCCAAGCATTGACATATGCTTTAAGGAAAACCTGCGGTGTGAACTTATAGGAGATTTCCTCATCACGACCTTGTATGTTTTGATACATAGGCTTCACCGGTCGCAGAGTAGGTTTGTATGTTCCAACGAAAGAAGCATAGTCTGTGTCGGGGTGGAAAGTGGTGCGGACGGAGTTGGATTTATTGGTTACATTGTTGACGGTAAATGACTTACCAGTTCCCGGTGCACCATACCAAATTATCTGACGAGGAGCATCATCATCAATATCAAAAGTTTGACGCCCAAAAGAATTTTGAAGCCTTGCACCGATAAGCGTAGTCATTTCATTTTTTCTGGCATTGGTAGAAAGATATTCAGCAGAACCATCTTTTTTAAGAACGTATGCTGTGAAATGAAGTTCATCTTGGTTTATTATGTTAATTTCGTTTATAAACCAAGCCGCCTTAGGTGCAATTCCAAGAGTTGAAGGTATTAAACTAAAACATCTTTCATTTACATACTCACCTCTATACGACATGTGAGGGTTATATTTTAGAGTTCGTCTTCCAACATGATGTGCACCTACCAATTTCTTTACTATAAGTAAAAGAAATTTTGCTCCACGTACCAAATTGTTATTTACATAGACTTTATCAAAGACACTTGCTATAACAAAATCATAATCATCTCGTTGGTTTCCACCTTTTCCAAGCGGACAAGATACGTTGTTTGTATCAGGAACAGCATTATAAACCATTCCTGTAAAAAAGTCAGACATATCTTCAAAATGAAAATAATAGCCATCTCCTTGTCCCATTTCAGTGCCCCAAGCAGGAGTGCCGCCACCGCCTATAATATCGGCATTGAACATTAACGAACCTAAATTTAATATCATAACTGAGAGAATATATGATTCAACAATATAGTTACAAGATTAACATCCCAACCATTTCCTGCGCGTTTGGAAAGTTGGCTATAAGAAAGACCTGCGAAATCAATATCTATATCGCGACCAACTCCTTTTAGACCTTCTAATCCCATAAGGCGGAATTGTTCGGTAACAGACATTTTCCGAACGACTTCTTTGTCTGGGTGAGCTTCAACAACTCTAAGACTATTATGTTCGGGTTGCGTGATAGTAATAGAATAACCATCATATTTAATTTTTTTGTTGTAAACGTCAAAACAAAGAGGCGTTTCAACAATAAAACTATCAATAAGATGTTTAACTTTCAAATGCGCTATTTGAGCATCAGAGAGATACATTTCTTTAGGTACATATCCCTCAGGGTCAAGAAAATATCCGAGACGATGCTCCGATTCTATTTTTGGTGGAATGATATTAAAATTCTTGGGCAAACCTCCCAAACGTGCAAACATCCATAGTCTTTCTCTATTTTGTGCGATACCATAATCTTTAGAATTAAGGACAGCCATAGCTAAAGGACTTTCTGTTTCATCTTTTGGGTCTGAAACATATCCAATTTGTCTAAGGATTTCAAGCATCAAAGCTCTTGTTGCATCAAATTTCTTCGATTTTAGCCCTTTTACATTCTCCATAAGAATATATTTAGGCTTTTTGACAGCACAAATACGCATAATATGTTGGAATAATGTGCCGCGTCCATAGGGATCATCTTCCCCTTTCATCATACCAGCTGATGAAAAAGGTTGACAAGGGAAGCCGCCAGTAAATAAATCAAAATCCGGCAACTCATTAGGGTCAATTTGTGTAATATCTCCCCAATTTTTTATTACAGAGCCATCACTTGCTCGATGATTAGCATCAAACAAGACATTTGCGAATTTATCTATTTCGGAATAACCAACAACTTCATAGTCAAAGTCTGGGTTGATTTTTTTAAGTCTTCTTAAAGCAAATGAAGCACCACCATAACCGGCAAAACCTTCAAATACCCGGAGTTTGTGTTTTCTGAAATTCATATATAAATTAAAAGCGAAAACTCCGACATCATCCCTGCGAGGTTGACCAAAGCCTATAAGACGATGCCGGAGTTTCGTATATCTTAATTCGTTAATTATCGGGTCATTGTGCAGAAATGTTTCATATTGCAAAGGTAGTGATTTTTGTTGAATTTGGTTGCATATTTCCCGAAAATGTGTACATGCGTGTGAACGGGCTGTGTAAATCTGCGGTTTATGCTCTGTATCAGGCTATAATACGCCGCTGACTTTGTAGGCGGAAACGGTGGATTGGGGAAATTTTTCACAGCCTATGTAGGGTGTATCGAAAGCGTCTGTGCGGTGCTGGAGGAGGTCTTCTTCGCTCTCGGCTAACTTTTCACCGCCTTTGTCTTTGCAGAAGCCGTTGCGTCTGCGACTGACCCCTGCGGCTTGTATGGTGAGGATGAGGTCGTCGTTGTTCTGGCGGTTGAAGAATGGCATGAGGCGTTGCTTGCCTGCAAAGCCTTGGTTGATAAGGAGGTACTTCTCATCGTGGCGCATCGGATTGCCGATATAGACGGCTTCGACCGCCTTGCTGCGCCTCAACCTCTCCACCAAAGACATCGCCAAGTTCACCCAACTCAGCGTGCGTGGTGTGGAAGGCGCCCGCTATCGCCTCCGCAAAAAATTCAACCTCGACGAAGGCACCTCCCTCATCGACTTCCTCCTCTCCTTCCAGTAATCCCCCCAATGCAGGGGGGGGATAGCGTAGGGATATGCCTTCGGTATGTTTCTGATGCGTTGATACATTGCGTGTTGATATTGAAACATGCCGAAGGCATGTCCCTACGTTATGATGAATCGATATTGCGTCTCCCTGTGGGGGGCGGTGGTTAGAAGGTTTTGCAGATTTTTAGGCCTTCGGCTATGGTGGCGTTGATTTTGGCTTCGGCTTGTTGGGGGGTGTAGTAGTCCATGTTGGCGGCGGCGAGGGTGATTACTTCGCCCAGCCCCCACAGTGCGCTGAGGGCTTTGAAGTAGGGTGTTGCGCCGTCGAGGGTGTCGCCTGTTGCCACGTTCATGCCACGAGTGGTGATGTAGAGCAACTTTTGGCATCGGCAAAGGCCTTCAAAGTAGGTGCCGTTGTCGCGGAAAGTGATGTTGAACAGCGACATGTTTTCGATAAACACCTTGAGAATGGCAGGGTAACTCATATCCCAAAACGGCGCGGCAATCACGATGCGGTCGGCGGCGGCAATGCGCTTGGCTTGCTCCACAATCTGCTCAGGCACATAGCCACTGAAGCGCTCGGCAAGCATTTTTCGCCCCACAGGCTGATAGTCGTCGCCATCGAGCACAATGGTTTCAACCTCATATTTCTTGCCCAACTCTTCCACAATGGGCTTCAAAATCTTTTTTGTGCGTGATTCTTCGTCGCGCATACAAGCATCGATTACTATAAGTTTCTGTGTCATATTTTATCAAATAATTAAAAGTGCGGTTGAATCAGCCATTTTTGATATAGCCGTACACCGTTCGCAAAGATACAAAAAATGGCGGAAGCACGCTGTGGTGCCTCCGCCTGTTGTTATTATTTTTTTGCTTTGTGTGTATGGATTGCTAAGCCGTGCTATAAATATATATGAGTTTTAGAAAGTGCTAAAGTGAGAAGTTTACCACTATGTAGCAGTTGCTGTCGCCGCGTCGCTCGATTCTGTAAAGCACATCATCGGCATACCAGTGTGGAGTTCCTGCATACATCACATATCTGCCTCCTGGTGGGCGGTGCATCACCACGACTTCTCTATCGGGGCAGTGGTGGCGGTGGCGTTTTGCCCATTTTTTGAACTTTTTGTAGCGTTTTTTGCGTTCTTTTTTCGCCCGCTTCTCGCATTTTTCGCAACGATAGTATCCGTGGTGGTGCTTATCGTGGTGGTGTCCGTTGGCTGCACTCATTGGAGCTGCGAGAGCCATCGCCAAAACGGCGCTTAATAATAATCGTCTCATAGTTCTATTGGTGTTGTGCATCCTCAAAGAGGCGCGGGTTAAACTTATGTCAATTTATTCTTTGCCTATATGACTACGAAAACCCCAAAAAGTTAAATCATCCATCCAAAAATTTAGACAAATCCCCCAATTTTATCTACCAATCCCCCATAAAATCCCCCGATATGTACCCGAAAACGCTAAATCGGGTACACGTTGGGGTTGATATGTACCCGAAAACGGCAAATCGGGTACACGTTTTTTGGGGGATTAGTGGGAAAACCATGGGAGAGGGGCACAGAAACAAAAACATAAAAAACAGCCTTTTGGCGATGCCAGTGCTTCGCACCTGTCGTTAGTGCTGTGGTATGTCTGATTTCAAGCTGGGGCTTGAATCAGCCGCACCACAGCGCTAACGCCGCCCTCCCCAGTGAGGGCGGTGGCATCGCCAAAAGGATAAAAACCGCTCGCCTTCGGCGAAAAACCAACCCGGTAGGGACGTGATACTTCACGTCCGCCCATAATTGTAATACCATATTGAATATCAACCATTTGACACGGACGCGAAGTATCGCTTCCTTACCACGCAAAATCGTTTTTGAGAGATTGGCATAGCACCCTACCAAGAAATCATGTCATCATCAGGGGGGGCGCCGTGAAACGGCGAGCGGTTTTTATCCTTGGGGCAAAGTGGAAGGCCCTCGTGAGAGGGTGGCGGAGGGATTGTGTGGTTGGCGGCATGGGAACTCGTTTCCAATGACGCAAAGCCGCACAATCCCTTCGCCAAATGCGAAGCATTCCACGTTGCCCCAAGGCTGTTTTTTATGTTTTTGTTTTTGATTCCATTCACGATTCGGCAACAAAGCATAATCTATCCTCACAATTTTTCCACTGAACCGGAGAATTGCTTTTTTTGGAGGCGAATGGGCTTGAATAGCGCAAAATTGAGTATCTTTGCCATGATTATAACTTAACACATACAAGACTAATGGATTATTTACTGCTCGTAGTGGGTTTGGTTCTGCTTCTTTTGGGAGCAAATTATTTAGTGGACTCATCTGTAGCCATTGCCAAACGCGCTAAAATATCAAATTTCATTATCGGACTCACCATTGTGGGAATTGGCACCAGTGCCCCCGAACTGTTTGTGTCGATACAGTCGGCACTCACAGGGCATGGCGATATAGCCATGGGTAATGTGGTAGGCAGCAATATCACCAATTTGCTCCTGATTCTTGGTGTGACTGCCGTGATTTGTCCGTTTGCCATAGAAAAGCAAACCCATCGTTCCGACATACCTTTCGGCATATTCGCCGCTGTGCTTCTCACCATGTTTGTGAACGACAGTTGGAATCCCGGCATTGATGAAAACATACTCTCGCGCCTCGACGGTGGTGTGCTGCTCGTCATCTTCATTTCCTACTTCATCTACACATTGTTTATCAAGGCAAAGAATCCGCAAGAGGCAAAGGAGGAAATGGATCAAGATGCCACTTCATCGCTGGAAGGTAAAAAACCAGCCCTGCTTTGGGTCATTGCTGCGGTGTCGCTTGGCGCATTGCTTTGTGGCGGTCAACTTTTCCTCGACTCAGCCATTAATCTTGCCAGAGCTTGGGGCATGAGTGAGGCGGTGATTTCAATCACTATTGTGGCTGTAGGCACCTCGCTGCCAGAGCTCATCACATCGGTGTTGGCTGCTTGCAAAAACAATCCGCAACTGGCTTTAGGCAATATTTTAGGTAGCAATGTGTTCAACATCCTCATGATTCTCGGTCTCACGGCATCTATCACGCCTATCCATGTGGAGGGAATCAACGCCATCGACTTTATGGTGATGATAGGCGCAACGGTCGCCACATTTATTGTGACCTACACGTTCAAAAAGAAAAAGTTTGACCGTGCCGAGGGTGTGATTTTCTTGCTGTGCTATGTTGCCTACACCATTTATTTGCTGATGAGATAAAATAAACATCTCGGTGTTGCATTATATAGATATATACTAACATAAATAATTGAACCATTATGAATATAGGTGACAAGATTCCTGAAGTGCTCGGATTCGACGCTTCTGGCCGTGAAGTGAAAGCAAGTGATTTTGCAGGTAAAAAACTCGTGATTTACTTCTATCCAAAGGATAATACCCCTGGTTGCACCGCTGAGGCTTGCAGCATCAGCGCTGGATATGGCGCACTGCTCAAAGCTGGGTATGAAATTGTGGGAGTGAGCAAAGATAGTGCCGCATCGCATCAGAAGTTTGCCGCAAAGCACGAATTGCCATTCACCCTCATTGCCGACACCGACTTGAAACTCAACGAGGCGTTTGGCGTTTGGCGCGAGAAAAAGATGTGCGGCAGGGCCTATATGGGCACCGTCCGAACCACTTTCGTGACCGATGAGGAAGGTGTGATTACGCACATCATCACCAAGGTCAACACCAAAGATGCCGCCAATCAGATTTTGGCATTATAAACTACTTTAAAAACCACAGCCTATGCTCATCCGCTTCTATTCTATAGCCGTTTGCCTTGTTTTGGCAATTTCCGCTTTTGCACAAAGAGAGGACACCGATATACGCATCTTCAACAAGAACATTCATTCGCTGAAAATTACGCCCGTCGATAAACCCTACGGAGTGCCCATCATCGCTTTGGGCAGCGATGAGCAGTTGAATGTGAACTTCGACTTGATAGACTACGATGCGCACTATCTGCGTTACAGCATCACGCACTGCAATGCCGACTGGCAACCGTCGCGACTGATTGACAGCGAATTTGTGAGCGGTTTCAATCAAGCCGACATCACCGACTTTGCACAAAGCGAAGGCACATTCACTCACTATTTCAACTATAATTTCACTTTTCCGAATGATGATATGCAAATTCTGAAAAGTGGCAACTATCTGTTGAAGGTGAGCGAGCAGGACGACCCCGACAATGTGTTGTTTCAAACTCGCTTCAGCGTGTGTGAGCATACGGTGAATGTGGCTGTGGAAACCACCTCACGCACCGACATCGACTACAACGATGCACATCAGCAGGTGAGTTTTGAGGTTACATACAAACCTGGCACCATTCAGAATCCATATCTGGAGTTGAAGGCTTTGGTGACACAAAATTCACGCACCGACAATGCCGTGATGGTGGAAAACCCCTTGATGGTGGGTGGCAACAAAGTGACCTACGACCACAACCCCGCACTCATATTCAACGCTGGCAACGAATACCGCCGCATGGAGACCGTGAATGTGAATGCGCTGAACATGGGCGTGAGCCGAATTGAGTATTTCGAGCCATACTATCACGCCACCGTCAATCCCGACCAGCCTCGTGCTGCAACGCAGTATCTTTACGATCAAACGCAATTCGGGCGTTTCACCATCAGAAACGCTGAGGCGAACGACAGTCACACTCAAGCCGACTATATTATCACCCACTTCACTCTTGAGCCTGACGATATGTTGCCAAAAGGCAAGATATATCTGCAAGGCGAGTTTACGCAAGGTTTGTCACCATCAGCCACACAGTTGAGGTATGAGCCAGAAAGCGGCACCTACACTTGCGACATCATGCTCAAGCAGGGGCATTACAATTACCAGTATTTGTTTGTGCCCGATGGAGGAAAAGTGGGGCTTACCTCTTACATCGAGGGCGACAAATATCAAACCATCAACGAATATCTGGTGAAGATTTACAGCCACCCGATGGGCGAGCGATACGACCATTTTGTGGGCTACGGAGTGGCGTATTCCGGCAAATAATTCTTAAATTTGTATTTCAATTTGAAATAGCATCATAAACTATGAACAAGATAATTAGTAAAGAGAAATTCTCAGAGAATGTCACAAAACTTGTGGTTGAGGCTCCTTTGATTGCAAAGGCACGCCGTGCTGGCCACTTTGTGATTGTGCGCTGCGGCGAAAAAGGCGAACGCATTCCGCTCACCATTGCCGACAGCGATGTGAAGGCTGGTACCATTACACTGGTGATTCAAGCCATTGGCGATTCTACCCGTAAAATCTGTGCGCTTGAGCCAGGCGACTACCTCACCGATGTGGTGGGGCCGCTCGGACAGGCGACCAAAATAGAGAACTACGGCACCGTGGTGTGCTGTGGTGGTGGTGTGGGTGTAGCACCTCTGCTGCCCATTATCCGTGCGCTGAAAGCCGCTGGCAACCGTGTGGTGAGTGTGCTTTGCGGACGCACCAAGGAATTGATTATCCTTGAAAAGGAGGTGCGTGAGAGCAGCGACGATGTGATTATTATGACCGATGACGGCAGTTACGGCAAGAAAGGCATCTCCACCGTGGGCGTAGAAGAAGTGATTCAGCGCGAGAAGGTGGACTATTGCGTGACCATCGGCCCTGCCATCATGATGAAGTTTGTGTCGCTCCTTACCAAAAAATACGAAATCCCTACCGAGGCATCGCTCAATGCCATTATGGTTGACGGTACTGGCATGTGTGGCGCTTGCCGAGTGACTGTGGGCGGCCGCACCCGATTCGTGTGTGTGGAAGGACCGGAATTTAATGCACACGAAATTGACTTTGACGAACTCCTTATGCGTCTCCGCGGATAAATTCACTACTCTACTCACAAACTCAGAAACAGAAAAATGGAAAATAACAATAACGTATCACGCAATGAAGAATGGCGCGTGGAATTGCGTGGCAGCATTTCGCCAAAAGAGCGCGCTGCTATCGAGCGTGTGGAAATGCCTCAACTCGACCCTGCATACCGCATCACCTGCAATGAGGAGGTGAATCAAGGCATCACAGAGGAGCAAGCGGTGAGAGAAGCCACTCGCTGCCTCGACTGCAACAACCCACAATGCGTGACGGGCTGCCCCGTAGGTATCAACATTCCAAAATTTATCAAAAATATTGAACGCCGACACTTTGCCGACGCTGCTGCCACACTGAAGGAGACAAGTTCGCTCCCTGCCGTTTGCGGTCGTGTGTGCCCACAGGAAAAGCAATGCGAGAGCAAGTGCATTCGGTTGAAAATGAAGCAGCCAGCCGTGGCTATCGGCTATCTCGAACGCTTTGCCGCTGATTGGCAACGCAATAGCGACGAGGAAGAAGTCGTGAAGATGGAACCAAAGAACGGCATTAAATTGGCTGTGGTGGGCAGTGGCCCATCAGGACTTTCGTTTGCTGGCGATATGGCGAAGAAGGGCTTTGATGTCACCGTGTTTGAGGCACTGCACGAAATTGGCGGTGTGCTGAAATATGGTATTCCTGAATTCCGTCTGCCCAACGCTGTGGTTGACCACGAAATAGAAGGACTGCGCAAAATGGGCGTTGACTTCCAGAAAGATGTGCTCATCGGGCGCACTATCACCTACGACGACCTTCACGCTATGGGCTTCAAGGGCATTTTCGTGGGTTCTGGCGCAGGATTTCCTCGCTTCATGAACATTCCAGGTGAAAACCTCAATGGTGTGATGTCGAGCAATGAATATCTCACTCGCATCAATCTGATGCAGGCTGGCCGTGGTGGCGACACTCCTGTTATCACAGGCGACACTGTGGCTGTGGTGGGTGGTGGCAACACCGCTATGGATTCAACACGCACAGCTCTTCGCATGGGTGCAAAGCGCGTGATTTTGGTTTATCGCCGTAGCGAAGCCGAAATGCCTGCCCGACTTGAAGAAATCGGTCACGCAAAAGAGGAAGGTGTGGAACTGATGACGCTCCACAACCCAGTGGAATATATTGGCGATGAAAAAGGCCGTGTTCGCGCCATGAAGGTGCAACGCATGGAACTTGGCGAACCCGATGCCTCAGGCCGTCGCTCACCTATCCCCGTGGAAGGCGCAATCGAAGAAATTCCTGTCGATGTGGTGATTGTTGCAGTGGGTGTGTCGCCCAACTCTCTCGTGCCTCGCTCAATCGATGGACTTGAAGTGAGTCGCCGTGGCACTATCGTGGTGAACGACGAGTCGATGCAGTCGAACATCAGCGACCTGTATGCTGGTGGCGACATCGTGCGTGGTGGCGCAACCGTAATTCTCGCTATGGGCGATGGTCGCAAAGCCGCTCAAAACATGGCAAAAACCCTACTTGAAAAGTAATGTTTAAAATCAAATACAAATACATAGGATTCATTATTGGATTCATTGTTGGCAATTTTATTGGCGGCATCATTGGTTATGTGATTGGATCTGTGCTTGACGGAATTAAGTTTTCGAAGGTCACCTCAGGCAGTCAGCAACCAGGGTATGGCAATGGCCGGGGCAACGAATACGACACGTTTCTCTATTATTTGATGTATTTGAGTGCCGACATCATTTTCGCTGACGGCAAAATATATCAGACTGAAACCGTTTTTCTTCGCAAATATCTGAGCGAAGCACTCGGCACAGAGGCCGCCCAAAAAGGAATGACGTTCTTTGAGCAGTTGAAAATGGAACGCAGACAGCGTGGCGTGGCTGCTTGGAATGCTTCGGTGCAGAAAGTGTGTCGTGATTTGAACAAGTTGATGCCAGAGGCGCACCGTTTGCAAATCATCGCATTCCTTGCCGAAATCTCCAAGTGCGACGGCACCCCCGATGCCACCGAAATCAAGGCATTGCGCAACATAGCCTACCACATGGGGCTGGATGCCGACGTGGTGAATCAAATGTTTGCCCTTGGCGGTCAGACGCTTGAAGATGCCTACACGGTGCTGGGCGTATCGCCCGACGCGAGCGACGACGATGTGCGCAAGGCGTACAAGAAAATGGTGCTCCAGCATCACCCCGACCGAGTGTCGCACTTAGGCGAAGAGGTGAAAAACGCCGCTACAAAGAAAATGCAAGAAATCAACAAGGCAAAAGACGCCATCTTCACCGCCCGTGGCATGAAATAATATAAGGAGCAAAGCGACAACGCTATAGCGTAGGGATTTACTCAAAAATGTGATTTTTTTGTGCAATAAATGTGCTGTACTGCACAAAAATCGGCTTTTTTGTGCAGTACGGTGAATAAAATGCACAAAATGGGACTTTTTTTCACAATAAAAGGCGAACTGTAGGTTTCTTGGGTTCAGTGGAAAATTCCTGGGGATAGATTATGCAATGTTGCCGAATTGTGAATGGAACCAAAAACAAAAACATAAAAAACAGCCTTGGAGCAAAGTGGAATGCTTCGCATTTGGCGGTGCGACTGTGCGCTTTGCG
>OLGV01000039.1_pt1 | contig 52535 bp, 42 predicted proteins | sample 1605761 | NCBI WGS metagenome assembly OLGV01 (sample SAMN03283245) | human gut metagenome | biome: human-associated habitat; material: feces | host: Homo sapiens | place: Peru | collected 2012
AGTATAGATTTCTTTTGGAAGAAGGAGTGTACTGGAGGTACACGACTGATGAGAAAATAAATATAGACCGAAAAGAACGAAAAAGATGATGCAGGTTATTTTTTGAAGGTTTCTAGGTTTTTGTATAACTTTGACTTCTATGAAATTTAAACATTTAACTCTTATTTTTCTTTGCTCTCTGGCGGCACTTTCCTGTCAGATGGAAATTCTATCTCAGGACGCTCCTGCAGTCAACAGTAAAATCACCGGTGGCGGCTCCGACGATATAGACGGGACTTCGCTTCTGTTTTATGCCGAGGCTGATACCCCTGCCGATCTTGACAGCATTGCTGCGAGTCTTGAAGCAAAGGCCGTACGCAATCTTTTTGATATGAGCAGTGGTGACATTGCCCTTAAGCGTAGCCACGGCCTGCACCGATGGTATGAGATATTCTTCGAAGAAGGAACTCCCTTGCAGGAGAAAGCGGAAAAACTCGCGTCGTTCTCAGATCTCCGTTCGGTGCAGTTTAACACCCGGCTCTACAAATGCAATGTCGGACCGGCAAGGCCTTACGTCCCTCCTGTGCAGACTAAAAGCATCGCCCCGACCAAGTTCAACGACCCCTATTCAGCGGACCAGTGGTCCTACAAAAACAGCGGAGACAAATCTTGGGCTCCCACAGCAAGGGAAGGCGCGGACATCAATGTCTCTCAGGCCTGGACTCTCTGTGCGGGCGACCCGAGGGTGGTCGTGGCTGTGATTGACGAGGCCGTTCAGACAGACCATCCCGACCTTAGGGCCAACATCTGGACCCGGGAGAGTGACGGTGTGCACGGATGGAATTTCACAAATAACAGTTCCAAGCTCGACTGGAGCAGTGACAATAACTCCGGACACGGGACTCACGTGGCGGGAACAGTCGCAGCTGTGAACAACAACGGAATAGGAGTCAGCGGCATCGCCGGAGGTAGCGGGAAGAATGACGGAGTGAAGATTATGTCCTGCCAGATTTTCGAAGGTGGCGATGGCGCTTCGCTCTCAGCAATCGCAAAGGCCTTTGAATGGGCTGCCGACAACGGAGCCTGCATCGCTCAGTGTTCATTTGGAAGTGTATCCGGGGATTACAAGAATGACGGGGCTTACACCAGTCTGGCGAAGGTCGAGGTGGACGCTATCGACTATTTCATATCCAAATCGAACTGCGCCGCGATGGATGGCGGACTTGTGATTGTCGCAGCAGGAAACGACGGCAAACCCTTGAGTTCCTATCCTGCCGCTCTCCCGCAGTGTATCAGCGTGTGCGCGGTTGCCTCTGACGGACTCCCTGCCTACTACACCAACTACAGCTTCGGCTGCAACATTTCAGCTCCGGGAGGAGAGTATTACACAGGAGGAAAAGTCGACAATGACAAGGGCGCAATCCTTTCCACAATGCCGACAGTGAGAATCAAACAAATTGATAAGGACGGCACAGTCTCGTACACCGCAACTGACTACGGCTATATGCAGGGCACATCTATGGCTTGTCCACACCTTAGCGGGGTGGCGGCGCTCGGACTCTCCTATGCTCTCAAAAAGGGATACCATTTCTCGTCGGATGAAATCAGGTCGTTGCTTCTCTCTTCTGTCAGTTCCATAAACGACCGTCTCTCAGGCAGCAAACAGACTCTTGTAGGCAATAATATCGGCAATCTTGCTCTCGGTCCCTACAAGAAGCAGATGGGAACAGGCATCACGGATGTATGGAGTCTTTTTATGAATATGGACGGCACCCCTTCGGTATTTGCGCTGGTTGGGCAGTCCAAACGCGTGGATATTTCAGGCTATTTCGGCAAAGACGCGTCAAATCTTCTCTATCAGAGTGTCGAGGTGCTTGACAACGGAACCGAGGTGCTCGGACTTGCGGAGGAGCCGAAGATGCGTTACGGCGAGTTGCGCATACACCCCACGAAACCGGGTTGTGCGAGGCTGAAAATCACTGCTGTTGCGGGGTCTTCACTTCCTACACCTGATGCACCGGGAGGAATGTTGATTGAAAGGACGATTTCGGTGATTGCCAGACCGGAGTATTCCCAGAATGGAGCTTGGTTTTAATGTGACTTGAAAATAAACGGTATATGAAGAAAATCATCATAGTTTTATCCATTGTGCTGTCGGGAGTTTTTTCCGGCTGCACGAAAATGAAAGTCGAGACGGCAAATGTGCAGGGGGAGTGGAAACTGGAAAGTTTTTATGGTGTTGAAGCTGCGGGCTCTGTGGCGCAAGAGGTTTATGTGGATTTCAAGTCAGACGGAAGTTTCGAACTTTTCCAAAAACTCGGCGACGCCGGGCATTTCCGCTATTTCAAGGGCAGTTACTCGCTGAACGGAACTGTGCTCAGCGGAGTCTACAGCGACGGCACCCCTTGGGCAGCGGATTACTCGGCAAAGAACGATGCGGGCAAATTGAGACTCACTTCGACTCTCTCTTCCGGAGCGGGGGAGTATGTCTATGTGAAAACTGAGATTCCGCAGTCCGTGCGCAAGGACGCCGAAGATTACGGCACCAAAACGGCAATGTTTGAGGAGTATTTCCCACTGCTCTAATCCCGCATTGTCTTTGCCGGTCAAAACTGTCTTTGTCGCAGCCGGCCATATAGTCCAATTCAAAGATGTAAAAATAATTTTGAAATATTCAAAACAGATTATTACATTTGCGAACTTATTTACGAACCGGATAACATTCCGGTTCTTTTTTTCCTAAGTTATAAACGCAGAATATGAAAAACAGATTATTCAAATTTGCTGCGGTTCTGTCCGCAGTCAGCCTGACACTCTCCTGCGCTAAAATTGTGGAGGAAGCATCTCTCGCAGGTTCGGCGGGAAATGCCGCGAGCGCCAAAATTATCAACAACCCGTCCGGAGCGGATGCGGCATCGCTGCTTTTCTGCGCGGAGGGCGTTTCAACAGAAACTTTGGACTCTCTTTGCAGGGAATGTGGCGCACAAAGCTGCGAACCGCTTTTCCAGAGCATCCCCGGAAATGAGGAACTCGAACGCAAATTCGGTATGCACAACTGGTATAAGTTGAGTTTTGCCTCAGCAACTGACATTCAGGGCAAGGCGATGAAACTCGCTTCCTGCGGAGGTGTGAACACCGTGGAGTACAACAAAAAAATGAAGAAGTGCAATGTGGGCAAACCACGTCCCTATGTCGTGACACGCAGTGGCGGAGTGACACTCTCAGGCGCTTCAGCTCCGAAATTCAATGACCCGTCTCTTGCACAGCAGTGGCACTACTACAACGACGGAAAGAGCTACAAGAGCGGCGGCAAGGTCATCAAAGAGGCCTATGAGGGTGCGGATGTCAATGTCAGCCGCGCGTGGAATCTTTGCGCCGGCAATCCGGAGGTGATTGTGGCTGTAATTGACGAGGCTGTTCAGTACAGCCATCCCGACATTGAGGCCAACATCTGGAACAATCCCCAATCCGGGACAAAACGCGGTATCTATGTCGGCGACAAGCACGGTTGGAATTTTGTGAGGAACAGCGCGGAACTCAATTGGGCGGACTTCGGCAACAGCGGACACGGAACTCACGTTGCGGGCACAGTGGCTGCTGTCAACAACAACGGCACGGGAGTCTGCGGATTGGCCGGAGGAAGCGGAAATAATGACGGCGTGAAACTTATGTCCTGCCAGATTTTCGACGGTTTCAATGGCGGAACTTCAGATGTTATTGCAAATGCCTTCAAATATGCTGCCGACAACGGAGCCTGCATCGCACAGTGCTCTTTCGGCGCAAACTCGGGAGATTACCAAAGCGATGACAAATACTACGAGGCGAGTTCAGCCGAGGTTCTGGCGATGCGCTATTTCATCGAGAAATCCAACTGCCCGGCTCTTGACGGCGGTCTCATCATCGTAGCTGCCGGTAATGACGGAGAGTCTCTCTCTGCCTATCCGGCTGCGTTGAGGGAGTGCATCAGTGTCTGCTCAATCGGAATTGACGGTCTTCCGGTTTACTACACGAATTTTGGTCCGGGATGCAACATCTCGGCTCCGGGAGGAGAACCCTACACCGGAGGGCAGGAGCGCGATGAATGTCAGGTCCTCTCAACTATGCCTACAGACAAGATTGAGGATTACTATTATGAAGAAGATGACGAAAACTTCGAAAACCCTATTCCAAGCGGAGAATATCTCCCTACAGACTACGGTTGGATGTCGGGAACTTCTATGGCCTGCCCTCACGCAAGCGGAGTAGCTGCCCTCGGGCTTTCTTACGCGCTGAAGAAAGGCTATCATTACACAAATGAGGAGTTCAAATCGCTTTTTATGACTTCGGTCTATGGAATCGACGCTCATATCACTTCGGCAGATTCAAAGCAGACAATTGTTGACGTAGGCTTTTTAGGCCCGATTTACGGTCCTATGAAACTTTCCAAATTCAAGAATAATATGGGTACCGGTGTGCCTGATGTATGGAGACTCTATATGAATATGGACGGCACTCCGACTCTGCTTGCTTCGACAGGAGAGGCTCAGAAGATAGACGTTTCGGGATATTTCGGCACAAGTTCGGAAAATCTGACCTATCTTTCAGTGGAACTGCTTGACGATGCGATGGATGTCCTCGGTCTTTCGGAGAAACCTATGATGAGATTTGGCAAACTCCAGATTCATCCGACAAAAGCGGGCTGCGCAAGGCTGAAAATCAAGGCTATTGCAGGAGGAAACAAAGTGGCGACAGGAAGCCAGATGGGAGGAACGGAGGTTTCCAGGGTCGTATCCATCATCTCCAAACCGGGATTGTCCTCAAACGGAGGCTGGCTGTAGAGTGTCTGCACGGGGATTTTGCGATAATCTTTAAAAAGTTTAGAAAAATGAGAAATATAAAGATATTTACAGTTCTGTTCTTGCTGCTCGGCCTGATTTCTTGCAATCCGGAGGGTAAAAAAGGCCGCATTGAAGGAGAGTGGAAACTCGAAAGTTATTACGGCAAGGCTGCGGAAAGCGCAACTGTTCCGGCCCAGGTCTATCTCAGTTTCCACAAGGGTCATTTCGAACTCTTCCAAAAACTTGGCGGAGGTCATTTCAGCCGTTTTACCGGCAGTTACTCCTACAGCAAGGGCGCTCTCAGCGGGACATATTCCGACGGTTCTCCTTGGGCGCAGGACTACATCGTTTCAGTCAATCACGGCAAGATGGAGATGACAGTCTATATCAACGATGCGGATCTGACTTGTGTCTATGTCCAGGCATCAATTCCTGACAGCGTCCGTTCAGATGCAGAAAACTACGGCGCAGTCAAATCTGGCGTAGAGGAAGAACTTTCCTCAGCTCCTGTAAGATGGCTGTAATTTGGATTACCCACATTGACTGCGGCGGGCTGTTGGGGCTTTGCCGCAGTTTTTTTAGGTTTCTTAGAGCCTGTCGGAGTGGCGCCTCAAATTTTCGATGAGGTGGTCAATCCGGTGGATTTCGTTTGGAATCCGGATATTCTGCGGACAATGACTGACACATTCTTCGCAACCGATGCACCTGTTGGCCTGGCGGTTTTTCTCAATGGCGCGGTCGTAGCTGAGAAGATAGGCACGCCTTGCTTTTCGGTAGGCTTTCATCTCCGGACTGAATCCGGCACTGTCTGTTCCTTCTTCGTTTGTAGGCTCTGTGACGACATAGCCTTCATTCACACAACTGTTGTAGTGGCGGAAAATGCCCGGAATGTCCAATCCGTAAGGGCAGGGCATACAGTACTGGCAGGCTGTGCAGGGGACAAGAGGGTAGCTGCTCAATATTTCGGCCACTTTTTCCAAAAACCCGTTCTCTTCCGCAGTCAGAGGCTGTAGTGGGGAGTAGGTCCTGAGGTTGTCCTGGAGGTGTTCCATATAGGTCATTCCGCTCAGTACCGTCAGCACATTCTCCGGAGTGCCGGCAAAGCGGAACGCCCATGACGCCACGCTTTCCGACGGCATTCTTTCCTTGAGTTCATCGACAATGCTGTTCGGGAGCTTCGCGAGCGAGCCTCCGCGCAGCGGTTCCATAATCACGACCGGAATTCCGCGTTTTTCAAGTTCCCCATACATGTGGTCCGCGTTGCAGTTGTTCCCATCGGCGTGTGACCAGTCGCGGTAGTTCATCTGAATCTGGATGAAGTCCCAGTGGTATTTGCCGTGGGTTTTCAGCAGCTCGTCAAACATTTGCCTGTTTCCATGAAATGAATAGCCGAGATGCCTTATGCGTCCGGCCTCGCGCTCCTTGAGAAGAAAGTCCAGCATCCCGTTCTTGACGTATCTGTTTTCGAAATCTTCAATGCTGCGTCCGATGCTGTGCAGAAGGTAATAGTCGAGATGGTCGGTCCGGAAGTTCTCGAAAGACTTGCGGTACATCAGCAAAGAGTTTTCCCTTGACCAGTCACTGAAATTGGAGAGTTTGGTAGCGATGTAGTAGGCGTCTCTTGGGTGGCGGCTCAGCGCAAGCCCGGAAGCCGCCTCGCTCTGTCCCTGAAGGTAGACTGGGGACGAGTCGAAGTAGTTCACGCCGCGAGCGAGCGCGTAGTCAACAAGTTCGTTCACCGACTCTTGGTCAATTATCTCCTTCCCGTTCTCGTCCTTGGTCATCTGCCAACGCATGCATCCGTAGCCCAGCACGCTGACCTTTTCCCCGAACTTCGGGTCGGTTCTGTATGTCATTCCTCCGCCGGCCATCCCGTTGTCGCCAGCACTTCCTGCCTTGTCATTCCCGCTATTCTTCACCTTTGAGGCACATCCTCCGGCAATCCCGGTTGCCGCGGCCGCGGCCGCAGCCGCTCCTGTCATCTTTATGAAATCTCTTCTTTCCATAGCCTTGCTTCTTAATCCGCTCGTATTACCTGCGTCATCGTTATAGTGGTACGTCACGCTATAATCCCCTGTGTACGGAGTGTCCCTCGACATGAATCGCGCTGAAAGGGCTGACTGGGCAGTTGTACTCACACGCGCCGCAGCCGATGCAGCGTTCTTCATTCACTGATGGTATGCGCACGGACTCCGGATCGTCCGGATTCTTCTTTACGAGGTGGATGGCCCCGACAGGACAATGCCTCGCACAGTTTCCGCACTTCTTATATTCGGCATTCGCAATGCAGCTGTTGTAGTCAACGACTGCATGCCCTATCTGAATCGAGGATTTCTCCTCGCGTGTGACACCGACTATTGCTCCCGCCGGACATACCTGAGAGCACCTTGTGCATTCAGGACGGCAATAGCCCTTTTCGAAGGACATCTCCGGCTGCATCAGGGTCTCAATTGCCATTGACGGCCTCAGTACCCTGTTGGGACATGATGAAACGCACAGCTGGCATGCGACGCACCGGGAAGTAAAATGCTTAAGGCTGCCCGAACCGGCAGGCTTGAGCGGTGTTTCCCGATGCGGCGCCTTCTTCTGCGGGAGAGTGATAAGTCCGCCATCGACTTTCATCTGCTGCGCTGCGGCTTCAACTGGGCGCAGGACCTTGGCAGCTGCAACGGCACCGACTGTTACGGCCGTGGTCTTTATGAATTCACGCCTCGTGCCGTCCACCGGAGTTCCAGCGGTGACATTCGCCCCTGCTTTGCTCGTGTTTCCGGCCACGTCTTTGCCTGCTTTCGCCATCGCGTGCTTCTTCACGTATCTGAATCTGAACTTTATCGCTCCGTCGCGGCAGGTGGATATGCAGTCCATGCACGCCACGCAGCGGCTATAGTCAATCCTGTGGTTTGATGTGTCGATGCAGGAAGACTTGCAGCGTCTTCCGCACAGCCCGCAGTTCCGGCATTTGTCGGTGTCAATGACCGGCGCGAACAGGCTGAAGCGTGACACGAGCCCGAGCAGCGAACCGACCGGGCAGATGCTGTTGCACCATATTCTGCCCCATTTCCATGAGAGGAATGCCAGCATCACGAACATCACGACGGCCACGATGAGGGTCAGCGTGCTCTTTACCCACACATCGGTAGTGTAGAACGCATAGCTGTCAAAATGCTCCGCAATCATCGCGAGCAGGTTGTTGCATCCCCTGTAAACCGGGGTGAACAACTCAGTCGCAATCCTTCCGTATGCGCTGTAAGGCTCGATCAGCACCGCTATAGAAGTGGCACCAAGTGCCATTATCGTGAAGAATACGACCAGAACCGTATATCTGAGTACAGTCAACGGCCTGCGGTACTTGAAACGGTAGAGATTCTTTTTCTTTGTCTTCCCGTGAATCCACGAGATGATGTCCTGCATCACTCCCAATGGACAGATTACCGAGCAATAGACCCTTCCGAACAGCAGCGTGAGCAGCAGCAGTCCTGCCACAACGCCGAAGTTCAGCGCCAGCACCGCCGGAATGAACTGAATCTTTGCCATCCACCCGAGATAGAGGTGGATCACTCCCGTGAAGTCGAGGAAGAGGAGGGTGATGCAGATGAAGAAAACTGTCGCGAGGGCAATCCTGACTTTTCTGAGCATTTCTTGATGTTTCTAATCGTTAGCCATATCTGTCTCCCACAGCGTGGGGACTACAAAAATACCGCAAAATTACTAAGAAACCTTCAAAAAATACACTTTCTTTACGGATTCTCCCGGAAATGTTGCCGGAAGCCGCTGTCAATTCCCGAGTTTTGCGGCTTCCGGCAAGATGTATTTATGCCACGTCGTCATCGACCATTTCCAACCTGCTGGCGATGATGTCCGTCCCAATTCGCTCAATTTTATCTGCCCCGACATATTTGGTGTACCTGATGCGTCCGAACAAATGAACATTGCTACCCTTGTCTATTTTCGTGAGATCGGCGATGTTCTTGCCCTCCCACGCTTCCACATTGTGCCAGCATGCCTCGACGATGTTCTCTCCGTCCTTGTTCCGGCTGACTCTGTTGGTCACGAGCGAAAAATGAAGTACCTTTCTTTCGCCTGCTTCCTGCATCCTTACGTTGCCCACAGTTCCCTGTAGTTCAACCCTGTTGATTGTTTCCATAATTCCGATTTATAATTTAACGATTTGTTGTGCGCGGTTTCCGGAACACCGCAGCCCCGGTGCCCGCGGAACACGACGTCCGTTCCTTTCGGGCAATGGCAAAGTACAGCAAAAAATTCCTGGCAGACAATGATTTTCCTTCATCCGATGTCGATTAATTTCTGTTTTTATATGTTTTTTCTTTTTCTTTAAGCCGCATATAATTTTTTTTTAACGTCGCGTATAAAAAAGAAATCATCCGTGATGTTTTTTTGAAGGTCGACTTATCATCAAAGAATGATCATGATTTCAAAAAAGAGAAAAACTTTTGTCAGAAAGGAGTAATTATGCCACTGGCACTTGTTATTTTCGTCCGGTGTCGCCAATTTTGCAGCTGCGGAAACTCCGCAATAGAACTTTAGATTATGGGACGAGCGAAGAAAAAGAGACTGTGCATTGAATGTGGAAACCCGATTCCGGACAGTAGGACTGACCGGCTTTACTGCTGTGACTCATGCAAGAACCACCACAACTACGAGACCCGGCAGGCGAGCCGGCAGAACCACGCCCGGGTGCTTGACATTCTTGCGGAAAACTATCGGATTCTTACAGACCTGCTACGCGGACGTGTGGAGAGCATCGGCGTCGCTGAACTGCTATGCCGCGGGTTCAGCCCGGAGTTCATGACTTTTTGCCAGCGCCGCCCCAGATACAGTGAGTGCTGCTGCTTTGACATCCGCTATAATCTGACTGTAAGCAGAGTTTTCTCCATATCAAGAATTCACGGGTTGGGAAAAATTGAGTAACTTTGCAGTTTACTATATAATAAAGGTGTCGGTTATGAGAAAATTTGTATTTGTTGCGGGCGTGGCGCTCGCGTTTGTAACTTCTTGCAATATGGAAAATCCGCTTTTGACGGAGTCGAAGCTGCCTTATGGTGCTCCGCAGTTCGACAAAATCCGTAACGAGCACTATATGCCGGCCTTTGAGCAGGGAATTGCCGAGGCCAAGGCCGAGATTGATGCAATCACGGACAATCCGGAGGCACCGACATTTGAGAACACCGTGGAAGCCATGGAATATGCCGGACAGACACTTGAACGGGTGTCCGGCATATTCTTCAACCTTATGGAAGCCGACACGAATGATGAGATGCAGAAAATTGCCGAGGAGGTCTCGCCGAAGCTGAACGAATATTCCATGTACGTGTCTCTGAACGAGAAACTTTTCCAAAGGGTTAAGGCAGTCTACGAGAAAAGGGAGACTCTTGGCTTGGAGCAGGACCAGATGCGTATACTCGAAAACTCCTATCGCTCATTCGTGCGTAGCGGCGCTAATCTTGACGGCGCAGACAAGGCCGAGTATAGCCGACTTTCAGAGGAACTTTCGCTCGCGACTCTTTCTTTTAGCAAGAACGTGCTTGCCGCAACCAACGCATACACACTGAATGTGACCGATTCCACTCAGCTTGACGGACTTCCTGCATACGTGGTTGAATCTGCTGCCGAGGCTGCAAAGGAAAAGGGACTCGATGGATGGGCATTTACGCTCGACTACCCGAGCTACGGACCTTTCATGAAATTCAGCAAGGTGCGTGATCTCCGCCGTCAGATGTATATGGCCTATAACACGCGGGCAATCTCCGGAGAGTTCAGCAATGTTGGGAATGTGAAGAAGATAGTTGACTTGCGCATAAAGATATCCAACATCCTCGGTTACAAGACTTATGCGGACTATGCTCTTGAGGAGAGAATGGCAAAGAATCCGCAGACTGTCAATGGCTTTCTTGCGCAACTCGTGATTCCGTCGCTCCCGTTTGCAAAGGCCGAGGTCGCCGAGATTTTGGCCTATGCCAGGGAGAACGGCTTTGAAGACAATGAACTCATGCCGTGGGATTTTTCATATTGGTCTGAGCGCTATCAGGAGGCGAAGTATTCTCTTAATGAGGAACTTCTCAAGCCTTATTTCAGACTTGAAAGCTGCATTGACGCAGTCTTCGATCTCGCACACAGGCTATATGGCCTGAACTTTACGCTCCGCAAGGACATACCCGGTTATCACAAGGATGTCAAGGTATATGATGTCACTGACGGAGACGGCGTGCATAAGGCACTGTTCTATGCCGACTTCTTCCCGCGTGCGAGCAAGAGAGGCGGTGCGTGGATGACGGAGTTCCGTGGTCAGAGCATACAGAATGGTGTTGAGAAGAGGCCTTTCATAAGCATTGTGACCAACTTCAGCAAGCCTACGTCGGCTTCCCCTTCACTTCTCACACATGACGAATTTACCACTTTCCTTCACGAGTTCGGCCATGCCCTCCACGGCATTCTTGCAGAGGGACGCTATCCTTCAATCACGGGAACTTCGGTGGCACGTGACTTCGTTGAGCTCCCTTCACAGATTATGGAAAACTGGGGATTTGAGCCGGAATACCTCAATACATTCGCAAAGCATTATCAGACAGGCGAGAACATTCCGTCCGAACTCATAGACAAGATTGTTGCGGCAAAGAACTATCTTGCAGGCTACTCACAGGTTCGCCAACTCCAGTTCGGACTGCTCGACATGGCTTGGCATTCACTCGCGAAGCTTCCGGAGACTGTGGATGTCCTTGGCTTTGAGAAGAAGGCTCTTGAGCCGTATGCAGTGAGCGTGACTGTGCCTGAAACCTGCATTTCAACCTCTTTCTCCCACATCTTTGCCGGAGGTTACTCTGCCGGCTACTACTCCTACAAGTGGGCGGAGGTTCTTGAGGCGGATGCCTTCTCCCTGTTTGAGGAAAAAGGCATATTTAATACAGAAGTCAGTCACAGTTTCCGTGACAACATACTCTCTAAAGGCGACTCCGAGGATGCGGACGTGCTTTACCGCAACTTCCGCGGACACGACCCCCAGCCGGAGGCTCTCATGAAGAAGCTCGGGCTTGTACGGAAATAGACTTGTGGGGCCCGGCTGCAGGAGACGGAGAAAGAAACAAACAGGAAAGGAACGTCACTATGAAAGAGAAACTTCTTGGGAAAAATATTGCTGAATTGCAGGAAGTTGTGCTGTCGCTCGGGCTGCCGAAGTTCACAGCCGGGCAGATCGCGCAGTGGATGTACCGGAAGAAGGTGCGGTCAATAGATGAGATGACCAATCTTTCAAAGGCCGCGCGTGCAAGGCTTTCTGAATGCTATGACCTCGGGCTCGTGGAGCCGGTGAGCGTACTCTCTTCAGCTGACGGGACAAAGAAATACCTGTTCCCTGTCTTTGAAAAGGGCGAGGACTCGGCAGTTGAGGCGGAGACAGGGCCACGCTGTGCGTCTCTTCTCAGTCAGGATGCCGGATGGGCTGTAAGTTCTGCATGACTGGCAGACAGGGATTTCACGGAAATCTTACGGCAGGGGAAATCATCTCGCAATTCCTTTCGGTTGACGAAAGCGACGCTCTGACCAACACCGTTTTCATGGGAATGGGCGAGCCTCTTGACAACTACGGCAATGTGATGCGGGCGATAGAGATTCTGACGGCGGAATGGGGCTTCGCATGGAGCCCCAAGCGCATAACTGTCTCTACGATAGGCGTTCTACCGAATCTTAAGCGGTTTCTTGACGACTGTCGCTGCCACATCGCGGTCAGCCTTCATGACCCGTTCCCTGAGGAACGCCTTGCCATGATGCCGGCCCAGAAGGCGTGGTCAATCACAGAGGTGGTGCGTCTGCTTGGAAAATATGATTTCAGCGGACAGAGACGGGTCAGCTTCGAGTACACCATGTTTGCCGGCTTCAACGACACTCCACGCCATGCCGATGCGCTGATAAGGCTGCTGAAGCATCTCGAATGCCGCGTGAATCTGATACGGTTTCATCAGATACCGGATTTTCCGTACCACACGTCATCGCCGGCAGTGATGGAGGCTTTCCGCAAGCGTCTGAACGATGCCGGGATCGTGGCAACCCTGAGGGCTTCGCGCGGCGAGGACATACTTGCGGCCTGCGGGCTGCTTGCCGGGGAACACGCCTCGCGTGCTGGTAGTGCTGGAGAAACTGGGGACGGAAGCCCGGCTATGGAAAAATGACAGAATGTAGAAATGATTGATATGAAACGTTTTGTGCCTTTTTTCTTTGCGTTTGCGGTCATTATTGCCGCATCGGTGTCTTTCAACGAGTCGTCGGCTCGGCGTCCGGATTCGCGAAGGCTGTATTTCGGCCGTAGTGTCGCTCCGGTTGAGGATTCCATTGTCATAGAGAGGATGAAGCTACGCCTCGACTCCATCCGGCAGTATAGACCGACCGTGGCTCTTGTGATGAGCGGCGGAGGTGCGAAGGGTGCTGCCCACATCGGCGTGCTGCATTATCTCGATTCTCTCAGGATACCTGTCGATGTCGTGCTCGGGACCAGCATCGGCGGCCTGATGGGGGGCCTGACTTCAATGGGCTACAACTATCGTGAGATAGACACGCTCATCCGCAGTCTTGACTGGAATGCCCTCATGCGTGACAAGCTTCCGAGGGAGTACATCTCCTACAACCGGATGAAATACAAGGAAAAGTATCTCGTGTCGATGCCTTTCTACTACACCAGCGAAACCACCGATGTTGAACCGGCCGAGAGACATAGTGCGAACATACGTCTCGACGCGGATGATGAACACGCACGCAACATGCTGAAGGAGAATCTTTTGGGGAGCCTCCCTTCGGGATATGTCTATGGACAGAATATTTCAAACCTTTTCAGTTCTCTGACTGTCGGCTATCAGGATCCTATGGATTTCATGGATCTTCCTATTCCGTACGCCTGTGTCTCGACAGACTTGAGTTCGGGAAAGACGAAAGTCTGGTATGACGGTCCGATTAATGTCGCGCTACGTTCCACGATGTCGATTCCCGGTGTGTTCACTCCGGTCAAGTATAAGAATTATGTCCTCGTCGACGGTGGAATGAGGGACAATTACCCGACGGACATAGCCAAGCAGCTCGGCGCTGACATAATAATCGGCGTTGATGTGACGACCCCTCCTAAACCGGACGCTAAAATCCGCAACCTCGGTGACGTGATTTCAAGCAGTATGGATATGCTGGAGAGAGAGGTCTACGAAAGGAATGTACATATCCCGGATGTTTCCATACGTCCGGATCTTATGGGACTGAATATGCTCAGTTTCTCCAAAGAGAACATAGACAAACTGATACGCAACGGATACGAGGCCGCAAGGCAGAAAGACTCTGTTCTGGTTGCCATAAAGCGCAGAGTGGGGGATGACTCGTTGCGAATGGCCAAACCGCACGCCATAAATCTCCGCAACCACCCTGTCATGGTTGGCAATGTGAACCTTATCGGAGAGAACGCAGCCGCGGCGAAGATAATCAAGAAAAAGATAGGCATATATCCCGGAGACACGATTTCATACGACCGCATCTCCCATGCCATAGCGCAGATTTACGCCACCGGAGCATACGACTATGTCTCTTATGAACTGCATGGAAAGAAAGAGCCTTTCGATCTGGAAATTACCTGCAAGAAAGGTCCTGTACACCAACTCGGCATTGGAATGCGGGCAGACACGGAGGATTTTGTGACGGCGGTCTTTAATATAGGTTTGTTTGCCAACAGGATTCAGGGCTCGACGCTCAACCTTGATACGAAACTTGGCATGAATCCCGAATTCAAACTCCGTTATTCTTACGATGCGCCCAAGATACCGACGATGAATGCTTCTGCGTCAGTGAGGTGGATCTCTGCAAGAGTGTTCTCAGATCGTAACGACTGGCCGATGTTCGACCTTCTTTCTTCGCGGCAGGAGGTCTTTATCTCGGGATTGAAGTGGTCCTATTTCGACGTAAGGCTCGGACTGCGTAACGACCTCTTCTATGACAATACGGCAAATCCTTATCTTACCAATTATTTTGGCTCGCGCTATAGGACAATGGAAATGCTGACGAACTACTCTTCCGTTTTCATTGACGGAACGGTTGATACGTTTGACCGTGGCTATTTCCCGACAAAGGGCGTGAAGGCAGGCATTTCATACAGCTGGCTCTTTACTGACTATGTAAACTCTTTAAAGGAAAACAATCTCCATATGGTAAACCTTGATTTCAAGGCTGTTGTCCCTGTTGGGAAGGTGTTTGCGTTCATTCCTTCAATAAATGCGCGCTGCCAGTTCGGCGCTAAGCCACCTGTCGTCCTCACGAATGCTGTGGGAGGCCAGATTAACGGACGCTATTTTGACCAGCAGCTTTCTTTTGCGGGGATACCGAAACTTATGTTCCTTGAACGGAATCTTGGCCTGGCGAAGGCCGACCTGCGTTTCAATGTCGCGAAGAACCATTATCTGACAGGTACCGCCAATTACCTCTACACCTTTGATTCATTTCAGGACCTGAAGTCCGGCAGAGGCATGTACGGATTTGCCATCGAATACTCCTACAACACTATTTTCGGCCCGATTACGGCAAACGTCAACTGGTCGGATGTCATTCATAGGGTAGGTCTCTATCTGAGCTTCGGCTATAATTTCTGATGACTATGTCTGAGACTGCTGCAGTTCAGAAGGTTCTTTCGCGCCTGCGTAACCAGTGTTCCCGTCGCGAGTATTGTGTTTCCGATGTTCGTGAAAAGGCAATGAAAGCTCTTGACGGGGATGAGAATGCCGCGGAAACGGTCGTGGAATCGCTGAAAAGGGACAAATATGTCGATGATCGCCGATATTGTGCGGCATACGCCCGCGAGAAAGCTTCTATTTCCGGATGGGGTGCTGTGAAGATTCGTTATATGCTGTCCCATAAGGGTTTGTCTCGTGAAGATATTGATGCGGGAATTGCTGAAATTGATGAGAACGGAGCCTCCGCAAGGCTTGAGAAACTGTTGGCGGCAAAGTTTCGGACACTGAAGGATGACCCACAGTGGAAGCTGAAGTTGCTACGTTTTGCCCTCGGGCGCGGCTATCAGTACGACGAAGTGTCGGCTGCCCTGAGTCATATCGGGAAGGGCGTCGAATATGAAGAAATATGATGTTTACAACCAATGACTTATGAACTACAGAAAACTTACGGAAAATGAAGTGGCGGCGCTGGAGTCGCAAGCATGCTCGGCTGTAGACTGGGCGAAGATTGATGTTTCAGATGATTTTTCGACTGAATTCGTGAAGTCCGTGCGCTTCTCCGGCGACATAAGGCTCGGCTCTTTCAGAAAGGAATTTACGCTTCCGGGAGGGATGAAGAAGCATTCGGGGCTCTACCATGCTACGTTGCATAATGTCACGATAGGGGACGACTGCTGCATAGAGAACGTGAAGAACTATATCGCGAACTACGAAATAGGGCATGACACGTTCATCGAGAATGTCGACATAATCCTGACTGACGGAATGTCATCGTTCGGAAACGGAGTGGAGGCGTCTGTCCTCAACGAGACCGGAGGGCGTGAGGTCGTCATCTTTGACCGCCTTACTGCACAGACGGCATACATTATGGCGCTCTACCGTCACCGTCCGGAACTCATTGAGGAGCTGAAGAAACTCATAGGAAAATATGTTGACGGTGTCTCGTCTTCTATGGGGCACATCGGGGTACACGCCACGATTGTCGATGCGGGCTACCTTAAGAATGTGAAGGTCGGGGACTTCTGTAAGATTGAAGGCGCGGCACGACTGAAGAACGGAAGCCTCAACTCCAATGAAGTGGCCCCGATACACATTGGCGTGGGCGTGATTGGAGATGACTTCATTGTGTGCAGCGGTTCGTCTGTCGAGGACGGCGTGACGTTTTCCCGCTGTTTCATAGGACAGGCCTGCCATCTCGGACACAACTATTCCGCTTCCGATTCACTCTTTTTCAGCAACTGCCAGGGCGAGAACGGTGAGGCCTGCGCAATCTTTGCCGGTCCCTACACCGTCACCCACCACAAGTCAACGCTTCTTATTGCCGGGATGTTCTCGTTCATGAACGCCGGCTCGGGCTCGAACCAGAGCAACCACATGTACAAGCTTGGACCTATCCATCAGGGAATTATGGAGCGAGGCGCGAAAACCACCTCCGATTCCTACATACTCTGGCCGGCCAAGGTGGGCGCGTTCTCTCTTGTGATGGGCCGTCATGTCAGCCATCAGGACACTTCGAACCTGCCCTTTTCCTACCTTATTGAGAATCAGGGTACTTCCTACATAATGCCGGGCGCAAACCTGAAGTCTGTCGGCACCATCCGCGATGCGAAGAAATGGCCGCAACGGGATGCCCGCAGGGATCCGGACAAACTCGATATGATAAACTACAACCTCCTGAGCCCGTACACCGTGAATAAGATGCTCAATGCGATTCACATCCTGCAAGAACTTCAGCGTACGGCAGGAGAGAATTCTTCCGTCTACTCCTACCAAAGCGGTGTAATCAAACGCAGTTCGCTGCAGAAGGGCTTGAAATACTATGGCCTCGCCATCGATAAGTTTCTCGGTAACTCATTCATAACGAGACTGATGAATTCCTCATTTGGAAATATGGACGAACTGCATAAGGCGCTTGAGCCCGAGTCTCCTACGGGGCTTGTTCACTGGGTGGATCTGTCGGGTCTGATTGCTCCGCGTTCCGCCGTAGAGAAACTTATGGACCGGATTCAGAACGGGGAAATGAAGACTGTTGACGACATAACTGCCGGATTTTCTGAAATTCATAGGAAATACTACGACTACGAGTGGACATGGGCATATAGGATTATCCGTGAATATTACGGAATCGACCTTTCGAAGGCCTCGGCCGATGAAATGCTCGGTCTTGTCGAACGTTGGAAGACCTCTGTGACGGCTATTGACAACATGGTCTATGAGGATGCACGAAAGGAGTTCGGCCTTTCGGCGATGACAAGTTTCGGAGCAGACGGAGGGGAGGCTCGTCGTCTTCAGGACTTTGAGCAGGTGCGTGGTTCAAGCTTTGAATCGAATTCGTTTGTCATGTCAATCCGCGAGCATATAGATGTGAAGTCGAAACTCGGCGCGGCAGCTGCGGACAAGATTAGGGAGGTGTTGTGAGATGAGAAAGTTCTGGAGAAAAAGGTCTGTAGCCGAAGCTGACACCTGTAAGGCTGAAACAGAGGAAGAAAATGTTGACGCATGTAGCGAGACTGTAGGAAGGGGAAAATATATATTGATTGCGGATAGCGGGGCGACAAAGTGCAACTGGGCTGCAATCGGACCTGACGGGAAGGTCAAATTGTTTGACACACCGGGAGTAAACCTGTCAGTAAATTCTCCGGAAGCGATTTCTCTTGCAGTACATTCTGTTTTTGTGCAGTTCCCTTTGCAATACCCGTTGGAGTGGCACCTTGTGTCATTGGGGACGGATGAAAAGGGAAAGCCGGGATTTGTAATAGAATGTGTCACGGAAATATGGATTTATTCTGCCGGGGCGACGTCGGATGAAACGACAAAGCTTATTGAGTATGCTTTCGGCGCGATGTTTCCGAATGCGGAGGTGAACGTTTTCTCCGACATTTTGGGGGCAGCGCGTGCCGTGTGCGGTTCAGAATCTGGAATTGTGGGAATATTGGGTACCGGCTCGAATAGCTGTTCCTATGACGGGAAAGCTATTGTGAAACAGGGACTTGGCGGAGGATATGTCCTTGGCGACGAAGGCTCCGGAGCCTGGTTTGGGAAGCGCCTGCTGTCCGATTTCATCCGAGATCTGCTGCCGGAGGAAATGGCGGAGGCCCTGCAGAAAGAATATTCGCTTGACTATCAGACAATAGTGGAGAATGTCTATCGCGCAGAGGCTCCAAGCCGCTACCTCGCGTCTTTTTTCCCTTTCGTCCTCAAATGGGCGAAGCCTGTAACGGAAGGAACATCCGTTGATCGAAAGACACTGAGCGGGCATGAATATGCAGAGACCCTTCTTCGCGAGGGAATAGGTGAATTTCTTGACAGGTGCATAGCGGGGCGCTACGACTGTCACGTTCATTCTCTGAACCTTTGCGGCTCTGTGGCGTGGTTCTGCCGTGACATGATTGCCGAATGCGCCTCAGCCCGCGGGATGGTTCTTGGCAAGATAGTGAAGTCGCCGATAGACGGGCTTGTCGCCTATCATTCCTTGCGAAAATTTAGTAAGTGACTATGAAAGTAACTGAGCATGAAAGTAACTGAACAGCCATCAAAATACAACAGTCTGGACACGATGTCCACAGAGGAACTTCTTGAAGGCATCAATAACGAGGACTGTCGCGTCCCGGAGGTCGTCGGGGAGGCAATCCCTGAGATAGGGATGCTTGTGGACGGCATTGTGGAACGAATGAAGCAGGGCGGCCGGCTCTTCTATATAGGTGCCGGCACCAGTGGCCGCTTAGGAGTTGTGGACGCCTCTGAAATCCCGCCCACTTTCGGTGCTCCGTCCGATCTTGTAATCGGTCTCATAGCAGGAGGTGACGGAGCCATCCGGAAGGCCGTCGAAGGTGCCGAGGACGATCCGGAGCAGGGTTGGAAGGACATTGAGGCCTTTTCCCCGACACGTCAGGACACGGTTGTCGGCATAGCCGCCTCTGGAACCACCCCGTATGTGATCGGTGCTGTGACGGCCGCCCGCAAGAATGGTCTTCTCTCCGCCTGTATCACCTGCAATCCGGACACGCCTCTTGCCTTGGCTTCCGAGATTCCGGTTGTCGCAGTCGTTGGTCCCGAATTCGTTACCGGAAGCACCCGCATGAAGGCCGGCACTGCCACAAAGCTGATTCTTAACATGATTTCCACTGCCACGATGATACGTCTCGGTCACGTCCGAGGCAACCGAATGATTGATATGCAGTTGACCAACGCCAAACTCATCGATCGAGGCACCCGTATGATAATGTCCGAAACCGGTCTTCGTGACTACGACCGTGCCCGCGACCTTCTTCTTGAGCACGGCTCTGTCCGCAATGCCGTAGCCGCATACGGGAACTCTAAATAACAGAACAAAAATTAGACGATTTTTTAGTATCTTTGCCTCCGCTGCTGACACATAGGTATTCATTAAGGAAAACTTCAGATTTGTCTTTTTGGAGGTTTCCAAACACTAATTTGTTAAAAGGAATGAAATTCAAGACATTCTTCTCCGCGCTCGCTCTTACTGCGGCGATTGCGCTGCCCGCAGCCGCAAAGGCTGATTCTTCGATTCCGAGACCGGAATACCCGCGTCCCCAGTTTGAACGTACCGATTGGGTGAATCTCAACGGTGAATGGACCTTCTCGATTGACAATGTCGCGTCAGGCTATGAGAAGGGATTCTCCAAATCGGCCGGATTTGACGGAAAGATTCTCGTGCCGTTCTCTCCGGAGAGCAAGCTTTCGGGAGTCGGACACACCGATTTTATCGAAGGTGTGTGGTATCATAGAAATATAACCGTACCTGCGGAATGGGACGGAAGGAACATACGTCTCAACTTTGGTGCTGTGTATTATAAATCAGAGGTTTATATCGACGGAAAGCTCGTCGGGCGTCATTTCGGCGGCACGAGTTCCTTCTCGTTCGACATCACTCCGTTCGTGAAGGCCGGACAGACGCACTCCCTCGTCGTTTACGCCACCAGCGACCTCCGCAGCGGCAAGCAGCCGGCCGGCAAGCAGTCTCTTAAGCTCAATTCGATGGCATGCAATTACACCCGCACCACAGGCATCTGGCAGACCGTGTGGATGGAGCCGGTCAGCGACGGCGGATTGAAGCAGGTGCAGGTGGACACTGACATTGATCAGGGACAGATTGTCGTGAAGCCGCTCTTTTTCCATGAGGGCAAGTCCACGCTCAGGGTCACTGTCACAGACCCGACAGCACCGAAGAAGCCGGTGGCACAGAAGACAGCCGTTGCCGCCAACAACTCCGTGGTAGTGCTGCCGATGAAGAAGTTCAGAACCTGGAGCCCCGAGGATCCATTCCTCTATGATGTTAAGTACCAGGTTGTTGACGAGGCCGGCACGGTCATCGACGAGGTCCGTTCCTATCTCGGAATGCGTAAGGTTCACCTTGAGGGGAACAAGATATATCTCAACAACAGCCCTCGCTACCAGAGGCTTGTCCTCGATCAGGGTTACTACCCGGACAGCCAGTGGACAGCACCTTCCGATGAGGCACTGCGCCACGACATCGAACTTTCGATGAAAGCCGGATTCAACGGAGCCCGTCTTCATCAGAAGGTCTTCGAGGAGCGTTTCCACTACTGGGCCGACAAACTCGGCTACCTCACATGGGGAGAGAGTTCAAGCTGGGGTATGGACACCAACCAGCCGGAGACCGCGAGAAATTTCATCACCGAATGGGGCGAGATCATAGTTCGCGACCGCAACCATCCTTCAATCATTGTCTGGACTCCTACAAATGAGGAATGGTCACCGGACAACATCCAATTCCCGCGTTTTATGGAGGATGTATATGCGCTCACCAAGCAGCTCGACCCTACCCGTCCTGTCAGCGGAGCCAGCGGCGGTGTCATAGTGAAAACCGACATCTGGACCGGCCATGGCTATGCTCAGGATCCGGAGATGTTCCGCAAGGATGTCTGGAACGACGGCAAGCTCTTCACCTACAAGAGCCGCAACCACGAGAAAACCGGCGGTCTCTATTCAAAGAACTACGGCTTCTCCCATGATGCGATTGCCGGAACTTACGATTTTCCGGAGTATGACGGCAAGATGCCTTATGTATTTGATGAATATGGCGGAATCAAATGGACGAACGAGGAGGATATGAAGCAGGCCGCCAACAATCATGGCGTTTCATGGGGCTACGGCAACTCTCCGCGCTCACTTGAGGAGTTCTACACCCGTCTCGAAGCCCTCACTGATGTGCTCTTGTCCCTGTCGGACTACATTTGTGGCTACTGCTACACCCAGCTCACCGATGTCGAGCAGGAGCAGAACGGCCTCTACTACTACGACCGTAGCGAGAAGTTTGACATGGAGCGCATCCATGCCGTGTTCTCCAAGGTCCCGGAGGATTATAAATAGAAACTCAGATTACAATTAATTACATATCAATATGTTAAAAGTAAATATGGGAGGCTGCGGCTCCTTTGTAAACGCCGCGGAAGTTAAGGAATACACACAGAAGGCTGTAGAGGCTCTCAAGGTTCTTGAAGACGAAACCGGGGCGGGAAATGATTTCCTCGGTTGGAAGCACTTGCCGTCCCAGACACCGGAGTCGCTCATCGCCGAGTGCGAGGCAATCCGCGACGATTGGAAGAAGAAGGGTGTTGACCTTGTCGTTGTAATCGGAATCGGCGGCTCATACCTTGGGGCAAAGTGCGCTCTTGAAGCTCTGTCACATTCTTTTGCAAAGCAGCTCGCTGACAAGGGAGGGGCTCCTGAAATCGTTTTTGCAGGAAATAACCTTTCTGAGGAATATATTGCCGAACTGATGGACCTCGTCGCTGAGCGCAATGTCGCGACGGTGGTGATTTCAAAGTCCGGCACAACCACGGAGCCGGCAGTCGCGTTCCGCATCATCAAGCAGTACATAGAGAATAAGTACGGCACGGCCGAGGCGGCACAGCGCATCGTTGCCGTGACCGACGCCCACAGAGGAGCGCTCAAGTCGCTTTCGACTCAGGAGGGTTACAGGACATTCGTCATCGAGGACAATGTCGGAGGCCGTTTCTCGGTGCTCACTCCGGTTGGACTTCTCCCGATTGTTCTTGCGGGATTCGACGTTCGCAAGATGCTTGAGGGCGCTGCGGCGATGGAAAAGGCATGTGCGGTTCCTTCGGAGGAAAACCCTGCGCTTCAGTATGCCGCAATGAGGAATCTCCTTCACGCAAAGCACGGCAAGGCAGTCGAGATCCTCGTCTCCTACAATCCTAAGCTTCAGTATCTTGGCGAGTGGTGGAAGCAGCTCTACGGCGAGTCCGAGGGTAAGGACGGCAAGGGTATATTCCCGGCATCCGTAAGTTTTACAACTGACCTTCACTCAATGGGACAGTACATCCAGGACGGCGTGCGCATGCTTATGGAGACGGTCATCACCGTGGAGAAGGCGCAGCGCAGCGTTGTAATCGAGAGTGATGCGCAGAACCTTGACGGCCTGAACTTCCTCGCCGGGAAGCATGTGGAGGAGTGCAACGCCATGGCTGAACTCGGAACAAAGCTCGCGCACATCGACGGCGGCGTGCCTCAGCTCGGCGTAAGCATCGAGAAGATTGACGAGTATAACCTCGGGGAGGTCTTCTACTTCTTCGAGAAGGCCTGCGGAATTTCGGCCTATATTCTCGGAGTGAATCCGTTCAACCAGCCTGGCGTGGAGGCTTACAAGAAGAATATGTTTGCGCTGCTTAATAAGCCTGGCTATGAAGCTCAGGGCGAAGAACTGAGGGGACGGATTTAATAAAAGGCGATCTGCTGCGTTGCACGTCTTGTCAAAATCCTCACAACCATTAGGTTGCTGCGGTATTTGACTTCACCGTGCGCCTTGCATCTCATCCTTTTATTGAAATCCTTTGACTTAGTGTTTTAAAAGCGAGCTGCGGCGTTGCGCGGTCCGCCAGAATCCTCTTGGACAAGATATTTACTGTTATAGTATGGAAAAAAAACAACTGTATCCGTTGAAGTTCATCCCCATCGCGTCAAGGCGCGTGTGGGGAGGGAACTCTTTGATTAAGGTTCTTGGGAAGGACTTCGTGGAGGCCGACGAGGACGGAAACGAGGTTCATCTGACGGAGAACGATCTCATCGGGGAGAGTTGGGAACTTGCCGACATGGGTGAGCAGGACTCTCTCGTGAGCAACGGCTGGCTTGCCGGCAATTCGATAGGGGACATTATGGAAACCTATCTCGACAGGATTACCGGAGACTCGGCATACGCATGGTTCGGGCGTCAGTTCCCTCTCCTGATAAAGTTTCTCGACATCCATCAGAAGCTTTCCGTTCAGGTCCATCCGGACGATAAGGTCGCCGAACAGAGATACGACTCGCTCGGAAAGGCCGAGATATGGTATATCCTCGACGCCGAACCGGATGCTAAGGTCTACATGGGATTCAAACGCGAAACTTCCGCGCAGGAGTTCTACGATGCCTGCAAGGCCGGCACCGCGCACGAATTGCTGAACGTCATTCAGCCAAAGAAGGGGGACGCCATATTCATCACTCCTGGGACTGTTCATGCCGCCGAAGGGGGAATACTCGTGGCTGAGATTCAAGAGTCATCTGACCTTACTTTCCGCCTCTACGACTGGGGACGCGAGAACAATCCTGCAACAGCCCGCAAGATGCATCTGGAGGAGGCCATAGACCTAATCAATTTCGATAAGTACGACCCTTCCCTCTATCACCCGGCATCTTCAATGGACGACACTAAGGTGAACAACACTCTCGTCCAGTGCCCGCAGTTTACGGTGAACAAGCTCAATCTCAGGGATGCTCTGCGCATCAGCCAGGAACAAATCGGAAGCTATATTGTCTACGTCTGCGTCAGCGGCTCGGCGGCCATCAATGTTCCTAAAGTTCCTGTCTTCGACGACAGTAAGGCAGTGGCGGCGTTCGGCACGGACGCGATGGACATCTACGCGTTCCGCAAGGGCGATACGATACTTGTTCCTGCCGACATGCCGGACTTCTATCTCGTTCCGACCGCTCCCGGCACGGTGCTTCTCGAAGCCACCGACGGTTTGCGTGAAGACATCGACGAGTACATCAATCCCGATGTACCGGCCGAACTTCCGGAGGAGTAGACAGTTAAAATCGTTATGGAAGAAGTAAGAATCGACAAATTTCTTTGGTCAATACGTGCCTACAAGACGCGCAGCGAGGCGACAGATGCGTGCAACGGAGGCAAGATTCGTCTTAATGGAGCCGACGTGAAGCCGTCCAAGGCAGTTCATCGCGGCGACACCATTGTAGTGCGCAAGGGACCTGTGACCTATACATATAGGGTCATTGAACTCGTTGACAAACGCCAGGGGGCAAAGACCGTCCCGCAGTTCGTCGACAATCTCACCCCGCAGTCCGAAATGGATAAGCTCCACGCTCCCGTGGAGACATTTTTCCTCAAGCGGGACCGTGGTGCCGGCCGTCCGACAAAAAAAGACCGCCGCCAAATGGATTCGCTTTGGGATGCGCTGGAATCTGCCGACGAGGATTGAACCTTTTCGAAAAATGATTGTTACAGCGAAGTGAAATAGTGAGTATTCTGAAATATTGGTCTTACGGCAGTCTCCATTCTGGAGGCTGCCGTTTTTGGAACATTCAAAAGAAAAATTTTCAAAAGAGAAAACTTTTGCGGCAGAAATTTTGTAGGTTCAAATATAATTCTTATCTTTGTTGCGTAATTTTGAATAATTCAAAAGTAGGAATTGCAAGAAACTTTAAGTTAAACGATTAAATATTAATGGCTATGATTAAGAAATTCAGATGTATGGTGTGCGGTTACGTTTATGAAGGAACTGAACCGCCTGCAGAGTGCCCTCTTTGCCACGCAAAGTCAGACAAGTTCGTTGAAGTGAAGGAAGAGGAAGGAGTGATGTCTTGGGCTTGCGAGCACGAACTTGGAGTTGCAAAGGGAGTTGATCCGGAGATTCTTGAGGGGCTTCGCGCGCATTTCGCCGGCGAGTGCTCTGAAGTGGGAATGTATATTGCGATGAGCCGCCAGGCCGACAGGGAAGGTTATCCGGAGATTGCCGATGCCTTCAAGAGATATGCCTTCGAGGAGGCAGAGCATGCTGCAAAGTTCGCCGAACTTCTCGGAGAGTGCGTCTGGGACACAAAGACCAACGTTCAGAAGAGAATGCTTGCCGAGCAGGGCGCATGCGAGGATAAGTTCCGCATCGCTAAGCTTGCCAAGGCGCAGAACCTCGACGCCATTCATGACACAGTTCACGAGATGGCACGCGACGAGGCCCGTCACGGTGCTGGTTTCCAGGGACTCTGGAAGAAATATTTCCAGAAATAATCCTTTCTGAATAGAGATTTTCCGCTTTCATAAAAGGATTTTTCGCGGTAGATTGTTAACTTTGTCCTCCGTGGGTCGTTTGGACTCGCGGAGGATTCTTGTATCCACGAATTTGTGCATGACCATAAAGACATAAATAACACAACACATCATGGCAAGACCAAAGCATCAGATAATCACGGTAGGCAAGGATTTGGATTCCATATATCTCGGAATCAAGGAGTTCGCTCCCGACGTCATACATCTTGTGGCGACGAAGGAAACTAAGGGTACGTATAGGGATATGCTCCGTCTCATATCTCCGAAAATCAAGGTTTACGAATATGTCGTGGGTCCTTACGATGTCGAGGGGATTATGCGCGTCTGCGGCGAAATTCAGGAGGCCAACCGCGACTGTGAGTTCATCTATAACCTTTCGGAGGGTACTAAGATTATGGCGATGGCGGCAGGAAAGGTGGCGATGGAGTTTGGTGAGAGGGGAATCTACATCACTCAGGACGGTTACTGGATTGACACTTTCGACTACCGCCGTAACCCTCTGACTCAGACCATCAGCAACGCCGAGTATATGAAACTCTATGGCAACAGCGTGCGGGAGTTTGAAGATGTGGGGAAGATGAAGCCGCTGGATGTGAACACTGCCTACTATGCCAAGAAGTTCATAGAGAGACACTTTGATGTCTATTCGGAGGCGAAGAGATGGTTTCGCGCCCTACCTGAGTCCAAGCGCGGGAAGTATTTCGCGGGCAGGTTGCGCTGCGGCTATCATATTGAGACAGAAGGTGGTACGCTGACCATTTACAAGGGTGCCGACGTGCTGTTCGACTCGGCCTGCAAGCGGAGCTGTGAGATTATGTTCATCGGACGCTGGTGGGAGATAATCGTTGCGGATGTTGTTTCCAGGTGGGACAGGGAGCGCGGCGGCGAGTCGGGGCACGGCATCTGGAGAGACGTGATTTTCAATGATGTGGAGAAGAATTCTGTGAAGAATGAGGTGGATCTGCTGGTGAATGACAAGCAGAGGCTGCTGCTCATTGAGTGCAAGTCGGGCGAGGTGCTCTCGGCAGACATTTTCAAGATTGACGGAGTACGGGAGACCTACGGAGGCACGGTTTCTAAAGCAATTCTTGTCAGCTATCTGCCTTTGAGCAAGTCAATTGTGGAGAAGTGCGAAGATTTGGGGATATACTGGTTTGCACCGAAGGACATGGCCTCGCGGGTGGGGCACATCAATCTGCTGCCCGAGTGGCTGGACGAGGTTGTTGCCCGGCATGAATTGTAGGGGTCACGGCGTCAGTTTTTTGTGCTTGTGAAACGGTTTTGCACAAGAAGGGATTATCTTTGCAGTGTTTGAAAAACACATTGATGATATAAAAACGAAAATATGACACCTTTCTTAAGACAGGTCGCGGAACATTATTTTTCGGACGAGGATTTCTCGCAATTGACATTCATATTCCCGAACCGGCGTTCATCGGCGTTTTTTCGGAAGCACGTCTGTGCCTGTGCGGCCTCTGCGGGGAGGGCTTCTCTGATGCCCGATTGTCTCACCATCAACGACTTCTTCGCCTCACTCACTCCGGTGCGCTCTTGCAGCAGGGTGATTCAGCTGGTGCGGCTCTACGACTGTTACAAATCTCTCTACCCCGGGGCGGAACCACTGGACGATTTCATCTGTTGGGGCGATGTCCTGCTGGGCGACTTCAACGATGTGGACAAATATCTTGTGGACCCGCGTCAGCTATTCACTAATGTTTCGGATTTGAAGTCCATTGAGGACGATTTCAGCTACCTTACGGAGGCGCAGCGTGAGGCAATTCATTCTTTTCTGTCTCACTTCCGGGCGGAGACGCCCAAGGAGAAGGCTGCTGCGGGAAAGGCTTCTTCGGGCGGAGAGTCGGCGGATGGTGACCGTTCGATTAAACTTAACTTCTTGAAAATATGGAACATACTGCTTCCGTTATATGAGTCGTTCAACGCCGCCCTTCGCAGCGGGGATATGGCTTATGAGGGGATGATTTATAGGGATGTGGCATCGTTGCCGGACTATGTGCGTGAGGCTTTGGAAGGCAGAAAATTCGTTTTTGTCGGTCTGAATGCCTTGAACGAGTGTGAGAAAAAGCTGCTGAGGCATCTGCGCAATTCCGGACAGGCTGAATTCTGCTGGGACTGGTCAAGCGAATGGATACGCGACCCGGAGAACCGGGCCTCATTCTTTATGGCGGTGAATGTCAGCGAGTTTCCACAGGCTTTCCGTCCCGATGTCGAAGGACTTGGGACTCCGGAATTCAATGTGGTGAGCGTGCCTTCGTCAATAGGACAGGCAAAGCAACTTCCTTATATATTGACCCGGCTCGGACTGAGTCACTCGGCGGCTTCGGCGGAATGTGGCGCATCATCGGGGGGGCCGGCAGCGGATGGAAAATGCTGCGACCTTTCTTCGGAATGTGCGATTGTCCTTCCGGACGAGCAACTTCTGCTCCCGGTGCTTAATTCGATTCCGGACGACATCCGGGACATAAATGTCACGATGGGCTATCCGATGAAGGGTAGTGACCTTTGCGTGCTCATGGGTGCTCTTTCCTGTGCGCAGATGAATGCGCTTGTTCGTGAGCGCAAGACCTATTTCTATCACAGGTATGTTCGCAGCGTATTGTCCAACAGTATATTCCGCAAAATTGCCAATGATGAGGACAACGCCGTCTGCTCAGCTGTATTGAACGGCCGGCGTAGCTATATCGAGGTTGCTGACTTCGCCGGTTCGCCGCTGCTCTCACTTTTCTTCACTCCTCTTCCGGGCAATCTCCTGGAAGCTTCGGCAGAGACTGTCCGCTCGTTTGCGGACTACCAGAAGACCGTGCTGAGCCGCGTGGGCGCCCTTCTTGTGGAGAACGGACATTCGGAACTTGACACAGACTTCGCCAAGGACTACTACGAAGCTGTCTGTATTCTCGGAGACATGAACCTTGAGATAAAGCCCGCCACCTACCTGCGCCTGCTCGACCAGTTGCTCGCACCGGTCTCCGTGCCTTTCAATGGCGAACCTCTTAAGGGACTTCAGGTGATGGGACCGCTTGAGACTCGTGCTCTGGATTTCCGCAACCTCATAATCCTCAGTTGCAACGAGGGCACATTCCCGCGCAGGTCGTTCAGCTCGTCATTCATTCCGCCTGAGCTCCGCAAGGGGTTCGGGCTTCCGACCTACGAGTATCAGGACTCTGTCTGGGCCTACTATTTCTACCGCATGATTCAGCGCGCGGAGAATGTCTGGATGCTCTTCGATTCCCGCACTGAGGACATTAAGTCCGGCGAGGAGAGCCGCTACATAAAACAGTTGGCCTACCTTTTCGACGCTAAGATTCACCGATATGTGACCTCTCCTGTTCGGGAGGATGAATACACGGAGCCGGAAATTGTCAAGACACAGGCCGACCTTGACAGACTGCGCGACTTCAAGTTTTCCGCAACCGCGCTTCAGAACTACCTTGCCTGCCCTGCGAAGTTCTACTATGACAAGGTCCTGGGACTCAGTGACCTCGCAGAATCTGTCGACAATCTGGACGGAGGCACGCTCGGGACGGTGTTCCATGCCGTCATGCAGTGGATTTACGCGAAGCCTGGCACGCAGAAGGAGCCTGTCGGAAGGGTGGATGAGGCTTTTATCCGAAAGCGACTCTCCAAGGAATTCGCACCGGAACTTCACTCACGCATACGTCGGGAAATTTGCGAAGCAATCAAGTCCGTGGAGGTGCGTGGCAAGGACATCGTGCTGTGCAGCGTCATCGAGCAATATGTGCGCAGGACACTTGAATATGATCTCGAACTTATGAACTCGCGCGGACTTGACCATTTTACGGTGCTCGCCCTTGAGAAGAACCTGCCGTTTGAGTTCGAAGGAGCGGCGTTTGAAGGCGGCGTGTCCGAGGATGCGGCTGCTCCGTCGCGCAGAACCAGAACAGCTGCGCGCCGCAGCCCAGCAGCAGCTGGTGCAGCACGGCAAGGTTCCGGCTCGACAGCTTTGACAATGGCACTGTCCGGGTGGTCGACTACAAGACAGGAAAGGTCTCCGACGACGAAGCGAAGGTCATGGGCGAGGAAGGGAACGACCCATCAAAGGCCTCTGCCATATTCGATTCCGTATTCGCCGAAGACAGCAGAGAGCGTCCTAAGATTGCCCTCCAGTTCTTTATCTACAATCTTATGCTGACGCTGAATCCGGAGGGTCGTGCGCTTGTCGGCGGGCGGAAGGTGACGAATGAGGTCTATTCCGTTTCCGGACTTTTCAAGAACGAGCATTCGGAATACAGCCTGCCCCAAGGGGTCATTGATAAGGCCTCAGAGATGCTGAGAAGTTGTCTCGACGGCATCTTTGACATCGAAAAGAATCCGACATTCCGAAGAACTGAGGATACGAGTGTATGTAATTATTGTGACTTTAGAATGATCTGTGGAAAATGATAACTATAGCAAAGGCGTCGGCTGGGTCCGGCAAGACATACACGTTGGCGAAGACGTACATTTCTTTGCTTCTCAAGTCGAGGGATCCTTATGCCTACCGGCATATCCTCGCGGTGACATTTACAAACAAGGCGACCGGGGAGATGAAGGCCCGCATTCTCCGGGAACTCGACATTCTCGCGCACGCCCCGACGGAATCGGACTACTACAAAGATTTCGTTCCGGCTCTGTGTGCCGATACGGCACAGCTCCAGAAGCGTTGTAGTAGTCTTCTGAACGGCATCCTGCACGACTATAGCGCATTCTCAGTTTTCACCATTGACCGTTTCTTCCAACAGGTTCTGCGTTCTTTCGCCCGTGAACTCGGCCAGTTCGACTCCTACCAGCTCGAACTCGACAAACCCTCCGTTGTGAGCGAATCCGTGGACCGGATGCTTGAAAATCTCTCCGATAAGGACAGCGCGATGATTGACTGGCTCAAGGAATCGGTGATGACCCAGATTTCCTCAAAGGGCTATTTCCAGCTGGAGTCTGCTCTCTATTCCGCAGCCAGCGATCTTCAGAGTCCTGAGTTTAAGTCATATATGTCCGAAAAGGGCATATCCGACCCGTCGAAAGTCTACTCCAAGGAAAATATGCGTTCGCTGCGTAAGGTATGCAATGAACTGATAGATAGATTTTCGCGCGATGTGAAAGCCGGTGCGGAGGTCCTGTTGGCGAAATTTGCTGCAGCCGGAGTCCATCCCTCCGAGACCACGAGAAAATTCGCCTGTGCCTTGAACGGCTATGAGTCGGTGACGGCGCGGGATTCCATTAACCCTCCGAAACCCGGGTTTTGCGACAAAATCACTAATCGCGAGGCGATGTTCGCAAAGGCTAATGCCTCCAAGGCTGCCATGCTGCCCTCTGACTTTGAAAGCGCGGCACGGAACTTCATCGGGCTCTTTTTTGACTTTGCATCGTCCGCAACCTGCGACGAGGCTTCTTCCGCTGCAGAGTGCGGTGGCGCGTCTCCATATTACCGGGCCTACAGTACAGCGCTCCAGATTCGGGACATGATTTACGGATTCGGCATATCCCGCGAACTTTCGGAGGCTTTCAACGGCCTTCTCAAGGACCGCAATATCCTGTGTCTTGAGGATTCAAATGGTCTTCTCAACCGCATCATCGACGGCTCCGACGTGCCTTTTGTCTATGAGAAGACAGGCGTTCGCTATGAGCATTTTCTTCTCGACGAGTTTCAGGACACCTCCGTGGTTCAGTGGGATAATTTTCGCCCACTGCTGCACGAGAGCGATTCCAACGGTAATGACAATCTCATCGTGGGCGACGTCAAGCAGAGCATCTACCGCTGGCGGCAGTCGGATTGGGGCCTTCTCAACTCGGAGGTCGCAAAGGAGTTCCCGGACAGTCGCGAACTTCTTGGAAAGGACGGAAAACCGGCTCTTTCAACTAATTACAGAACGGAAGAGAATATTGTGGAGTTTAACGACCTCTTCTTTGAATTTCTGCGTGACCGCCTCGCCGGGGACTTCAAGGCCACTGGTGGGGAAGATGTCGGGAAAACCATTTCAGGCATCTATTCCGATGTACGTCAGGCGGCAGCCCGCAAGGGGAAACTCGGTGAGGTGAGGCTTTGTTTCGCGGCTTCCAAAGGCGGCAAGTCCGTAGGCGCAGGAGATGGTAATGGCGCGGAAAAAATGGACAAGGTGCTGGAGAGGACCGTGCAGCAGGTCATTGAACTTCATGATGATAAGGGGGTGGGATATGGGGACATCGCTGTCATCGTCCGCAACAACGCCCCTGGAGAACGGATTGCCAATGCGCTGATGGATAGGGGAGTACCGGTGATTTCGGATGACTCTCTTACGGTGAACAACTCTATTGTCGTCCGCCGTCTCGTCTCAGTGCTCTCTTCTGTGGAGAACCCGGAGAATAAGGCTTCTGGCTATCTCGCCGCCTCTCTCGGCTTCCATGCTGTCGGGCAATCGTCCCTCATCGACCTTGCAGAGGACATAATCCGCAGCATGCGGGAAAATGACGCTCACCTTGTGGAATCCCATGCTCTCTACATTCAGGCTTTTATGGACTGGATGCAGTCCTGGGTGTCCCGAAACGGCAACCAGCTCAAGGAATTCCTCCGTGCGTGGGACGAGAAAAATGCCGCCTCTCCGGTCAAGATTGCATCCCCCGCATCCACGGACGCCGTTCGCATAATCACGATACATAAGTCCAAAGGATTGGAGTTTCCCTACATCATAATTCCATATTTCGAGGACATAAAGTTCTTCCGTCCTGGAAATGTATGGGCCGAACCGTCTGTCCCTTCTTCTTCCGAGAATAAGGCGGTCATGGATTTCGACAATGCCATAAAGGAAGGCATTTTCAAGCCGATGATTTCTTCCGCCAGCGCCCAGACCTATTTCGCCCCTGTCTATAACCGCGAAAGGCTATATCAGTGCATTGATGCACTGAATCTTATGTATGTCGCGATGACCCGTCCGTCCCGAGGCCTGCACATCATCTGCGGAGGCACTTCATCCGCTTTCAACAAGGAGGGCACAATAAATACCGCTTCCGATGCCCTTATGGCCTTTGCACTTGAACACTCCGGCAATATCTCCGGACTCGAAGGCTCGGTGGACTCCATCGGTGAAACTGCCCATGCTGCAGGAGCATCCGGGACTATCAATTTCGCCGTCGCTGAGTCTGACTGGGGCGTCGACTATATCGCCGGAAAGTTCTGCGGCGATTCCGACCTCGAATTTCGCAATGCAGGCAAAAAGGCCAAGGCCTACCGCAAGGACTTCTCCCAGAGCGTCCTCCAAAGCGGCTATCCTTCCTTTACTACAGACTCCTCGCGTCTTCGTATAGACCACGACGCTGCCGACTTCTTCTCGTCCGACGGCACAGTAGGCCCCGATGCATCCCGCCGTCTCCGTGGTATAGTCCTTCACAACATCCTCTCCTCCGTGGTTGTCCCTGAAGACCTTAAACCCGCCATCAGCAAAGCCGTCGACTCCGGCGAACTAACTGCCCTTCAAGCAGATGAGGCCTTCGGTCTTCTCTCCCGTCGCATTCTCGATGCCCAGTCCCGCGGCTGGTTCAGCGAATCGCCGGACGAAGTCCTCAACGAGCGCCCTCTCGCAACGGCAGAGGGTGAGTCCCTGCGTCCGGACCGCGTCAGCATCAGAAACGGCGAAGTCCTCATCATCGACTACAAATTCGGCCGCCCTCACCCTTCCTATCTCGACCAAGTCCGCTCCTACATGGAAACTTACCGCTCCCTCGGCTACGCCACCGTCCGCGGCTACCTATGGTTCGTCCCCGACGACAAAGTCATAGAAGTTTTTGAATAGGCTTGCGGCGTGTCGGAAAGAGGGCGGGAGCGAAAAATAATTTTGCAGAAAAGGGAAACAGGGACTATCTTTGTAGGTTGACACGCTGTGAAAAAGAAGGTCTCTTTGATGGCGTGTGGTTCTTGGTGAAAAATGTATTTATTTCGATATATGGAAAACAACGAAGAAAAGAGAACTTTGGTTTATAACACTGAAAAAGAGAGACTTGTGAAGCCGGAATATGGCCGTTCCATTTTGGAGATGGTTAAGAGCCTCAAGAAAATTGAGGACAAGGAAAAACGCTCCGAGCAGGCTAAGGCTGTCATCAAGGCGATGGAACTCATCAATTATGATGTTCACAAACAGGAAAATTTCGACCATAAACTTTGGGACGACCTGTTCATCATTGCCGGCTACGAACTCGACATCGACGCTCCATATCCGGTTCCGACCCCGGAGCAGGCGCTTGCTCGTCCTGAAGTGCCTTCGGTGGAGAGAAAGCCTATACGTGCATCGCAGTACGGACGCAACATTGAAAGCATGATTGACCTTGTGGCCGGAATGGAAGACGGCGATGTGAAGACGGCAGTAATTCGCTCACTCGCCATCTACATGAGGACCCAGTACCTCATCTGGAACAAAGACAGCGTGGCCGACGAGACCATATTCCAGGACATCGAGAAACTTTCCGACTACCGGATTCATGTCCCTGAGGGCATCCAGCTCGGACGTGTCGGCGCCGATTCGAACTATCTGCGTCCTGGGCAGGCTCCTAAGCGGCCTAACAACAACCAGCGAAAAAACAATAACACCAAGAAGAAATATCGGTAATGGCATTGTCTGAAAAACAGAAGGAAAACACGAAAAGGAAATTTCGGCTCGGGCGTATTGTCTCATATTTCAGAAATATGGACCCGCAGACAAGAACTCTGATTGCGCGCGTCGTCGGTCTAGTCGTCGGCGTGTTTGCGCTTTTCACGATTTTTAGTTGCGTTTCCTATCTTTTTACATGGAAGAGCGACTACAGCATCGTATCGTGGGGCGACATCTCCAATCCCGACAAAATGCCGGCTAACTCCGGCTCACGACTCGGCCTTAGATGGTCGCGTTTTTTGGTCGGAGGATGTTTCGGCCTTTCAGCCTTCTGCATCGCGGGACTGCTTTCTGTCCTTGCAGTGAAGATTTTTATGCAGAGGCTTGACTCGAAGTTCCTTCGCCCGTCGGTGCTGATGATTACGGCGGCACCGCTGTTTTCGTTTGTTCTTTCATATTTTTCCGGGCTTGTCAGTTCAGACACATTTTTCGGTGGCGGACTCGGTGGCTTTGCCGGAGCTGAATTTGTCAGACTTTGTCAGAACCTTTCCGGGAAAATCGGGACAGGGCTGTTCCTTGCTGTCCTCGTGGTGATTTGGCTGCTGTTCGCAAGCGGAAAGTTCGCGCAGTGGTTCGCGCAGATTGGGACCGGGAGGAAAAAACATAAAGACTCGGACGAGGAGACAGCTGCAGTAGAGGCCGCAGAGGATGTTGAACTTCCGGATGATGGCACACCGCTGCACGGAGGCGCTACCGAAGGCGAGCAAGGCAATGATGACAGTGTGTGTGAGGAAGTCGGTCGTTCTGGGAACAACGTTTTGCCATCAGACCCGACAGAACAGAAACATACTGCGGAGCGTCCGGATTCTGGAGACGGAGCTTCTGAAGGAACGCCTGCTTCTGGCGCAGAGATAGCGGACGGTGGCGGAGACACGGCCGAGGCGGGACGCAAGTTTTCAACCGATGTCGTGGAGGAACTTCCTCGAATAGACAATAGAATGGAGTTGGAAAACTATCGCTTTCCGTCTCTTGACCTGCTCGAAGATTATGCCGACAAGCAGAACATCGTCACGCTCGAAGAACAGCAGGATTTCATAAATCGTATACGTCAGACGCTTCTGAACTTCAGAATCAAGGTCGAAAACATCACGGCCAAGGCCGGACCTACGGTGACTCTCTACAAGGTCTATCCGGCTCCGGGCGTCAAACTCGCCTCAATCAAGACCGTGGAGAGCGATATCGGAATCTCGCTCGGGGCAAAGGGAGTCCGTGTCGTGAAACTTGACGATGCCGTCGGAATCGAGGTTGCCAACCGCAAGTCGTCCGTGGTACCTCTCAAGGCCATGCTCAACGACAACTCCTTCCGCGACACTAAGGCCGAACTGCCTGTTGCCATAGGCTGCACAATAACGAGGAACGTCAAGGTGTTTGACCTCACGCAGGCTCCACACCTTCTCGTCGCAGGTGCCACACAGCAGGGTAAGTCCGTGGGTCTTAATGTGATAGTGTCTTCCTTGCTCTATGCCAAGCATCCTTCCGAGCTCAAGTTTGTGTTTGTCGACCCGAAAATGGTCGAGTTCACTGCCTATAAGCGCCTTCTCAAACACTATCTTGCCGTTCTTCCTACGGCCGGCTCTGAGGAAGAGGAGGCTGAGAATGCAATCATCAAGAAGGCCAAGGACGCAGCTGACGTGTTGAATTCGCTCTGTGTTGAGATGGACGACCGCTATGCGCTCCTCGCCCTTGCTGGAGTAAACAAGCTCAAGGACTATAACGAGAAATACAAGGATCGTAAGCTCCTGCCGACCGACGGGCATAAATATCTGCCTTATATAGTGGTCGTTATCGATGAGTTCGCTGACCTCACGATGTCTTCCGGCTTCGGCTCCGAGGGTAAGGCAATGGCCCGCGGCATATCGACCGCAATCATCCGTCTCGCACAGAAGGGACGTGCGGCCGGCATCCACCTCATCATCGCAACACAGCGTCCGTCAGTCAATGTCATCACCGGTGACATCAAGACTAACTTCCCGATGAGGATCGCCTTTAGAACGGTCTCTCGTGTGGATTCCCAGACAATTCTCGATTCTCCTGGAGCAGAGAGTCTCATAGGAAGGGGAGATATGCTCTTCTATGCCGGAGTGGAGATGGAACGTGTCCAGTGCGCGCTCGTCGATACGAAGGAAATAGACCGCATTACGAGGTTCATTGAGGCTCAGAACGGCTACAAGGAGTGCTACACAACGCCATACTACCTCCCGACCCCTCCAAGTCAGGACGACTCCTCATCGGCCGGTCCGATAGACATTTCTAACATCGATTCCCTTTTCGGAGATGCGGCGCGTATGGTTGTCAACACTCAGAAGGGGTCGACTTCCGATTTGCAGCGCAAGCTCGGATTGGGATATGCGCGTGCCGGAAAGATTATGGACCAGCTTGAGGCCGCCGGTATTGTCGGTCCGCAGGAGGGCTCGCGTCCGCGTCAGGTGCTTGTCTCCGACTATGAGGAGCTGGAAAATATAATAACAGCATTTACAACGCAAAATGGATAACGGGACGTTTAAACAAATTATATTGTCTTTGAGCCTTGTGCTCTGCGGGTTCTTTTGTGCATTTGCCCAAGAGAGACCGACTTCTGTTGCAGATGTTCTGGCATCATTGCCTTCGGACGGCTGCGTGTGCGCGGATTATAATCTGACTGTTTCCGCTCCGAAGAACACTAAGATAAGCTATATGGGAAAGTTGTGGTGGCAGAATGGCGGACTTTTTCGGGTGGAGGGAGACGGATATTCTATCTTCTGCAATGGAGAACACATCTGGACTGTAGATTCTGCTGCCGGAGAGATTGTCCGGGAAGAAGCGGTCTCTGTTGATGAGCTCATTCCATCGGCCGGTTCTGGAGAGTCTGAAATGAATGTCAGCTGGAGTCCCGATGGAAAGCGGCTGACAAAGATATCCCTTACAATGAAAAACGGGACAGCCGTTTCAATTGCTGTCCCGTCAATGACATTCGTGGAGTCAAAGTCATCCGATTTTTTCACATATAACGAAAAATCCATTCCATCAGGATTCGTCTTTACTCCGCTTGACTGATTATTCTTTTACGCAGCGGACAGATGCCCCGAAGGACTCCTTGTCGTGAGGCTCAATGCTCACATCCTGCGACCTTTCATAAATGACGCGGCAATAAGCCTGCGTATCGTCTATTATATTACCCTCCTTGTCTTTCACCTCATAAGTGTCAGCTGTCCAGAATACGGCATATTCTTTCACCCCGCTGAACTGCCCTGTGGCAAGATTCGCCCAGCCTGTAGGAAGAACACTGAGGCCGGACTCGTTGCTGATGTCCATCCCTTTCCAGTAGGTCCAGAGTGTCGTCTGTTCGTAGTTGAACGTTGCGTCAGGCATCAGCTGGGGAGCGATTCCGGCAAACGTCTCGTGGACTTTTGCGTCCGTAACTCCAAGGCTCTTGCCGAGGTTCACCCAATCCTCGTCCGTCGTCAGTCTGTAGCCGGTAGGGCAGGCTGTCTTCGCGTCCTCCCAGTTCAGGTAGCTTCCGAAGACGTCGAGCATCGCCGGTGCGCTCTGATAAGGCAGCCCCTTATTCTTGCTGGCGACATTCCGCATCAGCCATGTTGCGTCACCGTTTTTCTTGGCGTAATACTTTATTCCCTCGTACCCAAAACTCTCGTCGAATCTCGGCGGAGTAGTCCAATTGATTGACCCTTCGGTCATTCCGCCCTTTACGATAGTAATGCTCTGCGTGCCCGTGGAGGAACTGTAGTAGCCATCGGCAAATGCAGAGGCGCTGACACTCACGGTCCGTAGCGTGTCTTCCTTGAAGTACTTTCTGTTGCTGAAGACATATTTAAGACTCATTACACCCTCGTCAAGCGTGTCCTTTGTTGTCTTGTACCCCTCAACAATCGTGATGGAATAGCCTATTTTTCCACCGTCCGGATGGGTTACGCCGTTAAGTGTGAGCGTTATCTCGTCCTGCGGATTCACGAAAGACGGAATTTTCTTGAACTTCAGTGTCCCGCTGAGTGATGGCAGGGTTGTCTCGCTATTGTCCTTTTTGCAGGAAAATACGGACGCCAAGGCCAGAGCGGCGAGTGCGGCAGTTATGACTTTTGACTTATGCATTCTTTCTTCTTAAAATACCAATCCTTTCTTCTTGAGCGTCAGTCAATTAGAACTCTACCTTCGGAGCTGTCTGTGCGCCTTCTTCTGCTTCGAAATATCCCTTTACCTTGAATCCGAACACGGAAGCTATGATGTTCCTCGGGAACACGCGGATGGATGTGTTGTATTCCTGCGCTACCTGGTTGTAAGCCTTTCTCTCAACGGCAATCCTGTTCTCTGTGCCCTCAAGCTGCGCCTGCAGGTCGCGGAAATTCTCATTTGCCTTCAGGTCAGGATATGCCTCTGTGATTGCCATGAGTCTGCCGAGAGCTGAACCGAGCTCGCCCTGCGCCTTTTGGAACTCCGCAATCTTCTCTTCCGAGAGATCATCCACATTGACAGTCATCTGCGTCGCCTTTGCGCGCGCCTCAACTACTCCCTCCAGAGTCGCCGACTCATGTGTGGCATATCCTTTCACCGTCGCCACAAGGTTTGGAATCAAATCCGCTCTGCGCTGATAGACATTCTCCACCTGCGACCAGGCGCTCTTCACACCTTCCTCATTCTTTACGAGGGAGTTGTAGGCACCGATGCCCCATACAACGATGACTGCCAAAACGATGAGTACGATGGCGGTCACTGACAATTTCTTCTTTTCCATAATAGTTTCTTTATTAAGAGTTACAAATCTTGTAATTTACAAAGATGCACATTTTTTCTCGAATATTCCTAAATTTGCCGCAAAATACAGAAATATATGAATGGATATACCATATTGTCGAGGGCTATATGTCTGGCGGCGGCCGTCGTTCTTCTCAATTCCTGTGCCGCCCGTTACGGATATGTGCAGATTACGGGATATGCACAGGGCGGAACCTACAGTGTGAAGGCGGATCTCGACGGGACGGGAAAAACACCGGAATGTGTGAAGGAAAAGATTGATTCGATACTTTCTGCTGTGGACAACTCCGTGTCCGGATACAACAAGTCCTCGCTCCTGAGCCGTTTCAATGCCGGGGAGAATGTCGTGAAGGACAGCATATTCACTGAACTTTGCGAGCTCGGCGACCGCTACGCAGCCCTGACGGACGATGCCGTGAACGTGTGGGCTGCTCCGCTTTTCGACATCTGGGGTTTCGGTTTCACCCGCGACTCTCTTCCGTCTCCAGAGCTCATCGCTGAAGCCAAAGCCCGTTGCGAATCTCGTAAAAAGGTAAATTTCAATGCTATAGCCCAGGGGTACAGCAGTGACGTCGTCGCTGACTATCTGCGGAAGATAGGCGTAAAGAATATGCTCGTTGACGTCGGCGGCGAAATGTACGGGCAGGGCGTGAACCCGAGCGGAAAGAACTGGACTATAGGGATTGACAGTCCGGTTGACGGCAACTATGAGCCCGGGGCTTCGATTCAGGATGTGTATAAACTTCCTGTCGCTCCCTGCGGCATCGTGACTTCCGGAAACTACCGCAAGTTCTATGTGAAGGACGGCCGTAAATATGCCCACACCATAGACCCGCGCACCGGCCTTCCTGTCGCGCACAATCTCCTCAGCGCCACGGTGATTTCCTCCGACCCGTCCTCGACCCGCAACTCCACCGACGCCGATGCCTTCGCGACATACTGCATGGTTGTCGGACTGGAACAGGCACAGAAGTTCATCCTTTCCAACCCCCACCTCGAAGCCATACTCATCTACGACGAAAACGGTCAGATGAAGACCTGGCGCTCAGACCGTCAGTGACACTCACATCCCGGCAATGATTTCGAGGCACTGACGCAGGGTTGTGGCGAGGAACTCCGTGGCGCGAACCAGCATGGACGGACAGATGCCGAGGGCGGAGAGAAGGGCGGTCAAGAGTGAAGACGGCAGGAGAATGCCGGTCAGTGGAAGGGAAATCAGATTCGTGAGAATGAAATACTTCGGGAATGTATTGAAATAGAACCATGCGGCTGGACCGGTGGTGAGTTGACAGGCCGTCGATAGTGCCACGCTGTTCCAAATCCATCGGATGGGGGAGTGCTTCATTCCGGCCTGCGGAAAAATGCCGTGCAGGAGCGGATAGATGTAGGCGATTCCGGCGATGGCGAGGTAGGAAAGTTGGAAACTGACGGAATGGACGGCGTTTGCATTGAGACATATTTGGATGACAAATGCTCCACAGAGCGTGTCCCGGAGAGTGGCGGAGCGCCCTAAGATGACAGAAAATTCTCTTAACAGAATGAATAGGAATGCTCGGCTGATTGATGGTCCGGCACCGACCATGATACAGTAGACTCCTGTGGCTGCGATGGTCAGCAGCGAGCGGGACTTCACTGCTTTCGGTGAGTTTCCGAGAATCGCAAAGGCTTTGACGACAATGCCGTAGATGATGCCGAGATGCAGCCCGGAGAGGGCGAGGATGTGCGCGGCACCGCTGTCTCTGAAGGCATTGGTTGTTTGCGCCGACAGACCGGAGCGGTCTCCAGTGAGCAGGGCTTTGAGCAGAGCATTGTTTTCCTTTTCAGTCATGGGAATATTGTCGATGACGCCTTGAAATCTCCTGCAAGTGGCATAAAGACAGTCAGATATATTCCCGAAGATAAAGGATGCGCCCCCGCTTAGCGACGTCGACTCACAACGGAATACGCATACTGCCGCACACAGCGCTGTCGTTGCAAAAAGAAGTGGTGACGGTATATTTTCTGCACCGTTCTTCTTGAATATCAGCAGATTCTGTAAAACTGCCAGCGAAAGAAGAAAGAATGTGACTGAAGGCAGGAATGCTCCGATTCGCAAAGAGTGCGGAAACGCCACGGCCGCGACTGTCCCGACAAGAAAGGGAAGCGCGAAAATTTCAATCCTGTGTACCTTGGGCGTGTTCATACCATTGTCAATAACACCTCCATCCGGATAAACGGCGGGTCTTCGCCTTTGCCCGAATGTATAATTCCCAAGTCGCTGCGAATTTACGAATAAAAGTGCTAACTTTGCCGTGTAGTTTCGATTTTAGTTGGAAAGTTTCTTAATATGAAATGACCACGAAAACGCTGAAAACAATAATTTATAATAAAATAAATCGACATGATTATTTTAGTGCTCAACTGCGGCAGCTCGTCTCTGAAGTATCAGCTGCTGGACATGAAGAACGACGATGTCTATGATCTTCTCGCGAAGGGACTCGTCGAGCGCATCGGCCTTGAGGTCGGATGTCTCAAGCATCAGGCTGCCGGAAAGGAGAAACTTGTGCGCGAAATGCCTATTCAGGACCACACCGTCGGCATTCAGGCTGTGCTTGACGCGCTGCTTGACAAGGAATACGGATGCCTTGGCTCGCTTGACGACATCGAGGCTGTGGGACACCGCGTGGTGCATGGCGGAGAGGAGTTTTTCTGCAGTGCCCTTGTGACGGACAAAGTGGTTTCGCAGATTCGCAAGTGCTGCGAGATTGCCCCGCTCCACAATCCGGCAAATCTCCTCGGAATCGACGCTGTGACGAAGGCTCTTCCGTCCGTTCCGCAGGTCGCAGTCTTCGACACCGCATTCCACCAGACAATGCCTGACTACGCCTATATGTACGCGCTTCCTTATGAGTATTACGAAAAATACCGCATCCGTCGTTACGGATTCCACGGAACGAGCCACAAGTATGTCAGCGCAAAGGGCGCAGCTTTCGCCGGGCTCGACCTTAACGACAGCCGCATCATCACCTGCCATCTCGGCAACGGAAGCTCCGTGACTGCGGTCCAGAACGGCAAGTCAGTTGACACGTCTATGGGATTCACCCCGCTTGAGGGAATGATTATGGGTACACGTTGCGGAAACATCGACCCGGACATCGTGACCTACCTCATGGAAAAGGAGGGCTTCACTCCGGCTCAGATGAGCACGGTTCTCAATAAGAAGTCAGGTTTTCAGGGACTTTCAGGCATATCTTCCGACGCCCGTGACCTTAACGAGGCCGCAAACGGTGGCGACCGCAGGGCAAAGCTCACTCTCAAAAAGCTCACCTACGACATCACTAAGCTCATCGGAGCCTACACCGCTGCCATGAACGGAGTCGATCTCATCGTCTTTACCGGCGGAATCGGTGAGAACAATGCTCGTCTGCGCCGTCGTGTATGCGAGAACCTGACCTATCTCGGCCTTAAGTTCGACTATGACACGAATGCGGGCGAGAAGGCTGACGAGATGCTGATTTCGCTTCCTGACTCGAAAGTGAAGGTTGCTGTGATTGCGACTAATGAGGAGCTGATGATTGCGCGTGACACGATGCACATTGTCCTCAGTCAAATTTAACAAAAGGCGAATTGCTGCGTTGTCGGGATAGTTTTTTTTTATTTAATTAGTAATCGTTAAAAAATAATCTGGTAATCTTAATCAAATCAATATGTTTACAAAATTTGAACACATTTTCGCTGAGCTTGCCTCACGCGGAGCGAAAAAGAGGATGATTGTTGCGTGGGGTGTGGATGAGCACACAATCGCAGCAGCATCAAAGGCGATTGACCTCGGACTGATTGAGGCGACTCTCGTGGGCGACACCGCTCTCATAAACGACGTTTGTGAGAAAACCGGCATCGATGTCACAAAATTCACCGTTGAGCACAATCCGGTTGAGCTCAAGGCCATCGCACAGGCTGTTACAATGGTACGGGAGGGCTACGGAGACTTCCTTATGAAGGGTCTTTGCTCTACAGACAAATACCTTCGTGCAATCCTCAACAAGGAGACCGGCATCCTTCCTCCGAAGGCCGTGCTCAGTCACGTGGCAGTGCTCGAGAATCCTAATTACCACAAACTCATCTTCCTCAGCGACATGGCTGTGATTCCTGCTCCGGACATCAAGCAGAAGAAGGCGGAACTCAACTACCTCGTGAACGCGGCTCATTCTATGGGCATCGAGACTCCGAAGGTGGCAATCATTGCAGCAACAGAGCAGATGCTTGAGGGTATGCCTGCCTGCGTGGAGGCTGCCGTACTTGCAAAGAAGGTCGACAGAGGTGAAATCAAAGGTTGTGTGGCTGACGGTCCGCTCGCATTGGATGTGGCAATCGATATGGAGTCAGTTCAGATTAAGGGTCTCAAGAGCCCGGTTGCCGGTGACGCCGATTGCCTCCTTTTCCCGAATATCGAGTCTGCAAATGTCTTCTACAAGGCAAATTCAAAGCTCGCAGTGGGAGTGAAGCAGGCAGGTATGGCAGTGGGCGCCAAGGTTCCTTGCGTTCTTTCAAGCCGTGGCGACAGCATTGACACCAAGCTCAACAGTATCGCCATCGCCGCAATGGCCTGCAAGTAAATCATTTGTGCTGTACGGTTCGATTTCCGTACGGCGCGGACAACAGCGATTTTATGAACGGCAATTATCCGTCTAAACTGCTGGAAAACGCAGTCGAAGCAATAGGCACTCTTCCGGGCATCGGTCGGAGGAGTGCCCTTCGTCTTGCGATGTATCTTCTGAAGCAGCCGCAGGAGAATGTCCATCATTTCACTGAGGCGATTTCCGCACTGCGAGACAATGTGAAGTATTGCCGCGAGTGCCGTATGATTTCGGACACGGACATCTGCTCCATCTGCTCGGACAAAACCCGCGACAGGGGCACAATATGCGTGGTCCAGTCGGTGCGTGACGTGATGAGCATAGAGGCAACGGGACAGTATCACGGTCTCTACCACGTCCTTGGCGGCGTGATTTCCCCAATCAACGGCATAGGGCCCTCTGACCTGACAATCCGCGAACTGGTGGAAAGGGTCTCGAAATATGACTCCGGCACCCTCGAACTTATCCTTGCCCTGAGCGGCGACGTCGAAGGCGAAACCACCTCATTCTACATCTATCGTCAGATTTCCCAGTTCAATGTGAAAGTCACCTCCCTCGCACGCGGCCTGGGCTTTGGCGACGACCTCGAATACGCCGACGAACTCACCCTCGGCCGTTCCATCATCGGGCGACAACCCTTCCGCCCTTAGGCATTTGTCATTAAACTGACAGTCTTATGGAAAGCAGCATATCCGGTATCGTTCCCAATGACACGCCTCTAATCTCGGAGGCCTTTACAGAGCGCTCCCTGATTGCCGAACACGGGATGTATATTCTCGTGAAGGCTAAGCGTTTGGGCAAGTGGTTCAAGATGAAGGCTCTTTTGGGGCAGTTCGCCTCCGATTGTCTCCATCGTGAACTTCTGAAGAAGGAGTTTGAACTCGGCTTCCCTTTGGAGCATCCGAATGTCGTGCGGACATACGACTTTGTGCACGACTTGGAACTGGGCGACTGCATCGTTCAGGAATATGTGCAAGGCGTACGTCTTGACGAGTGGCTTCCGACCGCATCAAAGAAGGCACGGCGCAGGGCAGTCGGGCAGATTCTGGATGCCATTGCATATTTCCATTTGCAGGGTGTGGTTCACCGCGACCTCAAGCCGTCGAACATTCTGATTACGGACAACGGGGCTGACGTGAAGATTATCGATTTCGGACTTTCCGACACTGACCGCTATGCCATCTTGAAGCAACCGGCCGGCACGCTTGGTTTTTCCGCTCCGGAGCAGCTTGGAGATGCCGGCAATGTCAGAAATGGAGAACCCGTGGCGGGAAATACCGCGTCTGCCGGCGGCCATACCGATGTTCGTGCAGACATATATTCCTTCGGTCGCATCCTTCCGTTGTTTCGCTTGGGAGGAGTGTATTCCCGCATAGCCCGCAAGGCTTCCGCTTCCGACCCGAAGAAAAGATATGCGAATGTTGAGGAAATCCGTTCCGAAATCCGTCGTGCGCATATTCCCGCCATTGTCTGCGGCGTCATATTGCTTTTGCTGTTCATTGCTGGAGGAGTCTTTGCCGTTGTTACCTATCGTCAGAAGGTCGCGGCTCTGGATGATAACCTGAGACAGTACGAGCAGAAAGTCGCTGATTTTGATGAACGGGTCTCGCAGTTTGAGGCGAAAGTAAGTGAATTTGAGGCAGCGAAGGCTGAATTTTCGGGAACTTATAGCCAATGGAAGGACAATTCCGCGAAGCAGACCGTTTTCGAGGAGGCGAAAAACCAAATGGAGAAAAGCATCGACGCTTACTATGCTCCTATGATGGAAAAAGTGGAGTCTCAATCTTGTGACATCGCGTCAATTTCCTCGTGGGTTTATCAATATATGACGGATAATCCGATTCAAGAATATGTTCGTAAGACAATAAATGAATGCTCCGAGAGGTATTCATTGGATTCGCGTACTGAGCAGCAGCTCAAGTTGGCAGCCGACGGGTATAATGCTGAAGCCTATGGCAGGTATGCGGAACTTTTTAAGAAGCGCAGTGACGAATGGCAGGCTGCTATGACGGCATCATCCGAAGCGCGGTAATTCCGCCTTTCCCGCCGCAAAGATAGGTAAGCCCAGTCTTGCCCCTATGGCTCAGCCCGCTAAGAAGCAGCGGCTCCCCGAGCACGAACAGCATCACCGAGGCCGTGTCTCCGACATCAAGATGCGAGTTTACGGACTCCACAACTTCGAACCTGCAGCCTCCGAGATGCCTGAACCGCACTCTCCTGTCCGGTTTCCATTCTACCTCCACGACATCACTCTCCGCCAGCCGAGCCGCCTCAATGACGCCCTCTGAAACGACTGCGGAGTTCTGTTCCTGTGCGAACCTCCTTTCAGCCAGATAGTTGTCCCAACTTTTGAATCCGGCGAAACGAGCAAGAGTCTCAAGCGTAGAGAACCGGATGTTCTTCACTCCGTCCAGATATCCCCAAGTCCTCTTCAACGTAGTAGGACTGATATATTCCCGTATCCTTTCCCATACGGCTCCGCTGAGGAAGTCGAAGTCCGCCGGCGTATGCATCACCCGTCCAACCGACTCCTCGATTTTCTTCCGCAGTTCAACAATTTCCACTGATTCGTTATTCATCGCCTTTTTCTATGAAATTACTATTCCCTCACAGCGCAAAATTATCCCCATTCCCCGATATTTCCAAATTATGGACTAACAAGGACTGCGGAATCCTTCTCCATTTGCCCACATTGCGGAACTTTGTAATTAGAAATGATGTCGCGGCGTACTGGCGACGGTTCCAAATTTTTGTAATTTTGTAATTCATCACGGCTCTTTCATTTAAGATAAATCAGAGAATATAGATTCCCTTACCCGATTCGGCTATCGAGTCGGGTTATGTTTTGTTTTGTGTATGAACGATTTATCTTTCTGTCAAAATCTCATTTTTTTCATTTTTGGCATAAAAAGTTGATAAGTTTCGTAAAACTTGCAGAGATGTGTCTCATAATCTCGGCCATTCCTTTTCTCCTGTCTGCCTTCTTTTTTCGAAGTCTTCTCCAAATGGAGAACACGGAGTAGATTATTCTGTGTATTGTGTCGAGATTGCGCGCAGCCTTGCTCGTACGTCGTTTGATCTTGTCTTGCAGGAAATTGACGTCCAGTCCCCAATGCATGCTTTCGATGGACCAATGCTTGCGTACGATGTCGCCCAACCTCGGAGTGTGCGTCGGCAAGCTCGTCACATACAGACGTTTCTCTACGGTGCGCTTTCCTGTTGACTTGTTGACTACATCCGACTCATATTCCACAATAGTCATATTTCCTCCCCATTTCTGCTTATCCGCAATCATGTCCAGTCCGTCATAGATGCGATATGTGCGTGTCTCGATTCTGCCGTGTCCCAACTCTGGGCCGTCTGTGTATGAATGTATCGGCGTGTGTATCTTTAGCCGGTCTTCTATCCCGTAGAGAAGTGCCCTTTGATTGGCCTTGAGTTCTATCAGGAAGTTTCCGCCCTTCTTTCTGATGCAGTCGATGATGTATTTCTGCATTGACATGGCGTCGGCTGTTATTATCTTCCCGATCACATCTAATTTGGCGATGAGATGGGGTACTGCCTTTATCTCGTTGCTCTTCTCCTGGCATGACTCTGTAGCTAAGGTTATACCTGTAGAGGGGGAATATGCCGATACGATGTCTGGATTGCAGCCGTTCTCCAGTACGGTGCCGCGCTCGGCCTTACCATCCACGCAGATTATCTCCATGCCGCTGTCCTTCAGCAGTTTGTCGTGGTATGCCTGTGCAAACGCCTGCATCCTGTCGGCCAAGGCCGTCTCGTCCATCCCGTTTTCAATGCGACACAGCGTCGCCTCCGACGGCACACCATTCCTAAGCATGCCCACCTTGCGGAATCTGTTGAGATTATGCCTGCCAAATTCTATTATATCAGCGCGTCCGACGCATCCGTATGCCCGTCCCAGCATCAGCAGCATTATGCTGTCGTCCAGACGGTGCCTGATGTTCCCTTTACTCAACCTCCGGAAATCGGGGACAGATGATGCGAATTCCATCAGTTCGTTCAGAATGCTGCCTTGGAATTTAGATTTATTTTGTAACTTTAGAGCTCGGTGTGACGCACATGCGCCGGCCGGATGATTTACTTGGTCAAGTGACTTCATTTTACGCGTAACTATTTGATTAGTAGACTTTAAAGTTACAAATAATCTGTCACTTGGCCAAATTTTTATTACACTTATTTTATTGAAAATTAGAGACTTAGACTATTATTTGACAATGTTTTCACCACCCATAAAAACGCCTGATTACTCGCTATAAAATAGCAGCATTCTTGAATATGAAAATATGTTTTAAATGAAAGAGCCGTGGTAATTCATTGACATTGTTGGATAGAATGTTGGAAATTCTTTATATCTTTGTGTGCTTCGCCGTCCGAAATGTGTGCGGAGCAAAGACATAGAGCGTTTCAACGTTTCCGCCTTCTTATCAAACTTAGACACTTTGGTTCCTTATCGGCGGACAGTGACAACGCTTGTGTCCATGTCGTGTTGTATATAGTCATATACCCGATATTTGGACACGAGCATTGTTGCTTGTTCATAAGGAGGGTAGTCTAAGACCTGATAAGAGGACAAGAACAACGATGTTCGTGTCCTTTTTTGTGCGACAATAACAGCATAAACTAATATTACTTAAATAATTAACTTATTATGAAAAAGACTCTTGTCCTTTTGGCGGCACTAATTGCCTTCTCCTCATGCTCTTCTGGCGTAAAGCTGGTAAACACGTCAACAACTAAAGAAATTTCACTACAACCAGTTGCCGGGCTGTTCGCTGATATTGAGGTGGCTCCGAATCGGATCACTTACTTTATGATGCCTTCGGAGAGCGTAAAACTTGGCGGCTATGACAATGTTGTTTCGTCTGCAGTTCGTGAGGCTTTGGATGCTAATGGTGGCTGGGATTTGCTCGTGGCTCTCGAAACTCAGGTCAAGTATGCGTCTGATGGTCAGATTGAGTCTATCACCGTCACAGGTTACCCAGCTAAATATGTGAATTTCAGAAATCCAGGTGATGACTACCTGAAGACAATCCCGGCAACGACTCCGGCCGGTGCGGAGAAAAAGCCGGCTATATCCTTGCCATTCAAGAAGAAATAATGATCAGGAGCCTTTGGAGCTTTCACCAGAAAAGCGCAAAAGACAGACACGCCAAGAGCCAGTAAGAGCGCCAATGGCAAAACACGTGATTTCATCTTTCAAGAAAGATTAGTAAGTGTCATTCTGAACCTCCTTGATTCCGGCCACCGCAGCGTCATTGACAATCTTGCCGTTGTTGTTGCCAATGACGTTAGTGTAGATCGACAGGAAACGGCACTTGTTGATCTTGAACGCGTTTCTGATGCCGCTGGACCAATCGGCAGAATCGCCGCTGCCTATAGCCCACTCTGCAACCCCCCAGTAAGGAGCGTTGGATTCATTCAGCAATGACATGCAGTAAGTGGCGTTGGACGCGTCAGTGGCATCCTGACCATAGAAACTCCAGGCCGGACAGACCTTGTCGTTTATGCATGCTGCCAAATCATTGTCCACACCGCCTGCATGGGCGAAAAGTTTTTCACGAGGAATCGAATAGTCATCGGCTATGTCGCTGACAAACAAAGTAAAACGTCTTTCAAGCTCCGCTATGTCGTCTCCCGTGAGAGTTCCTGATGACTTTATCCCGGCACTCTTGACTCCGGCATAACCAATCGCCGACACCTCACCGTTGCTGCGGCTTGGCTTGTTGTACATGTTGATTCCGGACTTAGGATCCTTGCTCTTGTCCATTGAGTAAAGATCGTTGCCACCGGTATAGTACCAGTTGTTGACACCCACGCCAAGTTCTCCGGTGATCTTGACACCGACAAGAAGGTATTTCTTGCTCTCCGGAAGGCTGTCATACCAATTGGACACGATCGAGAGCATCGCCTGCATCCTTTCTTTGACGGCAGCCTGATAAGCCTTGCTGAACAGATTGGCCATCGGCTTAAGGCGAATCTGGGATCCCCAGTTAAGCCAACCGATCTTGACGGCGTCGTCGCTGGACCATGATGTCCACTCGACGTTTTCCTTGTTAGCCTCGTTGTAGCCAGCGATCGTCGGGTCAAACCAGTTCCACAGCTCCGGGACTCCGTCCCAGAACGTGATAGGGTCAAGTTGGATCAGCAGAGGGATGTCATACTGCTCAGACAGAGCCAGCTGTTTTTTCAAAGTGACCTTATGGGTCTCCAGCGGCCTCTCAAAGAGGTAAAACAGGACACCTTGGCCCACAGCCACATCCTTGCCACGTGAATCTCCGAAGTATGTATGGACTTTCTGTTGCAGATAAGACCAGTCATAGTCGTTGATGATCACATATTTCTTAGGACCTTTCCAATAGTGAGCCTTGATTGTGATGTCCTTCGTCACAGGAGTGGATTTGAAATTGAATTTGATGCCGGTCTGGGTATACCATCCGGAAAAAGATTCCTCTCCTCTTGAGGGTTGCTCGGCCGGTTCTTGGACAAAGTCGTACCTGGCCACCTGCTGCGGCTCTGGCACAGGAGTTCCTCCATCTGTGTCAAAAGTGACCGTGAACACATCTTTGGAGATGTCTTCATTGCCGCCACATGAAATCATCGCAAGTGAGCAGGCAACCATCAACGCTATGATCTTGGTCTTCATAAATAACTGTTAAAATGTTCGTTTATGATAATTAGACTTTAATTGTCCTGATAAGACAAGGTGAAGTTTCTGAATGAAGCCTCTGTCGCATCCTTCGAGAACACTCCGAAGTAGCCGTACTGAGTGCCAAGCTGAGGATTGTCGTTCCACCACCACATCGAACCATGGAACAGAAGCTCCTTCTTCTGAAGCACACCGTTCTCATCCTCCTCAAGCGACCAGATGGCCTTAAGGCCCCAGTTGCCGCCCTGCACTTCTCCAAAGCCTCGGTCAACATTGCTGACCTCAAGACGAAGCCATGTCGTGATGGCTGTGTTTTCAGGCTTTGTCCAGTTGTCCATCGCATTCGGAGAGTTCGCGTTCATGCAGTAGTAGCCGCCACCGTCAGCTCCTTCTGTGGCGGAAATGTAGACGATGTAGTTCTGCTTGCTCGTGAAGTCGCAGGTTCCGTCATCCTTGTAGCCGAACGCATTGAATGCCATGATGCCTCCGCAACTTCCGTCAGCCTTGATGTCCACAGTGCAGACGAACTGGTTGAACAGCGGTTCCGCCTCGCTGTACCTTTGACGAACCTTGTCGTTCATCCAGAACATAGGATAGGTGTTTCCAGGGTTGTTGTACTCCCCTGTTCCGGTCAGCTTCAAGCATCCTTCACCGTACTTCAACGACGAACGGGTGGCATTACCCTTCCAGCCATCGTTCATCTCCTTTCCGGAGAAGCTGTCGTAAACAAGCTTTGAACCCTTGGCGGCCTGGGCGATGTAGATGTCAATGCCCGCCGGTCCTTCAGCTGTTATGCCTTCGATGTGGATCTTGCCATAACGCACGTCATCTCCAGCAGGATTGGCACCCACTTCGGCGTTTACCTCCGAACCGTTGACAGTGACCTTGGCCCAGGACGGAGCGTTGATCACGCTTGTGCTTGTGAAAGCCTTTGAGATGGTGGTCTTCACTGTCTCACCGTCACCTTTGACGGCAAGATCGACCGGAGATGCTGTAAGAGTAGGGTTGGCGAACTCTACTCTTTCGTCAATCTGACCAAGATCAAGAGCCATTCCTGCCTTTACCGTAATGAACTCGTCCGTGTTCACCTCTGCAACACGGCCATATTCATCGGTGATGGTGATCAAAATGCCATCCACGTAGGTCGCCGGTATGACGGACACATAATAGGATCCTTTGGCGATCATCTCTCCACCAGTGAAAGACACTTCAGGTTTGCCGCTCTTGACAGTCACTTTCCCGTCAGAGGCATTGACCGAGACCTCTCCTGAAAGGCTTTCGTTTGATTTGGATGAGAATCTGACAGCCTTGATGTTGTTGGATGATCCAAGAGTGAACTTGAGAAGTCCCGTGGCGGCTTTGAATGCAAGAGACTCTGTCGTGGAAGAAGCCACTGCCACACAAGCGTCCGAGGCGATCCCATCCTTCACGGCTGTCTGTTCAGAAGGAACGACAGTGTTGACGACACCTTCAGCGATGGACACTGACGCGGTCCATGGACTCACGGCCACATAGCGCGAAGCCTTGATTATCTCACCGCTGAAAGTGACCTTGGAACCACCGGAAGCCGCTGTCAATGAATATAATTTGTCGGAAAACAGCCCAATCTTGTCACCGCTGTTCCAGCTTACCTGCGGACCTGATGAATATGTGGCCGCGGTGGCCGCAAACTCAACATTCTTAGGAGAGTTGTCCTCCTCCGAACCATTACATGACGCCATCACAGTCATGGTCGCCAGCATAAGCATCAAAATAGAATTCTTTTTCATTTTAAATTGATTATTAACGTTAATGTGCTATTCTTGATATGAAAGGACGAAATTGCGGAACTGGCTTTCCCCGTTCCTTGCCCACAGGGCCACATTGCCAAGATCCGGTTTCCTGACAGTGAATTTTCGTGAGTAATGTGCCAGAAGTTCAGAAGTCTCTCCGTTGAATGTCTTGAGAGACTTGATCGTCACGACCGGAGTCTCCGGGGATGTGTCGGTCGTGCTGACTGTCAGTCTCCACCAATCATCCCTCTCGGCCGCATCAGGAATCGGACTCA
>OLGV01000040.1_pt1 | contig 52383 bp, 88 predicted proteins | sample 1605761 | NCBI WGS metagenome assembly OLGV01 (sample SAMN03283245) | human gut metagenome | biome: human-associated habitat; material: feces | host: Homo sapiens | place: Peru | collected 2012
CGCTCATCAGCGCGCTCGTTTCAGCGTTTCTGATCCCGTGGCTCAAGACGAAGATCGACGCGGACAAGCTGCAGACCGTTCGGACCTACGTCGAGATCGGCGTCAAGGCGGCGGAGCAGCTGTACACCGCGACGGACGGCGCAGCGAAAAAGGCGTATGTCGTGAACTTCCTCGCCGAAAAAGGTATTAAATTTGACGTTGAGACCGTCGACAAGCTGATCGAGGCCGCCGTGCTGCAGCTGCACCACGAGTTGTACGGGAGTGAGCGGGCATGAGCGTTATGAAAGCGTCCGAGCTTGTCAGGCGGCACATTGACGTCGCGAAGAATTACAAGACCGTTTACATGTGGGGCTGCTTCGGCTCGCCCGTGACCAACGGAATTATCACGGAAAAGGCGAACCAGTACCCGGACTGGTACGACGCCGCAAAGCAGGCCAGATTCCGCGGGCTGATCGGAAAGGGCTACTTTGGCTTTGACTGCGTGAATCTCACAAAGGGGATCCTGTGGGGATGGAACGGCAACAAAAATGCCTACCACGGCGGCGCCCGCTACGCCGGAAACGCGGTACCAGACGTCTCCGCAGACGGCATGATTGCCAAGTGCAAGGACGTATCCGCGTCCGGCTGGGATAAACTAATTCCCGGCGAAGGTCTCTGGATGCCCGGTCACTGGGGCATGTACATCGGCGACGGCCTTGCGGTCGAATGCACGCCGATCTGGGACAATGGCGTGCAGATCACCGGCGTCGGCAACATCGGTATCAAGGGCGGCTACAACAGCCGTGTGTGGAAGAAGCACGGAAAACTCCCGTGGGTCGAGTACGACACGGAAACCGTCGACAAGGCCGTCGAGGACGCCAAGAAGACCATCAAGGCAAAGGCCGGGCTTGCGGACAACACGATCAAATATCTTGCCGATTACAAGTACGGCGATGACCTGTTGAAAAAACTGGCTTCGGCTATGAAGTAAGGAGGCGGCGCGATGGCACCGCAGGCACGGGCCAAGCTGCCGCCAGAGCTGGGCCGCCTGACCCGCAAGGATATGGAGGCCGTGATCTATCAGGCCAATCTTGGCCGGGAAAATGAGAAGATCGCGCAGCTCTATTTTGTGGATAAGCTTCCCCAGGTAGACGTTGCAACAGAGCTGTTTCTGGGCCGCGCCACGGTCCAGCGCCGCCTGCCGGAGATCATGGCACGGATGAAGTCTGCGTCCGGAAGCCTCCCAAACTGAGCATAAATGATGCACAACTGATACAAAACTGAGGCACATCAAAACGAAAAAAAGCCCATACTGGACACATCAAAGGAGTGTTCGGTATGGGCTTTTCTTATTTCAATCCAAATCCCGCCGGGCAGAAGGTCGGGGACTGCACCGTCCGGGCTATCGCAAAGGCGACGGGGAAAAGCTGGGACGAGGTGTATATCGGCCTGTGCCTGCAGGGGCTCATCATGGGCGATCTGCCGAGTGCGAACAGTGTATGGGGTGCATACCTCCGGCAGCAGGGCTTTACCCGGAACGTGATACCGGACACCTGCCCGGATTGCTACACGGTCGGCAGGTTTGCCGATGAGCACCCGCGCGGGACGTATATTCTCGCCCTCTCTGGGCATGTAGTGTGCGTGCAGGATGGGACAATCTATGACAGCTGGAATAGCGAGAACGAAATCCCGCTTTATTACTGGGTAAAAGAAACGGAGGAATGAACATGGCATATCCCTATTTCAACCTTTATTATCCGCAACCGATGCCGGACAACCTCATGCAGATGCGGCAGATGCAGCAACCACAGATGCAGCCCATGCAGCAGCCTATGTCGCAGCCAGTGCAACAGAACCCAATCGCGCAGAGCGGCGTGCAGTGGGTAAGCGGCGAGCAGGAGGCAAGGGGTTATCTCATCGCGCCCAACTCCGCTGTGGCGCTGTGGGATTCTACCGCGCCGACTGTGTATCTCAAGCAGGCGGATGCAAGCGGGAAGCCGACGCTCAAGATTTACGACCTTGTAGAGCGCTCAGAAACGCCCCGTACATCTCCGCAGGGAAAGGGCATGGAATTTGTCACCCGTAAAGAGTTTGACGCGCTGGCGGCTCTTGTGGGCGAAATAAAGGGCAAAAAGAAACGCAAGGCCGAGGAGGACGAAGACGATGAGTAATCCGTTTATGGCCGCGCTGGGCGGCGGGCAGGTCCCTATGGGCAACTTTGCCCAGATGGTGCAGCAGTTTAACCAGTTCAAATCAAATTTCAAGGGAGACCCAAAAGCGGAGGTCGAAAAGCTCTTGCAAAGCGGCAAACTCTCGCAGGCGCAGTTAAACCAGCTACAGCAGATGGCAAAGCAATTCCAAAGTCTGATGCAATAATTAAATATTTATAGCGTTTTCTTTAATTCTTTATCGTGGCCACGATTTAGATAAAACTGACTTTAATTAAAAGGAGTGATACTATGTCTCTTTCCGATGGCGGCGCTCCCATGCTGACCATGCCGGTTTCGCCTACCAACAACGGCGGCGGTTTCGGCTGGGGCGGTGACGGCGCATGGCTCATTATTCTCTTCCTCATTTTTGCCGTCTTTGGCTGGGGCGGCAACAGCTGGGGCAACAACGGCAATTCCGGCGGCGTGGTCGACGGTTATGTGCTGACCTCTGATTTTGCTAATGTCGAGCGCAAGATCGACAGCGTAAATCAGGGTCTTTGCGACGGATTTTACCAGCAGGCGCAGCTTGTCAACGGCACCAACATGGCAATGGCAAACGGCTTTGCACAGGCCGAGCTTTCCCGCAGCAACCAGCAGGCGGCGCTGATGCAGCAGCTCAACGCCATGCAGATGCAGAACCAGGAGTGCTGCTGCGAGAACCGGGCGGCTATTGCCCAGGTGCGGTACGACATGGCGGCGCAGGCGTGCGATACCCGCAACACGGTCAACACCGCTGCGCGTGACATCATCGACAACCAGAACCAGAATAGCCGCGCCATCCTTGACTTCCTGACGCAGAGCAAGATGCGCGATCTGGAAAGTGCCAATCAGGAGCTGCGCCTTGCCGCTTCTCAGGCTGCACAGAACAACTACCTGATCTCCCAGCTGCGCCCTTGCCCCACCCCGGCTTACATCACTTGTAATCCTTGGTCGGGCAGCAGCTATGGCGGATGCGGAACCGGTTGCGGCTGCTGAAAACTGCATAGCATCAGCTGTTCGGAATTTCCGAACTGTTCAGCCCCGTGCTGATACTGACACCAACGCGGCGGGGCTTTGGCTCCGCCGCTGTATTTTTTGAGAAAGGAATGATATAAATGGCAGAATTTACTTCTGTGGCAATTCAGACTGTTGCCGCCAGTCAGAATGTTCCGCTAACTGAAACTGCGGTCAATAGCAAGCCTTGCATCGTTCACCGTCCTGGCGCTGGAATTGTAACATTGCGGGGTTTAACCAACCAGTGTAAAGCCCGATTCCGCGTCGCTTTTGGCGGCAACATCGCCATCCCCACCGGCGGCACGGTGGAGGCGATCAGCGCAGCTCTGGCGATTAACGGTGAACCGCTGAACAGCGCGACAGCTATTGTTACGCCTGCAGCGGTGGAAAACTACTTCAATATCTACGTCAGCACCATCGTGGAGGTACCGCGCAACTGCTGCCTGACTGTGGCAATGGAAAACACCAGCACGCAGGCCGTCAGCTTTGCCAACTCCAACATGGCCGTTGACCGAATTTCTTGAAAGGAGCGATAACATGAGCATGAAAGCATTAAACGATATCCGGGATATGCTGTGCGAGGAACTAGACGAGCTGGCCCGCAAGGGCGAGCTGGGCGCCGGTGATCTGGAGATCATCCACAAGGCCGTTTCTTCCATCAAGAACATCGACAAGATCGAAATGTACGACGGTGGCTATTCTCGCAGCGGCGATTGGGACGCCAACATTCGCGGCACTTACGGGCGGGGCAGTTCTTACCGTGGCCGCCACCGCGATTCTATGGGCCGCTATAGCCGGGATGACGCCCGTGAGCATATGCGCCGCCAGCTACAGGACATGATTCGCGACACCGACGATGACAACGTGCGTGAAGTTCTTCGGCGCTGCATGACGCAGATGGAGAACATGTAAGGGGGTGCGCCCCCGTGATCGACGAGAAGGAAGTGCAGCTATGGATTAGTAGGCTTGAAACCGAAGAATCCAGCTGGAGCAACTATGAAAAGTTAGCCGCGTTATACACCATCGCAAATCAACACAAAAAGGTAAGCCTTTCGGAAATGCCGGTCATGTACTCCGCCGCGTCCGCTCCGGAAGTGCAGATGGTAGGCGAGTACGGAGACAGCCCGTTTTTACAAACGGTTGCCAAAGTGTCGCCGGAAAAGGCGTGGGGCGTGATGGATGAGCTAATGGATGCGCTGATCATTTCCAATAGCCGAGTGTACAACAGCGTGATGGCAAAGCTGGGGCGGTAAAATTGTTAGTAATTTGCTAGCTACCCGGCGAAAACACGCAGGAACAAGGAAACATTTTCGAGGCAAATGTTTGCAATATTTCTGAGTATTGCCGGAAAATATCACTTTGTGGTTGATTTTGAAGCGCGGACTATGCTTCACACGCAGGAGGTCACTGGTTCGAGTCCAGCAGTCTCCACCAAGAAAATCCTCGTAACCATGCGGGTTACGGGGATTTTTCTTTTCCTGCTATTTTTGCTTTGTTAGTAACGTGCTAGTAACCGCACCAACCAGCGTTTCGGCGTCAATGTGGGTGTAAACGTCGGCGGTGGTGGCATAATTGGCATGGCCAAGAATTTTTTGCAGATATTCAGGGGCAAGACCTTCCTTAACTGCGCGGGTGGCGTAAGTGTGCCGCGTGGCATGGGGGGTCTTTTTTGCTATCTTGAGCTTTTCCAGCAAGGGGTAATATTCCCGCCTGCGGAAATTAGCGGGGACTTTTTGCCCCTCGTAGCCTGACAGGAGCAGATCGCCCTCGGCCTTCTGGGCGAAGTATTCAAAGTAGGCTTTGCCCTCCGGCCTGATGGGAATAATACGGTTCCGGCCGGCTTCCGTTTTCTCGCCGCCCACCACATAATCCTTGTGGTAGTCCTTGAGCGGCAGGCTGAACAACTCGCCGATGCGCATGCCGGTGGCAAGGAGCATGAGGACAATCTTGGCGGCGTCGCTGCCGTCCTTTTCCAGCTTTTTGATTTCGGCGGAAGTGAACACGTCCTTTTCTTTTTTGACGTTTTCCGGAAGCTTCACAAACCGGGCAAAGTTGGTGGTGCAGATCTCCTCACGCACGGCCCATGTGGACATCTGGGTAATGAGCTGCTTGTACTTGTTGACGGTGGAGTGGCTTTTGCTCATATGCTGGTCGATCACCGCTTGGAAGTCGGCGGTGCGCAGACTGCGGAATTTTTTATCGTGCAGCGGTTGAAAGATCACATAAGCGTGTTCGTAAGTCTCAATGCCCTTTTCACCAATCTCGCGGTAATGCTCCGCTTTCCACTCTGTAAAGACTTCCGCAAACGTCATGTTGTACCGCTCATCCAAGTCCTTGCCGGAAAGCTTTTCCAAGGCCGCCAGAGCGTCCGTTTTCTTCTCGTAGTATCCGATGATGACCTTGTTTTTCGCGGCCACCCACGGCCTTGTACGGCGGCCTGAGAGCTTATAAACAGTCCCGGCTCCGTTGGGACGCTTCAACGCCTTGCGGGGCGCTGTGGCCTGTTTCTTGCCGCACCAGAGGCAAAACACCGCGCCGTTCGGTATTTCTTTTTTGCAGCTCTTACACTCCATGTCTATTTTTCCTTCGGTGCAATAAATTTACCGTATCGCAGGGCGCTCAAAAACGCAGATACGATCACGCCAACGCCGACGGCCAGCAGTACAATAACGATCCACGCTAAAGTGCTGGCCTGTCTACCCTGAATAAGGCCGACGTTGGGCAACTGATAGTCAAACGCCACATAGCCGATTAACGTCATTAGCAAAACCACAGCAAGGACGGAGATACTGTAAAGCGATATTCGCATACGCTTCTCGGTCTTGGAAAGCTGTTCTATCCGTCCTTCCAGATTTGCCATTACCAGCTCCGCTTTGTGATCGCGTTCCATTTGTTCTATTTGCTCTTCCGGCAGAACATCCGGCGTGATGCTAAAATACTTGTCCAGCGAAACACCACAGGCCCGGCATATGTTGCCGGAATTATTTACAGTTGGCGTTTTAGATGTAGATGCAAAAAAGTTTTGCACACTGGAAAGCGGCACGTTGGAATTGTCTGCAACGTCCTGATTGGTCATACCCTGTCGGTCTCTGGCCTCTCTGCATATATCCTGTAAAGACTTGCTCATTTTCTGTTCCTCTCCCCATTGTTGGGTAGGAGATACCCGAATGTCGGCATGTCTAGTTTTGTCGAATACCCGCCTTCGGCATTGACCTACCCAAGTTGTTGTTGCTACCCTGTTTTTGCACGGCGGGCATGGTGGGTGCCCGTCGGGAAAAGCCCTCCGCCGTTGTTGCGGAGACGGCGGAGGGCTTACACAGGCCAGTTATAATGATGGGACATGGGCGGAACGCCTCCCTTGACAATAGTGGTCTTTCACAAAAATTATACCGCATCTGGCGGTTGCAAAACAGTTAAGGCTATGTTACAATAAGCACACAAACAAAACGCTTGTTCTAACGCAGGAATTTGGACGGAGGAAAGGAATCATGACGGAACAGGTACACTTGAGACAAAACGAAAACTGTGGTACAATGATCATGGCGCTGCGGGAGAAATTTCTTTCTGCCGTGGCAACGCTGACAAAAGAGGAACAGATCAAATTGTGGAAGGAGCTTGAAAATGATGGAACTATCAAACCCGAAAATCCTGATCGCGTCTGACGGGGACAAGACGTATGTCATTGTAAACGGCCTGCCGATCCGCTGCGAAGAATTCAAATTTTACGCTGATGGATGCGACGTATCTTTCAGCATTGAAAAAGCCCACGCCGGGAACCTGTTTACCGGGAAGCAGTTCCTTGATTTCATCGAAAACAATTTAGGGTATAAATTGTGTGCCGAATGACAGCCATTCTTTGATGGCGTCTGCCGTCTTATTTTCCATATAAATAATGGCCTTGTCCGTCAAATAAATGTTACCCAAAAGGTCAACTCGAATAAATCCCGCGTCTTTCAGCTCTTTCCGATTGTCCATCACAAATTCACTGTAAGGCTGAAGAGACGCAGCCTGCGCTTTCTTTTCACCCGCGTTTAATCTCTGGCAATACTCACGGTAGAGTGTCGCCAGAGATTTCTTTGCGCTTTTGGTCAATTCAATCGCCATGTTTACCTTCTCTTTTCCTCTTGATCTGGAACAGCTTCCAGATGGCGTTATCCAGCTGGTCTATCGTCCAGTTTTCAGCCTGCTTTTCCCAATCTTCATAAGATGGTACAAATTCGCGCTCACTGGTTTCAGTGGGCGCTTTTTTTGCGCCCTTTTCCTGTTCCAGCAGGTCATTTACCAGCGCAATATCTTCCGGATCAAGAAGAATTTCCTCCGGTGTGGTTTGCAGCAGGACGCACATCCGCATAGCTTCTTCCGGAGAGGGGAGATTGTTTCCGCGCTTTACCTCTCCGTACCATGACGGGTATTTCCCGACAAGTCTTGAAAATGACGCGTTGCTCCATCCATTTTCTTTTATCTTAGGATTTATTTTTTCGCAATCAACAGCTACGGTATTTCTTTTCATAAAATTAACCTTTTTTTGCGGTTTCTAAAAACTCCGTCAACTTATTTCTGTCCCAAAGCAGGACGCCGGTTGCTTCTGCCGCTTCTTTCGCTCCGGGAGTAAAAAAGCGATTTGTCATTACCGCACCGACATGGCAATGATAAATGGTTTTTCCGGCGTTGACTTCTTGAACCGGCTTATTGCTTAAATCCGAAGAATAGCATTTGCACTGGATGGCGTACTTTATTCCGTCCTTTTTGGCAAGCACATCAACGCCCTGATCTCCGCTGCCTTGCGTTACTTTTACGTCAGAAAAACCATTTTTTCGCAGCAAGTCGGCGCACCAATATTCAAATTCGTGGCCATCCATTCCATCAACAGCATTTATTTGATGCTTTTCGGAAATGGCAGTTTTTATTTTTGATGGAGTAATGTTTTGCGTCCCAATCTTAAAAATTGCCGATTGAAAATCTTGAGCAGAAGCTAATATTTGTCGAGGAGTTGCCCCGTCAAAAGCGCTCACAATTCCTGCCGTCTCCAATTCGTTCATTAGCTGTGCCGCTTTTTCGTAGTTAATTTTTAACCGTCTTTGTAGCATAGATGCCGACGCTTGGTCGGTATCAAAAACAACATTTGCAGCGGCAACAAACAAGTTTTTTTCTTGAAAAATCTTTTCTGTTTTCTTAAACAATCTAAGCATAGGCGTCAAGCATCAAAACAAATTAGCAAATTTTGTGCAAACTGCTAAAACTATATTTTTCGCAGTTATTGCGTTGACAACTGCGAATTTAGCAGTTATAATACTCACATAGCACTTAACGAGACAACAAAAAAACCAGACCCCCATCGGAAATCTCCGTTTTGCGGGCTTATAGCCGATATTTTGTTGGCTGACACTTACATAATAACGGCGTTGGCGACGTTTGTCAAGGTTAAGTTCTTCACATTGTAAAGGAGTGATAACGGTTGACACTAAAGGAAATGCGCGAACGTGTGGGATACACGCAGACGCTTGTTGCAAAGAAACTTTCTATTTGCGACAACGCTGTATCGCAGTGGGAACGCGGCCAGAACGGAATGGCGACAAAGTACATTTCTAAGCTGGCCAAAATGTACCGCGTGACCGAAGATGACATCATTGCGGCGGTACGTCTGGCAAGGGAGGGCAAATGAACGAAGGAGAATGAAAAATGAAGTACAGCGATCCCGAATATCAGGCGCTTGAACGGGAGTTTCTGGCTCGGCCTGACGCTCTGTGCGAACACAAGAACCCGCTGGAATGCGATTGCAAGAACTGCCCGTGCCATGACCTGTGCGAGCAGCTGTGCAACTACTAAGTCAAAGGAGAATGAAAAATGATTATTGCAGCATGGCGGAGCGGGTGCCATATCGCCGCCGATGCGCAGAAGGTGGCGGACGAGATCGCTGCTATCGGAAGCTCGGCAACGACCGCTCAAATTCTGGACAAGGCACGGGATGAAACTACGGAGCTTCACAAGTGCTTTGACTGGAACGACACCACCGCCGCCGAAAAGTGGCGGATGCATCAGGCCAGAAAAGTGGTTTGCAGTCTGGTCATCCGTGAACAGGCAGAGACGCCGAAGCCGGAAGTCCGCGTGTTCTACAAGACGGACAGCGACAGCGGCTATAAGCCCACTGTCCTGATTATGCAGGACAAGGACGAGTATCAAAAGCTTCTGGACAGAGCGCTGGCAGAACTGAGCAGCTTCAAGACCAAGTACCAGACGCTGGCGGAGCTTGAGGGCGTATTTGCCGCCATCGACCAATTGGCGGGGTAAAATATCCAAGCGGTAAGCGGAAACAGGAGCATATAGCTCTTGTACTGCATAAGCAAACCAACCAAACCACATTACATAAAAGAACAGGACAGCGCAGAAAAGAACAGTATACCGCACTATATGCTTCTGTTTCTGCTTACCGCAGAAAAACACCAAACATAAGGATAAAACACCAAAACACGCTAAAGTACACCGCAGAACAAAACAACATCGTGCGCTTGCTGTGGCTTATGAAAGCCACGTAGACAGCAAATATCTCAACAGCAAAAAACGCTGTAGCAAAGAACTTATCAGAAAAGAAAACGATACTAAAAAACATCACAGCAAAGCATATCATAAGTCACATCAAGCGCACGAAACGAAAAAAGGAGAATGAAAATGAAAAAGGAACGCGTTATTGAAGTCCAGCCTGTAAAAATCGAACAGGCAACCATCTTGATCGAGGGCGACGGCGACCTTGTGTTGAATAAGATGAACGCCCGCACCGTCCGAGAGCTGACCGCCGCCCGCGACGGTAAAAAGACCATCAAGGAAGTCCCCAACATTTGGGAGGACATTATCACAGCCATCCACTGGCGGGACGGATACCCCTGCGAGGATACATATCAGGGCATGACCGAGGAAACGCTGCGGGATATGCTGGCGAACAACGCGCCGTGCATTACCGGGTTTGGGCTGAAAAAGTCCTTCTGTCAGGCAGTTGTGCGAAACGAGATCGACACTTACGCGACGAAGTTTGACAACGCCATGAATGTAACGGCAAGACTGGAACCCATTAAGTTTGCGGAGCATTTTGTTGACAAAACGCTGATGTCTCCGAAGCGAGGCGCACCTGTTCTGGTGTACATCAATCGATTTTCCGGGTGGTCATCGCAAATCCACATTACATACACCGAGAACGTTTACACGCTTGACCAAATCGTAAACATTATTAATATGGCCGGGTTTGGCTTGGGTATTGGTTCCGGACGGTCAAGCGGCTACGGCAGATACCACGTCGTCGGCGTGGAATAAAATGGAGAAGCCCTGCCCGGTGTAGCAGACCGAGCAGGGCGAGAGAATGGAAACACAATCCCTTGTGTTTACCCTATTGTAACACAGGGCCAAGAGAAAGGCAAGAGATATGATCGAAACATTGAGTTTGAATCAGGCGGCGGAGTATTTGCGCGGCCACGGCTTTAAGATTGGAAACGTGGTGCTGGCAAACGGACTGGAACAAGGTAAGTTCGAGTTTGGCTTTTGCATCGTCAACGATCAGGGCCGACGGTCGTTTCAGATCTTCCGGGCGCTGCTGGACAAATGGATCGAAGAAAGGACGGTGTAAACATGATCGCCTACATCATGATCTATATCGGTGCGCTGACCGTGGCCGTGCAGTTCATGCACCTGATCGACCGGCTGGAAGGACGGCGGTGATGAGCGACGCAAGAAACGCCTATCAGAAGGCGTACTACGAGGCCAACAAGCCGTATTTCGCCGCGTACCGCAGGGCAAATTCCGTGCTGATCGCCAAGTATGCCAGCGGATATTACCGGGAGAATCAGCGCCGGTATGCGGAGGGACAGCGGTTTTTGCAAGAGGCCCGCATACGTCTGGGCTGGTCGCAGGCCGCCGTTGCTGCGGATGTGGGCGTGAGTCAGGCGACGATCACACGGCTGGAGACCGGGGCGCAGCCGCTGGAGACCTTCCGCAAGCGGGACAAGCTGCTGGAGGTGCTGGGGGTGGCGGTATGAGCGTACCGCAAAGCCCCTGTACGCCGGACTGCCCGGACAGAAGAGGCGACTGCATGCTGCACTGCTCCCACGGGTACGCCGAGTATCGGGCGGCGCGGGACAAGGTGTATGCCGCACGGGCCGCAGCTGCCGAGGCTTCGCGGGACGCCAGCGCCGGAAAACGGAAAGCCTCCGCGAAGAAGGCCCGCAAGACCATCAAGGCCTATCTGGAGGAAGCGCTGAAGGATATGATCGACGATGGCCGTGTGGTCGTGATGATGTAAGTAAAAAAAGCCCCGGCGGAGCTGGCACTCCGTCGGGGCGGGCAAAACCCTTGAAAAAGATTTTACAAGCTTATGATAGCGGCTTTTGGTCTGCCTGTCAAGAGGAGAAGCGTATGTACCGATGCAATGAGACCGGGCGGGAGTTCGAGGAACCCCGGTATGACCCGGATTTCTGGAACAAAGGCGACGGGGCGAAGGTGTGTCCCTGCTGCGGCGATACCCACTATGACGAAATGTTTGAGTGCGACATCTGCCGCGCCCATGTGTCGTGGGACGATGGTCACGTCGGCAGCCGGTATGACAAGAGTTTTCTGTGTCCGGACTGCCGCAAGATCGCCATTATCAACCTGTTTGAGAAGGGCGCTCAGGAGCTGGGCGACACGGAAGAAGCTTGGCTGGATGATGTGCTGGACGGCAACAGCTGGGCGAGTTTGAAGAAAATTTATAAGGAGGCAAAGAAAAATGGCACTGTTACCCTTTGAAGAACTGATTGAAGTCGATGTGAGACCCTTCTGCGAGACGCGGAAGGCTAAGGACGACAACGGCAACATGGTGGATATCCCCTATCTGAACTGGGCCAAGTGCGTGAAGCTGCTGCATGAGAACGGCGCGAAGGACGTATGGTTTGCACCCCGCGTCTGCCCGGAGACGAAAACCTACCTGTGGCCCCAGGCGGATGTGACCACCCGGAAGGGCTACAAGACGCAGTGCTGGTTCGTCAGCGTGGAGATCCATATCGACGAGCTGGTATTCAATATGGACACGCCGCTGCTGAACGGGGCGCTGGTGGTCTATGAGGACACGCTGAACCAGCTGCGCATTTCCAACGCGCAGGCCCGCGCCTTTGTGAAGGGCGTGGCGCTGCGGACGGGACTGGGCTTTGACCTGTGGGCCGAGAGCGGCGACGGAGACGACGGCGAGGACGATCTGAGCCGCCACAGCATCTGGGCCATCCGGGAACGGCTGGAGCGGGCCATTACCGCCAAGGAAAAGGCAGGGCTGGATCACAAAGACCTGCTGGCCGCCCTGCGGATCAACGACAAGCAGCTGAACCAGCTGATGGGCTACTTCGCCAAGCTGGACGGCCTTGAGAAAGCGGTGAACAAGCTGTGATCCACGATCAGGACAGGAGCGGGTGGTTCGGGGCATCGGACACGGCCACCATCATGGGATCGTGGGAGACGGAGACGTTCCGGAAGTGGTGGGCGGTGAAGCTGGGCATCCGGCAGGATCACTACACCAACGCCGCCATGCAAGCGGGGACGGCCTACGAACACAAAATCCTCGATGCGCTGGGGGTAAAGACCCGCGACCGGCAGATCAAGGTTTACGCCCTGCGGCTGCGGGTGAACTACGACGGGGACGACGCCCAGACCATTACGGAGGTCAAGACCTACAGCAAGGCTCCCTTCAAGGTGAGCCACGCCTACTGGATGCAGTGTCAGGTGGAGATGTTCGCCAGCGGGTGGGGCCTGCGGCGGCGGAAAGCCTGCCGGATCGCGGCCTATCAGATCGGCGAGGCGGAGAAGCAGAACTTCTTTTTGCCCGTCGACCCCGGCAGGATCAGCCTGTGGCCCATCGAGTACGATGAGACGTGGGTGGAGGAGAAGTACCTGCCCCGCCTGCGGTATTTGGCCACATGCCTGAAAACAGGCCGGTGGCCCCGAAAGGAGGAAGCGCCATGCAGCAGGTGACGGTGGACGCCGCCCGGTGGCTGCGGGACGGCGACGGGGCGTGGCTGGCCTTCCGGGTAGGCAGCGACAAGACGGCCATGGACGTGTGCGACCGCCTGAAAGCCGGGAAGGAATACAACCTGACGTTGAAGCGCAAGGGCCGCAGTCTGGACGCCAACGCCTATTTCTGGGTGCTGGTGAACCGGCTGGCGGACAAACTGAAAATCGAGCCGGAGGGTATCTACCGGGCCTACATCCCGGATATCGGCGGCGGCTATGAGGTGGTGCCGGTACGGGAGGATCGCATTGACGCATGGGAAAAGATTTGGTGCAGCGGCCACATCGGTCGGATGATCGAGGACATGGGGCCGTGCCGCAACATCAAGGGCTATCACAATGTCCGGTCGTACATATCTTCCAGCGATTATGACACGGCCCAGATGTCCCAGCTCATTGAGTTGGTGGTGGCGGACTGCAAGGAGAATGGCATCGAGACCATGACGCCCAGAGAGCTGGACGCGCTGGTGTCCCGTTGGGGCGAGGTGAGCGTATGAGTACAGCCAAAATCTACACGGCCCACGGGAAATCCCTGACGATAGGACAATGGTCGAAAGAACTGGATCTGCCGCAAAAGACGCTGCGGAACCGGCTGGGCAGAGGGTGGACGTGGGAAGCGACCTTCACGCCGGGGAGGCAGCTGCAACGGCGCGGCACAACAGGGGCGCGCCGCATTGACCGCACGGGAGAGCGGAACGGGATGCTGGTGGTGGATCACTACGTCGGATCGGGGCCGGACGGGCCGAAATGGCTCTGTGTGTGCGACTGCGGCAAGACGCGGGTGGTGCTGGCGAAGAATCTGAAGGGTACGTTCAGCTGCGGCTGTGCGGCACGGAGGAATGCAGACCGCCGCCACGGCCATCCACAACCCTGCTGGACGTGCCAGAACTACGCCGGAGGGTGCAGCTGGTCACGGAAGCCCCCGGAGCCTGTGAAGGGCTGGGACGCCACGCCTACCACGAAATACCAGGGGAACGCGGGCGAGATCACGTCCTTCGCCATCCACTACTGCCCGGAGTATATTCCGGATGGAACGGAGGTGCTGGTGAATGGGTGAGAGACGGTGCTATTTCTGCCGCAGGAACGGCAGCACCGACCCGCTGGAACGGCACCATGTGTTCGGCGGGAACCACGCTGACCGGAAGAAAAGCGAGAAATACGGCGCTGTGGTCGACCTGTGCGGCAATGCGTGCCACCGGAACGGAGAACACGCCGTCCACCGGGATGGGGACGTGATGCGCCGCCTGCGCCGGGAGTTTCAGGCGAAGATCATGCAGGAACAGGGCTGGACAGAAGCGGAGTTCATCCGGGCGTTCGGCAAGAGATACTTATAGGAGGCCCTATGACACAGTGTGAACGAATCCTGCGGTATATGCGGGATATTGGCCCCATTACACAGCTGGACGCCGCCCGCGAGTTTGGCTGCTACCGGCTGGGGGCTCGGATATGGGATCTGAAGAAAGCGGGCCACGCCATCCGGAAGCGGATGGTATCAGAGAAAAACAGGTTCGGCGAGAGCGTGAGCTTCGCTGAATACAGATTGGAGGAGAAAAAATGCTGAACAAGATTTTCATCATGGGTCGCCTGACCCGTGATCCGGAGCTGCGGCGGACTCAGAACGGTACGGCGGTGGCCGGGTTCGCGCTGGCGGTCGACCGGGACTATAAGAACGCTGACGGCACCAAGGAGACGGATTTCATCGACGTGGTGGCATGGCGCAGCACCGCTGAGTTTGTCTCCAAATACTTTACCAAGGGCCGCATGGCCGTGGTAGAGGGGCGTCTGCAGATCCGCGACTGGCAGGACAAGGACGGCAACAAGCGCCGCAGCGCAGAGGTCATTGCTGACAACGTGTATTTCGGTGACAGCAAGAAGGAGTACGGCGGCGACTATGGAGGCGCTCCTGTTGGCGGCTACAAGGCGGCAGGCAAGGCCGTGGACGTGGAGCCGGACGAAGGAGAGTTTGCCGAGATAGACGACGAAGAAGATTTTCCGTTTTGAGGCAAATGCGGGAGGAAGGGAACAACACAGCGGGGCGTATCGTGGGCGCGAACCGTGACGGCTGGCCGGGATCGAGCCAGCGCACGACGGCGGCGCTGGCGAAAATCCCCCTTTGTCCCCCTTCCTTTCCCCCACACCCCCTATCTATCCCCCTATATCCCCCTGACACACCCACAACAGGAGAGATTTCTTCTTGTGGGTTGGGGGATACAGAGTACGGGAGAAGGAGAGAACATGACGAAAGAAGAATTTGAACAGGTTTTCACGGCGCTGGGGCTGTTCTGGCCCAGGGAAACCGTGTCGGACAGCCGGAAGGCGGCGTGGTGGCTGGCGCTGAAGCCGTACCCCTATCAGGGCGGCGTGCGGGAGAAGATCATCGCCTATGCCCGGTCGCCGAAAGGGAACTTTTTTCCGGATGTGGCGAACCTGACGGCAGGTTTGACGCCGGAGATCTCGGAGCCGGAGAATTCCGGGCCGGACTGGATCGACGCGCTGCTGGAGAAAATGCCGCCCCACACGCCCCATCCCATCACCCGGTATGCTTCGGAACATGGAATCACCTGGGGCGAGGCGAAAAAGGCGCTGGAGGGCAGGACATGAGCAGAGAATCATTCATCATCCGCTATCCGGACACCGACGCCGGAAAGAAGGCGTGGAACAAGGCATATGGGCTGAACGCCATCTATGCGGGAAAGCACTGGTCAAAGCGGCGGGACGACGTGGGGCTGTGGCACACGCTGACGGTAAGCGCCATCAACGCCGCCCATATCCGGAAAAGGCCGTTCGACAAGCCTGTGGTGCTGACCTTCCAGTGGAATGACCGCTTGGATTGCTCCAACCACGCTTACATGGCGAAGCTGATCGAGGACGGCATGAAGGGCATTCTGCTCCACGACGACAGCCGCCGGTGGGTGAGGGGCATTGAGCACTATTTCCACGACAAGCCCTACATACGCGTGACGGTCACGGAGGTGGAACCATGAAAAACGGGATATGGAAAGTGGAGACGGCGAGGCTTTGCTGGGCCTGCCAGATAGACATGATCCACGAGTATATTATCCAGCCCACCCGCGAACAGCGGCGCGACCCAGTGAAGGATCGCTGGGAGAGCGGCGTGTGTGAGCGCTGCGGGCGGAAACAGAGCATGACCAAGCTGCGGAGGTACACCATGAACAGGGCAGGACTGATGGCAAGGGGGCGAGAAAATGGGTAAGCAGCACCTATCCCGCGATGAGCGGCTGATACGGCAAGACCGCCTGAAAGGTACGCAGGAATGCATGGACAAGTATGCCATTAAGGCGAAAATGTTTCATGCAAAATATGGCTACGCCATTACAGAAATTTCGGTAAAAAGATAATGACAACAGGAGAATGAGAATGAAAGCTTACAAGGGTTTCGACAAGAATTTGCAGTGCAGAGGTTTGCAGTATGAGATCGGCGGCACGCAGGAAGTTGACAAAGTGAAACTGTGCAATCAGGGCTTGCACGCTTGTGAAGCGCCGTTGGATGTGCTCAGTTATTACGCGCCCGGCGAAGGAAGCCGGTATTGCGAAGTGGAAATGGACGGCGTGAGCGACGAACGCGAAGATGATAGCAAGCGCGTTGCCAAGAAGCTTACGGTGGGCGCGGAGATCGGTATTCCCGGTCTGGTAAAGGCTCACGTTGAGTACGTCAAGGCGCATACCACAATGGAACATACCGACCAGAAAGCAGCCACCGCAGGCTATCGCGGCGCAGCCACCGCAGGCGATAGCGGCGCAGCCACCGCAGGCGATAGCGGCGCAGCCACCGCAGGCGATAGCGGCGCAGCCACCGCAAAAGGATCTGTTTCTGTTGGCAAAAACGGATGCGGCCTTGTTCGCGGTAACGATGTGAAGATTAAAGGCGGTCTTGGTGCTGTGCTGGTGATCTGTGAGGAAAACGCGGACAATTGGGACATCAAAGAGTGGAAAGCTTTTGTCGTAGATGGCGAGGACATCAAGGCAGACACCTGGTACAAACTGGTAGATGGCAAACCGGTGGAGGCCGAATGATGGGCAAGCAACATCTGTCCCGCGATGAACGGCTGGTCATGCAAGGCCGATTGAAGGGTACGCAGGAAAACATGGACATGGTGGCGATGGTGCTGATGGACAAGTGCGGCTGGCACGTCCAAGAGGAGACAGCGGACAGCCGGGACACGCAGAGCATCGCGTACCTGTACGAGTGCCTGGAGAAGCTGGCGGAGGAGATCAACGAGGGCCGTATCAAGCGCAAGCACATCAAGGATGTGCTGAAGGACGAGTGCGGCGTGGTGTTTGGAGATTGAGACATGGTTCATTTGGGAGACATCTGCAAGATAAACGGTGCGGAGATCGAGCCAGTGTGGTGCATCACCGGCGGTAGCCCCTGTCAGGATTTATCCATCGCCGGGAAACGCGCCGGTTTGGCGGGAGCGCGAAGCGGCCTGTTTATGGAGCAGGTGCGCATCGTAAAAGAAATGAGAGCGGAGGACAAACGGAATGGACGGACAGGTGACATGGTCAGACCTCGGTATCTCGTGTGGGAAAACGTGGTCGGCGCCTTTAGTAGCAACAAAGGAAAAGACTTCGCAGCCGTGCTCGAAGAGATCATCAAAATCGTCGAGCCGGAAGCCCCCGGTATTGAAGTGCCTGAAAAAGGCTGGCCAAGTTGGGGGGGCTATCACGATGAAGTGGGAGGACGATGGAGCGTGGTGTGGCGAACTCACGACGCGCAATACTGGGGAGTGCCCCAACGCCGTCGTCGTATCTCGGTTGTCGCAGATTTTGGAGGAGACACCGCATCCGAAATACAATTTGACGGCGAAAGCCTGCCAGGGGATATTGCGGAGAGCGGAGCGTCGGGGGAAGAACCTGCCGGAGCGGCTGAAAGCGGTTTTAATCCGGCAGTCGGGGACTGCATGACGGCTTGGGATTGCCAAAGCAAGCGCATTTTTGACACAAACGGAAAATCTCCCACACTGCAAGGCGGTGTTGGCGGTGGTGTGAACAATCCTGCCATATTTGTGGCTATCCCCATCAACGACAAAGCCACCAGATGGCAGGGCGGCGGAGAGAGCCGCAATCATGACGGCAGCGGCAACGGTCTTGGCATCGGAAAAGAGGGCGACCCGTCCCCTACACTGACCGCTGGCGACCGCCACGGGGTAATGTGCATGACACCTTGGGACGCACAGAGCCAGCGCGTGTACGATGGTAACGGCGTTTCACCTACGCTCAGTTCCCGTGAAAACAGTGGTCTGAACCGCGAGGCCGTACTGTGTGCCGGTTTTAAGGCCGGACAGGGCGCACAGGCGGCCGGCATCGGGTACGGTGAGGAAGTGTCGCCCACGCTGGCGGCTGCGCCCAGCGGGACGAACCAAACCCCGGCGGTGGTGGCGCTGGACATGACACACGCCTGTGACGTCATCCGCGAGTGCGGAGAGCAGGTCCCTGCGTTGCAGGCTCGAATGTGGACAGGTGGCAATCAAGTGCCTCTGACATACCAAGATGTGACGGGTACGCTCTCCCCCGGCGCTCATGCAGGGAGCTACAACGGGCAGGACGCATACAACGATATGCTGGTGTGCGGGGCAACACCGGACGTGGCGCACACGCTTCGGGCAAAGGCGAACTGTGCGTACCGGGAGGACGCGGAGACATACCCGGTGCAGAAAATGGTGGTGCGCCGATTGACGCCGTTGGAATGTACCCGCTTGCAGGGATACCCGGACGGATGGGTGGACATTGGCGACTGGACGGATGAGAAGGGCAAGAAACACAAGGACGCGGACAGCCCGAAGTACAAGGCGCTGGGTAACTCCATCGCCCTGCCATTCTGGGACTGGATGCTACGGCGCATGGCGCGGTATTTGCCGGAGGGCGCGACGCTGGGGAGCTTGTTCGACGGCATTTCGGGGTTTAATGTCTGCTGGGCGAGAATATACGGAGCAGAGTGCTGCCGGTGGAGTTCTGAAATTGAGCAATTCCCCATTGCCGTGACCAAAAAGCATTTCGGCGATGAAGAAGTGGGGAAGGAGGGAGACTTTGAAAAGTTTTTCGGAAGAAACAATAAGGAAAATGTCTGAAAGCGCAAAGAAAAGATGCGCCGATCCGGCTTGGATTGAGGCTCAGAAAAACCGGGGGACAAAATTAGATTTAAATGCCGTGGAAGCAATGTATGAACGAGGCATGACTCAGATGGAAATAGCCGCAGAGTTACATACAACGCAAAAAATCGTTTTTAACTTTATGAGAAGGCACGGCATTAAGGCGCGCTCGGCGGCGAAAAGAGAGCAAACCCGCGAGAATAATGCTTACTGGAAAGGCGGAGTAAGAATTGAAAATGGGTATAAATGCCTTTACATTCCGGGACATCACAAGGCAAGGTCAAACGGTTACGTTCGGGAACACGACTTGATTGCAGAAGAGATGATAGGCAGACCTTTGAGGTGGTTTGGCCAACGGGACAGCCGGAGCGAGGTTGTCCATCATAATCGAGCCATACATAATGCGGTTACTAAAGAAATGGTTGACGTAGCCCTACTGCAAAGAATACATGACCTTGAGACAGAAATTAAACAACTTGAGCGCATACACGGGAAAGGTACGGCGCGCTGGGCAAGCGAGATCGAGCCATTTCCCATCGCGGTGACGAAAAAATGGTTTGGGGAGGAATGACATGACAAAGAAAATTCTTGATGCCACCTGCGGATCTCGGACGATATGGTTTAACAAAAGCCATCCTGCCGCAATCTACTGCGATGCTCGGGACGAGGAATATACGGGTATTTGGAAAAGCACAAACCGCGATTCAGAACGAACCTGCGTCGTGCATCCAGACATACAGTGTGATTTTACGGATCTGCCGTTTTCGGACAACACATTTTCTCTTGTTGTTTTTGACCCACCGCATTTGCGCCGCGTTGGAGAAAATGCGTGGATGCGGAAGAAGTACGGACAGCTCGGCGAGAACTGGCGCGAAATGCTGCATGACGGATTTCAAGAGTGTATGCGCGTATTGAAGCCTGACGGCGTACTGATTTTCAAATGGGCTGAAACTCAGATACCCGCCGCAGATGTGTGGGCGGCAATCGGAGAACGTCCTCTGTTTGGACACCACAGCGGGAAGAAATCACAGACATTTTGGGGGTGTTTCATGAAATTTGGCGAGGAGGAATGACATGACAAGAGACGAGATCGTGACCGCGCTGCGGTGCTGTGCATTTAACGGTGAAGATTCTTGCAAACACTGTACAGAGTGCCCTGCGGCGGGCGATGATTGCGAAAGTGAATTGCAGTTTGCCGCCGCTGACCTGATCGAGAACCAGCAGCGGGAGATAGAAGCGCTGCGGCAGGCCAATGAGGGGCTGCGGTTTAATCTGGCGGCGTTAAGTACGCCGGAGGGAAAAAGATGAAAGAGATTATCACACTATTCATCATTGTATTTGGCGTATCGTTTGTCGTAATTTATAACATTTTTGGAGGTAAAAAGTCATGAAAAAAGGTATCGCTATTGCTGTTTCCGCCGTGCTGGCGGTTGTTGTTGCTGTTTTCTGCATCATCTGCCTGACAAGAATAAAAGTGGGCTATGTGGGCGTTGTGTATTCCGCAAAGGGCGTGGAGCAAAACACGCTGACGCAGGGCTGGCATTGGCTATCACCCTTGAAGCACGTCAAGCAGTTTCCCGTTAGTCAGCAGCAGATTGTTTTTTCCGACGATCCATCTGACTACAACACAGACGAACATGCAGATTGGCATATTGATGCCCCTGCCAACGGCGGCATGGTGGGCATTAACCTGACGGTCAACTACAATTTCCTGCCTGACCGCGTGGTGAGCCTGTACGAGAAATTTAATGGCATGGACGGAGAGGCCATTGTAGAGGGTCGCGTGCAGAACAGCATTATCGCCTATGTGAAGGAAGTTACCCCCAGATTCTCTGTTATGGACATCTATTCCGACAAAAAATCGGAGGTGAACAAGGCTATTACCGACTACCTGAATGAGAAGCTCAGTACTGAGTATGGTATCAACGTGTCCAGCGCTTTGATTATTGACGTGGAACTGGATTCCGCGTTGCAGGAAAAAGTACGGGCAAAAGAGCAGGCCAAGCAGGATGCAGAGATCGCAGAACTTGCCAAACAGACGGCGGAAGCGCAGGCAGAAACAAATCGCGTTATCGCTGAATCTGAGGCTGCTGTAAAGATCATTGAGGCGGAAGCTGAGGCAAAAGCCAACAAGACCATTGCGGAATCCATTACGCCGGAGCTAATCCAGATGAAGGAAGCAGAGGCGCGTCTCAAGCATGGCTGGGTGACTGTACAGGGCGCTGATACGGTGGTGACCGCAAAATGATGCTACACGATAACGTAATTTGTCAGGCGGCGCTGGAAACCTTCGGGAAGGAATTACAGGTGACAATGGCCATCGAGGAAATGAGCGAGCTGACAAAGGAGCTTTGCAAAAACAGCAGAGGGCAGGAGAACACCACCCACATTGCGGAGGAGATCGCCGACGTGGAGATCATGCTTCAGCAGATGGTAATGCTGTTCGACTGCAAAGAGACTGTTGACAAGTACCGCCGGTACAAGCTGGAACGGCTGGCGGTCGGATTGAGGAGGCAAAGGAGGAAAAACATGGAACGACTGACGTTTGAGGGGAACTTCTGCGATATCGCGCAATGCCGGGAGCTTCCGTGCCCGTATAACGGCGCGTGTTCGGCGCGGAAGGTGTGGGAGCGTCTCGCTGCTTATGAGGATACGGGGCTGACGCCGAACGATGTGACCGACATGATGGCGGCAAACGGCAATGCAATTTGCGAAATCGTGAAACTGAAAGAGGAACTGCAAAGAACACCGCCGAGCAGTACGCCGCCATCAATGAAACGCTGTTTGGCAGCAACATGAAGCTGGCGGCAGATCGCAAGGCACTTATCAACGAGCTATGCCAATACTGCGGGAAGTACAAAAAAGCACACGAGGGCGCCTGTGACGGGTGCAAATGGGGGGAAATGTGATGGATGCTGTGAAGTTTGTAAAGGAATATCTGCGTATGTGCGGCAAAGTTTCTGACTGTGAGGAATGTCCTGCATTCATGACTGACTTTTGCACGGTAAATGTGGAGGAGCAATCGCAGGAAACAGCGGGAGAAGTCGTGAGGGTCGTTGAGGAATGGTCTGCCGCACACCCGCGCAAAACACGGCAGAGCGTGTTTCTGGAGCAGTATCCGGAGGCAAGAATTGGAGATGACGGCGTGCTCAAAGGATGCCCTTTATTGATTTCCGCGTCGTACAGGAACAACGACGGTAACTGCGCAAATATGCAGCGCCAATGCTCTGACTGTCGTAAAGATTTTTGGGGTCAGGAGGTGGAGTGATGGAAAAGAACAATTGCTTGCGTTGTAATTTTCGCCATACGGACAATGGGAATTGTACCGCGGTTGGCGGGTTCTGCACGGCGGTTCCGGCTGCCTACTGCCCGTTACTGCGTCAGTATTTAGACACGGGGCTGACGCCGGAGGAAGTCTTGCCGAAAGATAAGGCAGACGAGATCGCACTGAAGCTAATGCGTCTTGCTGATTTAGAAAGCTTTTGCAACTATACCAGCCTGCGGGAGCTTGCCGAGGCCGACAAGGACGGGCGCGTGGCGGTGCTGCCGGTCGGGACTGACGGCGCAATGCTTGATACAAGTTATCCAGAGAATCCGCGACTTATAAAAAGGGTGCACTTTGCAGTCGCCTATGTGAGCGAAGGGGTCGTGTTTCACCAGCCATACAACATCTTCCTTGAAAATACTGCTGCTGGGTACATTTCACCGTTGAGCGAGGAGGCGGAAAAAGCACTGGAGGCGATGACGGATGAATGACTTAAAACCGTGCCCGTTCTGCGGCGGTGATGCAGAAAAAAGATCTATTAAGAGAAATAAGTTATTCGCCTCTATGCGCTTTCCTTACAACACACATTACGTCTACGTGAAATGCAAAGTATGTGGTGCTACGAGTAGAGTCTATGTTGCCATTGAGAATGCAATCGAGGCATGGAACAGGAGGGCTGACGTGGTACGTGGGAGAAAAATTGAAGACGGAGACATGGGGTGTTTTTGGCTGTGCTCTCTGTGCGGCGAATGTTTGCCGTATGGTGCGAACTACTGCCCCAACTGCGGTGCGAAAATGGACGGAAGGGGATGAAAAGTGATGTCTTGGTGGAACGCAAAATACACGAACGGCGATGGCGACAACGAAATCACTTTTGGTAGCAAATATTACGAGAGGGCAAAGGCGGTTGAAAAGGTATGTCAGGACGTGATTGATAAAAAAGTCAAAACGCCGGACGATGTGGCGGTCGTGGTGCGTTGCAAGGACTGTAAGCATGAGTTTGGCGGGAGCTGCGTTATTTGCGGGTTCCAGAGCCGCAAGCCGGAGGACTTCTGCTCCTACGGTAAGAGAAAGGAGGAATAGCGTCATAAAACAAATGAAACCAACGACAAATGACCGCATTATTGCCGCTGCGTGGGTGCTGCTGATACTGGCGGCGGCGCTGGTGGTGCTGACCGGCTTTTCTGCAAAGGAGCCGGAGCGCGAGGAGCGCACGATTCTGGTGATCGAGGGCGGCCCACACGAAGAACCATACGAAGACCAGGACGAAGCGAAGAAAAGCGCGGAGGCGGTGATTTCAGCCATCGGAACAGACCGGGAGTTTGAGACCTTCGGCTACGACGTGACGAAGGTGCTTCAGATCGTTACGGCAGAAGCGGGAAACGATGCCGACCAGTGCCGCGGCATTGTACAAGCCCTGTTTAACGCTTGCAATCGCCACAGGAACCGCTACACGCCGGAGGACGTATGCAGGGAGTATCAGTATACCACCCCAGCAAGCTGGGTGTCTGACGCGGCGCGAAACGCCTTTTGCGAGGTGTTTGTGTACGGTGAAACATTTACCGACATCGGCAATGCGACGGTGTTTTATAATCCCCAGATCGCCGGACACAGTGAATACCATGAGGGGCAGATTTACGTTTGCAGCATCGGAGATGTGAAGTATTTCGAGGAAGTGTGAAAAGTGTTTAATTAGAATAACTACTTTAGAAAATCCGCGTTTTTGCACTATAAACATTGCAAAAAGTGTGGTACAATAGTCACGGGGACGTGCGGACCCTATGACACCTCCTATTCATCATCTTGCTTGCATTCATTTTTCATTCTCCTTTCTGTGTCCCGTCGTTGCACGGCGGCGGGCACACACGGCATTGTAGCTCAGTTGGAAGAGCGCACGGCGGAAACCGCCGCCGATGGACGATGCAGGGTTCGATTCCCGCCAATGCCTCCATACCGCCTTTTACGGTATTGTTTTCCTTTCAACCGCTTTCCCGCCAGCGGTATATGACGGGCATACGCCGGACTGCGTGAGCTACCCCACGATCAGGGGCGGGAGGTCGCGCCTCCCATCCGGCCACAGTGTGCCGACACATAGAAAACGGCTGGGTAATACGGAGCCTGTAGAGACGGAATCCGCGACGAAAAAAGCGGTGCGGCACTACCGTGGGCAAGTGGCATAGCGTCCCGCCCGAAAGTGTGCCAGAACATTGAAGCGGTAGGCGCTCCGCCATGCGTTTACCATGGAGTTCCGAAGGGTTGTGCGTATTCCTCAAGGCGGATAGGCGGAAGCCGAAAGAAAACGCACTGTATGCGGCATAGGTGCCCCGTAAGGGGAGACCACAGCGAGTGACGGGGACTTTCCCTGAAGCGCTAAAGCAGGGCAGGACTGCAATGCCGCACCAACCACACAAGCGGGCGAGGAAGCGCGAGAAGTTAAGTGCACACAAGCTGTGGCCACAGCGGCGGACAGTTAATCCGCAAAAACAGTGTGCGGCTGATGAAAAGGCGCAGCGCGGTGTGATTGCGCTGGCAGACCGCTGTATGGGATGCGTCCCAAATAGTCTGCTTACTTCGTATAGGACTTCCCGCACCTCTTGGCAATGTGTCCCAGGGAAGACGTTATATTCAGGTGAGGCGAAAGCCGGGTACAGACGTGCCAATGACAAAGGCCAGTGGTGGGAGGACGGTGCGTCAGACAAAGGAGGCCACATGGAAGTAAAAAACAAGCGGCTGGCGGATATTATGCCGTATGCTGCAAATGCCAAGAAGCACGACAGACGGCAAATCAACAATGTGGCCGAAAGCATTAAACAGTACGGGTTCGTGCAGCCGATTGTGATTGACCGAGAGGGTGTTATTGTCATCGGCCACTGCCGCGCTATGGCGGCAAAGAAGTTGGGCATGGAAGAAGTGCCTTGCGTCTGCGTGGACGATCTGACACCGGAGCAGGTGAACGCCCTGCGGCTGGTGGATAACAAGAGCAACGAGAGCGATTGGGACTTTGATTTGCTGGCAGATGAACTGCCCGGGCTTGACCTGTCAGGATTTGATTTCGATTGGGGATTGCGCGACGAGCTGGACGATTCCGTTGTCGAGGATGATTATGAACCTGTCATCCCAGCGAATCCTAAGAGCAAGCTTGGAGATGTGTACCAGCTGGAAGACCATCGCCTTATGTGCGGAGACAGCACGTCTTTGACGGACGTACAAAAGCTTCTGGGTGGGGCACAAATTGATTTACTGCTTACTGACCCTCCTTACAACGTGGACTATCAGGGCACCGCCGGCAAAATCAAAAACGATAACATGGAAGATGCAACCTTTAGGCGGTTCCTGACGGATGCCTTCTCCAATGCGGCGATGGTCATGAAGCCCGGCGCTCCGTTCTATATCTGGCATGCAGGGCTCGAAGGATATAATTTTTTTGGAGCTTGCAAAGATGCTGCTTTGCGTGTTCATCAGATGCTTATATGGGTAAAGAATATATCTGCGTTCGGTCGGCAAGATTATCAGTGGAAACATGAGCCGTGCCTGTACGGTGAGAGTGAAATTGAAGAGGATGCGCATGAGCCTTGCCTTTACGGATGGACGGAAGGAAAGAAGCATTACTTCTTCAAGAACCGCAGACAGACAACTGTTCTTAATTTTGATAAGCCGATTAAGTCTGCGGAGCATCCGACCATGAAGCCGATTAAGCTGTTTGATTATCAGATGCAGTGTTCCAGCAAACCGGGCGAGAATGTCCTCGATCTGTTTGCTGGTTCCGGCACAACGATAATGGCGGCAGAGCAGAACGGCAGGCACGCATACTGCATGGAGTTTGACCCAAAGTATGCCGATGTAATCATTGATCGTTGGGAGAAGTTTACAGGAGAAAAGGCGGTGCTGGTCAGTGACGATTAAAGAAGCACAGGCCATAATGCAGAAAACAACCAGCCCGTACTTAAAGCGGGACATGGAGAAGTTTATAAAACGTCAAAGGAGAAAGGAGGGTATGTGTGGCAAGACCGAGAAAAGAAATAGATCAGAAGCAGTTCGAGACCCTTTGCGGGCTGCAATGCACCCTTCCGGAGTTTTGCGACGCGCTTGACGTCACAGATAAAACGCTGGACGCTTGGTGTAAGCGCACATACGGGAAACATTTTTCCGAGGTATTCGCCCAAAAGAGAGGGCGCGGTAAAATATCGCTACGAAGAATGCAGTGGCGGCTTGCCGAAAAGAACGCCACAATGGCGATCTGGCTTGGTAAGCAATATCTTGGTCAGCGAGACGAGCCGGAGGAAACCGTTGACGTGGAGGACACCGACGCCTATCTGAAAGAAGCAGGCATCGAATGAAGACGGTGACAATTCGCCCTGCTTTTGGCGAAAAGCACAAGGCGTACATTCAGGACGCTACACGATGCACAATTTCTGTTGCAGAAGGTGCCGTTCGTGCTGGTAAGACCATCGACAACATTGCTGCTTTTGCGGCGCTGATAGAAAAAGGAACCCCGGATAGGATTCATCTCGCCACAGGTTCCACGGCGGCAAATGCAAAGCTCAACATTGGCGATGCAAACGGATTCGGGCTTGAGTATATCTTCCGTGGCCGGTGCCGGTGGACGAAATATAAAGGGAACGAAGCCCTTGTGATAAAGTCTTGCGGACGCGATTATGTTGTAATCTTTGCAGGTGGCGCAAAGGCGGACAGTTTCAAGAAAATACGAGGCAACTCGTATGGGATGTGGATTGCCACGGAGATCAACCTACATCACGAGGATACGATCAAAGAAGCATTTAACCGCCAGCTTGCGGCAAAGGTGCGCCGCGTTTTTTGGGATTTGAACCCATCATCGCCGGGGCATTGGATATACCAGCGGTATATTGACCGGTTTCGTTCCCAATTTGGAGAACGATATAATTATCGTCACTTCACCATCCGCGACAATGCGACAATTACAGCGCAACGGTTGGCGGAGATCGAGAGCCAGTATGACACAAGTAGCATCTGGTATCGTCGTGATATTCTTGGCGAGCGTTGTATTGCCGAGGGTCTGGTGTACCCCATGTTTTCCCGCGAGGTCAACGTGACGAGCGAACGGGGCGGGCCGGGGACGTATTACATCAGCTGCGACTACGGTACGCAGAACCCTACGGTACTTGGGCTGTGGCGCGTACACAAGGGAGAAGCTGTGATGGAGAAGGAATACTATCACAGCGGGCGCGAAACCAACCGGCAGAAGACAGACGAGGAGTATTATCAAGACCTGGAATGTTTTGCGGATGGGTACAAGATCGAGCGGATCATCATTGATCCCAGCGCCGCATCGTTTGCCGAGTGCATACGGCGGCACGGAAAATTCGCCGTGTGGAACGCTAATAATGCGGTGTTGGACGGTATCCGCTTGACTGGTGCTTTGCTCAAGGCGGGGAAGCTGAAATTCCACGAGAGCTGCGTGAAAACGTTTGAGGAATTCGGGCTTTACAGCTGGGATTCCGAAGCGGCGGAAGATAAAGTGATAAAAGAGAACGACCATTCCCTAGACCAGACACGCTATTTATGTAGTACCGTTATTAGGAGAGAGTTAAGATGAGCTTTTTGGGCAGTTTCGTAAATGCGGTAAGACGCGCATTATTCCCGCAGGCTGTGGCCGAGCGGGAATTTGGTGTATCTCCCGCCATCAGTATGACGATGGAGCAGCAGATCGCGCTATGGTATGCGATGCTGGTCAATACGCCGCCCTGGCAGGACTGCAATGTGAAAGCGGTGGGACTGCCTGCCGCCATTTGCCGAGAGGTGACGCGGCCAACGCTGGTGGAGTTCACGGCCAACATCACGGGCAGCCGGCGGGCGGACTACTTAAACGATAGTTTTAAGCTGGCAAAGGAGCGCTTTGGCAATGCGCTGGAGCTGGGACTTGCGCTGGGTGGCGTGGCCTTGAAGCCGTACATCTACGGCGACAAGCTCCTGGTGGACATGACCGGCGCGGCGGGTTTTCAGCCGACGAAGTTTGACCCGACCGGGCGATGCATCGGCGGCGTGTTCCGCGACAAGCCGGTGAAGGTCAATGGCAAGTATTATGTGCGTCTGGAATCCCACGATCTGACCGATACTGTTTACACCATCAAGAACAAGGCGTATTATAGTGATTCCACCGGCTCTGTGGGTGCGCCTGCGCCGCTGGAAGTGGTGCCGGAATGGGCGGACATTCAGGAGGAAGTGACCATCCAGAACATGGACGGGCCGTTGTTCGCCTATTTCAAACCGCCCATTGCCAACACAGCAGACACAAACAGCCTGTGCGGCATGTCCATCTACGGCGATGCGGCGACAATGGAGCTGATCAAACAGGCCGATGAACAGTGGGAGCGTCTGTGGTGGGAGTTTAAATCTGGTGAGCGCAAGGTGCTGATGGACGGCAACACAAGCACGGCCAACATGTTTGACAAGCGGCTGTTTGAGATTGGCGCTTTTACGGCTGACGGTGACTTCTACCAGTTCCTTAACCCTGAATTGCGAAACGATGCGGTTTACAAGGGCTTTCAGGACGTTCTTCGGCGTATTGAGTTTAACGTCGGCTTGTCTTACGGTGACATTTCTGACCCCCAGACGGTAGAAAAGACTGCAACAGAGATCAGAAGCGGCAAGCAGCGAAAGTATGTGCTGATTAGCAGCATCCAGACGGCGCTTGAACACACGTTTGATGCGTTGATTTACGCAATGGATGTGTATGCCACGCTCTACGGTCTGGCTGCGGATGGCGAGTATGAGGTTACTTACGATTGGGGTGACAGCATCCTTGACGATCAGGAAACCAAGGGCAACGAGTTTGCCCGCGATTTGCAGCTGCTGAACGCCGGGATCATGAATGACTGGGAGTTTAGAGCAAAATATTTCAACGAGGATGAGGCGACCGCAAAGGCGGCGCTGCCGAAGATGCAGGACGTTGTGACTGAAGCTCAAAGCGAGATTGAATGAGAAAGTACGATTTCACACCCGAACTGCTTGATGCGCTGCCGGAGGAATTGGCGGAACTTTATCGCGGGTTGGAAGATACCTTGCTGATGGAGATATGCGCCCGGCTCAAAGCTGCGGACGAGTTGAATGAGGTCACGGTGCAGGACATCAAGGCGCTACGGGCGCATGGCATTGACCTAAAGGATATCGAGAAAGCCATACGCAAGACCACGGGCATCAGTGAGCAGAAGCTCAAGAAGCTGCTGGACGATGTGGTGGCGCGGAATCAGGCGTATTACACCGAGCTTATCGCGCTGGCGGATATGACGCGGCCTGATGTGCTGGTGGATGCGGCGGCTATCGCGGCAATCTACGCACAGACAAAGCAGGAGTGCCGGAACATCACCAGAAGCATGGGCTTTTTGGTGGACAATGGGCGCACGACGCTGCCGCCTGCAAAAGCATACCAATGGTGTTGCGATTCGGCCCTTATGCAAGTGCAGAGCGGCGCGATTTCCTACAATCAAGCTATTTCCAACGCGGTCAAGCAGCTGGCGGACAGTGGCCTAAAAACGGTGGACTACGAAAGTGGGCATCGGGATCAGGTAGACGTGGCTGCAAGACGGGCCGTAATGACCGGCGTGAACGCTCTCAACCAGAAGTATGCGGAGCAATCTGCCGACTATTTGGAAACCGATCTTGTGGAAGTGAGCGCCCATATTGGGGCGAGAAACACAGGAAACGGGCTGGAAAACCATGAGAGTTGGCAAGGCGGCGTGTATCGGTGGGCTGAGAAGCTTGGAGATTCAAAGGGCGAGTACAAGGATTTTGTTGCCACCACGGGCTACGGCCAGGGCGCCGGCCTGGGCGGTTGGAACTGCCGACACACCTTTTACCCGTTCGTGGAGGGTGTCAGTGAGCCGACATATTCACAGGCCGATCTTGACGCCATGAAAGGCGAAAACCGCAAGTTTGTGTTTGATGGCAAGGAATACGACGGGTACACAGCTACACAGATGCAGCGCAGCATAGAGCGCCAAATACGCAAGCAGAGGCGTCTCAGAGACGCTTATAAGGCCGCAGGGCTGAAAGATGATGAGACCGCCGCCAACATCAAGTTGCGTCGCCTGAACGCCAAATACAAGGAGTTCAGCAAGGCGGCGGAACTGCCGGAGCAACCGGAGCGGTTGAAGGTGCTTTATGGCGATACAAAAAGCACTGCCGCCGCTCAAGCGCTTAAGGCGCAGCGGCAAGCAGAAGCAGCACAGGCAGCGTTGCAAAACGAGAAGAATATCGCTATACTGAAAGAGAAGATCGCCAACGGCGAGATATCCACAGCAATCAGGCCACAGGTGCAAGCACGTCATATCGAAGGAACGGCGGAGTTTGAGCGGTATAAGGTGCAAAGATTTGCAAAGGGGCAGACTCCGCAAAGCATTTTAACGATTAACGCGAAGGAAGCTCAAGAAATCGTTGATAAATACGCCTGCACGGGAACTGTGACTATTAAAACGCCGAAAGACGCTCCAATAGAAATCAGAGAGTATAAGAACGTGGATAAGGTGATTGGGCAATACTACAAAAACAATGCTTTCCACAGCACAAAACGTGCCATAATTGTGTACGCAAAAAAGGGGACACACATTATTCCGACGATTCCAAAGGAGGATCAACATGGTTAATATTTGGGATTATGCCAATGAGCTGCCCCGCATAAAGCTTAAAACGGTAAACGGGACTGAGCTTATCGGGAATGTTGTTGCGGTTTTTGACGCTGACGAGATAGAAAGCGCACAGGACTGCATAGATGTTGAACTTGATAATGGAGAAATTAAGTCCTTTTTTCCGGAAGATATTGAAAGCATTGAGGTGCTTACATGAACGAAAACGCGGTGTTGGGCGCAAACAATGATATCTTGCGGGCTATTAACAGCGTTTTGAAAAAGGGCGACCGGGTGGAGCTGATCCCCACCAAAGACGGGGTAAGGGTGATACATATTCGGCGCGAGAATGTGGACATAAACAGGTGCAAAATGAAGCAATAGGCGCTTGCCATCGGCTGTGTGGTATGGTATAATAAATCAAACAAATATTCGACCTCGCTCTAAGCGGTGAGTGAGAAGAGCCGAGAGGGGCTAACTGACTACGAATTGTAGTTGGTTAGCCCCTCTTTCTTTTTTTCAAAATTTTTGACCGGCCCGAAGTCGCAAAACTACGGGGCCACAGTGGACGCGACCCACGCGAAAAAAGCGAAGTGGCGAAGGAGCAGACATGAAACGCGATTTTTTGGAAGGTCTGGGGCTGGAAAAGGACGTTGTGGACAAGATCCTCGACGAAAACAGCCGGGACATTGGCCGGGAGAAGCAGAAAGCGGATCAGGCCAAGGAGGACTTGGCGGCGGCACAGAAGAATCTTGCCGACCGTGACAAGGACATCGAGGAGCTGAAGAAATCCAGCGGCGACGCGGAGGGCATCCGCAAGCAGCTGGAGGAGCTGCAGGGCAAGTACACCAAGGAAACCGCCGAGTACAAGGCCCATATCGCTGACCGGGACTATTCCGATGCCATTCACAAGGTGATTGGAGAGAAGGGCATCAAATTCAGCTCCAAGGCGGCGGAACGTGCCTATGTCGCAGACCTGAAAACCAAGGGATTGAAGCTGGAAAACGGCGTGTTTGAGGGCTTTGACGAGTGGCACAAGGCGCAGATGGACGCAGACCCCAGCGCGTTTCAGACCGGCAAGCCCGCACCTACGTTTGCAAAGCCCGTCGGTACCGGCGGCGCTCCTAAAGCGGAGGGTCTGGGCGCAATGTACGCAAAACAATTCAACGCGCAGTATGCGCAGACAACTACGAAGGAGTGATTTGATCCATGTCTTTTGTGACCAATACCGCATGCACCAAGCGGCCTAATTTCCTGGAAAGCGAAGTTGGTTTGGTGCTGAAGACCCGCGAGATTCCCGCCTCTATGGGCGTGCAGGACGGCATTTATAAGATCGTCGCACCCGGCACCCCTTATCCCTCCAACGACGGCAACGCTGTTGGCATCGTGTTTGAGGCCGTGGACGTGACCAGCGGCGACATGCCCGGCTCCGTTCTGGTGGCTGGCCGTGTGCTGGCGGAAAACCTGAAGCTGGCGACCGCCGCCAAGACCGCGCTGGCCGGTAAGGGCATCGTGTTCGTCGACACCCCCGCCATTACTCGCGGCTACACCGTGACTTATGACAAGAACGACGGTACCGGTACGCCTCCCGTGGATGGCAACAGCTACTTTGAGGGCTCTATGGCCCAGGTTTCCACCAGCTACCCGCTGACTAAGGCCAGCAACAAGCAGACCGGCTGGAGCACCAGCAAGGGCGGCGCCGCTGTGACCGAAGTGGAGATCACCGGCGATGTGACCCTGTACCCCGTGTGGACGACCAACGGCTAAGTAAGGAGGTAAGAAACTATGCCTGATATCCTGAACATGATCTCCAGCGCCGAGCGCCTGGAATTTGCACAGAATCTGTCTGTCGCGCGGCCTGCTTACATCGGCGACCGCATTTTCCCTGACCAGAAGACCGCCAACCTCAAGGCGGAGTATCTGCGTCTGGCTGACGGTGCCAACATCCCCGTGATGGCAACCGTACACGCTTTTGACACTGAGGCCGAGATCGGAACCCGCCCCGTGTTTGAGAAGACCGAGGTGGAAAAGCTGCTGATCAAGCGCAAGATCAACCAGACCGAGCGCGTGCGGCTGATGATCGAAAACGGCGTGAGCGACGAGAACGAGATCATTCGCTATGTCTTTGACGATATGCGCCAGATGGCCGAGGCCGTCAAGACCCGCACCGAAGTCGCCAAGATGGAAGTGCTGGCCACCGGCAAAATGACCATCAATGAAAACAACCTGAATCTCAAGGTGGACTACGGCGTTCCCACCAAGAACACCGGCTTCAAGATCGATTTTGGACCCGATGCCGATATCGTGGGCCAGATCATGGCCGTGGCTGACGCTGCCGCTGAGTCCGGCAACGCACTGACAGAGATCGTGACCTCCACCAAGATTCTGCGAAAGCTGGCTGCCAACAAGGGCATTCAGACGCTGATCTACGGCACCGTGGGTGCTGGCACTTATGTTCCTGCCGAGAGAATCCGCTCTCTGTTTGCAGAGCTGTTCGGCTTTGGCGTGATCACCACCAACGATCTGCGCTATAAGACCCAGACCGCCAGCGGCAACGAGGCCACCAAGCGCTTTTTCCCCGAAGACAAGATGGCGTTCCTGTGCAATGGCACATCTTCCTCCTTCGGCGTTGGCCTGTGGGGCGTGACTCCCGAGGAAGCCGACTACGGCCAGTACAACGAAAAGAGCGCCAACCAGTTTATCACCATTACCCAGTGGGCCACTCCTGACCCCGTGGCGGTGTGGACGAAGGCCAGCGGCGTGTTTATCCCCGTTGTGCCCAATCCCAACGGCCTGTTTATCGCAGCCGACACCAGCAAGTAAGCGCGCCTCCTCCCCGCCCCGATGGGAAACCTGACGGGTGGGGAGGAAACGATATAAAGGAGGCGGAAAACATGGCATACGCAGATTATGAATACTACGCCACCGAGTTCTACGGCACGGCCATCGACGATGACGTTTTCCCGGCTTTGGCTGGTAGGGCATCGGCCTATGTGGACTATGTGACCATGAACCGCGCCAGAAACGTCACCGGCGAAACCATGACCGCCGTGAAAAACGCGGTGTGCGCCCTGGCAGAGGTGATGCAGGACGGCGAACGGCTGAACAGCGTCGCCTTTAACGCCGAAAGACCTGTAGCAAGCGAATCCGTGGGCGACTGGTCAAAAAGCTACGGCACGAAAGCGGTATCTGCCGCCGATATGCAGCTGCTGGAAGCCAGAAAGCGGGAGATCGCGGCCATGTATCTGGCGCCTTACGGACTACTGAAAGCAAGGGGGTACGGATCATGTCCATGTTCTCCCACACGGTAACGCTCTATAATGTGACCCGCGAGGTGGACACCAGCACCATGCAGGACATGACAAAGCTCTATGTGACGGTGCTTGAGGGTGTGCTGCTGTCCGCTTCCAAAGCGGCCAACGTGCGGGCCAGCGGCCTTGAAGGAGCCGATGCGGTAAACCTGTACATCCCGTTTTTAGTTGTTGCAAAAGATGCAACGACTGGCAAAAAGAAACGGTATGCAGGGCCGCAGGACTTCTGGAACGCGGAGGAAAAGTCCGGACTGTGGACACTTTCCACCAACGGCAACGGCGGAGAGAGCTTTTTCGTCAAGGGGCGATTTGTCACAGACAACGAGACTGTGGCAAGGGCGCATGACGACTGCTACGAGGTGACAAAAGTGGATATGAAGGACTACGGCGACCTGAAACACTGGGCCGTGGGAGGTAAGTGATGGGGCTGAAATTCAGCGTACACACCGAGGGCATGGACGATGTGCGGCGGCAGCTGGCGCTTGCCTGTGATAAGGCCGAACACGTTCTTGCTATTCAGGTGGAAGCCGACACGGTGCCGTACGTTCCGGCGCTGAATGAATCTTTGACGAATCGGACACGGGCTATCGGGAACACGGTGGTGTACCCAGGGCCTTACGCCAGATACCTCTACTACGGCAAGGTCATGGTGGACGCCAACGGAAACGGGCCGATGCATTTTGTGGGCAAAGACGGCAACGAGGTGATCAAGTTCCCGAAAGGCTCCAAGCTTCACGCAACGGACAGAGACCTTGTTTTCAAAACAGCCGTGCACCCGAACGCGCAAGCGCATTGGTGCGAGGCATCCAAGGCGCAGAACCTGGAAAAATGGGTGCGCGTGGCGCAAAAGGCGGTGGCGAAGTATGGCAAATGACAAACCGAAAAAGCTGGTTTCAGCGGCAGAGGAGGACAAAATTTCCCGTGCGATGCTGGTATGGCTGAACACCTGGCCGGACAAGCCGGTGGATGTGATCCGGTACGAGTTCCTTCCGGCTGACAGCGAGGGCGCAATGGCTCTTTCCACCATTCAGGGAACTTACATTACACGGCGCTACATCTTGGGCGGCCATCAGGCAGAGTACCAGTTCAAGGTGATCTACCGGCTGAAACCGGGCAACAGCAACGACAAGCGCCTGAAAGCCGACGAAATGTTAGACAGTCTGGCAGATTGGGCGGCAGACGGCGGGCCGGACATCGGGGACGACGCACGGGTGATCCGCGTAGAAGCTACGACGCGATCCGCATTGTTCGGCGCATACGACAACGGCGACGAGGATCATCAGATCCTCATGAAAATGACTTACGAGGTGATAACAAATGCCTGATAACACTTTTAACACGACAGCGGGCCAGACCATTGACCGTGAGCTTCTGATCGCATACTCAAACACCGGCACCAGTGCTTCCCCGGAGTGGTCGGCCTTTGGCACCCGCGTGACGGACTCCAGCATGGAGTACGATTGGCAGGAGGATTCCAGCAAGGACATTCTGGGCACCACCCGCACCACCATGAAAAAGCCCATTGTCACGCAGACCTTTGACCCCTGCGATCTGGACAGCGGAGACAAGGCGCTGACGAAGATTTGGGAGTTGGCCGTGAAGAAGCAGGACGCGGCAGCACTGGCAAATCAGGACGTGCTGATCGTCCACCACTACGCTGGCACCGCAAAGACGGCGGTGTTTGCCGAGCGCTACGAGGGCGCGATGGTGAAGCCCTCCAGCCTTGGTGGTGAGGGCGGCGGCTTTGTGGGCATGCCTATTGACGTTACTTACGGCGGCACCCGCACCACAGGTACAGCTTCCGTGACCGCCGGTGTGGTGACGTTTACGGCAGATTCGGAGTAATTGACCGAAGGAGGCGCGACAAATGAAGGAACTGAAAATCGCAACAGGCGTTGAAACCTATAAGTTGAACGATTCCGTTGAGGTTTCTTTCAACCCCACAGACGGCGCGTTTGTGGAAAAGCTTTTTAACGCCTTTGACACGCTGGACAAGCGGCAGGAATCCTATAAGGCCGAGGTGGAAAAGACCGCTGGCAAGAAGGAGCTTTTTGAGGTGGCCCGGAAACTGGACAGCGAAATGCGGGAGATCGTCAACGATGTGTTCGGCTTTGACGTATGCACCGGCCTTTTCGGAGCGCTGAATGTGTACGCGCTGGCAGACGGCCTGCCCATCTGGGCGAATTTGATGCTTGCCATCATGGACGAGATCGATGCCACGATGCTGCGGGAAAAGAAAGCCGCCGATCCCCGCATTGCCAAGTACACCAAGAAGTACCACAGATGACGTACACGCTGCCGACATCCGTTGAGATCAACGGGCAGGAGTACGAGGTGCGGTCAGATTTCCGGGTCATTCTGGACATTCTGGAGGCCATTGGTGACGTGGAACTGGATGACCAGCAGCGGGCGGTGGTGGTGCTGGATATCTTCTATCCCGGATTTGAAGACATGCCTGCCGACGATTATGAGGAAGCCATTGCAAAATGCATGTGGTTCATCAACTGCGGGCAGATGGAAGAAACCGGCAAGAAGCCCAAAAAGCTGGTGGACTGGCAGCAGGATTTTCCCGTGATCGTAGCGCCGGTGAACCGCGTGATGGGAACAGAAGTTCGGTTGATGGATTATCTGCATTGGTGGACGTTCATCGGGGCGTATCAGGAGATCGGCGATTGCCTGTTTGCTCAGATTGTAGGCATCCGGCAGAAGCTTGCCAACGGAAAGGCTTTGGACAAAAGCGAGAGAGAGTTTTACCGGAACAACCGGAATCTTGTTGACCTGAAGCAGAGATACACCGATTGGGAGAACGATAAGATTCAGGAATGGGTGTGAAAAAGCCGCCCCAAAATGGGGCGGCTTTTCCGAAAACTTATTTGTTTGGGTAAATGGTGACGGGTTCGCTTTTTTCCACTGTGGAAACGCTGTTGTTGTCGTAAGCGACAAGGGAAAAATCTATCTTTTCCACATCAGAAAGCGGCGTTTCGCAAGTGATAATAAAAGACCCTGTTACCTTTTTCCCTGCCATTGTTGTAATCGGCATTCCAGTGGCGCAGTAGCAATGCGAGTCATCGACATAAACATCATCGAGCATATAAAAGCATTCGGTATCACTGGTGTTTTCAATGCTCATCTTGATATAAAAAGCGCCATTTATAAAATCTGGAGCAAAACACTTTTCAACTTTGGCGGTAAAGCTGCTGGTGGTTATTGTTAATTCTTCGACTGTGGGCGATTCTCCACCTGTGGAATTATTGGTTCCCTGCGGCGTATAACCCCCGCTGCAAGACTTTGCCATAATGCCAATAACGGCGCAAAGCGTGATGACAATAATGATGGCGCAGGCGCTCAAGGCCCCGATGTGCTGTTTTGCTCCGCACTTCGGACAGACTTTTGCAGATTTCGCTATTTCAGCGCCGCAGGTTTTGCATTTTACAAGTTTTGCCATTTTTATAACCCCTCCATAAACATAATTTGTGCGCGTATACGGATTATATCACTTTTGCACAAATAAGTCCACACAAATTAACGAAAGCGTGGTGATCATGTGAGCGCTGACGGTTCCGTCGTTATTCAAGTTGATCTTGAAAACAAAAAAGCAGAAAAAAAGCTTGAAGACCTGACAAAGAAAGCCGAGCAGGTTCAAAAAAGTCTTGAGAATAGCAAGCCAATCACTTTCAACATGGACGTTTCTGACGCTGAAAAAGAAATCGGGCGTTTAAAAACAAGCATCAGCAAGCTTGAAGAAGACGCGGAAGTGACAAGGCGTCTTATGGCGAACACAGACGCAGAACGAGACGCGATCATGCGCAAAATCGAAAGCTCCGACACTGTCCTTGAAAGAGAAAAAATCAAAGAACTGCAAGCCGAATATGACAAGCTTGGCACAAAAGCTGAAAACTACGATGAAAAACTGAAAGCAATCAATGTCCGGCTGGATGTCCAGAAAGAAAAAATTGGCGGCATCGCCCAAGGTGTCGTTGCGGCTGAAAATGCGGCGAAAGCGGTCGCAGAAAAAGTAGAAGCCGCTGCCAGCACAACAAACGAGCTTGGCGATGCGGCAAACGCAACAGCGAAAAATGTACAGTCGGTCGAATCCGCCGCTACGGGCGCAGAGACAGCGCTTGCTGGAGCCAAAAACCAAACAAACGGCATGAGCGACGCGGCAGAGGAAGCGGCAAAGCGCATGGACAAATTCGGTCAGCATGTAAAAACGCTTGCCAGGCGCGTTCTGGTTTTTTCGCTGATCACGGCCGGATTAAGAGCGCTGAAAGATTACCTGTGGGAAGCCATCAAGACAAACAACGAGGCAGTGGCGGCCATCGCGAGGCTGAAAGGCGCGTTGATGACGCTGGCGCAGCCCATTGTAGAGGTGGTGATACCGGCGTTTACATTGCTGATCAACGTGCTGACCCGCATTGTAACGGCGGTGGCAAAGCTGGTTTCTATGCTGTTCGGCACCACGATCCAAAAATCGGCGGCAGGCGCAAAAGCGCTGAACAAGCAGAAAAACGCCATCCAGGACGTAGGCGAAGCGGCGGAGGAAGCGTCTGGCAGTCTGGCAGACTTTGACGAGCTGACCACGATCTCTTACTCCGACAACAAATCCTCCGGCGGCGGACTTGGCGACATGGGACTTGACGCCAGCGGTGGAATCGCGCCGGACTTTACCAGCATGATAGACGATGGGTTGAGCGCCATTCTGGAACTGTTCACCGGCGCGGCGCTGCTGGCGCTGGGTGCTATCCTGACCTTCTCCGGCGCAAATATCCCGCTGGGTATCGCGCTGATGGTGTTAGGCGCTATCGCCATCTGGGACGCCATTTCGGAGAACTGGGACGCGATAAAAGAAATGCTGCAAGGGCCGCTGGGCTGGGCGGTTTCCATTCTTAGTGTGGCAGTGCTGGTCATTGGCGCCATCCTAATCTTTTCCGGTGCAAATGTTCCGCTTGGCTTGGGACTACTAATTATGGGGGCTATCGGCCTTGCGTCTGCTGTGGCGGCCAACTGGAACTACATTGTGGAAGCACTGCAAGGGCCGCTTGGATTGGTTGTTGGCTTGCTGGGCGCGGCGCTGTTAGTGCTTGGCATTGTTCTTTTATTTACCGGCGTTGGCGTTCCGCTTGGACTAGGCTTAATTCTGATTGGCGCAACAGGCTTGGCAGCGGCCATCGCACCCAACTGGAACTTTTTAAAAGAAAAGTTGGTTGGATGCTGGGAAAGCATCAAAAACTGGTGGAACACAAAGGTAAAAAAGTTTGTGTCTGAACACTGGTGGGCGCAGCTGGGCTTAAAAATAATCGGTGGTCTTTTGGCGGGGCTAATCAACAAGTGGAAAGGCGTAGTTACTTGGGTGACAAACGCAGTGAAATGGATCACCAACGCTTTTAGCAGCGTACTGAATTTTCTGAGCGGCGGTAAAGGCACGTTTGCCTCACGAAATAATCTTGGCTCCGGTGGTATCGGTGGATACAAGAAGCAAACTATGCCCGCGCTGCGTCGCGTTGAGGTGCCTGCCCTAGCACAGGGCGCGGTCATCCCTGCCAACAAGAAGTTTCTGGCGGTGTTGGGCGACCAGACCAACGGAACAAACGTAGAGGCTCCCTTGAGTACTATTCAACAGGCGGCTGTTCAGGCGTTTGCGGAAATGGGGCCGGAGTTCGCGCGGTACATTGTGCAGGCGTTTGTGGAGGCCGGTATGCTGGGCAACATCCGGGCTATCGAGGACTACGCAAGAGTGACGGCACAGAAGGATTTCACGCTGGGCAAACCTTCGTCCTCTGCTGGGCGGTGGGTCAGCCAAAGCATGGAGGCATATGAAGCGGTAAGGGGGTGACGGGATGTATAACGGCTATCTGGTAAAGGTCAACGGGACGGTGTTCCCCATGAAATACATCGCAGAAAAGTCATACACCGCGCACCCCGACCAGCGTCTTGACCTGGACAGTGAGCGAGACGCGACGGGCGTTCTGCACCGCCAAGTGGTGAGCCACATGCCAAACAAGGTGGAGTTTAATACCATTTCGCTGACCAACACCGAGGTGGCGGAGATCACGCGGATCACAGGTCTTGGCCCGTCCAACCGGGCGCGGGACGTTACCATTGAGTTATACAACACAGAAACGGACGGATACGAGACGGCGCGGTGCTATATTCCCAATCTGGAATACTCTATCGATTGGATCGACAACGAGAAAAAGGTGATCCACTACTCCCCAATCCGATACGCATTCATCGAATACTAAGGAGGTGGCCGTTTGTATCAGGCAAGCACGGCATTTCATACATCGGCCATGTCCGAGACTGCGGAAAAGCGGCTGCTGATGCAGTTTCCCAACACGTTTCTGACGGGCGAAGATGTGGGCGATATTGAAGTCACTTATCCGCTGAATGAGGAAACGGACGTATCTGTCGGTAAATGCGTATCGGCGGAGCTGAAAACGTCAGTTTTGAACTACCACGGGCTGTTGAGCGGTTTCGGGTTCGGAAAGTGCGATGTTTCTCTCGGCACGTTGGTAGGCACAGATGCATGGAGCGGCGGATTAGGCGTGGTGTACGGCTACGGCACAGAGAGTGCGGTGACCATTACGGCAAATGCCACAGCGCCGTATCTGAGCGGCGTCACGGGTGACCAGCCCACATTTGCCCCCTTATGTCTTGTTATCGTCAACAACACGTTATACGCGGGGGACGGGACAAACCTGTGGGCAGCTACCATTGACGGTACGACCCTGACAGCAAAAGCCGTGGACAACGATTTTCTGGCGTATAAGCTGGGGAAATGGTCGGGAAAAGGCATCAGCTATCAGGGGAACATGGCGTATGAGTTCGCCGACGCGGTGAACAAGTACGAGTATGTTCCGCTGGGGACGTTCTACTTCTCGACACCGGAGCAGCGGCGGGTAGCAAATATTTCCTGCGAAGCGCTGGACGGGATGCAGAAGTTCAACGTGGACGTGGACGACTGGTGGGCTGGTCTCACATGGCCGCTGACACGGGGACAGCTTCTCCAAAGCCTGTGTACAGAAGTAGGAGTGACGTTAAAGACCGCCACTTTCCCCGGCAGCGCAGAGTCTATTGCATCGGCTCCAATGGCAGGAAACGGCCTTGTGGGCAAGGATGTATTGGGTTGGATCTCGGAAACGGCGTGTGCCTACGCACGGATGAGCCGGGACGACAAGCTTGAGTTGGTGTGGTTTACTGCCCAAAACGTCAAGCTGACGCAAAATCAGCACTTTGGCGATTCTCCCGCCGAGTATGAGACCCCTGCTGTTCAGGCGCTGCATGTGCAGGTGGCCAACACGGACTTAGGCGTGATGCTGCCGGAAGGTGGAACGGGCAACGAGTATCAGGTGCTGGACAATCCCCTGTATTACGGCTCCACGGAGGCGGAGATCAGAGGAAAAGCGCAAGACCTGTATGAGAAACTGATCGCGTTCCCGGCCTACACGCCTAACTCGGTAGACGCGGTGTGCGACTGGTCTATGGAGCCGGGCGACATCATTCAGGTGGTAGGCGGCGACGGTACTACCAGAACGCTGCCCATCTTCCGAATGACATTGAAGTGGGGCGGCGGCTGGGCGCGGGCTACTTACGAATGTACCGGCGGGACGGGGCGAAAACCCGCGCCGCAAAGTAAACGGCGGGAGTTTGCCGCTTACAGAGCCTATCACAAGCTGGAAGTGGATATCGAGGGCATCCACAGCGAGATCGGCGACGTGAAAGGCAACGTGGCCACGCTGGAAGTGACGGCCAGCGAACTGCGGACGCAGATCAGCGGCAAGCTCGATGGAAATCAGGCCCAAAGCCTGATTGATCAGACGGTGGACAAAATCTCGCTGGAGGTGTCCAGCGATTCCACCGGCTCCACCTTCGTCATCAAGAAGGACGGCGTGGAAATTTCGTCCGACAAGGTAGACTTGCACGTTAATGCCCTGAACGTGGACGGCGAGATCGTGGCAACGTCCATCAATTTGAGCACAGCCAACATCACGGGTACGCTGAGCGCGCAGTACATCGACATTGAGAACGCGACGATCCGAAACGCGCAGATCGAAAGTCTGTATGCGTCGAAGATCGTGGGCGGCGGGGGTACGTCTGGCGGCTATCTGCCCCAGGCGGCCATCTCCGACACGGGGCGGCGGCTGGACTACTTCTATTCCAAGGACGGGTCTTTCAGCGGTACGTTGGGCACCAACGATGTGACGGTAGGCGGCGGGGTGCGGCTGTACTCCGGCGAGGCCATCGGCGCGGAACTGACCTATTCCGGCGTATCGGCAGGCGGCACGTCCAAGACATGGGCGCAAATCTTAAGCGGCAGCGGCGCGGCGGCGGTTTTCGGGTGAGGTGGTGAACCATGTCCACTGAAATCTCCTTCCGCTGCGGCACAGGTATCAGCTCATTTGTTGTTCACGTCAGCAACGACAGCCGGTTCCCCAAGACCATTACGTCCACGGTGTATCAGGCGTGGTTCGTCACCACCGGCGCAAACTGCTGGATCGACGGCATCGTCTACAAAAGCGGCTATTCCGGGGCCAGAGCCAAGTGCGCCAGTAACGGCAACGACTGGAACATCGTGTCCGACCCTTCTGTGGGCACCAGCGTCAAACGAAGTATTACGGTATACGCTTCGGGCGGAAGCTCCGGCTACGACACCAACAGCATCTACTTCCGCGTGGGCACCGGTGTGGCAAGCTACCGGATGCAGTACGCCAACGCAACGAGTACGGGTCTGCTGAGCGGCTACATCAACTCGGATTACCAGTCCACGGTGCTGTCGGTGCGGGACGGCACAAACGCGGTGCTGTATGGCCTGAACTACGACAGCGGATACGGTGAGCCATACCAATTCGTGGAGTACACCAACAGCGCGTTTTCCTCTGTGAAAAAGTACTTCTCAGAGGGCGACGGTTATGTGTATTCCAGCGGAGTGCGGTACATTGCCCTGACAGCCACAAGGCTGGCGTACTGGTACCGGGTGAGGGCTTGGGGCAACGGCGGCACCTTCACCAACCAGAGCGGCGCAGACAACTACTACACCGCGCTGGCCAGCAGTACCACCACGTCGATCAACTTCAACGTGGGGACACTGGAAACACCGTATCGGGCAGGATATACGTTTCTGGGCTGGGGCTACACCTCCAATGCCACGACGTATTACAAAGACACGACGATCCCCATCAGTGCCACATCGCAGAGTTCCAGCAGTCCCACTATCATCAACCTGTACGCCATCTGGGAGAAAACGACGTACACCATGCACATCAAGCTGGGTGCGGGCATCAACTCCGCTTCGGTGTATGTGGACAACTCCCTCAAGGCGGACATCCGGGACAAGGTGTACCACGATATCGCGGTAAACGCGGATTCCACCATCACCGTGAAGGGCATTGCAAAGGCCACGGGGTACGGCAGACCGTATACCTTCAATTTCTATCAGAATTCCACAGCTACCACGCCCACGGCGACGCTGGTCAGGGATATGGACGAGCCGTACTACGGCTACAGCACCAGCCGGTTCTACGCGGAACTGACGGCGACAAAGACACAAATTGATTTGTTCTACTGGAATAATGCCACATGGGATGCGGCCAACATCAAGAAAGGACAGCCCATCAGCAACCTGACGGCCACGCGGTGGAACAATCTGCTGGCGAAAATCAAGGAATTGGCAGAGGCCGAGGGCGGCAGCGCTCCCTATACGGGTGTCAGTTCCGGCGCTACCATCTACGCCGCTACGTTCAACGGGGCGCGGTCGGCCATTAGTAACCGGACAGGCTACGGGACACTGCCTGCCGCGCAGAACAAGGGCAACGAGATCAAGGCGGCGCTGTTCGAGGGTTCCGGTTCGCTGAAATCCGCCTTGAACGCCGCCATCAACCACTACAACAACAGTTAGGAGGCCCATATGGCACACAGACTGGATTATTCATGGCTGGAAATGGAGTACCCTAAACGGGGTAAGCAGACGTTCCGGAAGCTGATCCCCCTGAAGGGGCTGCTGCAAAAGAACTACGGCAAGCGGCTGGACTGCACGCTGACCTCGCTGGCCTGCATCTTCGGGGAGCGGTACTACGGCGACATTGAAAAAATCGCCGAAAAATACGGCTACAACGGCGACAAATGGGGCACCAATCCGCTGGCCGTCAAGGCCATCATGCGGGAGTTCATGCGGCGGTGGGGTGTGCCCGGCAAGGTAAAGAGCGCCTACGGCAAGGGCGTGGGCTGGACGTGGCACGCGGTAAAGGACATCGTAAGCCGGAATATTCCCATCGTCCTCAACCTGTGGAAGGACGGCAGGGGCTACTACAAAGACCACAGCGTGACGATCATCGGCGCGGAGGAGTATGAGCAGGCGAGATTCCTTCTGGTGTTGAACAACTGGCACGAGACGGTGAGCCTGATCGACTACGACAAGCTGTGTATCATCAGCAGCATCAATTACATTGACAAGTAAGGAGGGCAAAGTATGCAGATCGTTTTTGACAGAGGGCTTGAGACCCAGAACGCCGTGACCATCAGCTTTTTCGGCGAGAATATCTCCCGGAATGCGCTGAACGCTACGTTGAGCAAGGTATTGAGCGCGGAGGACGCCGCCGTGCCCGATTTGAGCACGCTGAAAGACACGTTTTCCACGGTGGACATTGCCGACGGCGCTATCTCCGTGCCGGTGCAGGGGGATTACAACGCGGTGTTGGATTCCTCCGCCGCCTACAACTCCCGCACGAAGGAGTACAGCGTGACGGTGATCCTGGGCAAGAAGTAAGGAGGGCGCTATGCTGGAAATCGACGGCGGCTCCATCTACCTGACCCGTGGAGACAGCGCCGATATCGCGGTGGAGATCACCAACTCCGCCACCGGCGAGGATTACGCCATGTCAGAAACCGACAAGCTGATCTTCACGGTGCGGAAGTACCCCTATAAGGAGGCGGCAGTGCTGATCGAAAAGACGCTGACGGGCGGCAACATCTTTCACCTGAAACCTGGCGACACGGCGGCGCTGAAATACGGCACCTATAAGTACGACGTGGAACTGCGCAGCGGGGACGATGTATATACGGTCGTCCCGTGCGGTGATCTTGTGTTGACGAAAGAGGTGACGATGGCATGAGAGAGCTGAAAGGCACGCGGCAGCCCTCCGGCGAGCTGGTGGGCCGCGTGGTCATCCCCAGCAGTACCGGCGGCGCGACGGAGTGGAGCGAGCTGCTGAACAAACCCTTTGAGACCATCGGGGACAACCTGGGCGTAACGCCGGATCAGGCGCTGTACGCCAAAGTACCTATCGCGGAGAGCCTTACAAATTCTGAAATAGAGGAGTTGCTGAAATGAGTAAATATCTGGATTCCAATGGCCTGCTGTATCTGTGGAACAGCAAGATCAAGCCCGTGCTGAGTAAGTATGTCCCGCTGGCGGGCGGCACCATGACCGGCAAGCTGAAGCTGTCCGGCACGCCCACCGAGGACATGGACGCGGCCACCAAGAAGTATGTGGACGATTCCGTGGCCAGCGCGGGCGGCGGCGACATGCTGAAAAGCGTGTACGATACCAACGGCAACGGCATCGTGGACAACGCCGAGAAGGTGGGCGGCCACACGGTGGGCAAGGACGTGCCGGAGAACGCGGTGTTCACGGACACAACCTATGAGAACGCCACGGTCAGTTCCCCGGGGCTGATGTCGGCGGCGGACTATGCCAAACTGGCGGGGTTTTCCCCGGCCAGTGACTACGCCAAAAAGGCCGATATCTCCGGCCTGTATAAGTACAAGGGCAGCAAGGCCAGCTACTCCCTGTTGCCCACGGAAGGCAACGAGGTGGGCGACGTGTGGAACGTGGAGGACACCGGCATGAACTACGCCTGGACGGGTGAGGCGTGGGACGCCCTGGGTGCCGCGTTTGAGGTCGAGGCCATCACCAACGGGGAGATCGACACCATCACGGCTGACGCGTAAGGAGGTGCCCTATGGGTTATTTGGACAACACGGGCCTTGCGTACCTGTGGGGTAAGATCAAGGCGAAGCTGGTGCAACCCGACTGGAACCAGAACGACGCGACCGCTGCGGACTATGTGAAGAACAGGCCGGGGGGATATGTGGATGGAGCGGAATGGAGCGACGTTTTCAACCGAACGGTTACTTTTACCAACTCAAACTCTCAATGGATTGGAGTTGTGTCGGTTTCGTATGAGCTATTTGATGTTGGCAAAACATACAAAGTAACATGGGATAACGTGGAGTACGACTGTGTTTGTGGCACGATAAACACAGTCAAGTATCTTGGCAATTTGGCACTCGTAGGGCAAACCCCGGATACCGGCGAACCATTTATGGTTGCGCTTTCCGCTGAACAACAGGCGATTGCGACATCACAAACAGGGTCACAACATTCTGTCATTATAAAAGCCTTTATCGATAAGATTATTCCCATAGACCTGAAATGTCTCCCGGTGGCCTCCGATGACAACTACGGCATGGTCACTACCAAGCAGGTGTCCAAAGTATACAATTTGCCTGAATCTGTACCAATGGATGACTTAAAAGAGGCAATTGATGCTTTTAAAAACAACGGAGCGACTGTCATATGGGATGGTGCAAGAGTTGTGTCCGGGTACCACAATTCACAAAACTACGATATTGGTGTTGCATTTACAGACTGGCCATTCGTACTGTATCACTTCAACACGGAGTCCATAGCCGCAGACATCTCTACTCCCGATGATAAGGTGTATCTCGGCTTTGACGCGATGTCAATAAAGTTTTTTTTTGGCCCGAACTCTTCAGGGGAATATGATGCACGCGATCTTTCCCTGACCGATAAGGACACTCTGCGCACGGATGCAACAAAAATGATACTCAATACAGGTGAAGTCCTTACAGCAGGCGTCCAGACCCTTACCGATGCGCAAAAACAGCAGGCAAGGGAGAATATTGGCGCTGGTACCAGCAGCTTTGACGGCGACTATAACAGCTTGAGCAATACGCCGACCACCACCACGACTGAAGCCACGCTGCTGGCCTCCGGCTGGACGGGTGACAGCGCACCTTACAGCTACACACTGAGCGTAACAGGCGTGACGGCGGACAGCCATCAGGAGCTGCTGCCCGCGCTGGACATCACGGCGGAGCAGCTGGCGGCATTGCAGGCGGCCAACATTCAGGACGGCGGACAGGCGGCGGGCACCGTTACCCTGAAAGCGTTCGGCACCAAGCCCACCATCGACCTGCCGATTCGAATCATACTGAGGGGGGATTAAAAATGGCAAATATTATGAGACTGGGCGGCGGTGGTGGAACCTCGAAGCCCCCGGTGGCGGTGATCGTCGTCACTGCGCCCACCGGCTCCGCTGTGACGGCGGTATGCAATGGCAAGAGCTACACCGCCGCGGAGCATAACGGCCGCTGGGGCATCTATGCGGACGCCCTGGGGACGTACACCGTGACAGCCACCCGGGGCACCGACAGCGACACCGCCACGGTGGAGGTGACGCAGGAGGGCGGCGTGTACAGTGTGACGCTGGAATACGGCATGACGGTGAATATCACAGGCACTGGCCTTGCTAACCACACAACCATTAAGGCCAGCGCGATCATCAACGGAACAACGTATTACAATCCCGCAACGCTTGTGGTGGAGCCGGGGACGAAGATCACCCTCAGTGTTGTGGGTACGCCGTCCCCGCTGGGCATTATTGAGGTGAACAATACTCGCGTAGTGACCTCGAATGTAAGCAAAACCTACGACATTACGCCGTCGCACGGGCCGGTAGATATCAACCTGTCGGTCATAAGTGATTCTTCCGGCTATATCAAAGCGTTTTATCCCACCACGGCGGCGGAGGCGGCGCAGATGGAGGCGGCGCAGTACGCGGCGGCGCTGATGATGCTGGGGGTGAGAACAGAGGAGGAATCAAATGAGAACTGACATTCTTGAACAAGCAAAAGCAATTCGTGCCAGTATGGATGCGGCAGCGGCCGCCCTGACAGATGAGCAAGCGGTAAAAGCGCCGATGATCTATCGCACGTGGAGCAGTGATAGCGTGGCCTATGCGGTAGGTGACAGATGCTTGTACGGCGGCGTGTTGTACAAGTGCTTGCAAGGACACACCTCGCAGAAAACCTGGACGCCAAAGGACGCTGTCAGCCTGTGGGCAAAGATACTAATCCCTGATCCTACTGTGATCCCCGAGTGGCAACAGCCTGAGAGCACCAATCCCTACATGAAGGGCGACAAGGTGACACACGGCGGCAAAACATGGCAGTCTACCATTGACAACAACGTGTGGGAGCCGGGTGTATATGGATGGGAAGAGGTCTGATATGTGGCAGTATATTATCCCGGCCATCAGCGCTATCGTGGTGGCCGCGCTGACCAGTGGCGGCCTGTGGGCGCTGGTAGCCAAACGCAGCGACAAAAACGACGCGGAGCGGAAAATGCTGGTGGGGCTGGCCCATGACCGGATCATCCATCTGGGCATGACCTACGTCCAGCGGGGCGAGATCACGCAGGACGAATACGAAAACCTCAACGACTATCTGTACGCGCCGTATGAAAAAATGGGTGGAAACGGCAGCGCCAAGCGCGTGATGGAAGAAGTGCGCAGGCTGCCGATCCGAAAATAACGGACAGGGCGAAAGCCCGGAAAGGACAAGAACATGAAGCTGAATGACAAAATCTATGATACCCTCAAGTGGGTGGTGATGATCGTGCTGCCCGCCATCGCCACGCTGTATGCCGCGCTGGCGCCCGTCTGGGGCTGGCCCCGGCCCGATGATGTGGTGCTGACGCTGAACGCCGTGACGGCCTTCGTAGGCGCTGTGTTGGGCATTTCCACGGCCCAGTACAACAAGGACAAGGCCAATGAGGGCGGCGACAATGCCTAAGGTATTCCTCAGCCCGGAAGACCGGGCCAGCAACGTCTACGCCAGCGAGGCCCTGTGGAACGGCAAGACCACCAACGAGAAGGAACAGATGGGCCGCTGCGCCGACTATCTGGAGATCGCCCTCAAGCGCTGCGGCTGCGAGGTGATCAACGCCCAGTACGGCGGCATGTATGACCGGGTGCGGGCCTCCAATAACTGGCCCGCCGACCTGCATATTGCGCTGCACACCAACGGCTTCAACGGCAAGGTGGCGGGCACGCGGGTGCATTGCTACCCCAGCGAGAAGAGCCGGAAAATAGGCAAGCTGATTCAGGATCGTATCGCGCCCATGTCGCCGGGCACCTCCGAGCGGCTGATCGAGGACACGCGCCTGTACGAGCTGCGGGCACCCACCATGCCCGCCGTGCTGCCGGAGTTTGGTTTCCACGACAATCCGGAGGAGGCTCAGTGGCTCATCGACAACATGGAGGCCATCGCGGAGCAGACCTGTCAGGCGGTGTGCGAGTTCTTCGGCATCCCGTACATCGCGCCGGACAAGCAGATCGACCTTGAGCCGGAGCCGGTGCCCGATTCGGGCACGCTGTACCGGGTGCAGGTGGGCGCGTTCAAGGTTAAAGAGAACGCGGAAGCGTATCTGGCAAAGGTGCGCAAGGTGCTGCCGGAAGCGTTCATCACCGAAGTGAGGGTGTAAATCACATCTGAGCGAGGCGCGAGGCTACGATCCGCCGCCCTCCGTCTCCGCGAAAGCTCCGCAAGCTCACGGCGTGGGAATCAGCATGAATCCGATACATCGTGATATCCGGGCAAAGCTACATTCTATGGCGCCCCAGCGGGCGGTGAGTTTCATCACCGGGCTGGAGCTGCCGGGGGACGAGGCGTTCTGTATCATCGAGTGCGACGTGCGGGGGAAGTCCCGCCAGCAGGTGGCCGACCAGCTTTTCGCGTCGCAGGAATACGTGAAGAAGTGCAGGCGCAGAGGCTACCGCAAGATCGCGGACGCCGTCAAGGACAAGTGAAAGAAAGACCCAACGGGGACCCATTTCAGGCCCTTTGTTGGGTCTTTTTTGTTTTATGATTTTATCAACAAGGAGGTGCAGACATGAGCAACAGAGAGCGATTGATCGAGTGCGGATACACAGAGGAAATGGCAGCGGATATCTGCCGACTGTATGAAAACGACGAATCAGGTCTCTCTATGTTTGTCCACATCATCGAACTGTTTTTCGATGACAGGCGGGAATATGTATAGCTATTTCAACAAAAATCCACGAGGCAAAAATGTGGGGGACTGCACGGTAAGGGCAATCTCAAAAGCCACAGGGAAAGAGTGGGGCGAAACGTACCTTGCTATGGCGGTGCAGGGTTATCTGGAAGGGGATATGCCGTCGGCCAACGCAGTGTGGGGTGCATATCTGCGGCGAATAGGCTACCGGCGGTACATTGTGCCGGACACTTGCCCGGATTGCTACACGGTCGGTAGGTTCTCCGACGACCACCCGGACGGGACGTTTATCCTTGCGCTATCTGGGCACGTCGTGTGCGTTCAGGACGGCGTGATTTACGACAGCTGGAACAGCGAAAACGAAATTGTTTTGTATTACTGGCAAAAAGAAAGTGAGGCGTAACAATGGCATTTAACTCGTATTTCAACCCTTATTACCCGCAGCCGATGCAGGACAACCTCGCCCAGCTTCGGCAGCAGCAGATGCAGACTATGCCACCGCAGATACCGCAGATACCGCAGATGCCGCTCATGCAGAACCCGGTAGCGCAGGGCGGCGTGCAGTGGGTGGCTGGTAGGCCGGAGGCGGAAAACTGGCTGATCGCGCCTAACTCCGCCATTGCGCTGTGGGACAGCACGGCTCCCGTGGTGTACCTTAAACAGGCAGATGCAAGCGGCAAGCCGACGCTCAAGACGTATGACCTTGTAGAACGCCTTGCAAGCGCCTCTGACGCGCAGAAAACTCCCACCCCGGAATATGTGACCCGTAAAGAGTTCGACGCGCTGGCGGCACTTGTGGGCGAAATAAAGGGTAAGAAGAAACGCAAGGTCGAGGAGGACGAGGACGATGAGTAAATATGCATTTGGGGTAGACGTGGGAGGAACCACGGTCAAGTTAGGACTTTTCAATGATAAGGGACAGGTGCTGGATAAGTGGGAAACCCACGCAGCCCTGCTCGCATGACGGCTCCAGCCGGAAGGAGGTGATTTCCATAGCAGACAAAAAGTTTCGGGGCAGAGATAAAGTCGTTCAGAAAATGACCAAAGACGGTCTGGTGGAAGAGAATCTTCGCACCGGGGAAACCAAGTCCGCAGTTGAAGAAGAACCACCGAAGCAGGAAGATTCGGAAAAAGACGCTGCGGAAAGTGCAGAAGAAACCCCTGTTGTGGAAGAAGATGTGTGCATGGATGCCGAGGATGGAGAGGAGGAAAAGCCCCGGCGCAGCAGGGCGTCACTGAGCTTTTTCAGCGCGGCGCGGTCGGGCGTTCTGCCGCCCAGCTTCTTTTTCAGGAAGCGGTCGATGGCGTCGGCGCTGTCAGGCAGTTGGGCAAGCGCGTCGTCCCACAGCTCACGGGGGACGCCCCGCTTCTGCAGCTCCTGGCGCACGCGGCCTGGGCCGTAGCCGGAGGCGGCGTAGTGCCGGGCGATGACCCCGGCGTAGGCGGCATCGTCCACCGCGCCCAGGGACGTCAGCCACTCCACCGCCTCCTCGGCGGTGAGCATCTTGGCCTTCGCACCGAAGAAGTGCTTATACTTGCTGTTGTCCACCTTGGCGTCGCCGGCGGCCACGATGAGTATGGGATCCTCCCCCACCTTGAAGCTCAGGGTCTTGGCGATCCGCGCGCCCTCCACGCCCACGGCCAGAGCCGCCAGCTCCACCGTGGCGCTGGACACCTCGAACTCCCGCATACGATCGGCTACGCCGTAGGGCGTCAGGTATTCTCTCACTTTTTCAACAGACATGATGGCTCCTTCTTTCCGCGCGCCGGTGGCGCGCATGTGTAATTTTATCTGATCTCGATCC
>OLGV01000041.1_pt1 | contig 51851 bp, 51 predicted proteins | sample 1605761 | NCBI WGS metagenome assembly OLGV01 (sample SAMN03283245) | human gut metagenome | biome: human-associated habitat; material: feces | host: Homo sapiens | place: Peru | collected 2012
ATCAGACATGCCGCAGCACTAACGACAGGTGCGAAGCACTGGCATCGCCAAAAGGCTGTTTTTTATGTTTTTGTTTCTGTGCCCCCAGCATCCACTGAACCATAATCATTGCCCCCAGTAATTTTCCGCTGGGCCAAAGCGCCTCTCACAAAAAAGCAAAAAGCACAGCCCTCGCAGAAGACAAATGCGCTTTCTGCGAGGGCTGTGTGTATTAAAATGGAGCGGCTACTTAATCCAGCACCGCAATCACGTCGAATTGAATGAGTGTGTTTTGCGGAATTTCCTTTACTGCCATACTTGTGCGTGCAGGATATGGTTCCTTAAACTCTCTGGCATAGATTTCGTTCATCTCGCTAAACAGATACATTTCAGAAAGAATCACAGTGGTTTTCACCACATTATCGAGTGTGGCGCCAGCATCGGCAAGAATGTTGCGCACATTCTCAATCACCTGCATGGTCTGCGCTTGAATACCCTCTGGAATCAAACCGGTTTCGGGATTCACAGGCAGCTGACCAGAAACAAATACCATATTGCCAACCTTGATGGCATTACTGTAAGCTCCAATTTCTTTCGGAGCATTCTTAGCTGACACTTTCTTTTTCATATCTTATAAGGAGTATATTTTTAAAAGGAAAAAACAGTACGGCTATAAGCCGGGTTATGTAGCCGCAATAAAGCGACCGTCTGTCATTTATCTGTCCGACATGTTGCCATGCCGATATAGCAGTCTACCCCTCGACAATGGGCGAGCAACCCTTGAATGCCGATATACTTGACCTTGCAACTCACAGGTAGTGCGGCACACCATGTCACCACAGTGCCCGGTGAGCTCTTACCTCACCTTTTCACCCTTACCCACACCGAAATGCGGGCGGTAGTTTTCTGTCACCTTAACCCCAAAGTCACCCCCAGCTTCCCGTTAAGAAGTGTGATGCTCTATGTTGCCCGGACTTTCCTCTCGATATTCCCCGCCGAAGCAAGGAAACACGAGCGACAGACCACCATACTGTTTTATCGGCACAAAGATAACACTTTTTTTCCGAATCACCGACCAAACCGCCCCACTTTCCAATCAAAGAGGCCACATCCACCTCGCGAGCCGTCCGACAAAAGTGACTATGTTTTTCGCCAAAGTCAAACATACCCCACCATAGGCATCAGACATCTAATTTTTCAAAAAAGCGCGAATGGCTTTCAGCGGAATGCCCAAGTTGAAATTGTCGCTTCGAGCGTATTTAGCAAAATTCACAGCCACGAGTTCGCCCTTGGCATTAAGCACAGGACTGCCACTCGAACCTTGCACCGTGGCAATATCATACAGCACTCGTTCGCCGTCGGGCTGCTGAGTCACAGCACCCTTAGTGAGTTGCGAAAGAATGCCCTTTTTCGTATATCCCAATTCCACGCCAGCGTTGTAGCCAATCATATAAAGTGCATCGCCAATCGCCAAATTATCTTCTGCCTCAAACGGATTAAACACATAAGCACCCGATGGCGTAACTTCGTTGGTGAGTTTCAGCAATGCCAAATCCACTTCCTCTGCGCCAGCCGTGCGCACCACCCGACATGGGTGCCTCTTCAAGAATTCATTCTCGCTTTTCGGACTCGAACCCTCCAGCGCAATGCCCAACTCACACACAGGGTTGATTTCAATTCCACGTGGGTCTTTGATTTGCTCAAGCATTTCCACTGCATTTTGCGCCTCTTCGTATTCCTGCTCCATCTGCTTAGCGGCAGCCACGAGTTCTTGCAGGCGCTCTTCGTCGGTAGTCACCAAGTCGCCATATTCATCATATCCCACAATCGAATTTGCTTCTGCCTCGGTTTGCGCATAGGCATTGCGAAGTTCCTCCATATATGCGCCAGCACGCTGTTGCAAAGCCGACATGATGGCAGTAAAATTCTTCTTCACCAAATCCCTGTCGATTGGAGGCGAAGCCACATGCCTATTGGTAAGCAGTCCGCCCTTCTCGTCGATGAAGAACGCTGTACCGTAACTCACAGCTGGATTCTTCTTCACTTCCTTCACATCTTCAGTAAAGTTCTGTATATTCCCGTCTTCGTCAAGTCCGGTAAAATACAGCGTGTAGCCAGTTGGCAGCTTCATCTCATAGTAATACTTATTAATCACCATCACCACACCCGACTTCTGCTCATCGTACAGCTGCTCCGGCTTCTTAGTGCAAGCACAAAGCAGCACCGCAGCCAACACACTCAAAAACAATATCTTTTTCATAATCAAAGTTTCTTTTCCGTAATTTAATGTATATTTCCCGTAATTCAAACACACAAATCAAAATACACATCCCACAAATTTAACAATTTTTCCCCACAAAATTCCCATTTTTTTGCGAAGAATAGAAATTCACTAATCCGTAATAAATGAATGTGAGGTACAGGAAAGGTTCATATTATTCGTGGGGAGAGGTCACCCAATCGATGCCTAACCAATCAGAAAGATTCACCGGTTGAATACGTCCACTCCCCTCTTGCCATACGAAAGCGAAGCCCTCATACTCCTTCGGCACACGCAACCTGGTGCCTGCTGCCGCCAGTTTGCTCCATTGCGGCCTGCCATAGTCATACGATTCTCGGTCAAGAATCACCTGCTTGTTCACATAGTCGAAACGATAAAACCCGCCACCCAGACACCAATCGTCGGGCCACAACAAATCGCGATGCAATTTCACATCGCCCATTCTCAAATATCCTTTACTCGTGATTACAAATTTCCAAGCCATACCCAATCATAATTATATCAGTAACAAAATTACAAAAAATCGCCCATTTTCTCACAAAAACCTCAAAACGCCCTTACTGCGCCCCATAGTTTGGGATTTTTGATAATATTTTATTTTCGCCACACCTCTTTGACTATCATTTAATTAACCGCTCAAACACGATTTCTATCTGAAAAAACAAAAATTTTTGTTACGGAAAAATTTGGTGGGTTAAATAAAAATGTCTAACTTTGCACCCGTCAAACGATAACACAGTCGCCAAATGACACTGGAGAGATGGCGGAGTGGTCGATCGCGGCGGTCTTGAAAACCGTTGAACTGAGAGGTTCCGGGGGTTCGAATCCCTCTCTCTCCGCAAAGTCAAGCCTAATCAACTGAAATTTAGTTGGTTAGGCTTAATAATTAAAAAGTCCGTGGACAGTACATGGACACCAAAAACGAACATGTATCAACCATCAGGAATATCAGCGACAACTTTAAGTATTAAAAATGCTTAAAAAGTTAAAGCAGATATGCCAAAAAAAAATTTGCCTACCGGGCGCAAATCCAATTGTCTTTCTTCTTTAATGCGCTTCTCTTGGCCGAAACTGCACAAGGGCAAGCGGTGGTTTGTTGATTTCTTTGCGTTTGATCCAGCGACTCAAACGATGCGAAGAAAGAAATACTTTATTCCCGAAAGCCTCAAACAAACCGAGAAGAGCAAGCGTGCGGCTGAAACAATCAAGACACTCACAGACAGGTTGCAAAAAGGATGGAATCCGTGGATTGCAGAGGGTGACAGCCGCGGCTTCACTGAGATTGACAAGGTTATTGACCGATATATAGATTATGTCGGCAAGTCCGACCGTGCCAAGACCAGGCACTCATACAGCTCGAGGGTGAATATCTTGAAGGAATATATCGCCTCGATGCCGATACCAATTCGGTACGTCTACCAGTACACGACCGAGTTTGTGTCGGGGTTCCTCGATTACATATATCTTGACAGAGATTGCGGAGCGAGGACCAGGAATAATTATCGAGGGTGGTGCAGTTCCTTCGCCGAGTGGCTTGTAGAGCGAAAATATATCGACGACAACCCTGTTTCAGTAATTCATAAAGTCAAGGAACAGCCAAAGAAAAGGAAAGACCTTTCCGACGAGATGCTTTTGCGTATGAAAGATCATCTCGGCGCAACCGACAAATTCTTCCTCTTGGCTTGTATGATGGAGTATTATACATTCATCAGACCGACTGAACTGAGCAACATCAAAATAAAGGACTTCTCGATAATGAAGCAGACAGTGTTCGTGTCGGGAGAGATTTCCAAAAACAAGAGAGACGACAATGTCGGGTTGAATGCCACCATCATAAAACTTATGCTGGATCTGCACGTCTTCGATTGCCCCGGCGAGTTCTATTTGTTCGGCAAAAACTTCAAGCCGTCAGAGAAGAGAGCTGGGCCAGACCAGTTCAACAAGCGATGGGTGAAGATGCGAGTCGCACTTGGATGGAGCGATGAATACCAGTTTTATTCGCTCAAGGATTCGGGCATCCGTGATTTGGCGAATGACGCAGGCATTGTGGTGGCTCGAGATCAAGCAAGGCACACAGATGTTTCCACCACAAACAAATATCTTCGTGGACACGACTCGACAGTCCACGAAGAAACAAAAGTTTTCAAGGGTAGCCTCGGCTAATCCTCGACGGGATAGAAAACGCCCTTTAATAACTGCGACATTCCCTGCTCGGTGAAAGTCGCGGTTATTTTTTCGCAAAGATATTTCTTACCGTTGACAAAGAACAAGGCACGGACATCGGGAATTGTGTCTGCCAAGAACTTGAAGTTCGTCTTTTGCTTTGGGTCAATCTTGTAGGCGAAATGACGGCTGACAATCTTGCGGTCGTTCAGACGCAGTGAAAAATGAGGAAGGAAGTAGTTGCTCCAATCGTCATTGATTACTATGTTTTCGACGTGTGGATATGGAGGTGTAGTCGCTCCGGCAGACATTGCACCGTCCCACCAACCGATATAAATGCGGTCGTAATACTCAGATTTCTTTGTAGACTCCCCGACAGCGAGCGATTGAGTCGGCAATGTTTGGGCGAAATAATTGTTGCGCTGTTCAAACCATTCGTCGCTTAATGGCTCGGGACCATCACGAAGCGAAGAATATGAAGTGCTTTCCTCATCATACCCACCAAACGACAGGAACAGGGCGAATCCAAAAGTGTCATCTGTGTAGTCGATGCAAGCAGGGACGAATTCGATTTCGTTCTGCTGCGCATCGTCGGAGTCATCAACGATTTTAGGGCCAAGAAGATTTACCGGCTGCAGCACGCATTTGTAAATCCATCGTTTTAATTTTTTTACGATACCCACATAGCCGTCCTGCACTCGGCTGACGGTACGGATGATGAAGTATGTGTCTACATCTGCGGCATACAGCAGACGGTTCATGTTGGAGTCTCGCATATTGTTTCCGTTCCACGATGCGAGCCATTTATTTTCCGAAAGCAACTGCGTAAGCGTATCATAATGCTTGGCGTTATTCTGCCATCCCTTAACGAACCAGTCGCAAGAATAATATTTCCACATCTGATGCGAGCAATCCTTATAAGCAAGGTTGACCGCTTCGACGTAGTTGCATCGGTCGTTCTCGACCTTGACCTCTGTCGAATGGTCTTCGACAACATTGTCGAGAGCCACCGGTCGTTTAGACCTGACAAGGTCCTGGGAGAAGGCGAATGAGATTGTCTTTCCCCTGTGGTCAATGTCAAACTCACATCCCAGCAAAAGCTCGAGCTTCGAGAAGTATTCCTCGACGGACCAGTGAGGCAAAGCAGCCGCATAGCCAGAAATGTCCCACGAATAAGGCAAAGCGTTGCAGATGAGCAAGAACTTATATTCTTCTTTCGCTTCCCAAGCGGAGAAGTCGTAGGAATAACCAACGGTTTCGCATATCTGCTTTGTGATATAAAGCAGATATGGCATCCACGACAGACCGTAAGTGCCCGAGTGCCATTTGAAGTATGATTTAGAAACTAAATTCCCTTGCTCGTCTTTCACCTCGGGCACGTATTCGGCGCAGTTCTGAATATTGCCCGATGCGTCATTCACCCATGGGAGAGCAACAGCGTTCTCTCCGAACTGCAAACCCTTCCAGGCGTTTGCCGGAGTGATGTCGACAGAGGTCGACGCAGGAGATCCGAGGTCAAGTTCGTTGATATAAATTTTGTCGAAGGACTTGTCGAAATTCTGTTCGGATCTGCCGTCGAGAAACTGAGTCTTGACTTCCGACTCGGTTATCTCGACAATGGTGACACAGCCGAACTTGCTAAAAGTCCGGTCTCTTATCTCGCAATCGAATATGAGTTTTTGAGCGAGAACATCCTTTCGGTTAACGTGTCCGAAAATCCTTTGGTTCTCTGGACAGTTCCGCAGCGGGAATGTGATAGTCAGCGTGTAGCCGTCTGCTCCACTGAACAGACGGTTTTCGCAGACATAATCGAATGATGTGCCTTGCTTCAGCACAGCCGGAAGGTTATGGATATAGATTTGCATCACTTCTTTGTTTTAGGTGATTTATTCTTCATCAGGCGTTCGTATTTTTCACGAGCCTGCTGCATACCATAGTCGCCGCTCTCGGAGTTAACCGTGACAAACGGCTCGTCGAGACGGTCATTGAGGCGAGTCACAGCATCAGCCATTCGCTGTGATGCACCGGCATTCACAAGGATGGATGCGGCTGCTCTGTCATCAGGATCAGCCGATATGGTGCGTGTTGCAGTAGCCGTGACATCGGAAGTGCGGAAAGATCCTATTGTGTTGGTTCTTTGCGCATAGTCGAGGGCTTCGATGAAGGGGCGAGTCGTAGGATTTTTTGTCAATCTCTGAGAAGCGACCCACTCCCCAGCGTGGACGATCCCGACGGGCTTGTCCTTATCGCCATCGGGAGTGAAGCCACCTTCGGAGTAGCCTTGGGCTTCGGATGCCTGCTGTTGTTTTTTGATGGCTGCAATCTGCAATGCACCTGCGGCCAGAGCCATGCCGGCAGCGATAGGTGCCAGCACCCATCCCGTAACGGGTATGGCAGCCGCAGAAGAATAAGCCGATATAGCGCCTTGCGCAGTCTGTGCAATCGCTTGTATCACTTGCATAGCGAACATCTTGCGGTTCGCTTCCTTTTTAGCCTTGGCGATTTCCTTTTCCTTATCCTTTTCGAGTTTGGCAACCTTGTAGGAATTGCCCTCGGCACGGGATATTTCGGCATCGTACCGCTTGTTAATGGCGGCAGTCTGTATCTCCAAATCGGCTTGCATCAGCGAAGAAAGCTGGGTAAATATCGCCGACATTCCCGAAACGAGAGTGTCGAGCGTGCCGGTCAAGGCTTTACCACCGTCGCCATTAAGCCATTCAATGGACTTTGCGATGCCTTTTTCCATTGCCTTGCGAGTGTCTTCCTCTGCAAGCAAGCCATATTTCTTCTGGAGAGCGAGTTTCGCTTTTTGAAACATTTCCTCGATATACAAGCGGTCTTCCATACTGTCTTCGGCGGCAGCCATTTCAGCATCATATATCTCCGTAAGCATAGCAAGGTCAGCCTCATATTTGGCTTGACGCTCCGAGGGAGTGTCGCCAAAATATTCAGACATCATCTTTTCATACTGCTTCTCGAGGCGTTCCCTTTCCTTTTGTTTCCTCTCCATTTGGGAGATTAGAAGATCCTGCAAACGGGCTTCCGCAGCAGCCCTCTCTGCGGTTCCCTCCTTGTGTATGGAAACAAGACGCTGCTGATGCTCGATTTCGAGTCGTTCCATCGCCTCGTCATACGTTGACTTAGAATATTCGCCATCGAGATAACGCTGTCTCGCGAGCGCCATTTCTTCGTCATAAAGGTTCTTTTCAAGGTCAATCGATTCGGCTGTCGACTGCTCTTCGAGTTTTTTGGCAGACTCTGCATAATCCGCTTCGAAGCCGAGCCTTTCCGTTGCGCTCAAATCGGTATGCTCCAACAACTTCCCATAATAGTCGACGGCTATTTGGTCCATTGTCTTTGTATAGGAGAGATAATCCTTTTTACCAGTGGCGTATGCAATTCGGTTCAAAGCCTCTTGCTGTTCTCTCCATTGCTTTTCAGCGGCAAACCTGTCGGGCTGGGTATTAGAGCCACCTGTGCCACCGCCGCCTGTGCCACCACCTGTGCCACCACCTGTGCCACCGCCGCCATCACCACCAGTTTCTTTAGGAGCCGTGGCCTCATCTCTCTGCAAAGCATCTCCATAATTATTCAAGATATATTCACGGCGACGACCGAGAGTGGCAATTTTGTTATCGACAGATTGAATTTCCCTATCAATGGCTGCTATTCTTTGTGAAGCCCCGGTCGTAGTTGCCGCTCCGCCACCGGCACCTGGTGCCGTGCCAGTAGTCGAGATGTTAGTTCCAGGGTGATATGATGCGGCATGCGTCACCAAAGCCTGTTCTCTCCCTCGTTCAACATTCAGGTCATCTTTCTGCACAAGGAGTTGAGCACGCTGCTTACCGATGTCTCTCAACACATCTTTGGCGCCTTCAAGTTCGTATTTTTTGCGCAAACTTTCGAGGTAAGCATCAAGTGCTTTCTTGTTAGCACGATACTTTCCGGTAGTTGCGTCAAGTTGGGCATTATAGTTAGGAATAATCGAATTAAGTTTCTGAATAGCCTGATGTCGTTCACCGAGCGACAGTTTCTCGTTTTGAGCAGCCTTAACCAAAAGGTCTATTTTAGTCTGCTCATCAACAAGTTTATCAGAAGCGTCTTGTCTGATTTTATTCAAATCCTTTTGCATCTGTGCGGCTTCTGACTGCTTGCGTATGAGCGTGGTGAGACCCACGACCACAGCCGTAATGGCAGCGATGGCGAATCCCCACGGATTGATTTTAAGCATTGCTGCCAACAACTTAATATCTTGGGTCAACCTGTGCGTATTACGGGAGCATAAAGCCAAAACAACGTTCCACGCTTGTTGAACCACCATCCAGCCATAAGTAGCACCTTTGACGATGGCAGTCCAAGCGGCTAACGATTTTGTCTTGATAACAGCAATATTAACAACCACATTATAGGCTGCAATAGCCACAGCTATTTCAACGAGTTGTACATAGTATTTGATTGTAAAGTCGATTAGCAACGACATAACTCTCATAATAGCCGAGGCCGAAGAAATGGCGTAACGCATAACCGGCAGGAGTTTCTGCCCGAGGGCAACGGCGAGTTCGTTAAATCTATTTTTCGCCTTATCGAGACCAGCCTGTACGGTATTGTTCTGCACATTAAACTCTTCGGTTACAGAAGTGGCTTCCTCGAAGGCTTGATTTGCGACCTCTTGCTGTGACCTTACCTCTTGGATATTTTCAGCCAAGGTTGCGAGAGCTGCGACGGCTCTCGCACCATTCTCGCCCATTTCCTTGAATATGGGGGCAGTGTCTTTAAGACCGCCTTTGGCGTTAAGCGTTTCGGACAGAACCATTAACGCCTCGTTTGCATCGGTTCTGACAAGTTCTGTGAAATATTGGATGTCAATGCCGGCGGCTTTCGCATACTTGGCAGGATCCTGATACATTCTCGTGATGACCTGCGAAATGGCTGTTGCCGATGCCTCGACCTGCTGACCTTTGGAGTCGAGAACAGCGGCAATACCCATAATCTGTTGCACAGTCATTCCTGCCTGCGCACCTACACCGCCCAATCGGCTTGCAAAATCTGCAAGATAAGGAGCCGAAGCGGCGCAGTTCTGCGACAGTTCGTTTATCACAGAGCCGACAGAAAGGAGAGCCTTTTCGGTCCCGAGGCGTTCCTCATCGCCAAAAATTTGAGTTAGTTTCGAGATTTGCAATGTAGCACCATCGCCGAGGTCGTCGAGGGCCACATTGATTTGGTCGGCAGCGCGAACGAAGCCGAGGACATCATCTTTCGATTGTTTGCCGAGACGGCCTGCCTCCTGGGCGAGCCGATTAAGTTCCTCTCTCGACGAGCGAGTGTCAATTTTCTTAAACTCCTCGTTCAGTTCCTCGACCTGCTCCGCAGTCATACCCGTAAACTTGCGGACATTCGCCATTTCCTGCTCCATTTCAGCGTAGGCATTGACGGCTTTTTTACCAGTCATCACAATACCGGTAAAGGCACCGAGAGCAGCGATGATAGTAGTCTGCCACGAGTTCATCAGCCTGGTAATCTTTTGCCAGCGTGTCTCGTGTGCGGCAAGTTCCGAATTAACCTGCGCAAGGACAGTCTTGACCTTGCGGATTTTCTCGGTCTGTTCGTCCCAGGCACGACTGCCTCGCTCGATGTTTTGAAGTTGTTTCTCCAACGAGCGGAGGGTCGCTTTCAGTTCTTTAGGTGTAGTCGTGTCGAGGCGATGCATAACATCATTGACGTTCTGCGTTGCATCTTGGACATTCTTTATTTCACGGCGGACTTTCTTAAGTTCCTTTTCCCATTTAGCGCAACTCGCCTTGTCTCCCTCCTTTGCCGCCTTGGCAATGGCGTCGCGAAGGTTTTCAGCACGTTGCTTAAGTCTTGCCAGTTGGTTCTCGGGTTGCTGACCATTGGCTACGAGGTCAATTCTCGCTGTAGAATTAAAATCGCTCATAATTGCTGAATTTTTCAGCAAAAATGAGCGTTATAAATCGATTATTAAAAGACAGGAAAAGGGTTACTTGGCTTTCTTTGCTTTGGATTTAGACGCACCAATCCCGCAAATTATAGCGGAAAGAGCGACAAAACCGACGAGCAGCCAATCGAGAGAGGACATTTCAGAAAAGACGATGCAGAGCAGAGCCAGCACCACGAAAAGCACAAATCCTATAAAAAGACCAATCAGTATCATAACCTATTATTATAACGCAAATTTAGGGACAATTATCGAAATATCCAAATTTTGACCTAAAAATCTGGAAATCAAAGGCTCGTCAGAAGAAAAATCGAGCCGTTTTTCACCAATTTTTAAGATTTTCCAGCCTTCGCACGGCAGTACGGCTGAAAATCAACATTTTAGGGGTTGCAAGGGGAAATTTTTCCCCTTGCTTCCGTCGGAAGACCCCCCGACCGCCCTGTGGCTTGCGACCGCCTCACCCCCTTTTACCCCTGCGGAATATGTTAACAAGTATTAATTTTCGTAAAGAGAGTGCGGTTTCGGCTGACCGACACCGACACCACCCTCCCCCTCGGCTCTGCGATGTGCGGTAAACACTCACCGTGAGATTGCAAAGGCTCCTGCCTCTGCAATGCACGGTACAACTCTATGGCACGCCGGGTATTGGCAAATCGGGTGTTGAGCGCAGTGCGTGCGGTGCGGGTCGATTCAGGCTGACAGTGTGATATGGAATCACTCCATCGAAGCCGACAGACGCAGGAAAAGCTCGAAGCGTGCAATTTACTTGTGCGCCTGGAGCTGTGTCGACCTCGACGGAGCAATGATGCCATGCAAATCACTCTGTTAGGCTGTGCGAACCGCACAGCCTAAGCCAAGCGATGTGAGTCCGATGCCAATGCCCAGCGTGGGGCGTGGGGTGGGCATATAAAAAAAACGGAAGCGCCCACCTGCAAGATGGGCGCCCCTTCCTATTTCCTCTTAAAGTAGGCAATGGCAGCCACAAGTATCAAGGCTGTCAGTATTGCCGTAACAAAGACCCACGTCAGGTCGGGAGGCTTCGCGACTGCTGTGGTGTCTGCCGTAGACGCAGCACTCTCTGAATTTTCAGTGTGTGCTGCCGAAACAGATGTGGACAGTGAATCATTCCTGGAATGAATCTCTGTACTACCCATGTTATCGAGTGCAGCCTTTTTAGCAGTGATATGGATATAGCCTTTTGGCATATCCTTATCTCTGCGTTTAGGCGTTTCGGGCTGATAGGCAGTATCAGCCGGAAGCACTCGGTCGGCTATGAAGGGATAATCATAGATCCACATATCGAGGGAGTCAAGCACCAGTCTCAGCGAGTTAGCCATAGTGGCATCATAAGAAGATGATGTCTGCGACTCGCTGACGCTCGCAGAGTCGCACATAGTGGATGATGCCTGGCTCACATTCTTTGTGGTGTGGCAAGATGCGGATAGAATCGTCAACGCAAAGACGATGACAATATGGGCGAGACTTGCTTTCACAGCGACTCCAAAAATTTAGTAAGACCTTCTACGATGGCCTCGGTAATCAATTCCCGACCCTCGTCAGAAGTAAGTAGAGCGAGGTCGGATTTGTTGTCATAGAACATTGCCTCAATCAGGATGGCAGGGCATTTGGTGTTATCACACATCGCAAGCGACTGTGGCCAGCAATGTTCTACCGGCACAAAACGATTACCTTGGAGGTTGCGCTTTGCTGCCGAGTCATAGACGAAGCGAGCGATGCGCTTTGATGTCTGCGAGGCTTTAAGTCCAACCATAACGCAGAAGCCCGAAGCATCGTGCCATTTACCATCGGCTCCGGCAGCATTCGAGTGAAAAGACACCGAAATGCAGTTGTGGGTGCCATACTTATCACAATACTTGTTGACCTCTTTGGTTCGCCAGTTGAGAGCAGCTTTGAGTTCTTTGCTCGTGCACATCTTGCCGGGAATAGACAAAGGCTCGTGTTTTTGAGTCCAAATCTCATCAACGAGGAAGCCTTTGTTGCGCATACGCGCAGCGACCTCCGTGCCAATCGAGCGATTCGACTCCCATTCATAGAATGAACGGTCAGGGCTACACTTGCCCGGGCAGTTGTTGCCGTGGCCGTAATCAAAAATCAAATGTTTTTCGTTTACCATAGAAATAAATTTTAAGATTTAGTGTTTTTGTCGTGGTCATTCATCAAGTCGTGTATGTATGACTTGAAGTCGGCGTAATACTTTGCACCGAGTACCGCCCCGACAAAGGTCAGGCATTCACCAAAGGCGATGAGCACCGAAGGGTGTATCTCGCCCATGGGCGGCATGATTAGGCCAGAAACGACCGTTAAGCAGCCTATGACCAGCACGATCATGGCCGCCCAAATTTGAACTTTGTGTTTGCTTCTTCTCTTGTCTTGTTCCATATTGATGAAATTTAAATTTGTCACAAAAATAAATTTCACATAGTGGACAAAAAAAAGACAAGATTTATTCCTGGTAAACCGGACGAATAAATTTTGCGGCGAACTTATGCTTTTTGAGTTTGCGCCGCAGGTTGTAGAGGGGATTATATTTGCGCTTGATGATGAGCTTTGCGAATCGGTCTTGGAAATACACATATTTGCCCCATGTGGGGATTATCAATTCCATGCAGATGCGCCGACGCACCTTGTAGCTTTGGTAGTGTACCATCATGCCGATGTAGGAGTTGACCGATGCCCGCAAGGGTTCAAGCAGGGCGAGCCGCCCTTGCTCATCGGTGGATGCAGCCTTGGCATTGAACTCCATGACTCGCTGAATGAATTTGCCGCGAGTTCGGTTTGCGATGTAGATGCGGCCAGGCTTCAGCACGGCGCCGACCATCTTGGTGCCCTTTGTGTAGTGCTGAAGATATATCTTGTCAGGGTGCAGGGTGATCAGCAGTTCATCTTTGAGGTACTGCTTCACTTCTGCGATGAGCTGCCTACCCTCTTCGAGGGAATGGACGAGCGTTCGCCAGTCGTCGACGAACAGGAGAAATTCAGGGTGCTTTTTGATGAACATCATCCAATACATAAACTGAGTGCCCTTGAAGTTGGCCCACAGTTGAGATGGTAGATTGCCTATCGGCAAGCCGTCCATGAAGAAAAGGCTTTTGCGCGGAGGAAGGGCGTCCCACATGCATTCGGGGCTTCGTCTGTAGTAGTTATCCTGGCACCGATGGAACAGTGTGCAGTGCATCATATAGAGGAGCGCGGCTTTGTCGTCGCCCTCATACTCGTCCATGATTAGCTGCTCGAGCAGCATCCACATGTGAGGCTTGTCGATGCTCATGAAGTAGTTGGCGAAGTCGCCCCCTACGATATAGCAATCTTGACGAGTATAATTTTCGGTAAAGTGGCGGATCATATCGTACATAGTTGTGACAGCCATAAGGCCGCCATAGCCCTTACGGCAGTTCATACTCATATCGCCGCTTTCCTTGATCCATTTCTCGATGACAGGCTGGAAGCGGTCAGCTTCCCAATGGTGGGCGACACGGTCGCGGAATGCGCCAGCCCACACTTCCCGAAGCACCGGGTATGTGACCATGAAGCACATCGATGCGTACGGCACGTAAGTTGCCGTTCGCATCTGTTCCCAGAGGTTGGCAAGGTCGCGAGCTGCGTGCCAACGGAACTTTATACATGAAGGGCTGGTTTTCTTGTTGCGTTCGCAACTAATCCAGGCCTCGATTACAGAAGAAAATGGTATGTCATAGACTACGGAGGTTATCGCGAGCGACGGCAAACCAGCAGCACCGGGGACGGGAGCCACGGCGCGGACTCTATATGTATTATTCTTATTGTTGTTGTTCACGTTGCCGTTGTTCATATTTACGTTCCAAGCATTGGCACTTTGATGTGGTCACTATTGCCTTTACCACCCTTGCGGATGGTGGGCCACCCGATATTCCCTTTGTAGTTGCTCGCTCCCACGCGCAAGAATTAAGATGGGCTATCGCCGCCGTGGGACTCTGGCTTTCGAGAGGAGCGCCTCCAGCCGACAGCTTGCTTCTCGATGTCGGCGACCTTCAGGAAGACGTCGGCGAGAAGGGCGGTGTCTGGCACCCACTTCGGAGGGAGCGGTCGGCCGTCCTGCGACTTTTGGCTTTCTTTACGTTTGAACTGCATCCCGTCTCGACATACCATTATGAGAGTCTTCATCACATCGAAAGTGATAAGGAATTTTTCGAGATGTTCTTGTCTGGCGCCTTGCTTTCGGTCTTCGTTGGCGTAATGTATGAGAGTGATGCATTCGAGCGCACGGTCGACGAGCTTATCGCCGACCACATATTTGTAAGTCTTATCAAAGCCGTTTCGCGCTGAGATGAGCAAGCGGAGCAGGTCATACATACTTTTGTAGATTTGTAAGTCCTCAGTAAGTGCCATTTAATGAACAATTGTTAAAAGATTTGCAAAGGTACGGATTTTTTTATGCAATTGCATAAAAAATATCGACCGGCTTCGCCGGAATAGAGCCGCCTCACGGCGGCGAAGTAACAAAGCCTGATGCACCGCTTTCAGCGGTGACACCAGGCTCTAAAGTGCAAAGTTTCAAAGGGTTTTATATCGCGAGCGACGGCAAACCAGCAGCACCGGGGACGGGAGACACGGCGCGGACTCTATACGTACTATACTTAGTGGAGTTGCTCACGTAGCCGGAGTTCATATATACGCACCAAGCACCGGTACTTGAATATTCTGTCGAGGACCAATACCAGTCCGACAAGAAGAGCTGATTGGAGCCGAAGAAATAGGTCAAGATTGTGTTTATTTGCGGGCGGTACTTGTAGAGCAGCCACAGCTGACCGATGGCGGGAAGCGACCACTTTGTGGGGTCTTCATAGCCGCCGTCCGCAAATGTCGAAGCCTTGTAGGCGCGAGCCCTTTCAGCCGCAGGGAAAGATTGACTGTTGGCGATGCCGTAAGCGGTGATCAGATCTGTATTGGCCTCGCCGTCGATGTCATTAATCTGTCCTGTGGTACCCTCGCCATAGTTGTAGAGGTTGCGCACGTCCGACGAAGTCGGACCCCAAGGCATGGATGTGGTGTCGGAGTCTGAAAGGACATTGTCCTTTGAGATGATGAATTGCTGGCGTTCGGCTCGGATTTGGATGCCGAGTTTTACGAGGCTGGCCTTTTCCGATGCCGACATTGCCTCCCACTCTTCCTGAGAGTAGGCATTGTATTCGCCGTTGGTCTTTCTGAGCGTTGCCACGCGAAGGTCGAGCAAGCCGCCGTCCCATTTCATGTACTTGGCGACATCGGCGAGCGGAGTGTCGGCAGTCACGGCAAAACCGTGGTTCTGCAGAACTTCGACGAGTTGGTCTTTGCTCTGCTTGAGCAACTGTGATTCTTCGAGTATGTTCATATTCTTGGTGGGTTAATGGTTAATCAATACAGATGGGGCGAACGGAGCCAGTAGTAGTTGGACTTTCTACCCAGGCAGAGCCAGTGTTAAAACTGAAGCGAAAAATATTATTGTTGTCATATTTACAGCACGACCAATGCTTTGTACGCTGGAGTTTGAAGTCGGCAGACCAAAGGACGGTAAAGGCTTCGTCGATTTCGTCGATGCATCGCCACATAATCATGAGGTGAGCCATCGTTGGCAAACACCATTGCGATGTATCATCCATTCCGTCACGAGCTTCTGAGAAAGCCTTGTAAGCCAAGGCAACTTCTGCTGCAGGCGCACCATTCACAGTACCCGTAACGCCCTCGAAATATTGGGCTATGAGGGTTGTTTCCTCATAGGCATCCAGATAGGAGTAGAGGTGGTTAGTGCCAGGAAAGTAGTGCAAGTCAGGGGTGTTGAGAGAAGTGCCCCACTCCTTGTTGTTGATAGTGTCGGGTGCGATAATGAATGAGGTTCCGAAGGCTCTCACCCTCACGCCACGGAGAAGGAAGCGGCCCTGTTCTGAGGCAGACAGGCTTTGCCACTCTGCGATAGAGAAGAAGAATTTTTTGTTGTCGCTTTTGCGGTTTGCAGCAGCGCACACATCGAGCAGACCGCTTCCCCACTGTTGGTACATGGGGAAGTCGGCTGCTCTGGCTGACTCGTCGAGGTGGAAGCCGAGCGAGTTCAGGGCTTCAACCTGGGCGCGTTTGTTTTTGCGGAGAAGGGTCACGCTTTGTTCTTTCGATGCCATAGTTATTGTTGATTAGTCGTTGATAATATCGTGGATTGAGCGGTTGGCTTCGGCTACGCGGGCCACATATTCCTCGTAGGTTTCGCCGTTGTAATAGAGAAGGTGGTCTCCGATGTTATCGAAGTTAACTTCGCCAACTTCCGGTGCACCGCTGTATGTGGCAGCGTTCACCTCGTCGATGCGGTCGATGTAGGCTTCGAGGCCGATGACTACAGTCAAGCCCTCGATGCCGTTGGTGATTGTAGCCACATCTTCGCTTGGCAAGAGTTTGGTCAGCGTATAGCGGCCATAGATTTCGGGCTTTCCGTTGCGGTTGTCAGCACCGCGGACACCGTCACGGATAAGCTTCAGCAGCACATAGCCGGTGCCTTGGAGGTCGATGTCGGTCAGTTTCACATACTGCAAGGAGTTTCCTTGCGTGTTCATGATATCCTCGAGAATCCTCACGCTGTCGAGGTTCGGGCACGAAGTGATCGAGACCGTCTGAATACGGCTGTAGCCGTCGAGCGTGAGGTCGCTGTATGTGATCCACTGGAAGCGGTCGAACAGCAGCTGCACGATTGTCCCGGGCAAGTGCATAGTGCGCACCACCGAGCCAACAGGGAGGTTGATAGCTGTGATGCATGAGCCTTGGGCGTAGACTTCTTCAAGCGCGGTACAGCCTTGGGCACCGATTGAAGAAGTCAGTGTGGGGCAGTTCACCACGTTGAGTTTCTTGAGCAACGGGTGAACACCGAGAGTGAGGAATGCGAGTTTACCGATGTAGCCCGCTGTCTCGTTGCCCACAATCAGCTCCTCGAGCATCTTGCAAGCCGTCACCTGCAAAGATGTAGGATAGAGAGTCGAGAGGTCGCCCAGATGGCTTATGCGGTCAGCCTGGTGCACATAGCACTCGGTATCGTTTGGACGAGATCCAGCTGGAGCCGTGAAGCGGAAGCTTTCGCCCTTGCGGAGGAAGCGCGACGAGTAGCCCGCATTGCCAGAGAAGCGGAAGCCGAAGTACCAGTCTTGGGCTGCGGTGACCGTAACAGCCACGTCGCTCGGCACAGACGAGTCGCCGTGGGTGTTAGCGCGGAGGTACACGTAGGATTCACGGTAAGAGCCGGTGCATCGCTTCGAGTTGAGATATGAGAAGCGTTCAAAGAGCATCCATTTGCGGTGAGCCTCACGCGAGCCTTGGGCGATATCGAGATAATTCTGCTGGGTGCCGCTGCCGTCCTCGCTCGCCACACCGAAGGAGTCGATGTATTTGAATTTGGAGTCGGCATTGTAGATGCTCTCGCTCCACATCTCGCTCTGCGTATTGTTGAACCAGTACAAGGCGCGGTCGTAGGTGAAGCCGCCCTGGCTCACCATGCGAGAGTAAAGCACAGCCTTTTCCGAGTCGAGGTTGCGTTCGATGAGATTCCACAGCGTGGAGCTCTCGCCGTTGAACACGAACTTGCCGAGGCGGTCCACCGAGTGGGGCTCGACATAGGGGCCGAACTGGTTTCGACCCTCGTTGTTGAGGCCGAGTATAGTATCGTTGTCGTAGAATATCGGGTAGCACAGGCCGTCGAAGAATACCCACATCATGTTCTTGGCACCTTGGTCGGCCATAAGCAGACCCTCACGGATCAGGTCGTAGGAAAGGAGTGCGTCTTTGTGGAAATACTGTTGGTATTCTGCCACGAAGCGAGCGTCCATAGCTGCTTTCTGCTGTTCGGTAAGACCCTCGGCCATGATGTTGAGCGATGCGAGCCAGTCGAGCACTCGCTTCAACTGCCTTGGTATGCGACCATGCGCATACTGCTTGTTGTTGTCGTCGTTGTCAGGATATCTGGGTTCGAAAGCACCGGCCCAATACGGAGCATATTTGCCCTGAGCGTCCGAAGGCAGCATATCATCGTCAAACCAGTCGGGGATATCATCGCCTCGCACCACCGAAGTGAAGTCGCTTGAGTGGAAGAGGCACATGGGATGTCCGTTGTTGGTGAACTCCCAGCACTCGCAGTTGTTTTCGACGAGATAGCCTTCGCCCACCTTTGCCAAGCCATCGGTGAAGGAAGATCCTGCAAGGTTCTTCCAAGCCTTAGCGTATGGATCCCACTGCCAGAGTTCGCCGCAGTCAGCCCATGACGAGGTGCTTTCGTTCCATTTGGCGAGATGGTTGTTGTCGAGCATATACATCAGCTCGCCATCGTCGGCGTTGGCGTATGCGTCGCCGTCGGCTTGCAGGTCGGCAAAACCGCCGTTGTAGACCAGGTAATCGTCGCGGTTGACCATTCCCTTGTTGTAGCCGTTGGTTTTCTCGAAGCCGTAAGTGTCTTGGGTCGATTTGTCATTGTTGAAATTGTACTTACCGATAAACACACGCGGAGCCGACTCCGATGCCTGGTGGAACATCAGGATAGGATGGCCGTAAACTGTGGTTCTCACAGTGCGGTCGACCATCTGCGGAGGTGTGAGGATGCCGCTGTTGACAAGCACCTCGTTGATAAAGTTGGCGGCGCCGGTGTTGTGTGTGCCGGAAGATTCGGCAAAGTCGGCTTTCAGGCAGAAGCATTTGACTGCTTTCTGCGCCACGGCGTTTCCGTTGCTGTCAACAGCACGGAGAGCGTACTTGGCCGATGAATGACCGCTTTGGCTGTAAATGATATCGACGAGGAACTTGAACTTCCAGTTCTTGCGAGGATAGTATTGCGACGATGTGCCCTGCACGTCGTTCTGAGCCTTGGCGCAAGTGAACGAAAATTCGGGGTGCTGTCGGTTCTCGTACACGATTTTGGTGTTTTTCTTCTTGTCACCCTTGTACGAGGGCAGATCGCCGATGAAGGTGATGCAGGGAATTTTCTGCACCGCCTTGTCATAGTCGATAGCACCTTCTGCCGAGTCGGCATTGATGATGTCGTTGGCTTCCAGTTTGCGGAACATCAGGTCGGTATCGTCGCAGTCGGCGATGTAGTTGTTGCACATCTGGCGCATCGACAGGGCGTTGTCATAGACGCGGATATTGTAGATGTCAAGCTCGCACGACGGATGGCCCATAGTGATGCCGACAGGGATATTCTGCACGAAGTAGTCGCTTGTGTCGTACTGTACCACGCCGGCATGCTTGCCGTCGAGGTACAAGTGGATGAAGCGGTTGCCGCTCACATCCTCGACAACAAAGCCGATGCGCATGCGCTCGTCTTGCTTAAACTTCGTGCTGACCTGCCGCATCAGAGCCGATGAGAAGTAAGCCTCGTGTGCTTTCACCTCGAAGCCAACTTTGCCAGCGAGGCAAGAGATAAGCGTAGCCTCGTCATCGTAGCAGTTACTCACCTTGAACTCGATTTCGATGGTCTTGCCAGTGTTCTTGCACTCAGACTCAAACGGCTTGTACGGTATGAGGCATCGTGCGCCTTTGGCAAGGTGCAGAGAGACGAGGCCGTTGGCATCGGCTTTCCAGCCGCTTTCGGTATCGAAGCCGCAGTCGGTGAAGATTGCTGTGGTTGTGTGGTGGTTCTCGTCGGTGAAGCTCCACACTCCGGCGTTGGTCGCGGCGTTGGTGCGACCAGACGATGATAGATGCAGAGCCAGGGCATCGGTCTCGGCATCGATCTGCACTTCGGCGGGGGTCACGTTCACGTTGACAGTCCTCGTCACGCTGCCGACCTTGAAGGCGAATTCTATGGTGCCGTGGCTCTTGGTGCGGTAGCTTACCGTTTGGCGTGAGCGGTCGACTCTTGCCATCTGGTATGTTGTGCCGTTGACCTTGATCTCCACGTCGGCATAGGTCGAGGTGGGGTCATATACGGCGTATGGAATAACGATTGTGGAGTACTGCTCGACAGACTGGTTGTCGCCGAACTCTGTGGCGATGATCACCCGGTCGTTGCCGTTGGCTACGACCATCAAATCGAAGTAGAGGTGATTCGACGCGAGGGTTACGCTGTCGGAGATTTCACGCTCGGCATACACCTCGAGACTGTGTGCGCCGTGCTGGAGCCTGTCGGTGGCTATGCTCTTCACGTTGGTCGCGCCAGATGTGGTGATGCTCTCCGGCGGCAGTGGGTTGCCGTCGAGTATGAAGTGCACCGTCTTGGTGCCTGAGCCTGTCACTACATAGCGGAAAGCCACCGGCGAGCCTTGCTCGGTAAGCGTGGCCAGCGCGTAGGGCGACGAGAGAGCCAGGGTCACCACCGTCGGGCGAATGAGAGCCGACTGTGCGATAACTCCGTCGTCGGCAGTAATCTTTATGCGCACGGTGTTTGAGCCGACAGCGAGACACGCACCGATGTCGAAACGCACGAGGCCCTGCGTCACATCTTGCTGCAGCACAGACGAGCCGTTGACGATTACCTCGGCGCGACCTCCGTACTGTGTATCTACGTTGGTGTTGATGTTGTAGTGGCGCCATACGAATTCCACGCTGTAGGGGTCGCCCTCTTTCAGCGTGTCGAGCATATTGCTTGCGATGGTTATTTCCACAGCGGTCGGGTTGGTATTGCCACCGCCGCCGCCCGACGGGAGAGTTACGACCGAGGCGGGATTGCCGTCGCCGTCAAGCAGTGACAGCTGCTGACCTTCGACCCTCAGCCCCGTTGGGATTGTTTGCTGCACTCGCTCGAGCTCAGAGACAACAGTCTTGTTGGCGATTGGGTTGCTCGACTCCTTGTTGAGCTGTTCGTCGACATCGACATGGTATTCGAGCAAGATGTTGCCGTCGCGGTCGGGGGTTGCAGGCTGGGCGCCGTTGAAGCTGATGCCCTTGACTTCGGGCACCCACTTGGTTTCGTCGGCCCAATCGGCGAGCAGTGAGCCCACGAACTGCCATGTCTGCCACACGTTGGCAGCAGACATGAAAGTAATCTTGCGTCCGCCGGTGCGCAGTTCATCGGGGACTGCCAGCGAAGCGGTCGCACGATTGTAATAGCCGTCTTCCTTGGGTGCGATCTCGTTTACATTGATGATGTTGCCCGTCGAAGAGCCGCCGCCACCAGTCTTCTTCCAAGCCTTTGGGTTGGGCCAACCGAGGGTGTGTGTGTTCCAGGTCCAGGTTTCCCAATCGTCTTCAGCGATGAAATGGATCACGATGCCAGGCACGCGCCAGCGTGTCGGCACGGCTGCTATGGCATTGGCAAGGGTGTAGAATTTGGAATTAGTGTTGAGGATTGCGTTCAGGTTCAGAAACAGCGTGCCTGTGGCGTAGCCCTCGAGGGTTGCCACACGAGGGCGCAAGTTTGCAATGGCCTCGGCGTTTGCCGCACCTTTGTCGCCGGCATACGCCGTATCTTCGTCCTCGCCGAGTATGGTGGCGGCTGACACCATTTCGAGAGTGCCGTCGTTGTAGCGGTACTGGCGTTTCGATGTCACATCGTAATATATCTTGTAGGAGTATGGCTCGCAACCGTCGAGTGTTGGAGAGCCAAACAAGTTGCGGTCACGCCAGTTGTTGTAGTAGTTGTAGGACTCGGCACCGACGATTTTCTGTGTCCCATTTTCAGAAAGCGGGGTCACAGTGGCGTGGCCTACGCCGAACACAAAGCGGTTGGTGTCGAGGTTGAACACTACGCGACAGCCGTCTTCGGTCGAGCTGAGTCCGTTGTTTTGCTGGGCTACGCTCAGGCCTGAGGCAAAGCCGTCGAACGGCACAATCGCAGTGCCGAATCCGTCCGGAAGATATTCCGACGATATTTTGCCGTGGTCGTCGAGCGGAGCGATGCCGTTTACGTCACCGATGCGAGCCACCAAGTTTTTAAGGTCTGTGGCCACGCGTAGTGCTTCCGTGACAGCGTTCTGCGCGGCAGTGAGTGCGTCAGAAGCGTCGGAGGCGGCTGCGTTTGCGGTTTCCTTAGCTGTGGTTGCGTCGCGCTTTGCGTCGGCGGCATTGGTGTTAGCTGTGCCAGCCACTGTGCCGGCATTGGTGGCTGCCGTCATTGCTTGGTCGGCGGTGGTTATCGCCTGAGCGGCATTGCGTGCAGCGTTGCGTGCGGTCGTGAGTGCCGACTGGATGTCTTTCGACATTCCCGAGGCATCAAGGCCGTCGATGTAATTAATTATTTGCTGAAGAATATAGCCCACGTTTTCGGGGGATATTGAATCCCTGGCCGATTCGTTACGCAGGGCTGTTATCAGCCTTCCGAGTTCAGATGATGTTATGTTGCTCATTGTCGTATGAGTTTAGTTGCCGTATCGATGTCGGAGAGAGCGGTCGTTGAAGATGTCGCTCACTATTCCGATGAATTCTTCTCCAATAGACTCGGCGAGGAAATCCTTGATGGCCATCACCGAGGCAAAATATTTCTTTGAGAACCAGGGGCGAGCCTCGCGCTCCTTGTCGTTGATGAGAGTGCCGTCTGCATTACGGTATCTCTCCTCGTTGCTGCTTCCCTTTCGTGGAGTCTCGCGCCCGGTGCCGTAGTTCTGCCACAAGCCGTATTCCGCAAATTCCTGACTCAGGCTTATCTCGACAAACCTGCCGTCAGCGTGGACAGGGAGAGCCACGGTAGAGCCGAGCAGGTGCCCGGTGTCGATGACATCGAGCAGGGTAATCTGCTCCTGCCATATCTTGATCATGGTCTCATTCCACGCCAAGACATATTTCTCACGGGAGGCAAGCGCCGAAGCCTCAGTCAATCCATTCGTCTCCATTGTACTGCAAATCAGTGTATGTGTTGAGGGCTATCTGAAAATATGCTCCAGCGCAACCGGTGAAGAAATAGCGGGGCATTTCAGTGAAGCGAATGCGAGAGTCGGGATAGATAAAGTTCTGCTCGAGGCGAGTCTTTTCCTGAATGAATTTGCTCATAAACTGACGGAAGATTTCACGCATCGTTTCCATACAGGCGGCGCGTGCCGTCATATCGTCGACCTTGTGGCGCATGGCGAGGAACACAGTCTTGACACGCCTGGTGTGCGGTGTGTTGTTGATGTCGGTCCAACCGTCAGAGACATCGCTGACGCAGATGAAAGCCGTGGTCTGCTGGGCGTTCTTGACAGCATCGACGAAGCCGTCAAGGCCCGAGACCTCGCAGAAGCGGAATTTTTTCGATTTAGCGAGACGGTTTTTCTCTGTCAGGCCACGAAAAAAAGTGGTTGCGTCCCAGTTGATATTTTTATTTTCCATACTTGCGTTTGATTTCATTGTATTCTTCAGCCTTTGCATCGAGTTCCCACATAGCGGTCCAAACGTCCATCTCCAAGACCTGTCGGCGCTTGGTGATATCTCCGCCTGTGAGGGCGCGGATCTGAGCGTTCATTGCGTTTTGCAGTTTTTGGGCGAGGGAAAGACCACCCTCGATGACGTTGTCGGTAGACATCGGAGTCAGGAAGTGGCAGAAAGTCCGTGAAAACAGCGACTTCACCGAAGCCCACCAATAGAAGACCGACATCTTTTCAGCCTGGTTGATGTTGATGCTCTCACAGTCATAGAGCAGCCTTGCCATCTCGACGAGCAAGGTGTGGTTTTGCTTTTCGAGATAACCCTGATAAAGATTGTCGCAGTAAAGATATTTCTCGAAAGAGAAATCTTGGAGTGTGGCGTTGACAGCGGAGGCACCTTTGATTTTCGAGATGCGCACCGGTGTATCGGGAAGTTCGTCAATCCAGTCGAGAATGTGGAGAGCAGCGGCTATCACACCCGGATGGATGTAGCCACGATTTTTCCCCTGGGAGATTTCCCAACCGTCGCCATATTGGTTGAAAACCTTAAGCCCCGTCCATCGGAAGAAGCAATAGGTCTTGATTTGTGTCGAACTCAGGTTGTCAGCCAATAGACCGTAGAGGTAATAAAGTTGGTTGTCGGTCAGTTCCTGCCAACTTTCGGGCAGATGCACCGAAACTTTGATGGATTTCATAAACGTATTTTTTAGAGTTAAAACCAATATCCGGATGCGCCCTTCTCGTTTTGGAATACGGGAGGGGTGAAAAGGTCGGCGGTAGCGGTGCCTTGCCATTCGGGATAATATTCGGGGCTGGTGCGTATCAGCTGCACGATGTCCGACATCGCCTGGGCGTTGTCGACATTGCCCTTTCCCTCCACGATCGACCGCACAAGATTCATGATACGAGTAGCCAGCATATCCTGGGGGAGCGTGGCCGATATGCGGCGCACCGACCTCAGGGCCGTCATCAGTTCGGGAGACACGGCTTTCACTGCAAGTTCAGCCTCCACGAGCAGCGCGTCGGAGCGGAACTTCAAGAACTTGTCGAAACCGCAGTTAGGCTCGACATCTTCGGGGTGCATAAACATCGACGATGTGAACTTTATGCCTTGCTGCGACTCTCGCCACGACTGGTCTCTCAGCAGCGCATCGAGCACAAGCGAGATTTGTGCGTCCCTCGACGAGAGAAGCGTCTGACGCAGCCTCTCGACACGCTCCTTGCTTGCAGGAGCCACGTTCGAGGTGCTTATGACACCGAATCCGTTCGGTGTCAGCACAAGGTCGAGACTCGGCACAGCCTTATATAAGGCATCTGCCACCACCGCAAAGGCAATGTGGCTGTATAGCGTGCCGTCTTCAGCGATGATATCGTCGATGGCGTCGCCGACGATTTCACCGACCATCCAGTCCTCCGAAGCGAGGAGCCAGGGTGTCAACTTCTCGAAGAAGGTAGACTCCCCCTCGCTTTCGGTGAAGTGGTTGGGGATATATTTTTTCAGGGTGGCGTTGTCAGTTATTATTTTCATTTTGTGAATCCGACTTTTTGGGTTTCGACTTTAACTTCCTTGGCATCTTTGTTCTCGTCGAGGGTGGTCAACTGTATAAAAGGGCATTCAGGATATGCACCTTTCCAGCCGTTGAACTTGATTACCATTCTATGAGGCAGAAACAGGATGTCGTGATAAGGCTTCTGCAAAGCCTGGGCGATGGTGTAGAGTTCGCGTTTGTCCGAGCCGCTATTGTTCGACTGGCTCTTGCCCGGCACCGAGCCGACAAGGTTGGAGTGAACGCGCAGGGCAAAGCACATTATGTTCACCGATTCCTGAATATCGCTTTCCCAGTCGCCGCCCTCCTTGTCAGTGTCGATTTTGTTGATTACGATATCGTGCTGCTCCTTGCCGTCGGGGGTGACATAGAAGGTCGAGAACCACACCTTGCCCGAGTTCACGACACCGGTCAGGAAGTCGAGGATTTCTTTCTTTGTAGCCACCACTTTCTCCTGACGCTTCTTGCGGTCAGTGATGCCCTCGCGCTTGAAGATGCCCTCGAAATATTTTTCGCTGATTTCGATATGGTATTTTATCGGGGCGGCATTCTGCAGTTTCGATTTCTTTGCCGTGGCTATTAGCCGCTTGATGTCGTACCATTTCGATTTGAAAAGCGAGGCATAGAACGGTATGGGATAATATGTCGAGTCGGGAGTCGGCACCTTGGTAAGGATAGCGAACTTGCGAGACGAGGTGCGCACCATCGTCTTGCCGTCGTCGCCCGGACATTTGCCCATACGCACCGCAAGGTCGCGCCAGGGCGATGTCGGGTTGAGCAGTTCTATGACTTCCACCTCCTTGCGCTCGGTCACGTTCTTGCGCCACTTACCGTATATCACATTTTCGATCACGCCGTCTTTGGCAGGAGAGAATCGGCAATAGCAGGCGTTTTTGCGGTAGATTGATGTGATTTTGTTTCCATCCTTGTTGAGGATGATGACCGACACCGCGAAAGCGTAGTGTTTAAGGTCCTGGCTTACGCCCATAAAGTAGGAAGCCATCGAGTTGTCGAGGAAGAAATCCTCAATGTCTTCCCTCACCTGCTCGGTGCAGTTCTCGGTATTGTACTGCAAGCCTGAGCCGTAGCACAGTTCCGAGACGAACTGCAGACAGGTGGTCATAGTCTCGTCGGCCTCGATGAGAGTCATAACCTTGTAGGGCATTTGGTTGTCAGCTCCCCAGGGCATATAACTCAGCGAGTCGTCGATGTCCACTGGCAGGATTTCGTCATCCTCACGGAACACGTTCTCCGTGTTCTGCGAGGTAAAGACTGCCCTTGAATTGAGATGGGGAATGTCCTGCACTCCCTCTATGAAGCAATATTCCATTGTCGCTGTTTTTTAGAGATAAACTTCCATATCGTTGATTCGGTAGATGCACACATCGCGCACAGTGCGGATCTGCCGGCTTTCGAGCAGTTTTATCTGTCTGGTGCCGCTGTATCGGTTTGAGCGCAGACCCACGCAGTTGCGCCAGCGCTCTATTTTGCCGCTTTTAGTCCATATGGTCAAATCCAGCGGCTTGCCTTCGTCAAGCAGCTTTCGCGCCGTGGTGATGTGAATTTTGCTTGCCATTATTTGAATGTCTTGTCGAATTGGCTCTTGAAGATGTCTGCGCTCGGCTGCTCTATAGGCAGGTGGTCGCGGTCATCGGCAAATCGCCATGTGAAAGTTATTTTGTTTACATTCCTGTCATCGTCACTGATGCTTACATCAGAGTCAGAAATAAGGATGAGGGGAAAGAGATCTTGATTGATTGTGTCTTGCCGAACGAGTCGAACACTGTGCGACAAAGTCAACTGCTCGAGCCATAGGGCTTCCTCGCGAGTCAGCGGTCCGGTTGTTATCTCGAAAGTTTTTTCGAGGCGAAAATCATAGTAACGAGCCATGTGTGAGGCCATCGCTTCACTCTTGGTAAGTTTGCTTTTTGCCGTGGTGGTGCCGTTGAAATGGGCGAAGTCTGAAGCATTGAAGCAGTTGCGGAACATCATCGAGATTTCCGTCTCTGCTTCGTCGAGGTAGTAACTTGCCACTCTCTCGCCGACGCTTACTGTCCATGCCACTATTTCATCGGGAGAGTTGGCTATCCCTGGATCTATATCGATGTTGCCCTCTAACTCAAGGGAGCTGACAAGATTCTTGATAAAAGCATGTCCTACGACTAAATAGCACACGCCTGTATCTTCCTGCTCTTGTATCTGTGAATTGAAGTCGATAGTGCGGTATATTTTACCATAGCGCAAAGTGACCTTATAATGCTCGGTAATATCCTCGCCCTCAAAAGCGAAGAATGGCAATGCTTCCCATGCTTGGCGTGTGGTACGACGAGCCGCAAGAGTGGTGAGGAAATGAGAGCGCACCCATTCTTGTGCCGGGGTTTCAATCCTTTTGGAACAGTAAACCACCGAGAAGTCTTTTTGCAGAGAGTCGTTACTGTCGCCGGTCAAAACCAAAGTAAAAGGCATATAACTCAATCCCACGGCATCCATTTCGTCTTCTATGATTTCCCGCAGGTCACAAATGGTGACGGAGCCACCGTATGCATATATTGATGTTTCAAAAACAGTTGCCCCATCGGATTGCAACTCGACATTCACCTTTTCGCTTGGTGTCGAAAAGGTGAGGTCGGGAAGTTCCGAAGAGAAAACCATATTTGCCAAAGAAGTAATGAGTGTCATTCTATCGTTGTTTTGCTCAAAATTACATCAGTTTCGACTCACGCCAAAAGACACAAAAGGCACCCCTTTCAGGATGCCTTACACACTATCGCCTTTTGTTTTCGGCTCAGAACTTGTACAAAAACATCTGATAAATCGAGATTCCTTGAGCCGAAAATCTTTCTTCGGCTATATCATTGGCGGTGCCCTCTGTCCACGCTTCTATTTCCTCTGTGTATTCTGCGCCATTGAAATCGAGTGCTACGGCTTGCCATATCGGTGCGCTTGGCTCAGCCACATAGGTGCGACGGCTTTCGAGGTATGCCATATGTGCATTATAGGCTTCTTCCACCGATGCGATGGCTTCGGCTGTGGGCTTTACGGCTTCGATGATTGACTCTTCCTCGATTGTGTCGAAAAGGCTTGGAGTAGAATTATTGAACTTGGAGGAGCGGAGGGATTTTTCACTCTTGCCCTCGGGGCGGATTGCCGAATGGAATGCTGATGTCATAAAAGAATGTTTCATATCTTCTGAATTTTTTTGTTAAACAATCATTGATCATGTTATCGCGTATGGGATTTTTACGAGCATTACCAAAGGGTGGCAAGAGAGTGAACACAAGGATTTCGAGCCGAAAATACAACCTGCAAAGTGTGGAGATTTTCTGCCGAAACCTGCTATGTCCTTGTGGAAATGAAAGCCGACGCCCTAACTTTGCTCAGTAAAAACCCGGGAGCGGTGACTGAAATCAATGATAAAAAATTCTGAAGGTGAAGACTCATCTCATCGGCATGGAGTTCGGACAGCAATCCGGCTGAGAGCAAGTCATAAAACGGAAGTTTCCAATCAAAAAAAAAGCGACTGCCCTCACGGGTGGTCGCTTCCTGTACCTATTGAAACGAATAGAACACATCAACCTACGCCGTTCACGCTGTAGGCAGTGGTATAATTCTGCGGGAATTTCTCGCACCCGATATAAAGGGTGTCGAAGGCATCGGTGCCGTCTGTACGGTGTTCGAGAAGGTCTTCCTCGGTCTCGGCCAGTTTCTCGCCTCCTTTGTCCTTGCGGAAGCCGTTTCTGCCTCGAACCACGCCGGCACTCTGAATTGCGAGGATTAGGTCGTCGTTGTTTTGGCGGTTGAGCATCGGCATCAACCGTTGCTGACCGGCAAAACCTCGGTTGATGAGAAGGTATTTCTCATCGTGGCGCATAGGCGCACCGAGATACACGCTCTCGACCGACCATCCACGCTTCTCAAATTCGTTTACGACTACCCAGTGGAAGTCCTGTTCGTTCACGGCAAAATTGCTTCCCAGGGCCGTCGCGTCGTAATAGAATATCACGGTCTTGTTGTTGTGGAAACGGTAGTAGTCGCAGAAATCGTTGACGAGTTCGCGCAGTTTGCGGTCGAATTTCACATAGAAACTCTTGATTATGTTGAGTCGGTCGCCCGACGGCTGTCCTGCCACAATCCAGTTGATATTTGCATTGTAGTCCATACCTATGCAAATGGGAGCCTCGCGGTTGACATCGGCATCCGCACGGCTGTCGAAAGTGGCAGGCACGTCTTCATAGCCGAGCGAGTCGAGATATTCGAAATCACTGGCGTTGTACTTGTGACGCTCGCGCATCGAGGAATAGAATCCGTCCTTGGCGATGCCGATACGCTGGCACAGGATAGAGGTCTGAAAGGTCAGCGGCGTAAGGTCGCGCTTCATTTGCTTGATGTAGTTTTCACCAAGCAGTTGCAGGTTTTCAATCGAGGAATATTCCCGATAGTAGACCGCCACAGAGCGCATCTTGTTGAGGTCGCGGTCAAGCCGACGGATATATCCTCGGATATAGTCCGGCACCGGCTTACCCTCTGAGCGGAGTTTCCGCACCTTTTCTTTCTGCTTCCAAATTTCATAGACGGTAGCTTCGATGGTGGCGATGAGTTCGGTGTCCATCTCATCCTTGTAGTGAAGGAACCAAGAGCCTTTCTTGGTCTGAGGCATATCCGACAGGATAAGCACCGAGTGGTTGAACGAGTGTCTGCCGAAATGGCTTTTGATACCGCCGTTGGCAGGGAAAGCCTCGTCCTTTAGTTTCTGAAAGTCGATGAACTTCGCTTCGTCGACAAGCAGCCACGAGAGCGTAAGCGAGTTGGCTGCGCCCGGTCGGTCCTGTGAGAGGATGATTGCCACGCTGCCGTTGTAGAAACTGATGACGTGCTCATATTCTTCAGGCTCGGTAATCGGAGCCTTGAACGATTTGGGAGGTTTACGACCCACCACATAGTGAACGCCCTTTATAAGCCCCCATCTCTTCCATGCCGCAAACAGTCCCGGCAGGGTGTTCGTCAAGCCGTGCTTGAAAGTCGGCACAACGATGCCGCCTGTGCTTCCGGGCATACGCTGCATATTGCGAAGCACGAAGGGTGCCGCGATGGAGTCGGTCTTGCCTGTGCGACGGCCGGCCACAATCACGGTGGTATGCGCCCCGACCAACTGTGCCAGTCGCTGGGGCGTGTTGAAATACATTTTTTTAGTCGGTTTCTTCATTGCTTGCTTCGCCAAATAATTCTTCTTCCTCGAGGTCGATTTCCTCGGCCTCGATATCCTCGATGTCGATGCTTTCAGCCCTATACTTGGCAATCATCGTGCGGATCTTCTCCTGAATGTTAGGAATAGGCTTGATGCCAAGCACCGTCGGGTCATCCGTTGCGGTGAAAGGCTGATATACAATATCGTCATACGGCATCACCTGCTCGTCCTCGAGGTCGACGCGATTGAGTTTGCCGTAGTCACGGGCCACCTGCCCCATAGTGCGAGTGTCCTTGCGCCGCTTCGCCATCGCAAAGGTCTCGAGCAACATTTCATTGGTGCGCCATCGGTGAAAGTCTCGGTTCGCCGACGAGAGCAGCGGAATGAGTTGCTTGATGATGCTCAAATCGCTGTATGCCGCGCTTTGGCTTATGCCGTAGTGCGACATCACTTCATCCACAAACTCGCGGTCGGTGGAGTCAGGATAACCGATTTTCCAAGTGTACATATCACGAAGCCGGAGCACACGGGCGACGGTGATTGCGTCGTACTTGTCTTCGAGTTCGTTGCGAGCCGTGAAAAGGTCACGGCGGCACACGTCTAAAGTTGCGGGCATTGGCATTATTCGTCGTCCTCCATATCAAGAAGTGCCTTGTGGCAGTTGTCGAGAGCCAGTGGCGAGCCGACACGGGCCAGCATCACCTCCTGCTTGCGCAGTTCGAGTTTGGTGCTGGTCTTGCCTCTTCGGTAAGCGTCGCGAGCCGGGCATCCGTGAGCGTTGATGTCGCGGCGCAGTTCGTGCTCAGGCACGTCGAGGATTACCGCCATGTCGGATATAGACATATAGAGAGAGGCAAGTTTCTCAATCTTCTGCAAGTCTTTGTCTGTATAAGTCATGTAAAGGCACTGAGTGGTTGGTTATCAAATCCTGCACCTGTGCGTGCAGCGTGTCGAAAATCTCTTTGTCGGTGGTGATGAAGGCACTCTCATAGCGATTGCCTCGGGTAAGGTTCTGCGAGGTGATCACGCTCACGGTGTCACCGGCGAGCGAGCGCACGAGCAGGAGTTTGGAGTGGTTGTCGGCAAGATATGTGCGGTCGATTACCTGTCTCAGGAACGACCACAACTTTATCGTCTTGTTGGTCGCCTTCAGGTCGAGCACAAGATTGAAGTCCGACACCAGTCCCGATTTCTCGATGAAGAAAAGCCGTCGCAGGAATTCTTCCGATATTGAGAAGGATGTCTGCCACACCTCCGACTTCCCCACCTGCGCAAGAATCCATTCAAGCACGTCGGCGACCTGCACCACGTTCGACAGGTAAGCCTGACAGGTAACGTGTAGCGGTCGCAGGACAGAGTCTATCGGCGTGCCTCGTTTCATAGGATGCCGAGGTCGGTCAGTTCCTTGGTAAGTTTAGGCGTCGGGGCGATGATGCCTGCATACCAGTCGCGGATCTGAGCGGCCAGTGTCTCGTTGGGGTTCTTGGCATACTTTCCCTTGTTGAGGTTGACGAGGCGGAGGTTTTTCTTGCTCTGCTCGCGAGCGTCCACGGCCATTGTCGAAACACCGGCGACAGGGTCGTAGGTGTCGTAAGCGTGCCAGTTTTCGTGATACTTTTTGTCGAGAGCGATGAGTTCCTTCAGGAAGGGGAATAGGTCGCTGTCGGGGCAGACCGTGCCGTCCTTTGTCTCGGAAAGGATTCGTAGGCGAGTCTGCACCTCTCGCATTTTGTGTAGGATGTCAAGATTTTCTACATAAAGAGTCTGGATTTCTTCGGGCAGCTGGTCGTGGTCGCCGCGCTTGCCACCCTTAAAGCCCTTGTCGGGATTTTTCTCTTTGAGTGAATATCGCTGCGAGATGGCTTCGGCTTGCTTCTTCAGTTCTACGACTTCCTCGTGGGTGAAGTCAGCCACACGGACGTTGTAGTATTTCCGAAGATTGTATGTGATATAATCAGCCTTGCGCTGCGGGTTTGCCGAGATGTTGCGGTACATTATGACATTGTGATTGAGCTGAAACAGCATTTCAGCACCGCGCTTGTAGTTTCTTTCGTTCTCGGGAGTGGCAAGCCATTCCCCGAGCTCCTTTGTGAATTGATGGTTCATAACTTGTTGTTGATGCCTGTTATAAACAGTACATTCTTTTCATGGAGAGTTAATAAATTTTTCATTGCAGCTAAAGTCTGTCCGGTGGTAACAAAGTCATCGAATACGATGATGTTGTGCTCGTCGGGCAGAACATTCAAAGAGAATACCGCTCCCACGCGCTGGCGGCTATGGCATAGAGCGACATCCTCGTAGAAAGGAATGTCGAGCAGTGTGGCTATGCGCTCGGAAATGAGAGTGGCAAAATTCTTGATTTTGTGCCGTCTTTTCGGAGTGGTGCATATAGCCCAGCCACCTTTTGCGAGTTGTGAGCCGAGGAGTTCAGCGACCAGCGGACTGATCTGCGAGGCAAAGAATTCAATCATCGACGGGTCGGATTTAATATCCGTGAGGGTCCTGCCGACGATTGATTTCTGCCACAGCGAGACAAACCACACGCCGCTGCGCTTTGTGAGTCGGACACGGCGTTCGAAGTCGCACCTCGCTTCGACCGACTTGTCCCACGATTTTCGCTCGTGCTCGGCGAAAATATCCTTTTCGGGAGCGGAAGAAAAAACATCGAGGGAATCCAAGTCGATTGCAGCAGATGAGACGTCATTCAAGAGCCCATCAAAACCGACTTGTCCCTCGATGTCACTCATGAGTACAGGTCATACGTGTTGGTTAGACCTCTGGCGTGGCGGTGCCGTCAGCCATGAAGGTGCCGTCCTCGGTTTCCACCTTGCCGCTGTAGAAAGGAGCGGGGGTGATGTCGGTGGCCTCCACATTGATTGTGGTTGAGGCGGTGCCGGTCGGGCCCTGTCCGAGATCCTGATTGACGGTGCTCTTGCTCTGATAGAGGTCGGAGCCGAGGACACGCCAGTTGCCGTCCATATCCTGGATTAGGAATACGTTGTCGCTGTTGTTGAGGTAGGCGGCGGCCGCGGTGGCTTCCTTGCCTACGCCAGGATGCACAGCCACGAGCTTGTTGAGCTGCGTCTGTGAAGGCTGCTCGCCCTGAGGCTCGCTTGTCAAGCCGGACTTGTCGACGATGACATCGATGTATTTCCACTTGGCATCTGCAGCGAGGGTGAAGTTGCCTGAATACTCGGCGCTTGTATAGCGGCCGTTTTCATCCTTGGGGCGTGTAGGCCATGCGAGGATGAACGACTTTGCGAGGTAGTAAAGGCGGCGACGGATGCCGGGGAGAACCGGCTTTCCGTCACACCAGCCAAGCGATTGCTGAAGGTTTGGGCAATTCATAGTCTGGATTCCTTTCTTTAAGAGTTATACACTATTGTATGAGTGGCTACATCGCTCTCCTTGCCGTCCTTGATGGCTTTGGCGCGGATTTCCTTGCCGTTGTTGGCAGAGGTGGCGGTGATAGCCGACGAGTAGGTATCCCACGAAGCACCGTCGATTGAATACTTCACGGTCTCTCCTGCACCTGCGGCGATAGCGATGCTATTCTGTGTCTGGGTGATTTTGGGAGCCTTTGGAGCGCCGTCATTGACTTTGATGGCCTTGAATCTTCGTGGGTCGATGCTCTCTATTTGCGTACCGAAGAACATAGCAGCCGACAGCGTCAGCTCGAACGGAGCGAAGCGGTCTACCTGAATACGGGTGATGTCGCCCATGTCGTCGTAGCCGTAAAGCATATTGTTCTTGTTGGTCACGATCATCAGGTCGTCAGGCTTACATGCGAGAGGAATGATAGTGAGGCGGTTGCTGGAGCCTTCGACGCTCACCTGGTTGTACTGCTTGTTGTAAACAAGGCCGGTGTGCGATGTGAGGTAAGCTTCGTTGTACATATCGGCGAAGTGCTGGCCGCAGTAGAGGAACAGGTCCTGACGGCGCAGCTTCGGGTTGAGGGAGTAAAGAATCTCCTTGGCGAGATCCACGGCGTTGACGTTGGTGACATCTTCATCGAGTCGGAGGAGGTTGTCCTTCTGTTCGCTGATGGAGCCCTCAGCCATTTCGCCTCGGATGATTGTTTCCCAGCCGTTGAAAAGGTCGTGGGTTGTGTCGCCCTCGGCATTGCGTACAGCGGTGAACAGCTCGTCGTGGAGGTGTTCGCCGAGAGAAGCCATTACTGTGGCAAGCACAAGTTTAGCCGATGGGGCATTCTTCTGGCCATCGCCGAGGAAGGGAGCGTTCTTGCCGAGTAGGGTTGTGATAACTTCGTTCGGTTCGAAATCTTCCACCACGTTGCCGAAGAATGTCTCGAGGATACGGTGAGCGATACGCAATGTATTGTCACTCTTGCGATTTTTTTTGTAAGGAGCGAACTGGGCGTTGCTCTCGGCAGTGCCTACGGCATGCTGGAAACGGATTCCGGGCAGACCGCGCATGTACTGAAGAGCATCTGCGCATTTGAAATATGGCATCAGAGCCAATTCCTTTGCGTAGGTGCGAGCAGCCAGTTGGTAGTCCTCAAGGGTAAATACTGTTTTCATTGCTTGAGATGTTAGCTGATTGCGTTAAACATTTCGCGGGCGCGTTGTGCGACTGCGTTGAAATCGTCCGGGTCGTTGTTTGCCGGCTTGCTCTCGTCGATGATATTTTTAGTATCGTCGGCGGGCTGTTTTTTTAAATTCTCGATCTGCTGATCCTTGGCTGTGATGTCAGCCTTAAGGTCGGCAATCTCCTTGTCCTTGTCGGCAAGGAGTTTTTCGATTGTGTCAGCCTGAGCCTCGGTGATTTCAGCCTTTCCGTCGTTGAACTTGAGGCTTTCGATGGTGAGGGCTGCACAGATAAGTGGTAAGATCTTTGCCATTGTGTTGATAATGTTTGTGGGTTGGTTATCGAATATTTGCGAGAAAGCGTCCTTGACGCGACGGAAGAAGCCTACTCTCTTGGCCTCAAAGCCCGGAGGCACAGGTATGCCGGCTTCTTCGAGAGAAGCGACGACAACATCGTTGATGACGGTGGTGTCCTCGACTTCCTCGTCGGTGATTTCATCGACAAAGCCCCATTCCTTGGCTTCCTTGGCAGAGAGCCATCCTCCTTCGCTCATAAGCTTCAGGAGCTGGTCTTTCGGTTTCTTGCAGCGAGCGGCATACATGCCGGCGATGTTCATATCGATTTTTTCAAGGTCGCGTTTCGACTTCTCCAGTCCGTCGATCATGCGCTGCATCTCGTCAGAGTTGCACTGCGCGAACTTGCACACGAACTGCGAACATTTATGCACCAGATACATCGCATTCGTGTCGATGCTGATATGCTTTGCGTTCATCGAAGCGATGGTGGCGGCCGAAGCGTTGTAGCCGACATAATGCACCTTCACGTTGCCGTGCATCTTGATGGCGGCAGCCACTGACATAGCAGTAGTGACCGAACCGCCGAGCGAGTCGATCACAATGGTAAGTTCCTTATCCTTATTTTTGTTGAGGAACCAGTCTACATAGTCGGCGTCAAAATCCCAGCCGCCCACGTAGCCTTTGAGTTTCAGGTCGTATTTTTGAGCCATATCTTGAAGATTTGGCTCAAAATTACGGCACTTAAACAATGTGTAAAAAGACTTATTTACCGAGTGAAACGAGCGATTTAAGGCTTTTGAGCGACACTTTCACAGTGTTTCCGGCACGCTGCCCTCCGCTTTCGCCCGTGTGACGAGTGATTTCGATGGTGGGATAAGGCGGCTCTGCCGCGCCCACGAGCCACGCCGAGCCATCGACGGTGACAATGAGAAAAGCCAAGCGCAATCGCGTAGGAATCTCATCGGTGGTATGGAATTGCAGTGTAGTTGTCTCAACTTCGCCGTGGTTGTCATATTCGTCAACAGATTGACAAGTGGCATCCGATTGGATGTCGAGCCAATGAATATCAGAGAGGACGCTAACAGGAACACCGGCGCGAGCCTTAAGCGGAATGTTCGGTGTGAGAAAGCTGCAAAGGACATATCCCACTTTGATTATACCAGGTAGAATCTGTGTCATTTCTTCTATTTTATTTTTGTGTTGTTTGTGCGCTTATTTCGCTGTTGTGTTGTTATTTATGCGTTGTGCGGTGGTGGTAATTTCGCGTAATAAAGTCGAAGCGATTTAACACAAATTTAACACTTTTTGTTTTGTACTTTCCTGCGGTGTGTTTTACGCTTCCGATAATACATCTGCCTGATGGTTTCCCAGTTTTTGGGGTCATCGCTGATGCCATGATTTTCCATCCACGAATAAATGAGGTCGGAGATGGGTGCGTCGACATTGTCGAGAGTGTGCAGCTCCTGCCACATCTCGCAACGGAAGCGCACATAGATATTTCTCTCGATAGTCTTCCTTGCCTTTGGCGGAAGGTAGTTGTAATATCGAGGGTCCTTGTCGCGGAAAGTCGGCAGGGCGATGACCACATTGGCATCGTCAGGTGCCACTTCCCCCGGACGCCCCGGCACAGGCGTTGTAAGAAAACGCTCCAAGAGGTCGCTTTCGCTGCTGCCTCTTGGCAAACTGATGGGGTTCGTTCCCCCGTTCTCGTGCACAAACCATTCGGCAAGGTATGGCTCGAGGTGAAGAAAAAGCTGAACTTGACTCATTGGCGGTTAGTTTTATTTCATCGTATTTGACTGTAAAGATACACAGAATTTTTGGAATAATTTAGCACTTAGGACATTAACACAAACATTTTGTGTATTTCTTTGCACGATTTGTTTGATTATATATTGTCTTGAAAATCGCAGAAAATTAGTACAAGAGTACGGGAATCTCACAACGCACTGATTTACAATGCAGTGCGAGCGTACTTTTAATTTCAAAAATAGTGCGCCGTACTAACGCACAGTACGTACGAAACCGCACTCGGCTCTGCCGAAAAAAGTACGGACTTAAATCGCTGATTTACATTTGCAAATCATAGGAGCGTACGAATGTACTTTTATTTTTCTTATATATATTCCCAAAAGAAAAAAAATAAAAGAATAGAATAACTACACGCATCGGCTACATGCTGACGAGTGGCCGGGAACCCTCCCGCACCCTCCGCTCGATGTCGTTGGCTGTACGGATGTACCACACTGTTTTCATACGGAAACAGGGGTAACAGGGGAAATGGCGTGCCAATGAGCGCAAAGCAAGCGTGCTTGCTTTGCCGAGTGCCGCCGACATTGCACGAAAGTGAATTTGGGTGGCACTCGGCAAAAAACACAAAGCAATGTGTAACAATACATTAAAGGACAATTATTAATTTTGCCCTGACAACAAAAAAAGGAGGGGGGGAAAGATACCTATGTTCTCTCCCCCTCCCGACTGTTGCAGAACTATCGGTGGTGATTACTCGTGTCTAAGGAATTTCGGCGAGGGTTGCATCAGCCACCCGAAGCGCCGAGGAAATTGCTTAACGGTCTTGTAACCGAGTCCTATCATTATCTTGGCGACGGTGTTCTTGTCGATCTCGACCATTTCGTCGAGTTCGAGAATGATGTCGTCGCTGGTCTTTACAAATGCCCCCTGGCTGTCGAGTGAGGGAGCCGGCATAAATTCCTCGAGGTATGAGATCAATACCTTCTCGAGGGCGTTGGGTTCACGCTTCTCCTGCTCTTCGCTGGAGTTATCAACCCCCTGTTGATAACCTTTCTTCTTTTCGCTCATTGCTGGTCCTCCTTTCTTCTGAGATTGCGTGTCTCCACATATTCGGCGAGCGCGTCGGAGAGCATCACAAGGTCTTCCTCGCGATCGATGAAGATACTGCCGACGGAAACACCGTTGAACTGCGCCTCGATGTCGTGGGCTTTCTCGCCGTCGTATGTCTGGCTACTGATAGCCACATGGAAAAGGTCGTCGTTCGACTGGAACGACACCACTCTTTTTGCGTCGATCGTTCTCATATCTTGTCCTCCTCGTATGTCATTTTAGTTATTTCGGGAATCATGGCCGCCATAAAAATAAAGGCGAAGATGGCGGTAAGGGCATCGTTCTCGAAAGCTGCGGAGAAGAAGCCGGCCAAGGCTGCGATGCTCCACACCCACACCAGGAGGGTGCCGTAACGGGCGACTGTGCGGCGGCTCCATGAGCGCACTGCGAGATTGAGGCGCAGCCATAGGCGGCGCACCTGCGACTTAGACACTGACTTGAACACGGATCTGTACAAGTTCGTTGTGAGGGTCAGATTACGGCTCTGAGGGGCCTCGAAAGTGATTGCTTTCATATCGTTAACCATTTAAGATTTGTTGGCAACAAAAAAAGCGGTTGCCGTTTACGCTGGTTAACGATAGTAGTAACTCCGAAGAGCACGAGTATCACGTAAAACGACAACCGTATAAGGTTGGATATATGTCGGGCAATAAAAAAAGCCCGATGATATGTGTCGAGCAATTACCGTTGCCCTGCGGAGCAGAATACTGCTATCGTTAACCGAGGGCGAAGTTACTGCTAATTTTTGAGATGACAAAATTTTGGGCGACAATTATTTTAGTCTGCGGTCAAATTGTCCTTGTTCACCTCGTCGGCGAGCGGTGCCAAATCAATAGACATTAATGGCGGAGTGCATATGGAAAGGATCACTTCGCCATATTGATTGTGCGAAAGGGCGAAGTCGCCCATCGTGATAATATCCATACCAATGAGCATATCGGCATCAACCATCCGCGCCTCGCATACTTCCACATTGTGGTAAATGTGGCCGTTGGGTATCTTGATAGCGATATTGTAAGTGTTGTAGTATTCAGAAGCGCCGTGCGGCGTCTTGACCTCCATCAATCTCTCCGGCACAAGTTTCAATGCCTCTGCGATCCGCCGTGAGATGCAGGTCATATTGCACCCCGTATCCCATTTGCCACGGCATTTTACACCATCCTCAGGCATCATCATCGCTTCTTCCGGAATGGCGTGACTGACATAGATGTCGGTGATTGCGCTCTGCGGATATTTGCCCAAACGCAGAGTGTATGCTTTGTATTTCATAGAGTCAGATATATATTGAATAAGCCCGCTCTCCTGGTATTGCAGGATAATATGCGGCTTCGCCGGCATTGAATGTGCGCAAAAATCTTCTCGCATCTTCACGCTTGTCGAAAACTCCGGCAGTCTTTAAGTCAGCGGTAATCACCACAAATCTTCCTCCGTAGAGGTCCACATACTCGGACTGATGTTCCTTGAAGTGTTGCAATATCCTCTTTAGCGTTTCCATAATCATTTATTTTGTGCAAATTTACCAAAATTCAGCGACATGGCACACAGACGAACAAAAAAATCCCCGAGCCGAAGCCCGGGGAGCGTCAAGAGCACTTTCAAGGGTGTAAATCAAACGAGAGTCACTTGACACAATTCCTTTCCAAAGGTATGAAGAGCAGACTCGATTTTTGCCGTGGTCTTCGGCGAGGGATTGCGGTAGCCGCTGGCGTATTGCGAGAGTTGCGCAGCCGATACGCCTGTGATGCGAGCGAGACCTGCAAATGTGAAGCGTCCGGCGTAGTAGTTAAGCATCGATGCGAGGTCATAGGCGAAGGTGAATTCCGCCTCCTTGAACTCGCCGCGCTCTCCATCGGCGAATGCCTCACGCATACCCTCGTAGCACTTCATCCAATCGTCGATGGCTTCCTGCACGGTGTTACCCTCGCCGACAAGACCGTAGTTGAGTTCGGGATGCTTGTCCATATAGCAGGAGTAACTGCCGTCTTTTTCTCGATATAAATAAACTTTGACCTGTACCATGATTTGCTATTTGTTTTAATAATGTTTGTGTTCCTGTTTTGTTGGTAAAGGGAGGGGCTTTCGCCCCTTCCTTGTTAGAGTTTCACTCCCGACTGCCGCTCGATGTTGCGCTGTGTGCCTCGCTTGGCTTCCTCGCTTTCGTGGCGGCTTGTGGGAAAGTAGGTGTCCGTGATCGGGCTGTACCATTCAGGGTGTCCCGCTATCGAGTGTCCTGTCGGATAGCACCCTGCCTTTCGTAGTTTCCGGTGGATTTCTGAATATTTCATTGTTTTCTCGTTTGATTTACGATGCAAAGATAATGCTATTATTTTTAATAGCAAAATATTTTTGCGGTTATTTTTCATTCGGGGGCGTTTTTTTAGTCAAACAGCGATGGCTGAGAGTCAAGTCTTCCGGCGCGGATGCTTTCGAGACGCTTTTTGGCTTCCGCAAGATGTTGCTTGGTCTCGCCCATCTCTTGGGTGATCCTGGCGATTTCCTCGAGTGCCTCAATCTCGGCGCGGTTCTCCTCGGCGACACGCTTCGCTTGCCGGTTGAAGTGGTCGTAGAGGGCGTTGTAGCATTCCACACGGTAGCGCATCACTGCCGGACGAGCCTCGTCCGATACGTTTTTCGGGTTGATGGTGAACAGCCACCCGTAGACGTATTTCAGGGGTAGGCAGAACATTTCTCGTTGTTTACCGTCTGCGGCAACAAGGGTGCTGAGCACCCCGGTTGACGACAGGAATTCATCTTCAGATATCTTTTGACGCTGTGCTCTATCATCGATGCCTAACGCATCGCAGATGGGCTTGATGGGGACGAGCTGCGCTTCGTCGATGCTTACTTGAATCTGTTGGCCGTTGATGACGGCGATTGCTGTTGTGTTCATCGTTTATAGGATTTTGTTTGTGTTTAATGTGTATCAGTTAGGGCGCTCAGCACCCCAACTGAAACTTTCCGTAGGTGGCAGGCTATTTCTCTCAGGGAAATAGTTGAGATGTCACTGATTTATGCGCCAAGCGGTGACGCTGTGATACCATTTGCCTTCATACTCGCGGCTTTCGATGTCGACTTCGACTTCGTAAGTGCCACCCATCTGCAGCTGCATCTTATCGATGTTGTCATTCATCACTGCGAAGCATACCTTTTTGGGGTAAGCGCCTTCTGTTTCGAGGATGTACTCCTTTTTGCGCCAGCTTTTGCCAGAGCGCGACACGCCCGATGCTTCATTGAGCATGCCGATGATTTTGCCTTTAATAGCCATAATCTTGATTGTTTATAAAAATTTAAAAAAGTGTTTGTTGTATTAGTGATAGGATTTGCTTCTTGACTTCGTAGATGCAATCCTCACTGAAATAATCACGATACTGGTTCACATACCCGAGGAAGTAGAGCTGCGCGTCTTGTGCGGTTTTAAACCAACCGACAAGGTCGCCCGGCATCTTATATGCAGTCTTTCCATTCTCGAATAGAATCCGGTAGCCATACGACCATTTACCAGGGCTGATTTCCGAAATATACAGCTGTACCGACTCTGTAGATGAGTCGTAAACGGTAATCGACTGTGTAATCTCTTTATTCACCACCGCTGCAACCTCCGGCATTCTGAGGTGTTCATATGCGTTTCTTCTTATCATTTTCAATGGATTTAATGAGCTCATTTATCTGTTTTTCAAAGAAGGGGCTTGCCTTTCTTTCGGCAACCCTCTTCACATAGTAATTTGCGGAGGTTCGCCACTTGTGGAGAGCCCAGCCTATTTCGTAATGGCGATATCGGTAATGCTTCGCAAGAGCTGTGAATACCAGGCGAGCTTCAACGATGTGCTGTACCCTTCGGTGACTCTGTAAATCCCTGACGGTACAAGCCCCGTCTCTGGCCGCTGCCCTTAACAGCGTATCGATGCGTGGTCTGTCCATAATCAGAATGGTTGTTTATCGGCTACCGCCTGTGAAAATACACTGAAATATTCAACGCCGCCGCTCTTGTCGGCTTCGCCGATGAAACTCTCGCCGGGGTTGCTGCGCTTGAAGTCCGAGAAGGAATTGCCGTCCTTGTTGGGCTTCGAGATGTTGAAGTGGTAGCCCTTGAACTGACAGTAGAAAACAAGTTTCGTGCGGAAGTTGGATGGCGTGACACCGAACTTGCTGTCGGGGAAAGCGCTATGATAAGCGTCGTACATAACTTTACGAGCCAGTCGCTCGTTGAGTTTGTCGCTGCTCTCGTCGAAATATATCTCCGCCCACTGATAGAATGCTTCGCCCATCTGCTGCTTCAAGGTTCTACGTGTGATGTCGCGCATTGGCGGTGGCACGGCACCTTTTCCTTGTCGGAACCAGCCGCACGACATCGATTTGAGGTAGAACATACAGCACTCGGCCATAAAGTTATCAAACAGGTTCCACTGTTCGTCATCCCAGTCGGCAAAGAACTGATGCCCGAAGTCGTCGATGGGTGAATGGTTGTCGTTGTACCAGTCCGAGAATGCCATATACGCTATGCGGTCAAGGGCGGAGCGGTTCTGTGCATTGATGGCGTGGTTGGTGGTGATGTAGAATTTCGGGGATTTCTCGTTTTTTATCACAAAGCGAGCCTTTGTTTTGGGGTTGACAGCAAGATCGCCGGTGACGGCTCCGAAGAAACGCTCGAAGTCAAAGTTTACCTTGACGTCATCGAGGAAGATGTTCCTCGTGCGCAGCGTGACGTTAGAGTAGAGATATTCGTCGTCGTTCTTGGTGTTTCGTCCGTCGATATAGGTTTGGTCGAGGATGTAACTGAGAGCCTTTCCGATTAGCGACTTACCTGTTCGACCGTTGCTCTGCGCCACCTCACCCATCTGTCCGTCCATCGCAATCACCGCCTTCAGTTCGGTCTGATACTTGTAGTCTACAAGCAGATAGCCGATGGTGGTGATTTTGTTGACGAGGTGGTTGTAATATTCCTGCTCGTCCTGCGGAGTCATTGTGTAGCCGGGGGTCGCCCAAAAGTGAGAGGTGTTCTGTATGAACTGCCAAAACTCGCACGCTTTGCTTTCCTCAGTGACATAGACCTGATAATTGCCGTTCTCGTCCTTGACGATGTCGCTGATGAGCGGCACGCGCTTGAACTTGCGGCTGATGATTTTGTCGTTCCAGACCTGGCCGAGAATGCGATCGCCGTACTCTATACCGTTGGAAGTGATTTGAATTTGGCCGTTGAGATAATACATCCTTTGAATGTGAGGCTCGAAACGGTCAAACGTATCGTCGATTTTCTTGATGCGTTCCAGTTTGTCAGGGCCGAGAAGCGAGCCGAGGCGTGCGGCAAAGAAGTTGCGCACGTCAGGATCCTTGGTGGCTTGCAGTATGTAGTAAAATGCGAAGTCACGGATTTCGGTAGGACCGGAGGGGTGAACAATCCCCTCGTCGATACGCACGAATTTGTATTGGTCGACTTCGAGGTCGGAGGTGTGAATGCGATAGAAGCCGTTGGCCGAAACAAATTCTATGGCTTCGTAAGCATCAAATTCAATATTTTTTTTGTCCTTGTCGTTGCGTGATACACGCCAGAAGTCACGCTCCGAAGTCTTCGACGCTTGTAGGATCTTGCCGTCTTCGACACGGTAGGCCATTTTCGCAAATCGGAAATTAGGCAGCGTCAGTAAAACATCGCGGTGACGGTCAAAGAACTGCCCTGGGTCATTAAGGCTCCAGTAGTCTTTGATTTGATTGTCGGTCTTAGACGATATTTTGTGTATATCGACATAGGTACCTTTGCCGTCATGGGTGAATAGCGTCGACAAAATATCCTGAAGCAGTTCGCCCTCTCTTCCGGCGAGGGAGTTCGTCAGCAGGTCGTCGATGCCCTTGTCATTCTTCTCGTTCGGATTGATATGGCCGAAGTAGATGTCGACACTCACGCCTATGCCGTGCAGGGTCTGCACATAGGTCTTGAATTTGATTGCCGCCTTGGCGAAGGCATTGGGTCGGTAATCGACATAATCGCCCACCTGAAGTTTTTGGCTCAGATGGTCCCAGTCGGAGTCAAACAGCAGCACGACATTCTTGACCGAGCAGGTCTGAATGATATACTGCAAGTCCTGTATCAATCCGGTTTCCTCGTTGCCGATGTTGAAAATCCCTTGGATGCCGACAGATGGAATGCCGTGCTTGCAGGCTTTCTCGGCTTTCTTCTCACCCTCTTGGACTATCAGGGTATCGATGTGTTCCGCTCGCTGATAACGCTCACGAATATATTGAGGGATATAGAGGCGAGTAGGGGCACCTGCGGGCGACTGGTATTTCGTTTCTCGTCCGTCCCTGTCGAGGTGGGCGGCAGGGTTTGACCATCGAACGCGGACGTATGGAAGCAGTTTGCTTCCAGCTCCTCGTTTCGAATAGGTCATAAGTTTACCGTGCAGGTCGTAGTAATAGATCAGCATTTCATCGTCGGAGTCGTTGATGTTGCCCGACCTATCGATGCCGCCGCGTCTGAATGTCGGAACGGCCATCTGCCCGTTCTCGATGTGTATGGTGGCGTGAACATCGTCCAATGTAAGACCGGAGGCTTTAAGTTGCGCCTCGCAGAAAGATTTGCTGTTTTTCTTCTTGTTGGCTGCGATAGACCTTGCGCGGCGTTCCTCCTCTGTCTCGATGATTATGCCGCTGGCTTCTGCGACACGCTTGACCGCCTCGGGGAAAGAGCATTTAGAGAAATATTGCTCGGCTGCTATCGGGTCAGCCAAAGAGAAGCCGCAGGAGAAACATTTGGCGAGGTTCTTACTGCCTTTGTGAGTCACACAAAGACCTTTGCCTTTGCCCTCCTTGCCACACTCGGGGCATTTGCGATATTGCGTAGCCCCTCGGCCTGTCAGGTTAGGGATGAAGTGACGGATGTCAGCCCAGGTTCTAACCTTATCTATGTCGGTATTGCTATAACTCATCTTTAAAAATGTTGTTTTCAGCCGCCCATTTCACAAATTCGGGTGTCTCGTGGATGCCAAGACGTGTGAAAGCATTGCGGATGTGGTTATTGACTGTGTGGATTGACAAATACAACTTCTCGGCGATTTCATCGCGGCGCATCCCCTGGTATAGCAGACGAAGCACACGCATTTCAGCGTCTGAAATGTGATGGTTGAATGTCGGGCGGCATATCACTCTCTCATGCTTACACTCGCCTCTGAGAGGGCAAGGAACGCACTCAATATTGAATTTGCCATAAGCATTGACATCTGGTATATTGTCAATGCTTCCGAAGTTGCATTTACAGAACCTATTGACGATTCTGAACCGGAAATGCGTGAGGTTGGGCTTGCATCGCTCATATTCGCTGCACAGGGCAGCGTATGCAGCCGGATAAAACTCCTCGATCTGTTCAAGCATCGTGGTGATGATGTCGCCACTGCGCTCAGTCAGTTTCTCGGTTGTTCCGTCGGCAAGCCGATACCAAACCTCGGTTTCAAATGTGTAAAACTCAATGTTCAATGACATGAACAAATCATTTTAGGCATTTTCCATTTCGCAAAAGATCTCGGTTGAGAAAATTTCCTCAATTTTGCGCTTGTAAAGTTCGGGAATGCGACAGTGGCCGTACATCCAATTATACACGACTTGACGAGTGACGAAGCAAGAGTCCATAATCTTGTCAATGGCTACAGTCTTTTCGTTCTTAGAAAACGAGTCGTTCAGGAAGGACGCGAGAGCCTTGGAGTCTTTGGTTACCTTGGTCGATTTTTTGCTGTTCTTTTCCATAAGTAAAAATATTTTCGTAAATTTGAATACGCAAATTTACAAATAAATTGATTGACTCAAACATATAATACAGTTAAAATTCAAATATTTAGTATTTATTAACAAACATATAGAACATTAATGAAGCACGTTGGAGAAACCATCAAGACGATAATCGAGGGAAAACACTTGCAAAAAAACTTGATTGCGAGCCAAGTAGGCATCACGCCCACTTACCTATCATCGATTATGCATAAGGCTACAATAGATTGTGGACTTCTTGAAAGAATTTGTAGAGCTATAGGCGTTCACCCTCGATACTTTTTCGAGGAAACATCTAACATCTCTTACAATGTAAGTGATGTGAAGGCTGAGTCCGTAGTCGGCACTGCCACGGTCAACATCAGCCAAGGAGAAGTAGATGCACTGCAAAAACTTATTGACGAAAAAGAGCGCACCATTCAAATTTTGATGCGCTCAAAAGGTTTTAACCCTGAGTAAAATCCGTGGACACTACATGGACAGTATTTTATAAAACAAGGTGATTTTTGTCGCTGATAAGGCTGAATGAGCGGTCAGTAAGGGACGAGTTCAAATCTACACGTTTCCCTCTCTCTCCGCAAAGTCCTGTAAATCGAAAGATTTACAGGACTTTTTTTATTTAATTTCTTATGTTCTATGTATGAGAATGACTTCTTATCGGTTGAGAGTGGCTTCTTAAAATTTCTTTCTAAAACGTGTTGGTTGTTTGTGCGGAATTTCCTAATTTTGCCATAGGAGATAGCTGGTACTGAGAGACTTTATGCTAAATAGCCATTCTTGGCACCACTCCCCTTGTATCTTTGTTACAAATAATTAGGAAACATGGAAAAAAACATGAGAAACAAGTCTCAATTAAACCCTACTCAACTGACAACAGCTGACCTATTGATTGATTTTTTTGCTCAACATTTTAATGTGCCACCTCAAAATGTTGCGTTTGCCGAGTCTGTAATCAGAATTGATGATTTTTGGGCACTTCGTGATGCTGTTAATTCTGGATTAAAAGTTTCTGCGAGCGTGGTAGATGGGGCTGTAGAATGCATTGAAAAAGCGAACGAGGCACAAATTGAGGTTTCTGATCTATCATACGACGAAAAAGAAATGCAGAGACAAAAAAATCACACGATAGCCGAGTGTGCAAAGAGTGCTATAAAGAGTCGGTTAAGAGCAGAAGGAAAAATGACACAATAGTATTCAAATTTATTGGCAAAATCGATATACAATGGCAAAAACAAACGCTATGGGCTTAACTGATATCACAGCATTGACCTGCAAGATTCAAGAATTAGAGAGAGAGAATTCCCGGCTGAGAGCGATTCTAGACAAAAATGGCATATCGTACACCTCCAAAGATAATAGCCTCAAAGAAAATGTGGCACCTGCCCCAGTTGTCACTTATAGTTTGGAAGAAAAAGTTGCCATTTTTCAAAGTCTGTTCCAAGGTCGGAGCGATGTGTTTGCTAAACGATGGTATAGTGAAACAAGTAAAAAGTCGGGCTATCAGCCTGTGTGCGAAAGGGAATGGAATCCCGATTTTTGCGACAAACGGAAATATAAATGCGCCGATTGCCCAAACCGCCAGTTCGCGCCATTGTCTTACAGCCATCTGTTCAATCATCTTGCAGGAAAAGACAAGTGGGGGCGTGATGTAATTGGACTTTACCCAATTCGGAAAGATAACACTTGCAGTTTCCTGTGCGCCGATTTTGATGACAAGAGCTGTGAGCATGGCTATAAAAACGATGTGCTTGCCTTCGTGAATGTTTGCAAGGCATGGAAAGTACCTTGTTACATCGAGCGTTCACGCTCTGGAAATGGTGCCCATGTGTGGATATTTTTCAAACGCCTATCCCGGCATCAAAAGCGCGAAAATTGGGCAATACCATTCTTACCGAGGCGATGAACAAAGAAATGCGCCTGTCTTTCAAGTCTTACGACCGCTTCTTTCCAAATCAAGACACTTTGCCAGAGGGTGGGTTAGGAAATCTTGTGGCCTTGCCGTTGCAAGGAGTGGCGCGACGCCAAGGCAATAGCGTGTTTGTTGATGAGCACTTCAATGCATTTTCCAATCAATGGAATGTGTTGGCCAATATACAAAAAATGCAACAAGCCGACATCGATCTACTGCAACAAAAGCATATCGCACCCTCTTTAGGAAACCTTTCTACGACAAGCGATTCAAAACCTTGGGAAACTCCAAATGCTGAACTTATTGAAGCCAACGACTTTCCAAAACAAATAGCTCTAACGAGGGCAAATATGCTATACATCCCATTAGCAGGCTTGCCTGCCCGATGCGTGAATGCGTTCAAACGAATAGCCGCTTTTCGCAATCCTGAGTTTTACGAAAGGCAAGGTATGCGCCTTTCCACTTATAATGTTCCCCGAATCATTTCCTGCTCAGAATTGTCAGACCATTACCTTGCACTGCCTCGTGGGTGCGAAGATGCTGTGTCAGACATCCTATCACGCCATGCCGTAAACACGTCCATTCTCGACAAAACGAATCACGGTCGCAGCATCAGCGTTACGTTCAAAGACGAACTTCGCGAAGAGCAACAAATGGCAATGGATGCCATGATTGCGCACCGAACCGGCACACTGTCAGCCACCACAGCTTTCGGCAAGACAGTGTTTGCCATAGCCATGATAGCAAAACGTAAAGTCAACACGCTCATCCTCGTTCACAACAAAGCCCTACTTGCGCAATGGAAAGAGCGATTGGAGCAATTCCTTGAAATAGATGAAGCGATTGATAAGCCCCATGGCAAGCGAGGAAGAAAAAAAGATTCGTCAACCATTGGCTGCCTGTATTCTGGGAAAAACACTCTTCATGGGATTATCGACATTGCATTAATACAGTCTTGCCTCAACGAGGGCGAAGCAAAGCCTTTCGTCAAGCAATATGGAATGGTGATTGTCGACGAATGCCACCATGTGTCATCTGTTAGTTTTGAGCAAGTGCTTCGCCAGGTCACCGCCACTTATGTCTATGGCTTAACGGCAACTCCCATCAGAAAAGATGGGCATCAACCTATCATTTTTATGCAGTGTGGCAAAATCAGATTTGCTTCAAAAGCCAAAGACCAAATCGTAAAGCAGACGTTCAATCGGGTATTGGTGCCAAGATTCACCACTTACCGCAGCATCACAGACGACACAAAGACCTACACGCAACTCACACAAACCCTGTCGGAAGACAGTGCTCGTAACGAGTTCATTATCGACGACATCAAATCCGCACTTGAAAATAGACGCACACCATTGGTTTTAACCACTCGCACAGCCCATGTGAGGACACTTGCACAAATGTTGCAGCCATTTGCCGACCATGTTGTGCAGCTCGTTGGTGCAGACTCAAACAAAGAAAAACGGCTCGCTTTACAAAAACTGCAAGCAATTCCACAAACGGAATCACTAGCAATCGTGGCGACAGGAAAATATATTGGAGAGGGATTTGACTACCCTCGCCTTGACACACTATTCCTCACAATGCCAATAGCGTGGAAAGGCAACATTGAGCAATACGCAGGCCGCTTACATCGTGAATACGACGGAAAAAGCGAAGTGCATATATATGATTACATCGATTTTCACGTGCCACTCTGCGACTCCATGTATCGCAAACGCCTTAAGGGATATTCGGCAGCAGGATATGGAAAAAGCACAGAAAACACCACCTCTGAGCAAGCCTCCAAAGAACTGATATACGAGCGCGACAACTACGAAACGCCATTCCACGACGACCTGCTCACGGCCAAACACTCAGTGATAATAGCTGTACCAAAAGTAAAATTCAAGTACAAGCCAGCCCTCATCACGACACTTACCAACCTACTCCACAACGGATTAGAGATAGCCATCCACATAAAAGAAGATGGACACAATGAAGCAGCCCTGACAAATGCAGGCATATATGTGAACACCAACACAGAGCAAACGCTACAATGCGCCATCATCGACAATTCAATTGTGTGGTACGGCAACATCAACTTCTTCGGCTTCACCGCCCCCACAGCAAACATCATCCGAATCCCCAACCCCCAAAATAGCCCAACAATTCACCCACACCCTCACCCCAAAACCAAAACCAATAAACCGAATACCGTAGCAAAATTCGGCCGCAGATAATTCATCCCAAAAATGGCACAAAAAAAGCTGAATTCCAAACAAGGAATCCAGCCTATATTTATTTGTCCAAAAATCAACAATCGCCATCGGAGAGGTGAAAAAAGGGTAGATTTTTGGCGAAATTCTTCCCTTTTGCCTGCTTGAAAATACTTGTGAAAAGCCATTGCAGGCAACGGCGTGACTACCACGGTTCACTGCCGTCTTCGCCGTATTTTCCGTCTTTTGCCTCGTAGATGACCGAAGGTGCCAGCACTTCCACGGTGTGCCACGCGCCCTTCGGAACCACACAGCCATAGCAGCCCGCAGCCGAGTCAAGCAGGACTCGTTTCACCTCACGCAGCCGCCGTCCCGCAGCCACTTCTTCCCCCTTTAAGGAAGCCAAGAGGGGTTCCTGCCCCATGCCGTCCGCCCCCAACAGCACATCATCTACATCCTCATATATCACTTCCACCACCTTGCCACACAGCAATATCACACTCTCATTGCTGTGAGGATGACGGTGAACAGGCACCTCCGTGCCAGGCAAAAGCGCATTCAGCATACGCTGCGAATTATCGTCGGCCGATGTGCGCAAATCATAGTTCTGCCGCAAGCGAGCATTTCCCCTCGCCTGCTCAAGCAGTCCATCAATCAATCCCTTATCTATCTCCATAATATTCTGTAATTTATATCCGTATCAGTATATAGAACATACCGCCTTTCAAAGCCTATTTGAGACAAAATGGGCGATTAGCCGACATTCGTGCATTCCACACTACACATCACCACTAATCGCCCACCTATTATCGTACAATCGCTTCCTTGATGCAGTCCACGATGTAGCGAACATCGTCGTCGGTCACATACGGACCTGCTGGCAAGCAGAAGCCCACCTTGAAGATTTCCTCCTCAATACCGTTGGTATAGGCTGGTGCATCGGCATACACTGGTTGCTTGTGCATTGGTTTCCATACAGGGCGGCACTCAATCTTCTTATTGAGCATAAACACACGCAATGCCTCCACATTCTCGTTAGGCTGGCAGTCGGTAACGGCAGAGTCAACAGCATGAATTACACCTGCAGCGCCACCTACGGCAGTCTTGATAACTTCCTTGTATGCGTTCTCTTGACCCTGAATCTTCACATCTGCATCAAGTGTGGCAGCACAAAGCCAGAAATTGGCATCGTAGCGAGGGTCGGCTGGTTGCTTGTGGATATGCACGCCCGGAACGTCTTTCAGCAGTTCTTCGTAAAGTGATTGCACATGCTTGTGATGAGCAATATGGTCATTGAGCACAGTCATCTGACCACGACCAATACCAGCACACACGTTACTCATGCGATAGTTATAGCCAATCGCAGTATGCTGATAGTAAGGATAAGCATCACGAGCTTGAGTGGCATACCACATCACCTCGTTGGCTTCCTCCTCGTTGCGGCAAACCAAGGCGCCACCACCCGACGTGGTAATCATCTTATTGCCGTTGAACGACAGCACACCATACTTGCAAAATGTGCCAAGCACCTGACCATCGAAGCGCGAGCCCATGCCCTCTGCTGCATCTTCCACCACGGGAATGCCATACTTATCGGCAATCGCCATAATCTCATCGATGCGGTAAGGCATACCATAGAGAGCCACAGGCACAATCGCCTTCGGATATTTTCCTGTTTTCTCCTTACGGTCAATGATAGCCTTCTCAAGCAATGCTGGATCCATATTCCAAGTTTCGTCCTCCGAGCCTACAAACACAGGCTTTGCTCCAAGATATGTAATAGGATGACTCGAAGCGCAGAACGTGAAACTCTGCACCAGCACCTCGTCGCCAGGATTGCAGAAAGCCAGGGTAACGTGCAGGATGCCTTCCTTGCTGCCTATCAGCGGCTGTATCTCTGT